>Ga0206940_1020_pt1 | contig 29155 bp, 27 predicted proteins | sample Alteio_BWOrgHeat_8_FD_152963 | JGI IMG/M metagenome (GOLD analysis project Ga0206940, IMG submission 152963) | Enriched cells from forest soil in Barre Woods Harvard Forest LTER site, Petersham, Massachusetts, United States -... | ecosystem: Environmental > Terrestrial > Soil > Temperate forest > O...
GGGTCTAGGCGATAAACAAGATTGTAGGGGTTCTTGTGGGTTGCCGAGTAGCGCAACGTACAAAGCGGATTTAGCGCCTTGATCGCCTCTTGCGCCTTGTCGGTGCTGTCCACCGATTGCGGCTCGTCAATGATGACTATCGGCCGCGCGGCCTGGACGAACTCAATAGGTTGTCGCCCCGAAAGTTTGTCGCTTTCCTTGTAGATGACGTTACTTTTCTGCTCCGCCTCGGTGCCCGAGAAGTTCTTCCGAAATGCGTCGATATTAATAATGAGAATTTGAAGCGTGTTGCCAATAGCAAACTGGCGCAGCCGGTTGACCCGCTTGGCATCATAAACAAAATGCTCAAAAGGCATATTGTCGTACAGTGCTTTGAAGTGGTCCGCTGTGATCTCAATGTTCTTCAGGACGCCTTCACGAATTGCGACACTGGGCACCACAACAATGAATTTCTTAAAACCATAGCGCCGGGAGAGTTCAAAAACGGTACGCAGATAAACGTAGGTCTTGCCCGTGCCCGTTTCCATCTCAATCGAAAAGTGAGGACATGATCGAGCTGCGTTCGATACCGCATCGAACAGTTCCCAACCCTCCAGAGGCGCAGACTCGTTAGCCACTTCAATATCATTGCGCTCCTGAATGGTTCGTGCATTTGCGCGCAATTTGTCATCATCAAGCAAAAGCCGGTTGCCAACGCCAAGCTCGGTCCGCTCTTGGCCCGCGAATAGTTCGGCCTTTTCCACTGTCTTGATTACAGAAAACTCTGGCGACCCTTGCGGTTGACCATCAAACAGATCAACGACCGCCGCCATAGCGTCCAGCTGGAAATTTTGGTTTGCGTCGAACTGGATTTTCATGGTGGTCTAGACCGTCCTGAAGACGACGGCCTTAGTCTTGAATGTCTGGACGGCGTTCGTTTTCAGTTGATCGTTACCGGCAAAACCTTCATCCAGACAGACAACCCTTTCAGGTTTTTTCTCTGCCATTGCGCGGATCAATTCGAGCGTCAGTTCACGTTCAAGACAGATGAGTAGCGCGCCGCCGGCTACAGAAAACACGGTTTTCCCTGCCTCTGTGAGTTCCTCCACAGAAGCAGTTAAGGGAAAACCGCTCTTCAACAAAATCTCATACAGAATGTCGGACGGTGAGCGCCCGCTACGGACGTGGTCAATATGAAGCGCTAATTGCTTACCGAGAGCATCAGCACTCTTTACAGAATCAGCGTCCCATACTTTGAAATTTGACTCGCCCAATTTGAATACACGGAAACCGCGATCCTGTTGCTCGGTCGGCGCAAGGTTTAACGAACCACTGTCATGTTCCGGTTTGTTAATGACTCGCCGCACACGTTCCTTCGTGATCTCTGCAATAGTGTTATATCCCGCGCGCGAGGCCGCAGTTTCCTCCCATGAACCATCCGCTCGATTGACCCTTGTCGGTTCGGGCAATTGCACCAACACGAATTTGCGATTGCCACCATCTTCCAAATTTAGATCAAGAATGGCATGTGCTGTCGTACCTGCGCCCGCGAAGAAGTCCACGCAGATATCGGATGTGTCGGAGGACATTGCCTGCCCGACTAAGGTCTTGATCAATCCCGTCGGCTTCGGAAAGTCAAAAATTGCTTCATCGAACAGTGCCCGTATTTCCTGAGTTCCAACGGCAGTGTTCGGAACATCTAAGAGCGACGAGAAGCCGGTAAATTGACTTCGAATCTCTCCCAAAAACTTTTTGTGACGCGGTCGTCCCTCGGGAGAAGAAGGCCACAACACCCTTTTCTCCCGAATCTTTTTCGCCATTGTATTCCGGTCATAGCGCCAACCTTTTTCGGGGCAGGCGTAAACGATATGGGTCTCCGGATTCTCAAGTTCGTAATGGAGGTTGGGGCGTTGATCGCGCGTAGCGAGTCCGACCATATTGTCGCTCATCCACGGCCCTCTGATATCGTTGTCTGGATTGGAATACTTGCCCTCGTCAATTTGTTGGCCCGAAATCCGCGCTCCATAGCAAAGAACGTATTCGTGATCTGAGGACAATCCCGTCTTATTTCGGCTATCCACGTTATGACGGCTCTTCCACACCAACGTTCCGATAAAACTTTCTTCTCCAAAAACGTCGTTTAGTAGCGTCCGGAGGCTCGGCAATTCGTCGTCGTTAATGCTGACAAAAATGACCCCATCATCACGCAGCAAGTTCCGCGCGAGATAAAGCCGCGGATACATCATGTTCAGCCATTTGGAGTGAAACCTGCCGTCAGCGTCCGTGTTCGTGCCGAACTTCCGACCCTCGGCGTCAACCTGCCCGGTGTATTGCAAATAAGTTTGGAGACTTTCTGAGTAGTTGTCTGGGTAAATAAAATCGTTACCCGTGTTGTACGGCGGGTCGATGTAAATCATTTTGACCCTACCCAGATAGGATTTTTGCAGCAGCTTCAAAACTTCCAGATTGTCGCCCTCGATAATCAGATTCTCGGTCGTATCGAAATTGACACTTTCCTCCGGAGCCGGTCTGAGAGTCGCAACGCTCGGTGCCTGAATGGTCCTGAAACAGTCTGCCTTTCCTGGCCAGACCAACCCATAGCGTTCTTTGCCGGAATCGACTGCCTCGCCGAGTGCGCGCTTCAGTTGCTCGAAATCAATCTTTTCGACCTCAGTGCGTGCCTCAGGGAATAGACGCAAAAGATCGGCGCGCTTCTCCGCCGAAAGATCAAGCGACGCCAGATCGAGCCTTTCAGCGTCGCTTTTGCTTTGGTTTGCCATCATCGCCCCCAGGTGCCGTTCAAGCTGGTCTGTTTAAGCATTAGACCACACGCCAGCGAATCGTGAAGAGAATTTCCTCTTCGATACGCTGCTCCAATCGTTTCGCTATATCGTCCAACAAAGTGTCTTTCTGTTTATCGAGATCGCGACTTGCTTGATCGAATGTACGCCACGCGTCATCACGCTTTGATTCCAATCTTCTTACTTCGCGCTGCCGCTCCAATTTTTCAGGTAACGAAGGTGCGGTACGCGCGCTCTTGCGCGCCGTCTTAAGGCTTTCGTCCAGTTCGTCCAGTTCGTTCTTCAGTGTCGCTCTTCGGTCTTCAGCCCAGTGTTCCAGTTTGTCCATTTCGATGTCGAACCAATGACCGTTGCGAACGCTCATTTCTTCAAGGGTGGTCTGCCGTGTTTCGGCGGCAATCTTTTCGAGACGCGCTGTGATGTCGGCTCCCGGTGCAACTGCGCCAATTTCCTGCCCGAGAAGGTCGAAGAACCGGCGGCATTGTGCCTCGTCCAGCGGCGCTCCACCATCCGTAAAGGCGCAAAAGAGGGTGTGGTCCTCCGTCTCAAGTGCTGTCACGCCCATGCGTGTAACACGGAGCCAGCCTTGCTGGCCGACAAAGGGATTGAGGATTGCGATATTCTTGCCGCTGCCCGTGAGGTCGAACACAAGCTCTTTCGTTAGTGTCGGAGCGGCTTTGGCGCGACTCAGGACGCGTTGCGCGAGCGGGTGACCCGCACGATAGGTATTGGCGTCTTCGACATTTTTGCCGATGCGATAGGGGCCGGGATGGATCAGTTCACCGGCAAATGGGTTGTCATGCAGCGCGAAACTGTAGTCCGCGTCCTGAAAATTGGCGTGATCCTTCAGGATATGCTTCGTCATTAGCCATAGCTGGCGGTTAAATCTATCAAGGACGTTGTGAGTTTGAACTTTCACCTTCTCAACCACTTCTTGATCGAAATTGTCGAGCAGCTTTTCGCGCGCATCTTGCTGGCCTTCGGCAATGTCCGTTTCGAGTTCTTTCTGAAGCTGATCGAACTCGAACGCGATTTGAACAGGCGTGCGGCACTTTTGATAAATCGCCGCGATGCGTTTCTCGAAGTCCACGCCTGACTCCACGGCCCCAAGCACTTCATCGCTCGCGCCGAACACGCCGTTGAACAATTGGAATTTCTGGTCAAGCAGCTGATAGACGCGCTGATCGGCGGCATTCATTTTGTTGAGGAAATTGACGACCACCACGTCGAATTTCTGGCCGTAGCGGTGACAGCGGCCAATCCGCTGCTCGATGCGCTGCGGGTTCCACGGCATGTCATAGTTTACGACCAAGTTGCAGAACTGAAGATTTATGCCTTCAGCCGCCGCTTCCGTCGCGATGAGAATGGATGCTCCATCGCGGAAATGCTCGACCAGTGCGGCTCGCATGTCTGCTGAAGGCGAGCCACTGATACGGTCTGTGCCGGCGTGTTGGTTCAACCAACCCTGGTAGATCGCCTTTGAGCCGGGATCGTTATTTACCCCGTTGAATATCATCGTCCTACCCTTGAATTCCGTCTGTTCAAGGATGCGGAACAGGTAGTCCTGGGTTCGGCGGGATTCGGTAAATATCACCGCTTTCTGCTGGAACGAGACACTGCCGTCTTTCGACTGCGCTTTTTCGGCGGCGTCAAAACCGCGCCTCAAGGCCATAAGCAGCACTTCGCCTTTGGAGTTTTTGATGATCGAAGCTGCGAGCTGTCGGAATTCGTGAAGTTGCTGAAGTTCGGCCTTTAGCTCCGTAAGCTGCGCAGGCGTATAGCCTTGGAAAGCCGGTTGCGGATCGCTTTCATCCTCCTCCCATTCGTCCGCCAGCTCGTCGAAATCTTCGAGATTGTCCGGGAGTTCGTCTGGTGGCGAAGTTACTTTCTCGGCGGCGACGGCGGCGTCTTCGAGCTTCTTCGCCAGCCCGTCGAGGGTTCCAGAGATGGCGTAAGTCGAAGACGCCAATAGCTTTCGTAGAATGAGCGTCATGAGCTGCCGCTGGCCTGCCGGTAGCGCATAGAGCGTCGGACGCTGGAGATAATCGCTTACGAGATCGTAGAGCTTCTGTTCGTCTGCCGATGGTACAAATTCCTGCACTAACGCGTGACGATCTGTGTAAGGCACATATTCCAGCACCTGACGACGTAGCGTCCGTTTACAAATGGGCTTCAACCGCTCTTTGAGCTCTGTGAAATCGGATTGATTGCCTAGCCGGGCAAAACGCGAGCGAAAGCTCTTCAAATCGCCAAACGCGTAATCGTCAATGATGCTGACAAGGCCGTATAGTTCGAGAAGGGAATTCTGGAGCGGCGTCGCAGTGAGCAATATCTTCGGATAAGCGGAGACTGCCTGCTTGATGGCAAGCGCGATGCGGCTTGAGGTCTTATAGACGTTCCGCAGGCGATGAGCTTCGTCGATGACGACGAGGTCCCAGGCGACCTGACGTAAATAAGGTTCTTTGCTGCGCGCAAATTGATACGAGCACAGGACAATGACGTTTTGTGCAAACGGGTTGAGATTGCCCTTGCGAATTGCCTCGTTGAAACTTTTGTTTTCCAGAATTAGTGACGGAAGATGAAATTTATCGAGAAGTTCCTGATTCCATTGTTTGCGCAAATTCGCGGGCAGGATAATCAGTAACTTGCGTTTCCGTTCTGCCCAACGCTGCGCCAGTAATAATCCAGCTTCAATCGTTTTTCCGAGACCCACTTCGTCCGCGAGTATCGCGCCGCGAGAAAACGGATTGCGGAATGCGAATAGCGCTGCTTCGATTTGATGTGGGTTAAGATCGACCTGGGCGTCAGCAAGCACACCGGCCAGCATCTCAATGCTGTCCGATGCACTGCGCTTGGTAAGCTCGTGTGCGAAATACTTCGCATGGAAGTCCGTAAGGTCCATTTGCCGCCCGATGTCATTCGCCACAAGATTGCAATCCTTGTCGACTCTAGCAATATATTCGATAAAACCCTCTAAAGCAGGCCAATATGGGAATTTCGGTTCTGAGCTAAGGCTCTGGCCGCTTACTGATCGCTCGTCTTGGCTGCGGCCTAGATTCTACCTTCGAACGTGAAGTTAGTGAGCGTGCGCCTTGTCGGAAGTGCATCAAGACAAGCAACCGTCGCCAAATTTCGAGAAAAACCTGTACCGCGCGATCATATGCCGAGCTGTACAGGGCCCATCTCGTCTTCAGCGGTCCCGAGAGCGGCCCCCGCTCGGAACCTCCCCTTGCCGGTCGGGTGCCGGATGGTCGTTATCGGCAAATCGGTTGTCGTAACGCTCCTGGATCTTATTGAGCCGCGATTTCTGCTCGGCGGTAAGTTCGTCGGACGCATTGCCGAAAGCTTCACCGGCAGGTGACGGATCGGACTTGTGAAGTTTTGAATCCGCAGCGTTACCGTCCAATGCCTCTTGCCGGCGAGCGTGATCCTTTGCCGCCGCTTTCGTCTGGCTGACATAGTCGTCGCCGCGTGAATAGTCTTTTTCGAGTTTGGTGTCGGCCTTGGCTGCATCGGCGTCGCGCGCGCGTTTTTCCAATTCCGCAGCAAGATCGCGCGCCTGATCCGCCGTAGGGAGGGATTGGCGATCAATGGGCGCCATGAATTCGCGCAAGGGCGCTGCCCGCATACCGTCGATCCGACGCGCAAGGCTATGGATGCCGCCCGCGCGATCGACAACGACAAAGTCCCTGCTGTCGCCCTGGGCTAACACATAACCCTTCTCTTCCAGCGCAGCCTTAAATGCATCGGCACTGTCGGACGCACGAAACGCTGCCGTTACCTCCTGCTTGACCTGTTTGCCGCGAATGCCCGTTCGCTCTTCCTGCCGAAGCTCGGCCCGCGAGGGCGTCCGGTCGGGACGCTCAACCCCTTCGCGTTCGGCATGGGCACCTTGGACCCGGTCGTGTCCGAACCGGCGTTCAAGTTCGCGGGCACATTCCTCATGCTTGCGATAGTTGTGGCTGTCGCTGACGGATCGGTTTTTTTTCAGATCGATCCGCGACCAGACGACATGGATGTGCTCGCGATCTTTCTTCTCGTGCATCACGACCACGCGGGCGTGGCCGGTTAGCCCGAGAGTCGCCTCCAGCGCGTCGATAGCTTCGGCGCGCTGCTCCGGCGAAAGCCTGTGGGGCGGTTCCGGGCTTATAGCGGCATGGTAGAGCGGCTTTTCGCAGCGGGTGCCTGCCGCGTAGGCGTCGAGTTCGATCAAAGCGCCGCGAAGGTCATCGGCGACCGTGCCGCGCGTCTCAAGAAGGGTAACCCGTTCGTTGGTCTCGGCATTGCCGAGATGGGCCGCAAGTGCGCCCGGACCCGAACGGGACTTGCCCTTGATGATCATGGCTCGCGCCCCAAAGCCTTGAGGAGGGCCTCGCGCAAAACCTTTAGCCCACCCAGGGCGGCAAGGATTTCGTGATGGAAGACGGTGAGGCCCTGATTGGCGGCTTTGGCAAGCTGGTTGAGGTTGCCGCCGATTTTGCCAAGCTCGCCAAGCAGCCGCGCAAGCTCGCGCCGCTCGACCGGCGGCCTCCGCACCTGCCGGGGTGCGGGCGCGCCCAACAACGTTTGGCGCGCATAGCTGCCGGACGTTAGACCGGCACGCTCGGCCGCTGAGTCGATGCTCGCTCTCTCCTCCGGTGTAAACCGGATGGTGAGATGCGCCGAGCGCGCGCGCTTTTCGGTGCCGCTCGTCACGTACGGCACCGCACTGCGGGATAAGGCGAAAAGGGCTGGCCCTTGCGCGCTGGGGTCTCGGGGAGCAAGGCTCTCTGAGCGTGGGTCTTCAGGGGGCGCACCCCTGAACCTGAGGTGTCGGAACCGGAGAGTTCTGACGCTGGGATTGCACAAGGGAGCAAGGCTTCCCTTTGCCTGGGGTGGACGGGGGAAGCTCCCCCTCCCAAGCCGCGCGGAGCACGAAGTGCACTACCGCGCATGGCTTGCCCTTCTACTTATTCTTAAACCTACCCACCAACCCAACATATAAATCGATCAAAAATCAATCCACGCCAATCAGGGACTATCCATAAAATCTGACGCCGCGATCAAATTGCGATAACCGGATTCTACCAAAAAACGGCCAAATTTTCCACTGGGCGCTTAGCATCCGCAGCAGTCGAACCCGCCATCATCGATGATCCGACGAAGCCATTGAACACTCTCAGGCGGCGATCTTGTGCAGTGCATTTTGCCGCGACTGCGAGCAGGTCAGGTCAATCAAATGCGCTACCAAAATTGGGTAGGCCCGTACCTCAGGCGACCATCCCAACAGGATAAACGAAACTATAAAACACGACTAATTTAGTGTAGATTACAGCCATGTCCGAACCAAAGAATACGGAAACCAGATTGCGCGAACTTGAGGTGAAGATCGCCAGCCTTCTCGCCCACATCGGGGAGCAAACCGATCTGGCCGCCCGGCTCTCGCGCATCGAATCCACCGTCGCCGCAATGGACGACCGCTTGCGGCGTGAGGGCGAGGCGGCGTTCAAATATGCCATGACCCTCACCAAACATCTCGATGTTCACAACAACGAGATCGACGATCACGAGAAACGCCTCAAATTCATTTTTGCCGGAATGGAGAGCCTCCAGGAGCTCGCCGGGCGTATCGGGAACCGCACCGGACGTGAAGCGGAAAGCCAGCACAAATTCGCGATGACCCTCGACGCCGACGTTAAATCGCTGACCGAGCGCCTGACCCATCTTGAAATGACGCTGTTCCCCAAATCCGCGGACGGCTTCACGCAGGTTTTCAAGATCATCGGTTCCGAGCCGACGCTGCGGAACAACCCGCTGGACCGCAAAAAAAACTGAGCGGCCCCTAGAAGCCGCCCGGCCGTTCGCGCCAAACTGGTCCCGGTTCCATGCCAGAGGCGGCTGTGCGCGAGCACCGCAACTACGACATCCTGAAAGACCCCGCGCGCCACGGAGAAGTGGCTGAACGCTTTGCTCCTGGCTACGAGGAATTAAAGCAACCATCACAGTCGGCAGCCGCGCAGACTGACGCGGAGCCTCAACATCCAGAGGATCGGCGACGTACCGAACAGGCGCGCGCAGCAGATACCGCCGCTGCGAAGCGGGCCGAACTCCCGAAATTCGATTCCCTTGATGAGAAGTACGAATTTGAAAACAAGGAAAGGCAGGCCGACATCGACGGCCGTCTTGCCTTAGGCCGGATTACCCAGGGCGAGGCAAGCGATGAAATGTATCGCTTCCAGCAACAGCAAAGCGCCAGCCTGCAATCGGAAATCAGAGAATTTGAAAGGTATGCGGCGCGCGACCGGGAAATCGACAAGGCGGCTCTCGACCACGCGAAGGTGCTCGCACGGCAAGCCGAAGAAATGCGGCAAGTCGGGACGCGTTTGGAGTCATTCGGCCATAACCCGCTTGACCAAAAACAGACGGCGCTCTCCCAAAACCCGTCACATGAGGAAATGCGCTACCAGAAGGCGCTGCGCGAGCATTTCAGCGAGCGCGATTCTTACGGATCGCTAGGCCGCGTCGCAGGCGCGGAATACAGCGCCTTCGCCCGCGAGCAAAAGGAACTGGCTGATAAGATTGGCCACGAGTATGACGCAACGACGCGCCATGAGCTTCAATTGAAGAAAGAGATTCGTGCGGCCGACCATCTCGCCTTCACGAGCAATCGCATTGCCGACCAATTTGAATCGATCTATGAAACGCGAAACAGCGAAGATGGAATGAAATACGAAGCGCGCGCCAAAGAGGAAGAGGCACGCAGCCAAAAATTGAATGACGAATATGAGCATCTTCATGCGCACGAGGCGTGGGCCGCCGAAAATAAGGAAGAGCGCGCCAGTTATCAGCGCTCCGAGGAATCGGCGAGGCGAAGCGAAAGCGAACGTCCGCAAACATCCAGCCATGACGCGGCAAGCGACAAAGCTAACGGCGCCAACGGCGAGTTGTCCGACGTACAACGTGAAAAGCTCGCAAAAATTCAGGCAACTTATGAAGCATCGGGCAACGACTGGCGCGACGCCGCCAATGAAACGACGAGACCTAACGGACGCGACGCCGCAGGTTAGCGTCAGGGTATGAGGGGTCCAGCGCGCAAATATCCTTCAGATGCGGCAAATCCCAGGGATAAGGGAAATAGGCGCGCACGGTGCCCTTGGCCTTGTGCGAAAAGATGACCGAATAACCATCATCCATCGCGCGCAATTCTTGCGGAAGCATAAGCGGCACCGGTATCTGGTTGACGCCAAGCGTGACAGCCGCGTCTTGTGTATTGCTGGCAGACGTCGCCGGGTTGGTCGTCTGACCGGTACGCTTAGACAAATACTCGGCTGTCTCGACATCCTGCGGCGCAAACGACTGTACCATTCCGGCATTACCCAGGAATGACTCCCACCTCTTGTCGTAAATTGCCTTCGCCTGAGTTAAATCCTGGAATACAGCCCAGAGCTTTATACCGAACCCACGCATAAGGGCGACCGATTGTTCGATCACCGGCAAGTGGCCGAGTTGGGCAAACTCATCGAGCATCAGTAGAACGGGTACTTTGGATTCCCGCGTATCCTTCATGAGCGGTTGGAGGATAGACGTAATCATCAACCGCAACCACGTGCTGTGCGTGCCAAGCCGCCGGGCCGGCAACATCAGATATACCGTTGTCGGCTCCTGCTTTAATCTGGAAAAATCAAATGGCTCGCGCTGGACCTCTCGCGTGACGGGACGGCTGTCCATCCATCGCGTTTGTGTAAGTGCGACAGACATGACGCTGCTGATTTCGCGGTTATCGGGGCCGATGTCTGCAAATCGCGATGCTTTCGTCTCCAGTTCCCGACACTTGTGGATGACACTGACCGGGAGCATCCCGGGGATTGTTTTGCCCTCGTAGTCTATGGCCGGGGCCAAAACAACATCCCGAAAATCCTTGCTTGATTTACCAAGCAGCTTGCGCACGTCGCTAAGCGAACCACTCGGGCCTAGCACAATTCGCACATACATGATGAGCGCACAGACGATTTCCTGCGCGGACGCGCTCCAGTGTGGATCGTGTCCCTCAATACGAATGAGAGCTTCGGCCAAGCCCATTGCATCGTCGGGGAAATCCTCGTCCTTGGGTTCGAGCGCCGCAAGAGGATTGAAGCCGTCACTCCCCAATTTCAAAACATCGAACGGATTAAGCCGGACAATCTTGCTCCCTCGATCCTCGCGGTGTTTAGAGGTCATCGCGGCAAGATCGCCTTTTGGATCGACGACTACGATGGACCAATGCGTAAGCTCGACAAGATTAGGCACCAGCACGCGACGGCTCTTACCTGAGCCGTTCGGCCCGATAGTGATCAGATGCCGGTCGTCCCTGTAGCGGATCGCAGCACTAGGCGAGAGGCTTGGTGGGGGACCATATGTTTTGTCACTTACAAAGCCGAAATAGACGCCGTCATCGGTTTTCCAAATGTCTTCCATCGGGCGGCTAGTCCGAAAAACTTTTGGAGGTTTCTGACGGACTCAAAAATCTTGCGCCGCCATGCACTTCCTCAAGCCGCATCGTTTCCAGCGTTTTGTCGGGAATTACCGGATCGCGCACTCTGGCGCCGTAAATAAACTGTGCGCCGGACCAGTATATGAAATTCTCAAACACCGTGACGCTGACACTGACGATAAGCGGCACGAGCAACACATAAAACCAAAGCCATTGGATATAAAAAGGCGCGTTCCAACGGTCGAGAAACTGATGCACTCCAGGGCTCATCAGTTCATAGGAAAAGACGTATGCCGCAGGTAACAGATAATAGACGACCGTGAATGCGACAAGCTTCGTGCCATCTCTTAGCAGCGATGTCCGACGAAACTGGCGTGTGTCTAGCTCCTGATCGAGGCGCTGTTTGCGCGTGGTCTCGTCGTATTTCATGCTGCCGTCCTTGAGACGGTAGTAAGTCACACGGAAGTCGTGGTCGTTGCGCCGCGTCCATTCGAGACCGGCCATTTCAAGGCCGGTCCATCGCATCGCATACCAGAGCGCTAGGAGCAGCTCCCACCAGACGCGGACCGTCCAGACGAGAAGCGCGAGTTTCAAAACGAGCGCGAGCGTGACGTGTGGGGAGAAGCGGTATAGCTCGATTTCGGGCGGCAGTGAGAGAACCCAAAGCCAGATTCCGAATATCTGGATCGCGCGCGGTCCGGACGTTCGTATGTTACCAACCATCACGCTGTAGTGGCCGGACAGCCCGTGCGTGCCAACGTCGATATTCCGATCAATTTTTCCGGCGCGGTCGGCCATGCGAAACCGCCTCTTCTGATGAAAGGATGAGCGGATCAGGTCGAGGGATAGCGGGTCGGACGGAGCTGCTCGTCGAACTGGCTGTCCTCTTCAGCCACTGCAAGCGGATAGCGCGTCGGGCGCAGCCGCTCGTCGAACTGGCTGTCGTCTTCAGCAACTGCAAGCGGATAGTCCGAAACGGTAGCATCTTGAGTGTTTGCACCAACCACGAGCCCAACAGATGTGACGATAAAGCTTATCCCTGTGATGATGAGGGGACCAACGGGCGGCGCTCCGAGCGCCACGCAGACGAGCGCAACCAACGCGATGCACGGTCCGCCCACGATAGCAATGAATGCAAATGACCGGGCGATTCTAAGGGGCCACGGCTGTCCATTGATAAATCCAGGTCTCTCCTCAAAAACCCACGCGAGGCGCGGCCATTTGTTCGCCAAGCGCGCGGTGAAGCGATCAAAAGCCCCTTCGATTGTCCAATCCGGCGCCGCTGTCTGCGCGCCAATCGCGAACAAGCCCACAGCGCCGAGAGAGATGCGGGAAATGATCGACGTATCGAAGTAGGCACCGAATATCAGTGCGACGCCAACGAACGCCCAGACTGTGCGCTCGAAAGGGCGAATACCGACGCGGTCGATCAGCCAGCCGAAGCCGAACCGGGCGACGGCAAAGGGGATTAAGATCGGTATGATCCACAGATACTGCCACCAGTGCATTGGCGCTGTATCCGACACGAGCCGAAGCAGGAAGGCCAGCCTCAAGAGAAGCAACATGCCAGCCGCCCCTCCCACGAATATCGCAACGAAAAAGGCTCCCTCTGACCTATCCGTCAATTTCATATGAGATCCCCGTCCCTGGAGTTTCGCCGGAGGGTAACCCTGTCCTGTACTTTTGCAATTCCCGGTTTTTAACACTTTCGTCCAGAATCCCAGTCGGCAAGCCGGAGCGGCTGGGCCGCTCCGGCGGCAGCTGACCTAGTCACTGGCTTTGGGCGTCGAGGGTTCGCGGAGAACCACTTGTGCGCCCGGAAGCGGAAGAGCTTTGAATTGCAGGTTGAAGCCCTTGCCGTCCTTGTGCCTCCACGCGGCACCGAGTTCGTGCCATGTCGCCTTTTCACCTTCGGCTTCGACGATGCTGAAGATGCGGTAGGCGGGAAGCATTTTGGTTTCTGTTTTCTTGCTCATGGTCTGTTCCTTCGTCTGTTTTGAAGCCACGTTCATCGCGGCCTCGATGCGGTTCGTCCAAATGTGGAAAGCAGCGCGGTCAACAGGCCGGAGGCCCCTGCCGTAATGGGGATGGGGCCCCGTTCGGTGTTGATCCGCATAGCTGCGACGCGTTTAGAACTGCGCATCACCTAGAGGCCGGTGCGTGGCGAAAGACGGAGGGACGATTGAGCTAGAACCAAACGTCTCCGCTCTACATTTCGCATTGAGAAGACGTGGTAGACGATCTTGAATTGGAAATGGGATGAGCCAACGGACGGGAGGGTTTCTGCCATTCGGTATTATGGCAGGCGCGATATGTTATGCGCGCTCGCCCTTCCATGGATCGCCGGGGAGCAGCTCTATCAGCCGTGACAAGACGGTAGCTGCCGCCGCATCGCTATCCCACTTGTGAGTAGCGGCGAGCAAAGGTCCGATATCGGCGGTGAACTGGGTGTCATGCAGCTTTGCGTCGATGTTCTTTTCGAACAGCGCGCGCGTGACGTGATGTCCGCCGCGTTCCATATATTCTGTGAAGGTGGCGATGATGCGGGCGGGAGAGACACCCGGCACAGCAAGCGCGGTTGCAAGGTCGAACAGGTCCCGCCCCTTCTTGCGCTGATAAAGCGCGCGAAGTTTCGTGCCTAGCAACTCGTCCAATTCGTAGCTGCTGATTTCGCAGCTTCCCGTGAACCAACGAGAGGTTACGGAAAACGGGATGCGGGTTATACCAAAAACAGTGAAATGCTCTCGCGTGTTGGTCTCGACTTTCAGGCGAAGCCGGATCGGCGGCACGTCTTCCGACTCAAAGCGGTAGACGAAGGTGACCCGGCCCTCTGTCTGCTTGTAGGTTGGTTTTCCGAGCCAAGGGTCGAGCGCTTCGCGAAGCGCGTCCATGGTTGCCCCTGCCGGTTCGGCATTGATCTGCACAAGATCGATATCTTCCGAATAGCGGGCGGCGGGTTTCAGGTGCAGCTTGTAGAGCGCCGTGCCGCCCCGGAAGGCGAGCGATTTTTGCAGGACCGGATGCGAGAAGATTTCAACGAGCGCCCGGCAGATAACAAGGTCCTGCTCGACTTGATAGTCCTGCACCCATGGAGCCTGCGCGCGCCATTCCGTGATGTAATCGCGCGGGATCATGTTTCAGCCTCGATCTCGGCGTTGATATAGAGCTTCCAGCGCTCGTCGCGCTGCGAATGCGAAGCCTGTGTCGTCGGAGCCAAAGGTGCGGATTGCCGCGCGTGCTGGCGCACATAGCGCTCAAGCGGCGGCGTCGCTGCCGCTGCTCCGACACGCTCTAAAAGATATCCCAGCCGCTGCGCCCAGGGCAGCGGTGCCGTTGCGGCGACAGCCGCCAATTTTTCGGGATCGATCTTCTCTGCGAGCTCGGCAAGAACGGTTGCAACACCGTCAAGGCCGCCGATGTTATGCTGGTATCCGACCAGATCGATAGCAGTTGCCTCCGGTGTCGAGACTTCTATCGTGCCGCGCGGGGTGTTGAACCGTTGCAGCGGAATCTCTTCAAGTCGCTTCCGCGCGGTGAACGCGACATCTACCTTGCCGCAATGGATGGGGCGACGGTTTTTCGAAAGCATCACCTGAAACTGTTGCGGGCGATGATGGGCAGCACCATGGTACTGCGCGGCAGATAGCAGTCCTGCGTAATAGGGTTGACCCAATTTCGACATAAGAGCGGGGATGAACTGATCGGCCGGGAGGCATCCGAGCGATCGATACTCGGGCGGCACGATGACGTAGAAGCCTTGTGCGGGGGAAGCGATCACTCCCTGCTTTGCAAGCCGGTTGAGAGCGAGTTTGGTAGCCGCAATAGAGGTTCCGAGCGCGGCTCGTGCGTCACTGGAGACAAAGTGATAGCGCCCGCTTGCCGCTTGGTCGGCAACGTATTCTCGGGCGCTCAGGTGGCTCTTTTCCTTTTTCACATGCCAAAGGTATCATTTTTTGATACTTTCTGCAAGTAAATCGAGAAATGGGCGAAAACAGCCCTTTTAGGCCCTTGGCGGCCCAAACCCACACTTTCACGGGCAAAACGCGGCTGGCGGGCTCCGCCCCGCCAGCCGCGAAAATTTGCGCCTTCATGCCCCCTTCGGTTGCAGACCGTGGAGGAAATCTGCGGCGCGCTGCGCGTGCGCGGCAGCAGTGAAGATCGCGCGCGTGTCGTTCTTCAACACTTCAAGCCATGACGCCAGATAGCCTGCATGATCCTCGCGCGGCTCCGGCGTTATGCCGAGATCGGCGCAAAGAAACGCTGCGCCCAGTTCGGCAACAAGTTCTTCGGCGGCGTAACCCACATCGCCCCAGCGCTTACGCCCAAACTCGCGATTGAGGCGGCTCTCATGCCGTGTCCAGTGCGTGAGCTCGTGCAACATCGTCGCGTAATAGCTTTCGGCATCGCGGAAGCTCTCGAAAGGCGGCAGCCGGACATGATCGTCTGTCACCGAGTAGTAAGCGCGGTTTCCACCAACGCGAATTTCGGCGCGCGTGTTTGCCGCGAATGTTTCCGCTGCACTGATCCGCTCAGGGATCGCCGCCGCCGGCGGCGGCGTCGGATAGAAATGCGCGGGCAAGCCTTCGATCTGTTCGCAATTGAAAACCGTGTAGCCTTTCAGGAAGGGAATAGCGGTCTCAACATCCTCGCCGTTCGCGTTCGTCTCGGTGCGTTTGATCCGGTCGGCGTAAACGACCGGCGAGCCATGCTCGCCCTTGCGCACATTCGCGCCAAATTCCGACGCTTGGCGGTAGGTCATCCAGATCGGGCAGACAAAGCCCTTGCTGACGGAATCCGCCCAAAGCATCAGGACGTTGATTCCGTTGTAGGGCTGGCCGGTGGCGCGCAGTGGCCGCGTGATGCGCCCGGCAGTGTGTTCAACGCTCCAAGGTTTAAGCCAGGTGCGGACTCCGTTCTCAAGATCGGCGACGATCTTGGAAGTCACACGGGAATAGATATCCGCTCGCGGTGTCGCGTTCGCGCTCATTGATCGTCCCTCCCGTTCGGGTGGGCAAAAAGAGTCGGCTCCTGATATCGCCCTGCCGCCGTTCGTTCGGCGGGCGGTCGCCTGTCATCGATCAATGGAAACAAGACAGGCTGCGGGGCGTTCGCACTCGCCTGTCTTTGCTCGCGGCGTAACTTCACAAGGTCGCGCCACAGAAAGCGCTTCCCTTCGATTTCAACAAATCGGTTTTTGCTCATGTCCTACCTCCGGTCTTCGGGTTCAGCGCAGCGCGCGCGTCTGAACCCCTGCCCGTCGGCGAGACCGGGGTAGCAAGTGCAATGGGCGAAGGCCGCAGAGGGGGATCACCCGTTCTGCACGGAGCGAAGCGAAGGAAGAACGGGGATACGCGGCCTGAGGTGCGCCAAGCGCACAAACCCTTGCGCGCGCGAGGGGCAGAGCCCCATAGCAAAACGCCACTTACAGATTCATAACGTCTCGAATACCCAAAAAAACAAAGAAGGCTGCAAGGAGCCCGCGCGAAGCGCTTGCGAGAAGCGCGGGCGGAACGCGCCGTCGAGCATCCGGCGACGCGAAGCGTGCGCAGCGGCGCACCCGCAGGAGCGGCACTTCAGAAGCCGCGGGACCGAGTGCGATCGGACGGATGCTCTCCGTTTGCGGAGCGAAGCAGAGCAACGCGCGAGGGATCGTCACCCGCATGGGCCGAAACCGCTTGCGGGTTCGGTGAGGGCCGCCCTGACGGGCCGAATAGAGCCCGGTCGCAGCGCGACGCGCACGGAATTCTTTCCATTGGAGATCCAAACAGCGTCGGATTCAGAAACCGGAATTGCATCAGTTGAAGTGAATATATACGCGCAAACCTATTGAACCTGCTGAACGGTCCAATCATCAAAATCTTTGGAAATCTGAATCCGATACGCCGGGGCTGCCCCGCCGCTCAAGTCCAGACATGTTGCATCGTAACTGTACTCGCCAGCGTCCACGGCGTGGAGACCAACCACCCATGCAGCATCAAACAGCAGAGGTTTTGGGAGGCTTCTGGCCACCTTGTTCGGAAACCAGACGCCTCCTCCCGAATCGAGAAACACAACAAGCGTCTTGCCGGAGGCGTAAGCCGCACCTCCCTTTTGTCGTTTCTGGTCGATAGCCTTTAATATCAATTCCTCGATGGTCGCTTTTTCGTCAGCGCGCATCGGCGGCACGAAAATGTGTTCAGTGGGCCACGTATTCTCCGTGCTGGTATCGAAAATGATCCCGTCACCCCCGGAGGGATCGCTCGTGAAAATGAAGCGATGGGGCGTTGTAACGAAATTCAAAGTTACGCAAAGCAGCCAATTGCCCAGCAACTCCCGCGAGCGGAGACCATCAAACCGCTTAAACCCTCTTCCGGTGCGCAGATGCGTACCGCTTCGAACGAAAGGCTCAAGTTCCTTCAGACATAAACTGAGGTTCTTAAATCGTACGGTTCTGAACTTCATAGCGGTGGCCATGGTCGTCAAATTCGCGCCCAACGTTCCGGCTGTGCTAGCCAAAGCTTCCTATGGCTGATTCAGCTCCGCCAGGATGCGGAGCGCGAGCTCTTCTACCGTGTTGAAGTCCGCGAGAATCTGCGGGTGAATGACCATAATCGGTGCTTGTTCCTCGAAGGAGTGCGTCATCCATGGTCGAAAAAACATCAAGCTTTGCTGCTGGCCCCTGAGCTCGGACTCCAAATTGGTGTCCCCGGAGATAACCGCCGCCGTGATCTGTTGCTCCAATGCCAGATATGCAGCTTGGTTGTCGGGAGAGACATTATGAGGCGGGATATAGAGCGGTATCCTATGGGCAAGAGCGTGCCGATAGCCTTCGATGTGGGCGAACCAACCTTCTCTTGTCTGAAGATACGTCCTGAAGGCGTCCGAGAATGACTCTCTGACCCGCGTGTATTTCGAACCCAGACCGATGGCGTTTGGTGCGAGCGGAGTGCCGTCGGCTTTACGGACGGCCTTTTCTTCTACCCATACCCACGTAAGATTATCCAAACATCCAAAGACGTTGAAGATGAATGCTTGCAAAGCGATCGTTGCGTCCTCGCGCGTATCGTCGTTCGGAATATTTTCGAGGGCGGGCGGGAGGAGCGCAAAAACGCGATCCACGCAGCGACGGAGCGTGCCAATGCGGCGCAAAAAACCGTGCAACGCAAATTCTCTTCCACGTGCCGTCTGATACTGGCGGTCGTGGTAGGAAAAAAGAAGGGATTGGTATTTCTGAGGAACGGTCGCGACCTCGTTGGCAAGGTCGATGAGTTGCTGTTCGGAATAGTACATGCGCGGTCTTCCATAATTGGCAAAATAGGACTTCAACTAGCTTACCAGAGCGCGAAGCCGTGTTGCAGATGTCGCGTAATCAGCGCGCGTTGCTGATAAAAATAGACGAAACCCCCGGCGCAATCAGTCTCGTCAATCCGCGCTCGTGAAATAGTACCCGCATCTTCTTCAAACCGTTTCCACCCGCAAGCTGCCTTCTCATGGCCATCTGACGCCTAGCGTTGGCTATGTCGTGCAAGTGCTGAGCACTCGTCCTCTTCGTTTCCGTCGCAAGCGATGCAGCCAGCCTCCTTCGGCGCCGGTTGTGGCCAGAAGGCCGCAATTACGCCGCCGGAAACGAAGGAGAAGAAAATGATGCGAGTTATTTCAACCAACGAATTGTCACGTCTGTCACGCGCCCAGCTATTTTCGCTTTACACGCAAATGCAGGCCGTGATCGCCGACATGCCGCAAGGCTCGCCGGAATACGAGTTCGTCATTGGCACGCTGGCCAATATCAAGCTCGTCCTGTTCCGTCACAGCCCGGCACTCACACCGTGAGGTCCGGGCAAAGCGTCGCGCGCGCGCGACCGCCCCGAGCAATCGGGTCGGCGCGCGCGTCGTCGGGATCAGAACAGCGATAGCTGCTCCTGTTCCGACGCGGGACGCTTGCGCTTCTTGTCGTCGTCGATGACGGCGCGGACGATTTCGCGAGCATAGTCCTCCGGACTTGCGGACGCCTTGATATCGGCCATCGGTGCGAAGTGACTCCGATAGCCGGTCTCGCTCACAATGATGCGCCGTGGCGGATCGTAAGGGCTTCGGAACTCGAAATGTCCAAAGGCGAATTCACCGCTTGACCAGTTGGGCTCATAGCTGACGAGCATCTCCTGCGCATCGACGACGAGACGAAAGGCGATCTTGCGCTTCGGCTTGCGGGCGGGCGTTCTCCCCGCCTTGCGACGGGGAGAAGATTGCGAGCCCTTCGGCTTACGGGCGCTCACTGAGCCACCCGCGACTTCGGCTGGACCAGGCGAAGGACGATTTCGCAATCGCCAATGGGACACGCATTGTATTTGAGTTGAAAGCCCTTGCCGTCCTTGTGCGGCCACGCTGCGCCGAGCTCTGTCCAGCGGGTCTTCTCGTCGCCGGTTTTCGACACGCCGTAAATGCGGTGGGTCGGACGTAATCTTGTGGCGGTTTGGTTGCTCATCTTCGTTCCCTTTCGTTGCGGAAGCCACGCTGATCGCAGCCTCGATGCGGTTCGCCCGCACGCGCGGAAAAGCGGCGCTGTCAAAAGGCCGAAGGCCCTTGCCGTAATGGGGTGCTCCCGTTGTCTTCGGGGGCGGGTCCCCGTTCGGTTTTGATGGCGATGCGCGCGCGTGCAGAACCAAGCATTCTTCAGAGGCCAGCGCGTGGCTCCCTTGGCATCGAATGGAACAGAGCGCTAAGTCCGCCGATGATTCGTCCCCAACGCAAAGACGTGAGCCGCCGTCCAAGTCGCGAGATTTCCGCTAGGGTTCGTTCGAAAGTGAAAGAAAGAGATTATGGAGGTCATCATCATCAAATTTGTCTTTATCAGCCGCCCGTCCATCGCCCACGGACGGCGACGGCGAAACCGACACTCCTTCTTCGATTTCGACCTTTCGGCTTTTGATGTGTTCAAGAGCGTCGTCGAGCTCCTTCGTGCTTATGCTCACTCTCTTAGCCAATTTTGTTAAAGTACGAGCGTGGCTTTCGAGAGTTGACTCAGAATCGATATCCCCAACTGCGTCTTCGGTTCCGCGAATTTCACTTTCAATAGCATTGGCCATCGCACCGACAATTTCGTCACCTAGTAACCTCGAATGATCTTCGACAGCATCGGATATGCTTTCGAGATTGTCGGGCGGGATACCGTCTTCAATCATCTTAACAATATTCTCTCCAAGGACTTTCGATAGCTCCTCTGCAATCGGGAGTTCGTCGTAATACCCGCCATCGCGGACGTGCGATAATAGAACGACCGCGTCCGCTCCGTCGCGCCACGAGTCAAAACCCTCCACGGGCTTGCTCGCGAGCGCTATCGCGATTTCCAGAAATGTCCGTTCCTGGCTGCGGGACCACCAATCGAGGAGTAGTTCAATGCGATCGGTATTCGACAAGCCATGCGGTCTTAGGTAACGCACCCCGTCTTCTGACCAATGAATAAACGTCGGAAGCTCCAATAATCGTGGCGCGAAGGGCAAAAATGCCAGCGCAAGCGCGGATAAGTCCTCGAAGGGCGTTTTAAGACGTGTGCCGTGCGCCCACACCGCCCTAGACCAATGGGTTTGTTGGGATGCAGCCGCAAACTCGACCAGCAGACTCACATCCGACAGGTATCTATTCAAATAATCCCGTAAAGAAGGATTTACGAACCGCGCACCGCCGTCTGAAATCGTAACAAACCCTCCTTCCAAAATCTTCAACGCTTCGTCGAAGTCCTTCGGATCATGGGGATCGCCGTATCTTAGCGATAGCCGCGGGTGGAGTGCGGAATAGACTTGGCGCAGCTCATCGATTGGAGAACTCCACTCGCTGCTAAAAAATAGGCAAAAAAGCAAATGCTGACATGGTTTCGAAATGTGAGTGCGGAAGGCAATGTCCCAAAGCTGGTCCGGATGATCTAACGCCTCCAGGAAAACCGCCGGATAGCTCTCAGCTTTGACAGACGTTAAATGTACCACATCGGTCATCCATTCGATGATGCGCGGGTTGTAATGTTGATGATCAACGATTTTCTTTAGGCTTTTACTTTCTATCAGCGCAGCGACGAGGTCGCGCGGAGTTTTCGCCTCGAGCAGATGATTGTACAGAATCCTTGCCTTTATGCGGCGAGTATATTTTCCCACATCGAGCAAATATTTGGCAACGTCGAGTCGTTTATCGGCGAGATGCTCTGATACGCGCCTAGCTTCTTCGAATATGTAAGCGCGCGTTGTCAGAACGAACCGGGCGTTGGGCGACTTTGCGATCCGGCGGATAAAACGAGCAAGCTCTGAGTCGGTATGAGAAAGCGCTCGCTTATCAAGTGCTATCTTTCCAAGAAAATCATCAAAGAAAAAAACCTGCTTCTGTGTATCTCTTATGCGCGCAAAGCCATCGTCAAGGCTTCGTATTGCGACGAGTTCCCAGCCTTCAACTATGTGTGCGAAGGCGAGCATTTCCGCGAGCGTGGTTTTGCCGACACCAGGCGGTCCTGAGATAATGACGAGGTGCTCTTTTTCTAACGTGCGACTAGCTTCGAAAAAACTTGGATTCGAAGCATAAAGCCTCACTTTACCAGCTATCTCTTCGCGCGTGATGCTGTTGAATGCCGCTGACGCTGCGTTGACAATCGCGTCGAGAACAGCTGCTTCAGATAGCCACAACTTGATGTGTGTGCGGTGGACATCGTCAAATTTCCGCAGCAACCCATTTAGGTCGCCAGCGGAAAAGATATCGGATGTGTTTAACAGCCATGGGCCAATCTCGGTCGCCAAAGCGTCTTTGTTGGGCGGTGTCAGCGGCCTTGAAGTTGCAAGCAGATATCTCTGGGGCGCCAACGTGTCGATGGCAGCGCGCTCCTTCTTCATCCTGGATTTTAGCTTCGAAAAGTTGGAGCCAGCATAGTGCTTAGCTTGTAGAATCATGGTCCCAGCCGACGAATGACGTCCGTCCATGCCCTTATCGGGACCCGGCGCGAAGGCTTCGAAACGTACCCCCAGCTCGCGACCTAGCAAGTCTCTGGATAAATCTTCGAAATCGGCGTGCGATAGGTTGGTGAAATTGTAAGGCATCGAGGAAAGCCTGAAAACGTGTCGCTCAATGGGTGTGTAGCGCCGAGAAAAGAGAGGTCATGTTTCTTCTAGCCACGCTGCGCAAGACCTTGAGGCGGAGGTGACCCAGAAATTCGGTCCAATATCCGAATCGGGTTCGCCGGCACTTCCTCGGCTGACCTAACGCGCGCGACACCTTGCGGACCCGGCTCAAGTGTAAGCAGAGCTCCGCTCTGGCCCTCATATGACCCCAGTCTCCTACAGAGAAGATTGGCCAACGCGATATCTTCAACCGCACAGATAATCTGCCTTCCGTCTCGTCGAATTGCTGACAGCACCTCGACCAGGTTCAGCGCTCGATAGTCATCGATGTGCTGAACCGGGTCGTCGAGCAGAAGTGTCTGCCAATTACACCACTGGCGCGATAGATGGACAGAAAGGAGGAACGCTAATCCCGTTATCCTCCGCTGTCCGCTGCTAAAAACAAATTGAGGATTTAGGTCACTTCCAACTGCTAAGCTAAGAAAGCGGCGAACGTCGCCTCGAATGCGATATTCAATATTGCGCCAATCGCCATGTGGCTTGAGCCTGAGAAAAAGCTCTGAGAGCAATGGGCTGATCATGGCCAAGCGCTCATCGAGCATGTCGCCTGCTGTCCGCGTAATTGAATGCTGTATGGCCTTAGCCGAACTCAGCGCTTTCTGGGTCTTTCCAACTTGCGCCTCAATTCGCTCCACCTCAATCCGAAGTGCCTTGACTCGTTCTTCCAATTCTCGGACCTGACCAAAAGCTCTCGAACTTTCGAGGATACGCAAGCGCTGATCAATATAAAGAGAGCGTTCGCGAGTTTCGTTGGAGATTCGATCACTAACGTTGGCGTTAGCAAGGTCATCTACAGTTAGATTGGACCGCTTTAATAACTCATCGATCTGGCTCTGCAACTGCGTAGCTGAAGCATAGCGGCTTTGTAAGGCGGTTCGTGCTCGACTTGCAATTTCGAGTTCTCTGAGAGCCTGCGCATGAGAGGCGCTCGCCTTTAACAGGGTTTGCTCCGACGCTTCAGCTAACCCACCACGGCTAGCGAGACGTGCCCTGCCCCTATTGATCGCCTCTTTGAACTTCTCGTCACTAAGAGCGGAGTCACATAGTGGACAATGCCCCTCCTGCAGGCCGATATCTTCACCGTGCGCGAGAAGTGTCGCGAGAGAAGCAGCAAGCGCGTCTGCTTCCCGCTCAAGATCCATTGCGAGCTGCGCGGCTTCCAAAGTCTGGCGCGTTTGGATTTCGTGTTCCGTTGCCTTGCTCAGTGACGCTTCTGCCAATCTAACTTGTTCAAGAAATTCGGGCGTCCTCACGACAGCTAGCTCGGCTAGCAAAGGAAGTAGTTGGGAAATTGCGGCTAAGCGCGATTGCGCTTCTGCTTGATAATTCGCCAGCCATACGCGCACGAACGAAATTAGTTCAGCCATTGTGGCAGGCGCGTCGGAAATAACGGCACGCAGCTCGGCCTCTGCTCGACCAAGTTCGGCGTCTCCGATCATTGTAGCTTGGGCCTCGGACAGCCGAGCAATGACGTTGGTAAGCTCTTTTCTCGCAGCCTCTTCGGCGGTCAGATTTATTTTGTTTAGCTCGTCGGCTTTTCGCGCAACCTTATCAGCGCGCTCAGGTAAATTTCTCGATTGGACAGCGCCCAGGGCTCGCTGCACGCGCTGGTATCTCTCAGTCTCACTGATGTCCAAACTGAGCGCTGCGATTGATTCGTCACGTATGAGCGAGGTCTCGATCAAGACTCGCAAAGCGTCATCGGGAGAGTCTGAGTTGCACAGCGCACCTCGAATTTCCTCCGGCGACTTGTCGGCACTATCCGGAGTGCGAGTAACTGCGAACAGAGTCTGATCTGGCGCGGTAAAATGTACGCGGACAAAATGATCATTGGCTTCGCCCTCACCACGCCACCAAAAATAGTCCGCTACGGTTTCTTTAGCCGCTTTCTCGACCGGGTATTTGCTAATTCCGCCCGTCAAACAAAACTCGACGGCATCGCAGATTGTGCTCTTGCCCGAACCGTTCGGTCCTTGGATTACGAGAAATCCGTCGGGAATCCTGATGTCTGCATACTGGCGAAAGCCACGAAATCCCTCTAGCTCGATTCGAGAAATTTTCATTGGGAGCGCTCCGCGAGAAGCCGTGCAACAGTTTCTTCGTCGGCGTCGCCCATAAATGACTTAGTGGCAACCGCGCCAAGTTCCGGCTCTAGTCTCCGGGCAAGCCGGGCATCGAATGACTCCGTCTTCAAATTACGGTGACCGACAATAGCCAGCAAAGGAGCAAGCGCGACTCTCACATCTGCCTGAGTTCTTACCGACTGTCGGGGAATTTTGCGCGTATGCCTCAAATCCTCTTCAATTGTCTCCAACAAGAAGACCTCGTGGGTGTTGGTCGAGGTTTGCTCCGTCAGCAAGACGTTATAGACATTCCAAGCCTTTTCTCTCCCGTTTCGTAATGCAGGAGAAAAGCGTTCGAGTAACGTGGCTTGGTTGCTTTCCCAGTTTCGAAGAAGCGAACCCACATCGGGATATTCGATTGTGAATCCAAACGTCGTCGTATCCTCGAACGCGCAGGCGGAAAGATCGGCTATGCGAACCGTCGAGAATTTGTCGGATCGAAGTAGAAGTTCTGCCTCGTCTAGAATCCAGGTCATAGTTGCAGCTCTCGAATAGCGGTTGGAAGGTCTAGCCAACGGGATGAAGAGCCGCCGCGCACCACGTTCGCCGGGTCAGAGTCCCGAACAATGTCTCCGGGCACGCCCAAGTCGGTTGCGCCCGCGCAGACGACAATATCGGCGCCGATCACTGCCGGAGCCTCGGAAAAATTCGCTTTAGTGGCATCAAGGAATCGCCCCGCTGCGTTGATGACGCGAACTGATTTACTGTCCTTCCGATAGCCTATTCCGTGTTGAACCCATCCCTGACTGCGCAAAAGTATATGTGCCAGAGCAGCCGATTCAGTCGAGATATCTGGTATGATGCGAACCGCCGGCTCGCGGGCAGTACGGCCCTCAGCGTCTCGACGCCAGGAATACAGTTCGTCGTTAGACAAGGGAGCCACGTTTTGCCATGAGGCGTCGATCGGCACACCAGGTCGATTGCTCGCGAATGCTTCCGATCCAATCCTGAGCAGTTCGCGAAGAAATGCTTCCGAGAAATGTGTCCTCAACTCGGCGAGGAACGTGTCTCCTGATTCCTGAACATGGGTAAATGTCACTCCGGCTTGATGAGCTAATGCCCAAAGCTCGGGTGCCTTTGCTTGCAAGACCGCTGAATCGCACGGATCGATAAGCACTATCGATCTTGGATGAGACGTGTTGAAGCTGTCGCTGATGGCTTTATTTAGATACGACCAGTCGCTCCAGAATCCGACAAACAATAAATCTTTTTGCTGGAGGTTTGTCTGAATCCAAGTTTCGCAAGAGGTTTTCCGTGCGATCACATCGGCGTCATCGACAAATTGCGATGCGGTCCAAACCGTGTGCGGCTTGTCTCTAACGCCGCAACCGTGAAATTTTAGATATGGGCTTTGGCCAATCGTTGCAGTAGCTTCAGCGCCGTCCAGCGCTGTTATAAACTGCGAACCCCAATTCCAGCCACATCGTTCGACGTGAATATCGTAGTTCGCTGTTAAGCAGGCCGCCGCCGCTTTAGTTATCACAAAATCCGCGATTGCTTCATGGCCCCGATTTGGTGGGGTGTAGAACATTTCCCAAGGTACGATTGTGCTGACAAATACGGGTTTGAAATCAATATTGTGCCTTGCCCATTCAGCCACCGCTTCAAGGTCGTCCCGGATTGCAGGGTCAATAGTGGGTTCAATTCGCGCGCGAATCCGGTCAAAGCATATTTGCGAAACCTTTTTCGCAGAGGGCAATGTGCTTGGCTTCGCCATGGACAATCCAGCGCCGCACATCACCGCCAACCGTCCTGCGGCTATGCTTCCAAGCAACGCGGTTTTCAGCACTGCTTCCAAACGCGTCCTCCCTATACAAAGTCTTATCGGCTGGTGCGGGCGGCCGGACTTGAACCGGCACAGGTCTTTCGACCCTACGGATTTTCATACCACTTCGGCTTTCGCCGCCGCCTAACCTGGCGTTCGTGGTCTGGACTATCCCTTCACCGTGGCGTCGCCGCGTTAGGTGCTGCCCGTCTAGTCTCTACACCTTCCCGTCTCCGGGCTTGGCTCGGGATTGCCATTGAAGGTTTCCCCGACTTTGAGCAGTTCTGCATCGCGAGTTTCCCCGCGAGCACTCAAGAATTCGCTTAAGTCCGTTGCGTCTACCAATTTCGCCACGCCCGCAAGCCGGGAATATGTATAGCGGTACGCGAAATCGGAGCCAACCGATATTCGGAAAGGGCCGAAAGGCTAGGCTTCGGCGTCAGCTTTGGGGACCGCCTTGCCCTTCTTCTTCGGCTTACGGACGTTAATGGCGGAAGCGTCCAGCATATTTTTGATGTGGGATGCGTAATATTTTTCGATCATTTCGACACTGGTGCGGCAGTTTTTGGCTATCTGATAAATGTCTGCGCCCTCCATGAGTCGCATACTGATGTATGTGTGCCGGAGGCTGTACGCGGTTCGCGCGTTACCTTCCCGGTCCGTCTTCAATTCCAACTCGTTTAGAATGTCCTTGAACAGCTCGCGATGCGTTTTCGGAAACACGCGGTCTGTGGGTTTTGGCAAAGCCAACTGAATTTTTTTCTTCTTACCGACAGTCTCATCCGACTTCTCGGATTTATCTTCAACCAGCGACGGACGCAGGCGCTTCTGCAAGCGCCTAAAGGGCTCTACTGCTCCAGGCATGCTTTTGCAGTAGCCGACGCCACGTTTACCCCGAACGCTAATTTCGAGGATCGTTTCGCCCGTACCTTCGTCCTCGACGATATCGATATCTCGAAATTCGATCCTCAAGGCTTCGTCCGGTCGCAAACCTGTGTTTGCCATGACCAGCACGAAGTCATGCAACTGCTCGCATGACCATTGCCAACGCTTTTTCAGCGGTTTCGCCGCCCGCGCTCGGGTGGCGGTGTAGAGCATTTTGTATTCGTCGGGAGAGAACCACGCCCGATGGCTGATCTTGGTGGAATTCTGGAAGGGGGCGGCGAGGTTGGGGAGGTAGTCGAGCCAACCGTGTCGATTGGCGGTCTTTAGAATTTGCCGGAGGCAAACGATTTCTTGATGCAGCGTATTGCGCGCCGGGGGCTTCCCGTTGCGCCCGTTTTTCATTCGATGGATGCGATAATCCTGAACGCGGCCTGCCGTGATCTCTGGCAGGACCATGTTTCCGAAAAATGGATTCAGGTGGTTTTTGATCCGAAGCCTGTGTCCCTCGACATAGACTGGGTTCCGTTGGCCTTGGGTGATGACCTCGAACTCGTCCATGAACCGCGCGGCAGCTTCCTTGAAAAGCTTCCCGGTCTTGAGCTGACCGGCGCGGCTTTTGCCCTTCAATTCGAGATACCAGTCCTCCGCGAAATCCTTCGCGCGGCTGAGGCTGTCGTCCTTTGTGGAGACACGCCAATTGCGTCCGTTGAGATACGTCGAGCACTGCCACTTGCCGCTGTTTTCGCGGCGATAAACGTGGAGCTTTCCACCCAATAGTTCGTGACGTTCGGTCATGCGGTCCCCCCGCTAAAAAAGGCCCTTTTGTGTAAGGAATGTGTAACACATTTTGGCGGGACGCTCAACGCTTAAATCACTGAATATACTCCATAATATGGAAATACAAGGAAGTTTTCCTTGGTTTTTAAGTCCGTTGCGTCTACCATTCCGCCACGCCCGCGCGATGGCAGCTATATTTCACGCGGGCGCGGGGAGCCAGAACCGAAACGCCGGTTCGCGGTCAGTAACCGTCCTTGCCCTTGTGGGGCTTGCGGACCAGCTCCGGCGCGACGAAGGGCGGTGGCGCGGCCTTCTGCTTGTCCGTCTTGCTGGATTTGGGCTTCTTCTTTTCCTTATTGCCACGCTGTTCACGGTTGGCCATGGGTGCCTCTTTTGAATGGAATCAGCGCCCAAAAATTAGGAAAACCGTAACAAAACGCAATGGTCCGTGAGAAATTTGACCTCCCGGGCGCCCCCGGGGTAAAAACCGGCCTGTCGAAGGCCGTCCGCGGCCCCTGAAACCACAACACGGACCACGGATGACCCTATCACTTGGTGCCACCCGCCTATCCGCGTGCGCGTTTGTAGCCGCCGCCCTTTTCCTTCTTAACCCTGTGACCGCCCAAGCCGACGAGACCATCGAGGCTGTCACATCGCCTGCGCTGGAACTAGCGACACCGTCTATCCCTCAGATAACGACCCCGGCCCCGGACGTCCTGAGCGCACTCCCCTCGGTGGAGAAACCCTTCAAGCGGCTTTACTGCGTGGAGTACGCGCGGCTGCGCTCAGGGCTGGCGATTTTCGGGGATGCCAGGCAGTGGTGGAACCGAGCCCGGAACCTGTACGACGAATTCGCCCAGCCGGCCGTGGACGCGGTGATGGTGTTCAGCGGCTCGAAGCGTATCCGTAAGGGCCATGTCGCGGTCGTGACCCAGATCGTGTCCCCGCGGGAGATCGTGATCGACCACGCCAACTGGCAGAACCATGGCGAAATCGACCACAACACCCCGGTGCTGGATGTGAGCTCGAAAAACGACTGGAGTGCCGTCCGCGTCTGGGACATGCCCACGCGCCAGTTCGGCACGCACATCTACAAGATCAGCGGCTTCATCGCGGGCCACAGCGCGGTCGCCGCGGGATCGTAACGGTCACATCTTCCGGCTGTCATAGGCCCAGTGCAGCAGGGCCTGACGCTGGCGCGGCCGGCAATGCGGGTCGCCCGGTTCGCAATGCTTCCTGAGCTGGGC
>Ga0206940_1021_pt1 | contig 29016 bp, 35 predicted proteins | sample Alteio_BWOrgHeat_8_FD_152963 | JGI IMG/M metagenome (GOLD analysis project Ga0206940, IMG submission 152963) | Enriched cells from forest soil in Barre Woods Harvard Forest LTER site, Petersham, Massachusetts, United States -... | ecosystem: Environmental > Terrestrial > Soil > Temperate forest > O...
GCCTGTACGCTGGAGGAGATGAGAACGATATGGGGTGGGATCTGCGGTGAACGCTGGTGGCGGATGCTGCGCGGGGAAAATGTGTCCATGCCCGAGAACCCGCGCCGGAGCGTCGGTCATTCGCATGTGCTTCCGCCGGAGTTGCGCACGCGTCGGGGAGCTTGGGCGGTGGGAGCGCGGCTGCTGGAGAAAGCGGCAGAGCGGATGCGCTTCCTGGGATTCCACGCGCGTTCCCTGGGCGTCTTCGTGCGCGGGGTCGGTGGCGGACGGTGGGACGACCATATTTCGTTCACTGCGTCGGCGGATACGTGGACCTTTATGGAGGCGCTTGGTCGCATGTGGCGGCCACCATTCGACGTCCCCCAGCAAGTCGGCGTCGTCCTCTACGATCTGGTGCCGACCGAAAACGTCACGCTGCCTCTCTTCGACGATCAAGTCCGCCGCAACCGCGCCGCCGCCGCCGTCGACCGCCTCAACCAAACCTACGGCCGCGGCACCGTGATGATGGCCTGCGTCCTGGCCGCGTCCAAGACGGCCGATGATAAGATTGCGTTCGGGAAGGTCCAGGAGATGGGGTAGGGGAAGACGAATCAGCTACGATAAGTCTGGGAATACGTCGAACGGCGTTTTAGCGTTGATCCGGTATGCGTAGAAATGAGTGTCGAGCGTAAATATCTGCGTAACATTGAGACTTTCAGCCGCGGCGACCAACGAAGCGTCGGGAAAATCCATCGGAGTGTCATGGTAGGTATCCATGAGTTGCTTCATTCGAGACGTTTCCGCTTCGGCGTGGCTGTAGAGGCGCAATTTGCCGGTGTCTACAAATCGCCATAGCATTCGTTGCAAGGGTAACCCGCCACGATCTCCGAGGAAGTACATGGCTTCGGTGAAACAAGCCCAGGTCGTGACCAGAGGCCCACGAAGATTCGGAAGAACGGCTTTGCATCGATGATGGTTGTCCGCTTCGGATGCGTCGATGAGAGCGATCAACGGTCCGGCGTCGCACAGGATCATACGCGAAAGCCTTGTTGAGCGAATTTCTGACGTACGGCTTTGCTGACAGCTTGTTTGCGTGGATTAGAGTAGCGGATAGGCTCACCCTTTTCGATATGGCTCGCTTCCTCTAGCAGATCGGCCAAACTGTCGGCCAACGACGGTCCTTCTGGCTGGGCCGATGACGGATAAACCCTAACTTCGAGAACGGAATCGGGCGGAATCTCATCTTGATGGCTCAACACCTCCGCCAAGGTTCCTCGAAACGTCTTAATCGGTTGGTATTCTAACATCGCCGTAGCCTTCTTTCGTTACTGCTACTGATATACTACCACGTTTGGGTGGTCTACGTAACTGTGGCTGGCGAGCTCTTGGCGTCAAATATGGCCGATGAAAAGATCGGTTTCAAAGCATACCGCAGGCAATTTTGCTGATCCGTATGGTGCCCGTTGGCAAGGATGATTTCTGATTTGTCGGTGGTGTATACTGTTTTATGCTGTTTCAACTCGAACCTGACAACTTCAACCAACCAGACGACGACCTACTCGACGACCTGCGCCGAGTGGCGGCAATGGTTAAGCCCGCTGGCATCACGAAAGATCTTTATAATGAGCATGGGCGGTGGTGTGCGTCTACGATGCAAAAACGGTTCGGCAATTGGAACGAAGCGCTGCAACGAGCGGGAATTCATCCAACTCATCGAGTGTTCATCCCGAGTGAGGACGTGATTGAAGACATAAAAGCCGTGGCAGTCGCCGTTGGCAGTACTGCACTAAGCATGTCCGATTACGCCACTCACGGCAAATACTCAGGTAGAGTGATTTACCGGAACTTTACTGGATGGGAAGAAGCCGTCCGCGCAGCAGGGTTGAGCCCTGCCTACAAGCTACCGATAGAAGCAACCGACGAACTTTGTTTTGAGGCCATTGAGGCGGCGTGGCAAAGAGTAGGCCGACAGCCAAGACAAATTGATATTCAGAAGCCTGAGTCAAGCATATCAGAGCAAACAATCACCCGACGATTTGGCTCATGGCGCAAGGCACTCGAAGCTTTGTGGCTTATATGAACAAGCCCGAGGACCCACGCCAGCCCGAACTGTTGACCAATTCCGGCGCATTGCAAACCAGCACGTATGATGATGCGGAAACAATCGGAAATATCGCAAGGCCTACTCCTCGTGCACCAGGTTGGAAATTGCGCTTCTTGGTCATGCGTCGGGACAATTTTCGTTGTCTCCAGTGTGGGAAATCGCCAGCCAACAATTTGGGTACTGTGTTGGTAATCGATCACATTACTCCGTGGTCAAAGGGCGGGGCAACAGTTCACGAGAACTTGCGTACCCTCTGCGATGTCTGTATTGGTGGCCGTAGCAATCTGGACTTAAAGGACGAAGCGATATAGTTGAGAACTGGTTTTTCCGGTACAATAGGTCTAGAAGCAGGAACGGAGGCGCTAACATGAACCCAGTGATGACGCCGGAAGAAATGGGCTTGCTCGCGCGGCGCGGAGAAAAAATATCCTACGAGACCTTCCTGGCGCTCGCCGACGAAGATACGCGAGCGGAATGGGTGGATGGCGACGTTATATTCATGAGTCCGGCTTCAAACCGACATCAAGAAGTGAGTCTGTTTCTTATCATGCTGTTTGGACGGTATCTTGAACGGCAGCGGATCGGCAGGGTGTTTTACGAGAGCTTCCAGATGAAGGCCGGACCGGACTTGCCGGGTCGCGAGCCGGACATCATTTTCGTGGCGACCGATCATCTTCATCGGGTTAAGGACAACTATCTTGACGGTCCAGGAGACCTGGTGGTTGAGGTCGTGAGCCTAGATAGCCGGAAACGAGACCGGGAACAAAAGTTCCAGGAATACCAGCAGGGCGGCGTCCTAGAGTATTGGTTGATCGATCCTCTCAACGAGCGCGCCGATTTCTACGGGCTTGGCACATCCCCGCAATCGGAGACCTCACCCCAACCCTCTCCTTGGAAAGGAGAGGGGGTTTATGCCGCCGTACCGCTTGATGCGCAGGGCTACTACGCCAGCGCCCAACTGCCCGGTTTGCGGATCGACCCTCAATGGCTTTGGCAAGACCCCATGCCGGAGATCCCCGGCATTCTTGCCGCGGCGCGTATTGGAGGCGGTTAGAGTTTGACAACGCCTTATCGCCGCCGCATCGTCATTTCTTTCGTAGTTATAATTCTAGCAGCCGTCAGTGGACTCTATTTCGATCGGTATCGGAAGGTGCCGATAGAACGGGCCATGAATCCGGCCTACTGGGTGCGGCACTTTCGCGGCCTCGACCGCTACGACGTCAGGCAGGCGCTTTTGGAACACGGCGATCCGTCGGTTCCGGAGGTCGCCATTACAATCGACGACGGACCCGATCCACGGTATGGGCCGGCGATCGCCAAGTACTTGCACGACGCCAACGTCCCGGCGACGTTCTTTTTGGTCGGCATCCGTGTCAACCAATATCCGCAGGTCGCCAAGGTCATCTCCGACGATGGCTTTGAGATAGGGAACCACACGTACGACCACCAGCGCCTGGTGGATCTCAAGCCGCACGAGATCGCCAACGAGTTGCGGCTTTGCGAGAAACATATCAAGGATGTGACCGGGCGCGACACGGATCTGATGCGTCCGCCCGGCGTTCAGTATAACGATAAAGTGACATATGTGGCGAAGTCGCTGGGATATGTCACAGTGTCGTGGACCTGTGGCGCCCGCGACTACGACAATCAGCCCGCGCCGTACATCGCGCAGCGAATCATCGATCGAACCGAGCCGGGATCGATCATTCTCCTCCATCAAGACCACTCCAGCACTGTCGGCGCGCTGCCGATAATAGTCAACGCATTGCGCGCGCGCGGATATAGATTTGTGACCATTTCGCAGATGTTGCAGCGCTTGCATGCCAGTTTTCCGCGGCGATAGCAAGAACAGTTGACAAAACTATTCTGCGTCAGGTAATCTGTTGTATATAAACTTTATATAAAAGTTTTGAAGGAGTACTAGGAAGTTCTATGGCTTCTCACAAAACGGTGACGCTCAAAGATGTCGCCGAACTCGCGAAAGTTTCTCAGTCTGTCGTCTCAACGGTGTTGAATGGGCGTCAGAATGGGATATTTGTATCGGAAAGCACGCGTCGGAACGTTCTCGCGGCTGCGGAAGAGATGGGATACATCGCCAAGCACAGGGCTGTTCCTCCAGTTCGCAAGCCAAGTTATGAAACGGCGCCGACGGGCGATTCCGGGGATTCGAAGCTGGTCGGCCTGCTTCTCGGCCGACGCTTCGGAGGCAGCCTTTTCACCGACATCTTTTATGGCGTCAACTCCGTTCTCTCGGCGGAGGGGTATCACCCGATTGTCCTTGATACCTACGCAGACACCTATCAAAAGGCCGCTGAAAAGGAAGCCGACGGTCTCCGCTACGCACGGAACAGCGGTTTTGCCGGCATCGTACTTTGGCACGAGGGCGGCAGCGCCAATGTTAACCTGATTCAAGAGACGCGCTCCGAAATGCCGATCATCGCGATCGACCGCCGCGTGCAGGGCGTCGAGCTCGACTATGTCGGGACGGACAACTACTCCGGCGGATACGACGCGACACGGCATTTGATCGAGCAGGGACATACGCGCATCGCGCATCTGACACGTCTCGAGACGACCGATGCGGCCGTGGGACGGTTGCGTGGGTATCAGCAAGCGCTCACGGATGCCGGTCTCGAAGTTAATCCGCGCCACATTCTTCTGGCGCTCGATGGAGGCCGACGCTTGGACAGCGAAGCGCTCCGTCATGTCTTTACCGCCCCCAACGCGCCTACCGCTATCTTCCTACTTGCGGACTTCTGGGCGCCCGTCGTCTACTCCGAACTGCGCAGCTTTGGACTTCGCGTTCCTCAGGACGTGTCCCTCGTGGGCTTCGACGACGTCGTTCAGCCGGGTCTCGAAGGGCTTGAGCTGACCACGATGGCGCAGAACTTCGAGGCGATTGGGACAACGGCCGGCCAACTCGTTCTACGCCGGCTGCGGCAGCCCGATGCTCCCGTCGTTACGAGCGTTTATCCGGCTTCCTTGGTGGTTCGGCGATCCGTTCAGGCGCCGAAACGATATCCACAGTCGGCGCGCGTCAACGCCGGCGCCACGGCGCTTGCGACACGCTAAAGATGGCAATTCCTGGCGCCAACCGGGTATAATCGGGACGTTTCACAATGTCCCGGATTAACCTGGCCACTCGGCGTCGCGGGGCACTCACTCCCATGTAATTCATCGACGCGCGTAGCGCGTCGTGTCATAGATATAAAGAAGGAAACCGTCCATGGCATCTGAAGGTTGGTTTCGCAAACGGTCAAAGTTTTCAGGCGCACCCGCGGAACAGGTGACGAACGCCGTCCCAGAAGGCGTTGCCACGAAGTGCCAGCGATGCACCCAGATCTTGTTTACCAAGGACTTTGAGAAGAATCTCAAAGTTTGCCCGCAATGTGGGTTCCACCACAAACTGACGGCCGACGAGCGCATCGATTATACGGTTGATGACGGTACGTTCGCGGGCTTGTCTGACAACCTTGTGTCTGTGGACCCGCTACAATTCCCCGAGTATCAAGCGAAGCTTGAAAAGGGCCGCCAGACGACCGGTATGAACGACGGCACGCGGATCGGCGTCGCGGAAATCCGCCGCGTTCCATGCGTGCTGGGAGTCACGGATTTCCGGTTCATGGGTGGATCTCTCGGTTCGGTCTGCGGCGAAAAGATCGTCCGCGCGTTCGAAGCGGGCGCGGAGCGAGGTCTTCCGGTGGTGTTCTTCATCGCATCTGGGGGCGCTCGGATGCATGAAGGCCTCCTCTCCCTCATGCAGATGGCGAAGACGTCGGCAGCCGTCGCGGCGTTTGGGCGGCATTCCCTTCCCTACCTCGTCGTAATGACCGATCCCACAACCGGCGGCGTGGTGGCGTCATACGCATCCCTGGCGGACATCATTTTGGCAGAGCCCGAGGCGCTCATCGGTTTCGCCGGTGCACGCGTCGCCGCACAGGCGTCGACGCAGAAGCCCCCGGAAGGTTATCAAACGGCGGAATGGCAGCTTGGGCGCGGCCAGGTGGATCAGGTAGTACACCGTCGCGACCTTCCGGATACCATCGCGTCGCTTCTTCTGTTGCTTGGGTGCCGGCAGTCTGAACGAACGATCGATGAAGAAGTCGAAGAAGACGAAGTTTTGTCGGAGGTAGGCGTTGGCCAGTAAAACAGTCCTGGATTTTGAACGGTCCATCGCGGATCTCGACGAGAACCTCTCGAAACTGCGCGAGATCGTTGCGGACCGGTCAAACCCGGAAAACACGGCAAGTTTGCCCGGCGAGATCGCGAGCCTGGAAGAGCATCGCGTTGCGATTCTGCGTGAGCTTTTTGCGCGTCTGACGCCTTGGGACAAGGTTCTTCTCGCGCGTCACGAGAAGCGTCCCTACACCCTCGACTATATCGGCAACATGATGACCGAGTTCGAGGAGCTGCATGGCGACCGCACCTACTCCGACGATGGCGCCATCGTCGCTGGACTGGCTCGTATCGACGATATTCCGATCGTCGTGGTCGGCCATCAAAAGGGCCGCGACATCAAGCAGCGTCAGCAGCGCAACTTTGGATATGCCCGGCCGGAAGGTTATCGAAAGTCTGGACGGGTGATGAAACTCGCGGCCAAGTTCAACCTTCCGATCGTGACCCTGATCGATACCCCGGCAGCGTCCGCCGACGTCGGCGCGGAAGAGCGCGGCATCTCCGAGGCGATCGCGCACAGCATGTACGATATGTCACTGCTGCCGGTGCCTATTGTCTCCGCCGTTATCGGCGAGGGCGGGAGCGGCGGTGCATTAGGTCTGGCGGTCGCAGACCGTGTGTTGATGCTGGAGCACTCAGTCTATTCGATCATTCCGCCGGAAGGTTGCGCGGCTATTCTGTGGCGCGATCCGGAACGAAAGATCGAGGCGGCGTCGGCGCTTAAGCTGACCGCGCAGAACGCATTGGACCTTGGCATCATCGAGGAAATTGTCCCGGAACCGCTCGGCGGCGCGCATCGCGACTACGTCGCGGTCGCCGAGACTCTGCGCGACGCACTTGTGCGTCATCTCCACGATCTGATGGGCAAGTCGGGTGACGAGTTGGTCCAACTTCGGTATCAACGATTCCGTTCCATTGGCCGCTACATCGAAGCGCCGGTCGGCGGAAATCATAACGGCCACAAACCCGTCGGCGACGCGTAGTGGCGGCCGGAGGGAGTCCACGTCCATAAACGACGTGGCTACGGCAGCCTTCGGCTAAACGTCCGTCCCGGACTGCGGACATTGTCGATAGTTTACATCGGCGCCCTATTATCCCCAAAGAGAATAAAGAGACAGAATGGGAAAGTATTCACGGCCGAGAGGCACGCACGATGTCTATGCAGGTGCGGAAAAATGGGAAGATGACAGCGTACGATGGAACGTAGTCGAGAGTCTCTGGCGCGAAATCTGCCGGATTTACGGCTACCAGGAGATTCGGACGCCAATCTTTGAGCAGACAGAGCTGTTCAAGCGGTCGATCGGCGACGGAACCGACATCGTCAGCAAGGAGATGTATACCTTCGACACTCCCGGTGGCGATTCGATAACGTTGCGGCCTGAAGGCACGGCTGGGACCCTCAGAGGCTATCTCGACAGCGGTCTCTACGCACGCGGCGGCGTCACGAAGTTATACTACATTGGGCAGAACTTCCGTTACGAACGACCGCAATCGGGTCGCTATCGCCAGCACCAACAACTGGGCGTCGAAGCGCTCGGCGCCGACGATCCTGCGCTCGACGCGGAAGTCATTCAGCTCATGCTCTCGTTCTTCCGAAAAATCGGCGTCTCGCGAACGGTCGTCAAGATCAACTCCGTGGGGTCGTCGGAATCGCGGGCGATCTATCTCACCGCGCTCAAGGAGTTCGTGCGGCCGTTTCTGGAAGAGTTCAGCGAGGAAGGCAAGGCGCGGTTCGCTAACAACCCCCTGCGTATGCTGGATACGAAGAGCCCGCGTGAGCTAGAGATCCTAACCGACGCCCCGAGTCTGACGGATTACATCACCGACGACGAGCGCGTTCACCTGGAGACGGTGTGCGGCTATCTGACGGCGGCGGGCCACACGTACGAGATCGACCCTCATTTAGTCCGGGGATTCGACTACTACACCAAGACAGCGTTCGAAGTGCAGTCGCCCGACCTCGACGCGCAAAATGCGCTCGGGGGTGGGGGACGCTATAACAAGCTTGTGGAGCAGCTTGGCGGCCCGCCGACGGCGGGTATCGGTTTCGGCATCGGCATGGAGCGCGTCATGATCGCCCTGCAGCGCCTTGGCGCGGAGCTTCCGTTGCCGACGGGACCAACCGCCTTCGTCGTCACCCTCGGCGACGCAGCCCGTCAGGCGGGCGTCAACCTGCTCTCCCAATTGCGCGACAGCGGCATCGCCGCCAACATCGAATACGGTGGTCGCAGCATGAAAGCGCAGATGCGCGCCGCCAATGACTCCGGCGCCAAATACGCCCTGATCCTCGGCGACGACGAAGTTGCGTCCGGCACCGTGCAGTTAAAGAACCTCGCCGACAGCACGCAGGTGGCGGTCGGGTTGGATAAGGTCGTTGGGATGTTGCGTGGCGTGTGAATTGCCGGTTAGGTACTGCCTACTCGGTATTCTTTTGAGCGCTACGGACCTCCACATCCTCCATTATTTCCTTGAGGCGAGACGCGCAATGTGCTGGGATGTATTCATACCGCACGCCTGCAGCCAGATACGCAAATGCGGCAGTTTTGATGACAATTTGTAATTTGCCCTGGCGCCTGCAGAGCAGAATAGAAGTCTTCTGGAATGCTCCGCCGAAGTTATTTTCTGAAACGACACCGTAATCGTTGACGACGTGTCCCAGAAAGCTCTTGGCCTCAATCCATTTCATAAGGTTGCCGATTAAGTTCAATGTGAATCGTGCTCCCGGTTGAGTTTTGTGGGTACCGTCCCGACCTATCGACTATCTCGCGTCGCGATCCGTCAATGCCAACACGGGCTGGAGGGTTGGGATGGGCTGGTCGAGACGAGCGACCACGATGTGAATGTCGCGTAAATCTTAACTGAAATCACGCCGCCTTTTGTCCGGCCTCTCGAAGTAACCCAAAGAAGGTTGCGCTGTCGGTGACGCCACGATCTTCCAAGGTCTTTTCCGCTCTCCGCAAATGAATTGGCTCGAGGAGGTCGGTATCGTCAAGCTTTGGCAAGGCTATCATCGCATCGTGGGCTTTGTTGTAGAACAAGCGGAATGGAATACCCAGGTCGGTAGTACCCGTCTTCTCTTGAAATTCCAGTTTCGCCAAGGCATGAGCAAGCTGACCGTACTTAAAGCTTTCGTTGTACCGTATGTCAAGCATTGTGATCTATTGCCCCCACAAACTGCGCGCTGATCTTGTCCCTGAATTCAGAGAATTGTGCAACAGCATTTCGATCGAGCGTATTAGTGGTCGGAATATGCACCGTCACTGTCTTTCCAGCATAGAATAGGTTGAAACCCGGTAGCATTTGGAAATGTCTCTGTACATAAAGCCAGTATGCTACCTCCTCCGCCGCGTCATACACAATTAACATGACCGGAACAGGCTCGAACAACCACCTGGCTAAGTCTGAACGAAGTAATCTCCAAGGTAGTTCGTGACCGCCCTTTAATAGTGGCAAGCTGTCGGTTGCCTTTACCTGTAACCGAACTTCTCCCGTTTCCGGCTCGCCTTAGTGGTTGAATGTTGTCAGCGCCAAATCGTAGCCGTAATCGTAAAACACCCGTTCCGCCGTGTGGCCGCAGAGCAAGATATGCCGTTCTACGTGGTTGACACCGAGATCGGCAATTATGTGCTCGCGTGTTCGCCTTTTTCGGACCATCATGTTTATTATACCACCGCGACCACTATCGATTACCCGCCCTTAGCCCGATCCGTCAACGGTAGGACGAGTTGTGGGGTGGGGATGGTGTGGTCGGGACGGGTGGCGATGATACTGGTGCCGACGGCGAAGTACTCGATGATGTGGCTGCCCCAGCCGTGTGACCGCTCGCTGATCTGTCCGCCGACAATGCCGTCGGCTTTGAGGGATTCGGCCTCGGCCTGCATGCGTGACAATGCGAGCTCGCGGGCGTCGTAGATCGCCTGCGTGTACGTGGGCATTTCGCAGTTCTGACCGATCTGCTTGAACCACTGCTTGATCCCCTGATAGCCAACGTGATAGACGCAGTTGCCCATGACAAATGAGACTGGGCGGTAGCCGGCCTTGATCAAGGTCCAGAAGTCCTGGCCGCTGAGGTCGCTTGTAAAGGGGCGTCCATTCGGGGCGCGATGGGATTGGCCGTCGCGGGAGCGGATGGCGGTACCGACGGCGATGAACTCCGCAAGGTGCTCGCCCCATTCCTGACGACCGACTTCCAGCCGGACGCCCACGATGCCGTCGGCCCCGAGCGCGTCCGCTTCTTCTTCCATGCGAGTCATGGCCAGGTCCCGAGCATGGTACATCGCCTGCGTGAGCGTCTCAAGCTCCATACTCTGGGTCAATGCAGGCTGCTGCCATCCGATATGGTAGATGCTGGACCCGACAACCAGGCCGACCGGGTCGAAGCCGGCCTCCTTGACGAGCAGAAATTCGTTCACGGAAAGGTCGCTGGTGAACAGCCCCTTTTGACCCGTGCTCTGCCGCATCGCGGCCAAACGCTGTCGTGCGTGCTCCGGAATACCTTCCATCGATCCTTGCGAATACGGACTGCTGGGCATCTGAGTAGTCTCCTTTACGGTATTGAGCCGACTTTCATTGTCGGCAATTAGTTGTAGAAATAAACCTCCTCCCAACCCACCCCGCCGCAGGGCGGCGACCCTCCCGAAACGGGAAGGTGAGGAGAAGTTCGGTTATCTTGACTCTTTCCCTTCCCGTTTCGGGAGGGGTGGCGAGGAACGAGCTGGGGTGGGTCCTCCCCACAGTTAGGTGGCTCAATCCAATGACACCATGTAATCGACGGCGTAAGGTGTGTCGCCGACCGGCATAATGGCGGTGCCGAATGCGGTGAAGTGCACGATCAGGTCGCGTCGGCGCTGTTTGATCTCGTTGACTTCCATCTCCACCTCGCGGGTCTCCACCTTATGCTCGACGGTGACGCCGACGACACCGTCGGCGCCAAGCGCTTGAGCCTCGAACTCGACCAACCCCATGGCTTTACGCCGCGCGACATACACGGCCTGCGAGTATTCGGTCAGCTCGATGTTGCGCGTGTAACCGTTACGGGCTCCGGTGAGCGTCCCTTGTAAGTATTGGGTCGTGATGCTGGCGACGTGGTAGAAGACACAGCCGCCGAAGACGAAACCGACCGGGAAATGGCCCGCGCGTCGAAGCGACCATAGCTCTTGGACCGTGATGGCCGCGATGAACGGTGTTTGCCAGCGGTTTGGGCCATCCATACGGACGGCAGTGCCGAATGCGTGATATTCGAGAATGGTGGGCGAGCTCTCGTTGAATTTGCGCTCAAGTCGCACGCCGATCACTCCATCCGCGCCGATCAGCTTGGCCTCTTGTTGTAGCCGGCCAATGGCCAGCACTCGGGCATGAGAGTGCGCTTGCGTCTGTACCGGAAGTTCCTGGCTGCGGTTCGGGACGACGAATTGCCAGCCGACCTTATACGTCGATGCGCCCATCACCTGCCCGAGCGGCCGGATTCCACTGGAGACACAGAGAGCTAACTCAGACACGGAAAGGTTGCCGGTAAAGAGATGGTTGTTCTCGCGCAGACGGTTCAGTCGCCATTCCGCGTCGAGCGGCAGACCACCTTGTTCCACCTGCTTTAAACTGCGCGCCTGACGGTCGTGTCGGTATTCTTCGGAAAATGAGGACATCGGCTTCTGGCCTTTCAAGGGAGATAGACACCGCCGGATGGATTAAGTTGCAGACGAGGATGTTACACCATGCTCATCCAAAGCGATAGGCATGGCACCCTAACCAACTTATACCACGAGCGCAGAGGGCTGACCGCCGCGCGTCGATCGGTTTTCGAACTTGGTCGCAAGTGCAATCGCGCTCTGGGCAGCCCGTACATCGCTGCGATCAGTCGATGGCGTGGGAAGCGCTCCGGCCGCGCATAATTGTCTCTAGTAATCGACCAGGTTCTTCAAGGCGAAGAAGGCGCGTTCGTTGGTTTTGGCGCGCGCGGCGATTTCGGCGGCAAGGTCGGTGAGCCAGCGGTCGATCTTCATCGGCTCACGCTTCAAGACGATATTTCGGACGACTTGTATGCGCAAGGCGACTAGCTTCCCGTTGCCGGGGTCCTCGATCTCATAGACATGCTCCTCAGCAGTCACAGTGACCTTGCGCACTGTTTTTTCTTTACTGAACAGTTTGCCCTTGCGCTCGACTACTGTCTCGTCGGGCATCGACGCCTCCAACACCACCGCCAGCAACGGCAGGAACGTGCGGGCGTCTTTGGCGTAGTTATCGGCGAGCGCGCCGGCGACGGCCAGCGCGGTAAATTGGTTCTCAGGTTCAGGCACTGCCGAAGGCCTCCTTCCATCGTTGCCAGAAATCGGGAAACGTCTTCGCGACGCAACCAGGATCGTCGATTACGATACCCGGTAATCGCAATCCCGCCACCGCAAACGACATCGCCATACGGTGGTCCTGATAGGTGTTGATAACGACTTCGCTGGTCGCCAATCGGGCAATCTCTTTCTTTCCCCCAGGATTGGGGGGCAGGGGGATCCCCCCGGCCCCCAATAATGGGGGAGTAGGACGCCCCCCGGCCCCCAATAATGGGGGAGCAGCAAGTGGTGAAAGTGGATGAATGGTCCAGCTTTCCCGGCCTTCTTCGACCCGGACGCCCATCTTGGTTAGCTCCGTGGTGACGGCGGCGATGCGGTCGGTCTCCTTGACCCGCAAGCTGCCAAGCCCGATGATGTGGCTGGGACCGTCGGCGAAGGCGGCGACGACGGCGAGGGTCTGGGCGGTGTCGGGGATCGATTGCATATCGACATCGATTCCGCGCAGTTGTGTTGGCCCTTGGATGGTGAGAGAATCGCCGCGCGTGACGGTGCAGCCCATCCGTTCGAGCACGTCCGCGAAGCGGACGTCGCCTTGGATGGACGAAGTCCCGAGATTGGCCAGACGCACCTTTCCACCCGTTACCGCAGCCGCCGCCATAAAGTATGACGCATTCGATGCGTCCGCCTCAATCTCGTAATCGGCCGCCTTGTAACGCTGCCCGGCCTTCACGCGAAGGGTCTTATAGCCGTCGTTCTCGAAGTCGGCGCCGAACGCGCGCATGACGGATTGAGTGATGTCAACATACGGCTTCGAGATAAGATCGCCGACAATGGTGATCTCCACATCCTGACGGGCATAGGGCGCGACCTGAAGTAGCGCCGTGAGAAACTGGCTGCTCACGTCGCCGCGAAGAGAGCATCGGCCGCCCTCCAATCCCCCTCCGTGGATTCTAACCGGAGGACACCCGTGACCGTCGACCGATTCGACCTGTGCGCCAAGCGCGATTAGCGCGCCGAGCAGGTCGCGTATCGGTCGCTCCCGCATCCGCGCGACTCCGTCGAGGACGACATCGGTTCCTTCTGGAATCAAGCACGCTGCGGCCGTTAGGAATCGAACCGTGGTCCCGGAGTTGCCGATGAAGAGGCGTGGGCTTCGGCCCCCTCCCTGGACGGGTAGGCTTCGGCCCCCTAGCCCCCAATCCTGGGGGGACTGGACTGGAGTCTGAAGAGACGCGTCGGGAAGGGACGTCGGCGCGGCGAATTGACCGGAGCGGCCCTGAACGATGAGGGTGGTGCGATCCTGTGGATCTTCCGTGATGGTGACGCCAAGATTGCGCAGGGCGTCGATCATGTAATGCGTGTCTTCGGAATGCAGCGCGCCGCGGAGGACGCTGGTTCCGTCGGCCATCGCGGCTAAAGGCAGGGCGCGATTGGTAATGCTTTTCGACCCCGGCAAACGGACTTCAGCATTGACGGGACCATTGATCGGCGTAAGCGCGAGGCGGGGAGGATATTCCAACGGCGACATGCCCTATTCTAGCATACCCGCCCGCCCGCATGTCAATCGCGGGGCGTCAAGACGGTGCGGCCAAATAGAATCGCTACACCTATCGGCTATATAATGTTGGATTGGTGTTCTATACGGAGCGCAAGCCCTTTTATGCCGTTCGTTCTCAGGGTTTGAATATATGCCTCAGCGTCTTTGGCTGGGTTTTGCAACGAAGCTCGGTGCGCTTTCACGCCACGCAGGAAGAGTTCGGGCTTTTCATCAAAGAGGGCGCAAAGAAATATGTCGGGGTGAACAGCCTTGACGCCGTAACTCCGAAGAGCGGCATCCGGAAAATCTGATAGATTGAATGTGATAATCATCGTTGCCCGACTAACTATCGCTGCCGCGACAACGTGACGGTCGTTTGCGTCTGGCAGACTCACTGTTGGGATATGCTCTTCATAGCCCGAAACCAAACAATTTGGCGTAACCCGGTTCATCAGCGTACGGGTTCGGTCCAATTGGGCGGGGGGCAATTCCGGATTGTCTGACAGAACATTGCGTATCCATTCAGACTGAATCTCATCTGTCCAACGGGGCGAATAAATCCGGACGGTGGCCAACCACATAAGGAGATCACGGAGCGATGGCGGATAGAGAACGCAGGCATCCAGCACGGCAATGGTCATCGATATAATCCGAGCCGTTCAGTTTCTGCTACTAGCTCTTTCATTACCGCCTGGCTACGCTCTATTTCAGCCTCTGTTGCTTCATCGACCGGGGCGTCTTTCTCAAATCGCGCAATGTCAGCGCGGACTGAGGCAACCGCTTCCATGTGGTGCAATCGTTCCATTAGTAGTTCGTAGCTTTCAGTGTCCAGCATCACGACTTCGGCGCGACCATTAACAGTCAGCACTTCCGGCACTCTCGTTGCTTTCAGCCGGGCAACGTGCGATTTGTGATTTCTGAGGAAATCACTCATGGAATGAATTTGTCTTGCGTCTAGCATAATCTTCCATTCAATCAATTTTCAGATAATTATATGATATCCTATTTTCAGGACTGAGTCAACGTCCAAAGTATGAATCACGCGTACGTTTCGCGGTCACCGCCGACTTGCAAGATACGAGGCGAGCACTCTTAACTCGGTCGGAGAAAGGTTGTTGTAGTCTGGCATGGACGGGTATGGATACATTCGACTATGTTCAGTTAGGTTTTCGATTTGCCAGTCAATACTCGCGTTCCGTCGACCTTCATGCGTCAGGACCGGGGTATCGTAGCGTCTCATATCACCTGGATTATGGATACGGTCATCCTTCGGATCGGCCCCCGCTAGTATGTGGCATTCACTACAACCTTCCCTTTGGTATAATAGGCGGCCGCTTTCGGAAGTGACTGCATTTACTGTTGGAATGGGCACGTGGGGACCAGATCGTGGCAATGGGCCACGCTTATTATGTAGGTTGTGGTCAGAGCTGTGTGGTTTGGGGAGCGGCGCGATGGCAAGAACGACAGACAACAGCACTAGTAAGCAGACTATTGAGCGAAAGACGAAACTAGATGCAGTTACGAAGCCTTTGAACCTATTCATGAGGTCTCCGTATCATTGTGACCATTGCTGTTCAGACGGTCATCCGCCATATTCAAAGCTGAGCTAGAACACGGAACAGAATTGCGGCGACGATAGCTATCCATACCGGAGTATCGGCGCATCGAACCGCTTTCTTTCTTCGAAGCATCCTTAATACCCTTCGGGGGAGAGTACCGGAATTATACATCCCCGCCGTCGAAGGCGTTTTCGATCAGGTTGAAACTCAAACTTTCAGCGATACGGAGGACCTCGACGACGTCGAAGCGGCAGGGGACATCGTCCAGGCGATAGCGGGCGATGTAGGAATTCGCGAGGTGAACCAATTGGCGTCGCTTGCGCCAGTTGACCGCTTCGGCGGGCGTAGGCCTCGCGACCGATCCTGAGCGCCTCGTTTTGACTTCGATAAAGACCAGATAGTCGCCATGCCAGGCGACTATGTCGATTTCGCCGCGTCGACGGCCGCCGAGGGGGCGAACGTTGGCGTCGATGACGCGGTAGCCGTGATTCTCCAGAAAGGCGGCTGTTTCGGCCTCGCCGAGTGTGCCGAGTTGCTTGCGGGTGTCTTTCGGCGCGGGCGTTTCAGGAGATGGCGCGTCAGATTCCATCATTCCAAAGGGTGGGGTGGCACATTTGGGAAATCGGCGAAAAGGAACGCCGATGGATGGGGCAAGGACCAAATTGACGCAGCGCCTCAAAGTGCGACGGAGCGCTGTAGCCTTTGTGCTGGGCAAAGCCGTAAACAGGATAACGTCGGTCCATTAAGGTCATCAAACGGTCCCGCGTCACCTTTGCGACGATGGAGGCTGCGGCAATGCTGACGCTGAGGGCGTCGCCTTTGACGATCGATTTTACCGCGGCACACGGCAAGCCGGGCACAGGAAGGCCGTCTACGAGAACAATGGAGATCGAAACCGAAGGCTCAAGATCCAAGATGGCGTATCTCATGGCCAGGTGTGTCGCTTTTAGAATGTTGATGCGGTCGATGACTTCGTGATGGACCACCCCGACCCCAACGGCAATCGCCTCGCGCGTGATGCGCTCATACGCCTTTTCGCGATTGATTTCGGTAAGTTGCTTGGAATCGTTGATGCCGGCAATGTCGAACCCGGCGGGAAGCACCACACACGCCGCCACTACCGGGCCGGCCAACGGACCGCGACCGGCTTCGTCGACACCCGCAATCATGGTATGGCCGGCGGCAAGGGCCTCGCGCTCATGCAGCCATAGGTCAACAGCATCAATTGTCCGCTTGGGCTTCGCTTTGGGGCCGGCGACGGCTTTAGCCAAGGCGACCGTCCGGGCCCGCGACTTCATGGCTGCCGGTTTTGTGTTGGTGCTTTTGATCTTCAATGAATGGCTCGAATGCGGTTCAGGGGCCAGAACACGGCCTGAGCCCGACCAACGACCTGGTTGGACGACAACGGACCCCACTCGGTGCTGTCGCGGCTGTCGTTTCGGTTGTCGCCCATCATAAAGAAGCTATGAGGGGGAACTGTGTCCGGGCCCGTTGCTCGATACTGCATATAATCCTGCATGCTGATCACTTCGCCGTCCAGCTTAGGCACCTGCATGGCGTCCAACTTAAGTGGCTGACCGTGATACAACTGCATATCGTAATCCGGATCTTCCGCCGTAAACGGTTCGTTGATCACTCGGCCGTCGATCATCGTTAGTCCGGGTTCGACCTTGATCATCGCGTTGGGGCCACCTGTGATGATGTTGGAGAGCCGGGCGTCCGACATGACGCGACCGTCAATTAGCACGCCGCGCTTTGTAAACTTGATGTGGTGGTCGGCCTGTGGGTCGCTGTCGAGGGTTTCGTCCCCGAATTCACCCGCGTCCGCCAGACGCATACGGAGCTGGGCATGGCTATAGGGCTGACCACCGATCCAAACTCGACCCGCCGTCGTTTGAAGCCGGTCGCCGGGAAGGCCGACCAGCCTCTTGATGAAGTTAATCGGTACGCCCGGCGATTCCTCCGTAACTCCATCGGTTGCCGACGGAGGCGGGATGAATACGACGACATCGTCGCGTTTGGGCGTGGCAACGCGGTAGACAAGCTTGTTGACGAGAATTCGATCGCCCGATCCGTTTTTGCCGAGCAGGGTCGGCTCCATGGACGGCGACGGGATGAAGAAGGCTTGAAACACAAAGGGGCGCACGATCAAGAACATGCCGACCACGACAAGAAGTCCGGATTCGAGCAGCTCGGCGATAGACTGCGCCAGGGTGCTACGCGTGCGGATCAGACCCAGTCGCAAGGCGGTCGCGGCGACCACAAAGATCGTGATATTGGAGATGCTGAGATTCGCGATAGCCTCGTTGAGGGCGGGAGCCGGCACGGTAGTTCGTCCAATCTTTAAGAATATGTAGCAGCCGGGTCAGCGGAAACGGTACAGCGTCGGCATGCCCATCCAAAGCTATGGGCATGGCACCCAACGCCGACGTGCGCTACGTATGGTCTGGTCATGAAGCGACCGCATTTTTGCGCAACACGCCCCACCGCTAGGTGGTCAGTGAATGGCGCGGATGCGGGTCAATGGCCAAAAAATGAACTGGGCCTTGCCAACTACATGTTGCACGTCGAGAGGGCCCCACTCCGTGCTGTCCTTGCTGTCATTGCGGTTGTCGCCCATCATGAAATATGTGTGTGGCGGCAGCGCCTCCGGGGCGGATGCGTGATCGAGATCGTACTCTTCCTTGCTGATCGCGACCCCGTCATATCTGTAGTTCGAGTCTCCTGCCTGGGGATCGAACTTGAGTGGCTGGCCCTTGTAGAGCTGCATATCGTAATCGGGATCCTCCGCAATGAACGGTTCGTCCAGTACGTGGCCATTGAGTATCGTTTCACCGGGTTCGATCCGCACCTTAGCGTCGGGCATGCTGGTGAGCATCTCGGCAATTTTGGTGTTTGGAATCGGTTGCTGGTCGACAAGAACGGCGTTCTTGGTGAACTTGATATGGTGATCCGCTTGTGTATCCGGTTCCATGGAGTCGTTGCCGAAGTAGTTTGATTCGATCAGCTTCCGACGCAGGTAATAATGGCTGAATTCCTGACTGTTGACCATGATCCGCCCAGCCTTGACCTGGATGACGTCGCCTGGCTCAGCGATCAGCCGTTTGATAAATACAATGGGAACGCCCGGCGGCTCTTCGTCAGTGGAACCTTCGGTGGCCTGAGGGGGCGGAATGAACACGACCACGTTGTCGTGATGCGGACTTCCGAGCCGGTAGGCAAGATTATTGACGAGAATGCGGTCGCCGCTGCCGTTCTTACCCAGCAGGGTGGGGACCATGGAGGGCGAGGGAATAAAGTACGCTTTTACAACGAATGGGCGAATGAGGAGGAAAACGAGAACCACCGCGATAACCGCGGATTCTATAAACTCCGCCCATGGCCGGCCGGCGACAATTCGTAAATGGATCAGGCTCAATCTTATGAGAGTGGCCGCGATCACGAAGTACATAACGTCAACGGTGGGGAGGTTCGCAAGCTGTTCGGTGAAGGAAGCCGACGTCACAGGTGTTTGCCTTTGAAAAGGGGAGGCGCGAAATGCTCTCGCAACGCGCCCCGTTTTCGCTCTAGAAGGATCGCTTCTCTTTGATGCGCGCGGCTTTGCCGACCTTGTTACGCAGGTAGTACAGCTTAGCGCGTCGAACGAGACCGCGGCGTGTGACCTCGATCTTATCAATGCGCGGCGAGTGGATCAGGAATGATCGCTCTACGCCGTAGCCATTGCTGATTTTGCGAACGATGAAGGCGGCGCGTGAACAGCCTTCCTTGCGTGATATGACCGTGCCTTCGAAGACCTGAATACGCTCTTTGCCGCCTTCGATAACACGTACGTGCACGCGGACGGTGTCGCCTGCGCCGAAATCCGGCACGGACTCCTTGAGCTGGGCCTTTTCAATCTCCTGAACGAGCGGATGCATCTCTACTATTCTCCTCGGTATCCTCCCCCTCTTTCAAAGGGGATGTCTCATCTGAAAGCTGAGCGATCAGCTTCAGGTCTGACTTGGACGGCACAAACGCCGACCAGAGGTCGGGCCGACGCAGTTGCGTACGGCGTATCTGCTCCTTGCGTCGCCATCGGGCGATCTCGGCATGGTTGCCTGAGAGCAGAACTTCAGGAACGCGCCATTCCCGGAATTCCGGGGGACGCGTGTAATGCGGATGCTCCAGGAGGCCGTCGGAGAAGGAATCGTTTGGCGACGATCCTTCGTTCCCCAGCACCCCGGGAATCAACCTGGTTACCGCATCGATCACCACCAGCGCCGGCAATTCTCCGCCGGTAAGCACATAGTCGCCGATCGATATTTCGTGGGTCGCGAGCCTTTCTCGCACCCGTTCGTCAAAACCTTCGTAGTGACCACACAAAAGAACTATCCGCGGCGTTGCCGCGAGAGTTTGCGCGGTCTCCTGCGTCAACGTTCCGCCCTGCGGCGAAAGAAGCACAATGGCCGCGTCCGGTCCGGGGTCAATGCCTTCCACGGCGGCGAAGATCGGGCCGGGACGCATCACCATGCCGGCGCCGCCACCATAGGGCGTATCGTCCGTGCTGCGATGCCGGTCCGTCGTGTAATCGCGCAGATCGTGAACCGCAATCTCAACTTTACCCGATTCCTGGGCTCGTTTGATTATACTGTACGAAACCGCCGCCCGCACGAAATCCGGAAAGATAGTTACGACATCGAATTTCACAACAGTATTTCCCCAAACTTGGGGACTAACTTGCCGACAGTCCGGCGTGCTTCGCTCGACCCACCCGGCTCGTTCCTCGCCACCCCTCCCGAAGCGGAAGGGGAAAGAGAATACCCTATACTCCTGACCCTCCCGTTTCGGGAGGGTCACCGCCCTGCGGTGGGGTGGGTTAATTACGACTAACTGGCATCCAGCAGACCAGGGACATCGGTGACCACGATACGCGCGGCGTCCAGATCCACCGACAGAATAAACGCCGAAACTGCCGGGATCATTGCACCCGCCGATGTCACGTACACGTCGTTTGCCGGTCCGCTGAGTACCTCCGTCAGGTTGCCGAGCGACCGTCCCGTATCGGTTACGATGGCAAGCCCCAGCAATTGGTCCACGTAGAACTCGCCCTCGGGCAACTTCGGCAGTGACGTTTCCGGCACCAGCAGCTGGCACCCGAAAAGCGATTCCGCTGCCGGCCGGTCCGTGACATCTTTAAACCGGGCGATCCAGCCGCCTTTAGGCTGCACCTGTTTGCGTAGCGATAAGAGCTCCAGGCGGCGGACGAAACCGTCTTGCTCGCGCAAGGCCTGTACTTTTGCGGCGTGGCGAAGCGCATCGGCGGATACTTCGCTGTTTCCACCGATGAGACGGAGCCGAACGTTACCGCTCACTCCGTGCGCGCCGGTGACTTGGGCGGCAAGTATTGTGCAATCGAGGTCGCGGTCCGGTACGACAAGCGCTATTTCGGCAACTTTCGGATCTTCCACGTTACTGATTAGATCGGGCAAATTGGCTTTGGTCTCCCAATACCGAACAGAGACGTGCCCGCTCGGCGGGGCCGAAGCGGGCACGTCCGACTGATCCATCGCTGTAATACCGGGCGCACAATTAAGCGCGCACGGCTATGCGATAATCTCGACGTATACTTTCTTTTTATCTTTCATGGCGACGGCCTTCGCAACAGTGCGAAGCGCATTAGCAATTCGGCCCTGCTTCCCAATGACCTTGCCAAGATCACCTGGAGCTACTCGCACCTCGTAGGTGGTCGCATCCTCTCCCGGCAGTTCGCTTATGACTACATGCTCGGGTTCGTCGACTAGTTCCTTGACGAGGTACTCAATCATTGATTTCACTTACCATCAACTCCTAACGCGTCATCACCGCCTCGAGGTCGCGCTGTCTCGTTCTACAATGGCAGTGATGGTCACTTCGCGGCATTACACTTCGAAATCCCCAATGAAGCGCTACAGCGTCGGTAAGGGTGCGCTTCCCTGGCGAGTTCGAACGTTTCATCATAGGCCGCAGTTTACTTCTCTGCCGCGTTCTTATAGATACCCTGTTTTTTTAACAACGCACCAGCGGTGTCCGAGGGCTGCGCTCCGCACTGTAGCCAGTGGGTCGCTCGCTCGCCGTTGATCTTCAACTCAACGGGTTCGACACAAGGATTGTAGTATCCCAGGGTTTCTATGAACCGTCCATCGCGTGGCGCCCGGCTGTCCGCCACGACCAGTCGATAGAACGGCCGCTTCTTCGCGCCCATTCTGCGAAGTCTGATCTTTACAGCCATATTTCTTGATTTGCTCCTTTAGTCATATGTATTAATACGCGCAATATCCGTGATGTGTCAGCGACACGTTGGACCGAATCCTCGGTGAACGCTCACACTATCGTCCAAATGGAAACTTGAACCCTTGCCCATGCTTCCGTTTGTTTTTCTTGTTGCTGCCGGAGTGCTTACCTCCGAACCCTGTTGCCCCAGGTATGCCCGGCATCTGACCACCGGCCAACCCGCGGACCATTTTTCTCGCGTCCTCAAACTTGCTGAGCAGCTGATTGACCTCTTGGATGGTCGTTCCGCTGCCTGCCGCGATGCGCCGTCTCCGGCTGCCATTGATGATACCCGGCTCGCGCCGCTCGTGCGGCGTCATGGATAAGATGATGGCTTCGGACCGCCCCATCTGCTTGTCGTCGACTTGTATCTTCCCGGCAGCGCCACCGAATCCCGGTAGCATACCCAATATCTGGTCCAAAGGACCCATGCTGCGCATTTGCCGCATTTGGTCGAGGTAGTCGTCAAAACCGAATTTGTTCTGACGAAGCTTCTTCTCGAACTCGAGCGCCTTCTTTTCGTCAACCGCGGCTTCCGCTCGCTCGATCAAGGTGAGAACGTCACCCATTCCGAGGATCCGGGAAGCCATCCGGTCCGGATGGAACACTTCAAGCGCGTCCATCTTTTCGCCGGTTCCGACAAACTTTATCGGTTTGCCGGTGACACTCTTGATCGAGAGCGCCGCGCCGCCGCGCGTATCGCCGTCGAGCTTTGTGAGGATAAAGCCATCAATCTCGAGCGCTTCGTTAAACGCCTGTGCGACATTAACGGCTTCCTGACCAGTCATCGAGTCGACGACCAACAGGACTTCTTGCGGCTGAACCGTCTGCCGGATTCGACGGAGCTCGTCCATCAGCGGTTCATCGATTTGCAGGCGACCCGCAGTATCGATAATGACCACGTCGTGGCCCGAACTGGTCGCATGCGCCACGCCGGCGCGAGCGATTTCAACGGGATCGGCCTTGTCACCCAGACTGAATACCGGCGACTTGACGTGCTCGCCAACCACCTGAAGCTGTTTGATCGCGGCCGGCCGGTATACGTCCCCGGCGACAAGCAGGGGATTGCGACCCTGTTTGCGCAGCAAAACCGCGAGTTTGCCCGCATGCGTCGTCTTGCCGGCTCCCTGCAGTCCGCACAGCATAAACACAGTCGGCGGGCGGGCGGCGAACGTGAGCGGCGCTTGGGCTCCACCGAGTAGCGCGGTCAGCTCTTCGTCAACAATCTTGACGACCTGCTGCGGCGCGTTCAATCCTTCCAGGATGGCGCCGCCGACCGCGCGTTCCTTGACCCGCGTCGTGAACTCTTTAGCAACCTTAAGGTTGACGTCGGCTTCGAGCAGAACGAGGCGAACCTCGCGCAACGCTTCGGTGACGTCTTGTTCGGTTAGGGCGCCTTTATTCCGCAGTCGCTTGAATACGCCCTGCAGCTTGTCGGCCAAGCTTTCAAACATCGCCTTATGTCAATCGCTTTCCGATCCGCGGAAACTCCCGAGAGTATACACGAAATAATGACGCTGTGTCAAGTTCTTTTCGGCCGGTTGAGCCTGGCAACGTACATCTATATTTTCGTCATATCGAATATTCAATTTAACGTTTGACCACTCTGATAACGACCATATATTTGCCTGCTGGTAGACCGGCGAAAAATTGTCGAGACGCTGCCTGGTAGATTTACGTTTACAAGTTGACTAATAGGGAAACATTACCTTTAAAAAGCGCCTAGAGAAAGGCCGATATTTTGCCCATAATGTTGTTACGGCGACGTGCTTTTTCTACTAGTTACCCCGCCCCCAATAATGGGGAGTAGGGGCATGCGTGTGGTGTAGTCGGCAGCAAGTGGGTATGGAATAATCAGTTAGCGTAGTCAATGGCGGTTGCGCATCTGAATAAAGAGGTAAAGAGAGATGGGGTTACTTGGTCAGTCTGGCAATCCGCACGGGATGGTCAGTGAGAAGGAAGTAAAGCTTTGTGCTCTATGTGGAGCACTTAACCATCAGCGCAACGCTGAATGTTTCACTTGCGGCTGGCGAGGCGCCTTCGAGAAGGACGCCGCGACCATCCATATGGCCTGGCAGAGACTCTACGATGAGTTCGAATCGGTAGAACTGGAGCACCTGACCGGCAGCCGTACTTACGTATTGGCGGAGCTTGGCGTCTTCAACCATAAATCCGCGAATCGACGCTGGACGATGAAGATCCGCGAATGGTGGCGTGGTATGCTCGCCCGTCGCGACGCCCGCGCGGCGGAGCGTGAGCGGCCGTACCGCCAGCAAGCACATCCGGCCCAGTAGCGTCGGTTTCTTAGCGGAAGCATATCAAGATTTTTAGGAAGGCGAGGCGCGGGACTGTCTGTCCACCCGCACCTCGCCTTCTTGCTTGACATTTTCGGTGCGCCCTCCTATAATTGGGCAACGTCGGTCATCGAATTCCTATGTCCAGCAAACCATCTCCACGCCACCTTATTATTCTCGTCAGCGCCGTGTTGGCGATTGCGTCGTCAGGGTGCGGCAACAATCCCTATCCGCCGGGAGAGAGTGCGCGGAACATTCATTACGTTGTACTGCCTGAACCGCTGCGCTTTCTGGACCCCGTGAATTCGTACAGAGTGGACGAAGGCGAAGTTATCGACAACATCTATAACGAGTACTTCAAGTACGATTATCTGAAAAGAACCCCGTTCACCCTCGATCTCAATCTTGGAGCCACCGAACCGACGCGTGAACCATATCACTATATCGACACGTCAACCGGCAAGCCCGTCCCCAAGACGGGTGAGTCCTGGACATTCCACATCAAACACGGCCTTCTCTTTCAAGACGATCCCTGTTTTCCGGGCGGGAAAGGTCGGGAGATTACCGGGGCGGATTTTCTCTATGCGTTGCGTCGCATGGCTGATCCGAAAAATAACTGTCCGGTCGTCTCGTTCATTCAAGACAAAATCATCGGCTTTGACGACTATGCCAAAGCCTGCGCGGTAAGAGCGGCCAAGAAGCAGCCGACTGATTATGCGGTTCCGGTCGAAGGCTTGCGGTTCGATCCGAAGGACCCGTATACGTTCACGATCCTGCTGAACCAGCCGTATCCGCAACTACGATACTTGATGGCGATGCACTTTGCAGCTCCGATCCCGCACGAGGCAGTGGAAAAGTATCACGATCTCGAAAAGCATTGCGTAGGCGACGGACAATTCGTGATGTCCGAGTATTCGCCGCGTAAGCACATTGTTCTCAAAGCGAATCCCAATCGTCCTCTCATGTTTTATCCGACCGAAGGAAGCGTTCAGGACAAGCGGGACGGGTTGTTAGTGGACGCCGGAAAGCGTCTTCCGCTGGCGGACGAGGTTCATTACAGTTTTATCAGCGAGCGCGAAACATCCTGGCTCTTCTTCCTTCAAGGATATGAAGACGCGGCAACAGTGTTGAACAGCAATTACAACCAAGTTGTCGCGAAAGGAGAAATCAGTCCTGAAATGGCGCGCAAGGGGATAAGCTTGCGAACTGATACTGAGCCGACAGTCTATTACTTTGCATTCAACATGACAGACCCCGTGGTGGGAGGCTATACGCCCCAAAAGCGCAAGCTGAGGCAAGCGATCTCCACAGCAATCGATAGCCAAACATTCATCGATTTATTTGAGCAGGGGGTTGGTCAACCGGCCGACTTCGCTATTCCGCCGGGAATTTCGGGATATGATCCAAATTATCACAATCCCTATCGTCAGTACAACGTCGTTCGCGCCAAACAGCTGCTGGCCGAAGCGGGCTATCCTGGCGGTATCGATTCAAAAACCGGTGAGCGTCTTACCATCTATTATGATAACTCGGCCACCACGGCCCTGGCTCGGCAGGAAGCGGAGTTGATACAAAAGCAGATTGGCGCTATTGGTATTAACTGCCAACTGCGCACAGTTCGAGACACTGTGTGGCAGGAAAATCTGGACCACGGCCGTTATCAATTTATGACCTACGGGTGGAGCGCCGACTATCCCGATCCCGAGAACTTCCTCATGCTATTTTATGGCCCGGATCTACGGCCCGGCCCCAATCATTCCGGCTATCAGAATCCGGCGTACGACCGTCTGTTCGAGAAGATGCGATCGATGAACGATGGGCCCGAGCGAATGGCGGTTATCAAGCAGATGCGCGATATGCTTCAGGAAGACTGCCCATGGATCTTCCGCGAATATAGCGAGACAATGAGCATCCACTACGATTGGCTGCATAATGTCAAGCCGCATCCAATAGCCCTGGATACCATGCAATATGAGCCCGTCGATGGCGTTGAACGCGCGCGTAAACAGGGGGAGTGGAATCGCCCAAAATACTGGCCGCTTCTCGTTTTCGCCGCTTTGATTGCGCTCGGATCGATCCCGGCGGCGACCGTGGTCAATCAGCGGCGAACACGGTATATTCGCAAGGGAACGGGAGACTAGCCCGCATGTTCCTTTACATCATCCGGCGCATCAGCTATGCGGTGCCCATCTTGATCGGCGTTTCGCTCTTCACTTTCTTCCTGTTTTATTTGACGTCGACTCCCGAACAGATGGCCCGACGCAATCTCTCCGCGAAGAATCCGTCACGATCCCAGATTCACCAATGGATTGCAGAGCACGGTTACGATAAGCCGCGTGGTCAACAGTTCGCAACATACATGAAATCATTGTTTCTCTTTGATTTCGGAAAATCCGACACAACGAACGAACCCATCGGTGATCGACTTCGAGCCGGAATATGGCCGTCGTTGCAGATACAGCTCCTCGTCTTCACGGGCGGGGTAATCACCGACGTCTTTTTCGCCGTGTACTTCGCCTACTACCGCGGCACCTATATTGATTCCTGGGGTCGGTTCGTTTGCGTCATGATGATGAGTATCACGTATATCGTCTATATCATCGGCGGTCAATACGTGTTTGGTAAGCTCCTACAACTGTCGCCCATCGCCGGTTACCACTCCGGTGTGGAATCTTGGAGGTTCGCGCTACTGCCTATGGTGGTTGGGATTCTCTCCGGGTTCGGCGCGAGCACCCGTTTGTACCGTACCTTCATTTTGGAAGAGATCAACCAGGACTATGTTCGAACGGCCAGGGCGAAGGGGGTAAGCGAGAAGAGCGTTCTATTTCGCCATGTTCTCAAGAACGCCGCGATTCCCATTCTTACGTCGGTTGTTATCTCAATTCCATTCCTGATTACCGGCAGCCTGCTCCTGGAATCATTTTTCGGAATACCCGGGATCGGAAGCATTACGGTTGAGGCAATATTCGGTCAAGACTTTGCGACCGTACGGGCAACCGCATTTCTATTTACCATTCTCTATATTGTTGGCGCCATCATGACCGATATCAGCTATGCGCTAGCCGATCCACGTATTAGGCTCGAGTAAAGAAAACGTGAATATCATCTCCAACCTCATACCGGTCTTGATTGTTGTCGCGATGGTCGCGGTGATCGTTCGCGCGCGCCGCGAACCGCTCTGGGCGGAGGCTTATCGACGTCTTGGACGCAACGTAGGGGCAATGGTGGCGCTCGTGGTGATGATTCTGTACGGCTCAGTTGCTGTGCTCGACAGCATCGGATGGTCCACGCACAAGAACGATCAAAGAAAAACGATTATCGACCGAATGTTTAGCGGCCTTCCTCCGGAGCGGACTTATTCCGCGCCGATGGCACGATTTACGACCGGAGAGCCGCACACCCACCGACTCGCGCATAAGCATCTGCTCGGAACCGACGCCATCGGAAACGACGTACTATACGAGACTCTGAGAGGATGTCGGACGGCTTTGATCATCGGCTGCCTTACTCAGCTTATCGTCACGCCGATAGCCCTGTTTTTCGGAATGCTTGCCGGATACTTCGGGAAACGTGTCGACGATACCATCCAGTATGTCTATACTGTGTTGGACTCCATCCCATACATCTTGCTGCTGATCGTGTTGCTTATGGTAATGGGACGCGGCATTCTGCAGATATGTGTCGCGCTGGGCGTCACCACATGGGTCAGTCTTTGTCGCCTGGTACGCGGAGAAACTCTCAAACACCGCGATAGAGACTACGTACGTGCGGCACGGGCGTTAGGTTTGAGCCACGGCCGTATCATGATCAGGCACATCCTTCCCAACCTGCTCCCGATCGTGATCATAACCGCGACCCTTGGGATCAGCGCCAATATACTCGCTGAGACGATCCTTTCATACTTGCAGATCGGCGTTCCTCCTGATATCGGAAGTTGGGGCAATATGATCGATGCGGCGCGACTGGAGCTTGCGCGTGAACCGATTATCTGGTGGAGCTTGGCCTCCGCATCTACGGCCGTGTTTGTGTTCGTGCTTGCCGTGAACATCTTCGGTGATGCCCTTCGCGACTCGGTCGATCCGAGGTTACGGAGCTGACCTCTCTCCCAACCCTCTCCCCTCCAGGGAAAGGGCTTTAGAAAGCCCCAATTGTCGGGGAACGATTGAGCATTATGCCAGACGCATTGTTGCAGGTGGAGAACCTGCGGACATATTTTGATACGCCAGGGGGCGTGGCGCGGGCGGTGGACGGGGTGAGTTTTGCCGTCGAACGCGGCAAGACGCTGGCGATCGTCGGCGAGTCGGGGTGCGGCAAGTCGATGACGGCGTTGTCGATCTTGCAACTCGTCCCCGAGCCGGCCGGATACATCGAAACCGGTCGTGTGCTGTTTGAAGGCAAGGACCTGCTCGATTACACCTGGGACCAAATGCGGGTGGTGCGCGGCAAGGATGTCGCAATGATCTTCCAGGAGCCGATGACGAGCCTCAACCCCGTGCGTACGATCGGCTGGCAGCTCATCGAGGCGATGGCTGTGCACGACACTGCTCACGGAAGCGAGGCGCGTCGACGAGCCGAGCAGTCGCTGGATCGCGTGGGACTGGAAAACCCAAGCAACGTCATGCGCCAATATCCACACGAACTTTCCGGCGGAATGCGTCAGCGCGTGATGATCGCCATGGCGCTTTCCAATCGTCCGAAGCTACTCATCGCGGACGAACCCACGACGGCGCTCGACGTTACCGTGCAGGCGCAAATCCTGGGTTTGATCCGCGAACTTCAGATGGAAACGCAAATGTCC
>Ga0206940_1023_pt1 | contig 28202 bp, 15 predicted proteins | sample Alteio_BWOrgHeat_8_FD_152963 | JGI IMG/M metagenome (GOLD analysis project Ga0206940, IMG submission 152963) | Enriched cells from forest soil in Barre Woods Harvard Forest LTER site, Petersham, Massachusetts, United States -... | ecosystem: Environmental > Terrestrial > Soil > Temperate forest > O...
TCGGCATTCTCATTCACGCATAACGATGCGGAGGTGTGTTGAAGAAATGCTTGCAGAAATCCCGTCTCAATTTGACGCAATTCGGGAATCGCGCGAACAATTTCATCGGTGACAAGATGAAATCCGCGCGATCGCGCGCGCAACTCAATTTCTTTTTGGAACCATTTCATATGATTTCGGAGACACTGGCGACGCACGCTTGGGTCTGAACCTTCCACGAACCATCACCGTTGTCCACCGGCAACGAATCATCTTCGATTGGTTGCAAACGATTTCCTCCATGCGCTTGGCAAATTTTTTCAAGAACATGATAATCGCGCCAATAAGACGTCATTGCTTCCGCGGGGGTTAAGCCTGGCTCGTAGACCATATCAACATAAAGGATGCGCGCCACTGCATCGGTGTTGTCCATCGAGAAAACCGGTGTATAAAGCAGATTTAAAACCAAAAAAAATAAAACACGCCAATTCATATCAATCGCAATTCGTCGTCGGAGTTTTACCAAAAATGCCCGAATATCGGGGTTAAGCTTGGCTTAAGATGGGATTAAGATCGCGCTCAACTTGGTTTCTTCGGAACGATGTAGATCGGCTCCATTTTCTGCAGGAATGCGAGATCGGCCCGCATTAGCCGCAAGGAACGAATCACATGCGCGATTTCGCGCGCATAGGCCTCTCCGCGCTCGGAATAGGCGGTGAGCGTCAAAGCAAGTTCGGCGCTATCGGGGAGCTTGCCGCTGTGACGAAACCCGGCGCGCTGAACTCGGAATTTTTCATATGCTTTGTTGGTGTTGAGATTAAATTCATACGCCAGTGTCGATGCCAGCGGAGATTCGAAAGCCGCAACCTGATAAGAACCCATCTCGGCGCGTTTCTTGAGTGGATCAATACCGTTTCCATTAAACGTCCACTGTCCATACAACGCGTTGCCGAGCGCCGCAAACCGGGACGTACCATAGGCACTTTCGTAAGCGGCTTGCGCCAGCGCCAACGACGGAGGAACGATGTCAACGCGCAGCAACAATTCTTTGACCCAGGCCGCATCGGCGGAGACATCGCTCGAAGCATTGACGCGGTAGCGAGACGCCAGATCGATTAAAAATTTCCGATCCTCGTCGGAAATTTGAGAGTTCGCAATGATTCGCATCGCCAGAGGCTCCGCGCGGCGGCGATCCGCTTCAATAAGTTCATTGGCGTCCAACACAATCGGCAAAATAGCGGAATAGAAAATCTCTTTTTTCTTTTGAATGGAAACTTGATCCGCGACGGCAGTCCAGCGATCAGGAACGTCCGTCACGTAAGCGCGCGGCACTGCCCGCAGTCCGGCCCGCCAACTATCGAACGTGTAACCGTGCTTTTGAAAAAAAGCGCCCAATTCTTTGTACGACGAAATCTCAACTTGATTGTTCGCGGCTTCGGCGCAACCAAGCACCAGCACCGCAAAAAGGCAGGCAATTGTCTTGTTCATAATTATTTTTTTTCCGCGATCGCCATCATCGACAGACCGAACGGCGGCTCAAAGAATTTTTCGAGAGCAAGAATTTTAACGAGCACATCAAAAGCACGCAGTTGACGGCTGGGAATCAGTTTCCGTCTGAAGATTCGTCCGTTGACAAACCAGCCGATGGCGCCGATCGCGTTCAAATATTTTATTTTTTGAATACGAAAACCGGCTTGGTCGAGAAGAATTGTCAATTTTTTCTTGTTGTAGCGCCGGAAATGGCCCAAATTCTTATCCATCTCTGAATAACAGAGATCATGCGCGGGAACGAGCAGAAGAAGTTTTCCCTTCTCAGTCAGCAGCCGGTTCATGTTGAGAAGGGCTTCTTTGTCGTCTTCAATGTGCTCCAACACATTCATGGAAAGCAACGAGTCAAAATGGTGCGCGCCGCCCAAACTCCGAACCGACGTTTCATCAAGAAGATCCAACTTCTCAACTTTGACATTGGCTTGGCCTTGAAAATTTCGGCGTAGCTCTTCCAAATAGAAGTCAATGACATCGGTCGCCATCACAAAATCTTTGTTGAGGAGAAATTTCGTAATGTTTCCGACGCCCGCCCCCACCTCGACGACGCGGCGACCCAAATAGGGCTTGGCCTGCTGAAAAAGCCATTCGTTGTATTTTCCGGCCCCTTCCATGATTCGAAGCGTTCGCAGGCCGGCGGTTTCTTCATAAAGATCCTCGATCAAGAAGAATTTCAATATCGTGTAGAGAGCAGAGATGCCGTCTTTCCAATTGATTTTCTTTCCCTCGGAATAGCTGCGGCCTTGATAGGAAATGGGAACTTCATAGATCGCGCAACGAAGCTTGGCGATTTTCGCGGTAATTTCCGGTTCAAACCCGAATCTGTTGGAGCGAATGGGAATATTCTTGATGATCTCGGTCTTGAACACTTTGTAGCACGTCTCCATGTCCGTCAAATTGAGATTGGTGCAGATGTTCGAAATGAGAGTCAGCAGATTGTTGCCCAGCGTATGCCAAAAATAAAGCACGCGCCGCCGGTCGCCACGAAACCGCGATCCATAAACGACGTCCGCGTCTCCGGCCAAGATGGGTTCGATGAGGCGAGGATATTCGGCCGGATTGTATTCCATGTCGGCGTCTTGAATGAGCGCGATCTCACCTTTGGCGTGCTGGATTCCCGTCCGAATCGCGGCTCCTTTGCCTTGGTTCTTTTCGTGGTAAATAATTTTAATGCGGCCGCGCCCTTCCGACGGAATTTCGCCACTGTCGATTTTATTTTGGATCTCTTTTAAAATCTCGCGGGTTCCATCATTGGAACAATCGTCGACGAGGATGATTTCGATGGGCAAAGGCACGTTTTGAATTCGCTGGAGAATTCGTCGGATGGTTGTTAACTCGTTGTAGACCGGGACGATGACGGACAATAAGTTCATTTGAAGGGGTCGAGTTTACAGTATTCGGTTTACGTTTATCGCCCGATAATATGGGGACGAATCCGCATCGGGGCTCAGGAGCCGGGGTTGATATATGGCTTGAGAGTCGTGCCTTGTTTACCGGCTGGCCTTCAAATCGCCGATTAACTCGCCAATCACCAGATCAGCTTTGATTTCGATGTTCGTTTTTGTTTTCACGACATCGTTGGGTCCATCCAAATTGTAGTCGAACTTTTCTTGATCCATGTTAATCAACTTATCGGAGTCTGATTTCTTCTGCCAAAGAATGTGATTCGCGTTGGCTGGATCAACCACTTTCGCAAGTATTGTCACGTTGTATACAGACTTGCTGCTCGAGGTATTGTTGTGAATGCCGTAAAAAGGAATGTCCAAGATCAAGACTTCGGCGATATTTTGGTCCTTAATATAGGATTGGGCTTCAGCGGACATTTTCATTTGCGGGTTCGACAACGTGTCGTAAATCGACGTTCGCAGCGCGGCTTGGTTGTCCGGAATGGTTGTCCACGACCAGGTGGAGCTTGAAGACGTGGCGCGCAAGAACGCATCCTGCACATGTTGCTGGAAATTGTAGCCACTTAATGTTTCTCTGATATGCGTGGTCCGAGTGGAGTTGAGCTTCGCATCAATGGAACCCGAGATAAGACCCCCGATCGCACCGAACAAAAGGCCCATCGTCGGATTGTTGTTCGTTATCATCACGATGGGCCCTTGGTTTTTGTCATGTGTCAATAATAAAACCGTTTCCGAACGCTGGAGCTCATTCTTGTCCATGGGAATATTTCTGAATCCGTTACAGCCACCGAGGCAAATCATGAACACGCATACGGAAACAATGGTAGGGCGGTGCATCGAAGATAACTCCTTTTTAAATCAGAAATTTAGATGAAAAATAATTTCACAAGATGAACAACTTTTTTCGTTTTCAAGTAATGCTCCTCTTGGTTTTCAGTTACCAATGTGCGCCGACAAATGCCAAAAGATGAACTCCGCCCACATCCACTCGGTCGGTCCCCACATTTACCTCGGCGGTTGAATATGCGGCCGACACACCGAAATTCAAATGTTCCCGCAGCGTTATCATGATCCCGCCATCCAACCAAATGCCAAACTTTTCTTCAGACAGATCCTGGACTCCCAGATAGACGCCCTGCGGTGAATAAGCATGAATCGTGCTCTTGAGTTTTATATCGGCGATGCCGGTTCCAATAAATGGATTGAGCGCCGAGTCTTGGTCCCAATATTTTCGCAGGCCGAAACGTAATTCTTCCGTGCGGTCGTGACCGGCCAATTTCGTTTCACCATAATTGGGTTGATAAGTGCCGAAGGCTGTTGATTTGTTTGATGAAAAATAACCCACCAAGAAATTCACGGGCTCATTTTTCGGTCTTAGATCCAGCGTGATGCCGGCCTCCGGTTGGTTTTTATTGCCGTCTTCTGCAAAGGCAGGATCCAATAGATATTTATTTCCACCATATATATTGAGGTTGCCAGTCCATTCCGAATAGATAATCTCATCGGCCCATGAAAAACCACCGGTGAAAAAAAGTAAAAGAAAAAAATAAAAACCGCGACGCTGCATTCTCTCTCCATGAAGAAAGTATTGGATTAAACTATTGAAGCGACGGAGACTCTATCATGGGTGTGCGCGGGGAATTGTAAAACCTTTGTAAATTTAGCAGTGGTGGGGTTTTTTTTCCTTCGGATAATCGATCCATCGTGGACGAGCATCATACTCATCAGCCACGAACATGAAAGGGAATAAATCCTGAATTCTAACTGGCTTGGTACGTCGCCAAAATTTCCAAAGCCTTGTACAGGCTGGCGCGCACGGCTTTGTCATAAAGCTTGTCCAAATATTCTTTGGATGCATCGATTGATTTCACTTCAAACCATGCATCACCGGTTGCCCAAATGAACTTGGAATTCGACTCAACATCTATCAACGTAACTTTGATTTTGCTGTCCACCGATTCTTTTTCCATAAGTCCTGAAGTAAATCGTTGGGTTCCCGTCGTTATTTCAACGAGGGCAATCACTGGATCCGTCCCCGCAAAACGATCGGTCACAAAACCTTCAATCATATGACGACGCTCGTCGGTCAAAACGGCATCCGCAATATTGTCGTGCTTCTTAAAATAAATGTTCGGAACTTGGAGATCCTGTCCGTTTTTATCCTTGCGAACGTCTTTGATCACGACTTTGACCAAGCGATAGGGAACTTTAACTGGCTGGGAAGCATAAGATTCGTCTTTTAAATATTGCTCCTTGGTGATGAGGCTGCAGCCGGATTGGGAAAGGATGAGGAGGGTTAGAATGAGGTAGGTTTTAAGATTCATTGGTTAATGTTGCATGTAGCGATTTGATCGCTTATTGCTATTGGTTTGCCAGAAATTGGAAACTTTGAACCATACGATCGAATTCCCCGACTCCGCTGTCAAAAGTTTCGGCTGGACTCGCGTACCAGAACACAATCATCTTTGGAGTATCTCGCCCCCAACCAGAGAATGCAGCATCATCGCCTCCCTCAATTATTACAAACTTGTTTTGAATGGTTTTCATCTGTGTCTCTTTACTTACTTTGTCTTTATCGCAAACATTCACTTTTTCATTTGTTTCTATAATCGTCTCTAACGTGTCGGAGTGTCCCAATTGCGTATGCTTTGAAGAAATCACTTTTCTAATTGGTCGATGCTCCATCGATTGATAATAATCTTCAATATATTCTGAGGCGAATTCCATGAAAAGGCTCAGATCCTTATGCTCTGCAAATTTCATCGTCCTAGCTAGCGAGGGGATGTATACCGCTCTCGAAACAATCATTATTTGAGGCCCAGGACAACGGAGGAAATAAATGTCTCTCCTCGTTGCGCTGTGAAGACCACTTGAAAATTTTTCTTTTAAAATGATTCCCCAATCATCGGCAGGTTGGTCGATAGTAAATAGCCCCTCACTGGTTATTTTATTGTTAGCGATAACCATTTGCCTATGCACTGCGCAACCATTCAAAACGAAAAGTGCCGAGGTTAAAAAGAAAATGGGCACTAGATGTCGTTGGTTAACTAATTTTTTCGAATTTTCCATAGTGATGAACCCTGTTTGCGAGCTAAAATTTAACTTTAGTGTTCGCCTGAATATTATGGTCCTCTAAATAATTTTCAATGTCCGTATGGTAGATCTCTTCAAATCCGCTTATGTCAGAAATCAATGCATAACCTGCATTGGGACTATCCTCTGCCAAGGTGCTAAGCACGCGCATTCCGAAATCTTTCGCGAGAGTCTGCCAACCACCTTTCACAACATCGTCCTTGGCATGACTCAGAACTTCATCGGGCCTCATGGCAAGAGTGTCTCCCGGCTTATATTGAACAGCCCCAAATCCTGCTCCAAGTGCGCCTCCAATCGCAGCGCCACGATAAACTCCTTCCCATACGGAGTCAAAATCACCTTCTCCACCTTTATATCCTGCAACACCGCCAGTACCAGCTCCAATAATTGCTCCTCGCACTGCCCCTCCGATAATATAGGAAAGTTTTGTAGATCCCAATGCGCCTTTAGCTGCCGTGCCAATTTGAGATCCCAAATATCCTGTACCGGCGCCAACAGTTCCACCGACTGCAACACCGGAAAGAATACTTCCACCTGCTTGATAAGCACTATATCCTCCGACAAGTTCACCAGATAAAGCTCCCCAAGCAACTGCTCCTCCACCAGGAAGGGCCAATGACGTACCGACAATTATTGCTCCAGCCAGAATATCTCGTCCCGTATTTGTTCTATCCATGAGCGGTATCCCAATTGACGGGAACAATGAACCAATTATGGTGGATCCCACTGCATTATGATCCGCCCAATGATTCACCTTATCAATTTCATGACTTAACCAACTATGTCCAGTTGGGTCGGCATAGTTCACCGGATTGTTCCTGACATATGCGTATCTATTTAACGACTGCGGATCCATCGCATTCGGCACCATCGAGTCCGGTGAAATAAATCTTCCGAGGACGGGATCGTAATACCGGGCTTGGTAGAAATTAAGCCCTGTCTCTGGGTCATTTTCCTGCGCCGTGTATTTATGATGGACTGGGGAATCTCCTTCCGTCGAGAAAATGTCGCCGAACGGATCGTAGTGGATTTGTTGTTTGAGGTTCCCGTGCGAGTCTGTCACCAGAGTCGTGCTGCCCAGGTGATCCGCGCTGTAATAATAGGTTTCCGAACTTGAATTTAAAGACCATATGTCGCAGATGGGTTGGCCGTTGGCGAAGACGTGATCGACGCGGCTTTTGTCGGCGCCTTCCTCGTAGAGACTGCCGATGTAGATCGTGTTGCCGGCGGGCGTGATTTTCTCGACGCGGCCGCCATCGCCGTCGTAGAGAAATTGCGCGATGGAAGTTCCGTTTGATTTGACTTGGGTCAAACGGCCCTGAGCGTCGAATTGATAATTCCACGTCACGTCGCCGTTGGTCTTGGTGATTTGATTGCCATTGTTATCGTAGGTGAATGTGGCCATGTCATAGGAAGCGAGCGCGTCCAAAATTTCGCCTTCGCTCCAGGCGCGGTTCTGAATGCGCGGTTCGTCCAAAATTCCTTGGAAGAATGTTCCCGCCACTTCTCGCTTGAGATCATTGAGTTGTCCGCCGGTGACCACCGCATAGTTATTCGAGACAATGGGAACAGTGGTCGCTACGGACGCGTCCTCATCGCCGTTGAAATAAATTCGCATTGTTTGTCCGTCGTAGGTTGCGTTCACATATGTCCATTTGTTGGCGGGCAGTTGCGATGCGGAAATTAAAGAAATCGAGCCGCCGGATTTTCCGATTTCAAATGAAACTTTTCCCGATGGCAATTGAACCAACCGAAAACCATCCGCCAATTGTCCCAATGCAACGGCGCTCGATTTGGCGATCAAGGTGGACCAACCGGAAATTGGATTGGTCGATGGTTTGACCCACATCATCAGCGTCAATGCGGTCGGCGCCAGCGATTGTGTGTTGGGATAGATAAAAATATCGGTCGCGCCGTTAAATTTCAACGCTTGTTGATAACGGCCGGGGACGAACGTAGGCCCGATTACTCCCTGTCCAACGGAAGAAGCGGATAAAACATATTGCGCGGTCGACTGCGTCGCGAGATCATTGCCGTCAGACAACGGCGCATAGCCGCTGTAGTTGGTTGTCGCTCCCGATAGAGACCACGTTCCACCGAAGGGCATTCCGACAAAACCGCCGCCTGTATAGGTTCCACCCGATTGATTTGGGTTCGCATCGCCAGATACAATCGCCGTGCGAGGAATGCGGAGTTTGTTGAAATTGAGCGGCGTTGTGGTATCGACGGACAAACTGAAATTCAGATTGGACTGATTGGCCGAGAGCGGATTGTAAGCGTAACTCAACGGCGCCGACATCATTCCGCTGCTGGAAGCGGCCACGTTGTAATTTCCCGCCAAACCTTGGACAACATATGTTCCGGAGCTCGATGTTTGAATCGCGGTTTCCAACAGACCGGTGACGAGAACAGGAACATTCGCGGTTGGCACATTGGATTTGGTGACGGTTCCTGCGACGCTGTAAATGGGTTCCGACGGATCGAAATTCCAGGCGAGGATGGTGGAAGCGTCGCGAGCGATGGGAGTGGGAGCATATGTTCTGGTCACCACGTACGGATGCGCCGCCGATTCATACGCATATTGGGTTTGATCTTTGGTCGTGAAATTTCCGAGCGCATCGTAACCGAACGTTTGACTGCCGTATTCGCCGGACGCCGTGATGAGTCGGTTCAACGAATCATAAGAAAAACTTTGATTGCGGCTTGAATTCAACGCATCGGTGATCGATTTTAAATTGTTCGCGAGGTCGAATTGATAACCCAGGTTCTGAAGAACACTGGCCGACGTCGTCGGACCAGATTCAGTACGCAACGTGGAAAGAGTTTGTTGCAGCGGATCGTAAGTATAAAAAGTCCTCAGCAAATTGTTGTCTTGCTGACGTTGAGACGGACGGCCCTGAGCATCGTACGGCGGATAAGATGCGAGCGTGTTGCCACCGCCATCGGTCACCGACGCCAAATGTCCGGCCGCGTCGTAACCGTAGTTTACTTGCGCGTTGTTCGGATATTGAATTTGAGTGGTGCGACTCAACGCATCGTATTGCGTGTAAATATCGTACGTGTTTGTTCCCACTTGTTTGGATGTATGGGTAACACGACCGACTTGGTCATGAAAAAAGTTTGTGGTTATTCCGTTCGAGTCGACCACAGAAGTGAGATGACCCAGAGAGTAGGGCCGGTGGGAATCGATCTGATCATAGAAGTACGAAGTAAGCAGTCCCAAACTTTGACCGGTTTGGTTTTGTGGATCAGCGGTCAGCGTCCTTGCTTTCAGACGGTTCAATCCATCGTATTGAAGAGACAGCACAACGCCGCGCGCATCGGTTTGTTGGGATAAATTTCCAACGTCATCATAAGAGTAAGACCACGCGCCGGCGTTCGGGTCGGCCATGGCAATTTTGCGCGATAAAGAATCATAAGTGAAGCCTGTTATTTTTCCTTGAGAATCGGTCAACTGCGTTAAATTGCCCAACGCGTCGTAACCATAATAAGTGGGCAACGAAATGGATGGCTCGTTGCGCTGAATGACGTGTCCATAAGCATCCGAAACGGACGACTGCGTGTGGCCGTTGGGATCGGTGACAAACGCGGTTCTTCCCTGAAAGACTGTGCTCGTGATTTGATTTGCGGGTGTTTGCACTCGAACAACGCGGCCCAACGCGTCATAACTGGTTTGGACCCACTGCGCGGCGTCCGCAGTAAAATGCGGAAGAGATTTTTGCACGGGCAATCCGCGATTATCGAATTGCGTGTCGGTCTGAACGATTTGAGAACCGATATCACTTTGCTGCGTTTCATAAACCCATCCCAAACCGTCAAAAAATGTTTTGGTCCACAGAAAGGCTGAATCCGAATAATGCTCTTTAACATGCTTCTCAACATTTTGAGCGGCTGGGTTTCCCTCGACTTCATCATGATAATCGTATTGCACACTGGGCGTGGAATCCGTATCCAGCGGTCCCACAACTTTTAATAAGCGGCCCAACGCATCGTAAGAATATTTCGTGGTCTGATTATTGATATCCGTATCGAACATGACGTTTCCATACCGGGGATCGTATGTGCTTTGGACAGTTTGATTTAAAGCATTTTTTACTGTCGATAGATATCCGAATGCGTCATAGGTCGTTGTGGCCTGGTTCCCATTCGCATCTTTAATCGATGTGACTTGGCCGTAACCGTTGTAATCTGTTTTCGTTGTGATATAGCGACTTGTGGGCAGGTTCAACCATTTCTGTACTTGAGTAATGTTTCCCTTGGAAAGATTGCCGAACGACATGGGACTATCGGAAGTCCCGTCGTAATAAAATAATGTTTCGGAAAGTTTTGTCATTCCATCGGCCGCATAGACCGCGCTGCGCTTGGGAAAACTCAGCAAATTGGACGTCGTGTTCACCGCATAATCCACGGTTTCAGTCCGCTCATCTCCCGATACAGCAGTGTCGCCTTGAAATACCGTTTTTAAAATATTTCCATAAGTGGGACTGCCCACGGTTTCATCGTAAACAAAATCCGTCTCGCTGATTTGGTTGGGAGACACGTCAAACAACGTGCTTTTTTCCGACGTCGGCCGCATGAAATACACGCTCGTATTGCTGATCGGCTGCCGCATGTCCCAGCGGGTTTGCTGTGACGCGAGCAATGTGTTGCCGGCGTTGTAACTTTCCGTTTTATAGACGCGGCCTTTAAAGCAATTCGCGGGCGCCACGTTTCCGTCCGCGTCTTTGTTTTGAAGATAATAGGTTTGCGAATAATTTCCCTGCGCGTCCGTCGTTTTCACTTTGCCGAAACCCAAAAATTCTTTTTGACCAAAGTCGTAGAGGCCTTGATCATAAGAATATGACGTGCTGAGCGATGGAATGATCACGCCAAAAGATTTCAGCTGGTCGATCTTCGTTAAAACTTCAATCGGATATGGGAGCGTGTGTGTCCCAGAAATATGAAGAGAACAATCATATTGCAGGTTCAACTTGCCTCCGATGGGAGTGGTGATCGTTTGCGCCAATTCCGGCGTCGCATTGCTAAGCCAAATCGAACTCGTGGTTTGGTTGTTATGAACGTTTGATTCGACAAGGTCCGGCTGACCGTCGCCATTTAAATCAAGAAAAAGCGCTCCGGTTGTATATGTGTTGAATTCACTATCCCCCACATTGATGACGACAAAAGGAAAAGGCAACGCATAACTGGAGGAGGCATCAACCCATCCGCTGCCGGTGTTAAGAAATACTTTTTTATATGTGCCCGTGAAATTATGGACTCCCCCTTTAAATTCCTGGAGAGATTCGACCCAGTCCGGCAAACCGTCTCCATTCACGTCGACGAATTGCACGCCTTGATCCCGTTGATCCGACATCGGATTGCCCACCACTTCAGTCCAATCGGGAGGACTCCAATTCATCGTTGCTGTCGCATCAACCCACCCGGGGCCGGTATTCAGCCAAATTTTATTTGTGAGCAGCTGATTGGTACCTGCATTGAAACAACTTTGAATAATATCCGGCAACCCATCTCCATTGAGATCGACGATAATGGCTCCCGTCTGACGTTGGACGGCGCTGTTATCACCCCAAATAAGATCCGTCGGCAAATTCCAACTGTTATTTTGAGTCCAACCCGTGCCCGTATTTATCCATGTGGCTCGGGTCGATGTTGTATTGACGAGTTTCCCCTGCACAAAATCGGCATATCCATCTCCATTAATGTCTATGAGCTGAATACCGTTGTCGATGACCGTCCTGGTTTGCGCACTATTGATGTTTTCTTGAAGGAAAGCCAAATTCGCGGGCAACACCCATTTGGCGCCTTGCGTTGCATCCCAACCTGATCCGGTGTTAATCCATACTTTTTGCGTGTAAGTCGTTGAATATGTTTTCGTGGTGGCATTCCAACTGGTTTGGGCGAGCGCCTGAACAATGTCCGGCCTTCCGTCTCCATTGATGTCCGCGATACGCACGCCATTGTCACGTGAAAAATTTGCAGGAGCGGAATTGCCCCAATAAAAATAGGAAAAAGCGACGGGGGGTTTCCAAGTGGCACTCACATCTTGCCAACCCGTCGGAGTATTCAAATATGCAAGATAGGCCGGATTGCCGCTGCCTCCACTGGCATTTGATTCCGCGCGCCCCACCAGCATGTCCACGCGACCGTCGCCATTCAAGTCGACAAAACGCACGCCATAGTCTATTGATTGAATTCCGTTGCCATCATTGAGAATGATGCTCGGATATGGCATCGGCGGAGGCGGATTTGATGCGCTCGTCCATCCCGATCCGGTTTGATTGTAAGACACATTTGTCGGAATTGGTTCGAGGACGGTGGTTCCGTCTTTTCCTTGCATGCGAACAAGCTGCAATTGAGAACGAACGCGCAGTGAGCCGGTGCCATAAATGAGTGGATATGTTTTGACAACGGTCCAAGCATTGTTTTGATACACATACGTATCAATTTGTAAGAGTCGTTGGGCCATCACTTGCGAAAGCCCAGACCGATAGGAGAGGATCGGATCCGGCCGGGATTGAAACGTAAAATGCACTTTGCGATCTGCCACGCGCTGGGGGTTGGTCGTGGCATTCGACGTATAAAGGATGTCTTGCGGATAAAGTTGATTTTGATCCGCGCTCATACCAGTCGTATAAGAAACGGTCATCGCGTTGCCGTTTCGATCAACCACCTTATCCAGCGCCCACAAAAATATTCCCGGCGTGCCTTGAATGCGCGCTGAGGATGTTTCTCCAAAATAATATTGCGTGCCGGCTTTGTCATACACCGTCCACTGCGATCCGTTTGAACTTTGGACGAACTTCATGTAGGAGTCTTCGATTTTCGATCGGAATAAAAAATTACCGCTTCCGTCCGTTCCGACGGAAGTTAACTCCTGCGTTTGACCTTTGAGGTTAAGAACATACAAGTCACTGCTGTTGTATTTCGGAACGCCATTTTTCAACGAGCGTTGAATAGATCCCAGTGACAAGTCCCATCCCACGCCCGCAATGCCGTTTCCTTGACTCGAGTTGTACTGCAGCGCCAAGGCCGGCTGCACTCCCTCAAGACCTGGCGGTACATCAATAGGAATATTGTAAAGAAACGACCCCGTAAAAAGAAAATTGTCCGCCGATCCCGATGGAGCAATGCCGCCCTGACTTGCGCTTTGAGTTTTCACATCCGGCGCTTTCGGATTGGTGACGTCCGCCACTGCCAAATGCAGTCCACCGGAAATAATCAGATAAAGTCCAACTCGCTTGAACAATCGGAAACGAATTTTCATGATTATTTATTCCCCTTCGCTTCCAACGCATCCATCCGCGCCGTCAATTTCTTAATCAAATCATCCTGCGCCCGGACTTTGGCGCACAGAAGACCCACCACCGCGCTGGTGTAGAAGCTATTGGGATCACGCGTTCCGTCGGGTCGGATAGCATGCGCTTCCAGTGGCAAATCATCCCCCATAAACCCCAGCATGTCTTGGTCTTCCTTCGCACTTGTCGGGTTTTTCCATTTAAAAAGGATGGCTCGTGGCACCTGGTATTGGACGAGATTGCTGGAATTAGGAGTCACTATCTCTTCGTCTTTGCCGTCGGATCCTTTGATGGTTTGAAGTTTCAGCGAAGGCAGCATGGTAATGGCGGAGTTAGAAATGGAATTGACAACCGCCGAACCATCCGGCTTAAAGGCGATCTCTCGAATTTCTTTCTTCAGTCGGGAAGAAGATGTCTGAATAACTCCGTTGGCCGCATAAACACTGATCCACCGCCGTCCAGCGTTGCCAAGGTAATATCCATTATCGTAAGCGGGACGCCAGTCGGAATTGACATCAGCGTAACGGGTGGTGCCGTCATTAAAAAAATGAAAAGAAGGCCCATGGTACCTAACCCCAATCTGGAAATCGGAAGGGATAGTAAAGTTATCTCTGAAATTCGAACCTCCATTGACATCAAGCGCTTCCATTGGCTGAGTGGTACCGATACCTAAATTTCCCCCCATCACATACAGATCTCCTTTCGCTGTCGCTCCGGGCGCAATATCTTTTGTCATCAACGCATAAGGAACGCTGTTCAAGGGCTCTAATGGCGTGAACTTATTGTTATTGATAACTGTCTGCACGTACAAATTTGTCGAAGATGTTAAGTCACATGTTGTGGGAGTGAGGTCATAACGATAAAGACCTTCTTTCACTTGCACTTGCTGCGTCGCTCCCGTCCAACAAGCAACTCCGTTTGCATCGGTGACATTCACGCTAATGGGCACTGTTGCATTCACCGGCACGCCGTTTTGTTTCAAGCTTCCTTGATATGTGATGATGGCAGGAACCGCGTGAGCGGGAACAACCAAAGTGACAAATAACAAACACGCAACCAAACGGACGGACCAACGCATATATTTCTCCTCGTAATTTTTCATGAAATCATCATTTCTTGGATTGTTCCAACTTGGAAACACGCGCCAGCAAATCCTTGATCGCGGAATTTTGAGACTTGATCGTGGCGTCTTGCGATTTAATCTGAGCATCTTGAGCTTCGACTTTGGCACAGAGCAGACCGACCACGGCGCCCAAATAAAATTTCTCCGGGTCGCGCGTGCCATCTTCGCGGAGTCCATGGGCTTCGATCGGAAGATCGTCTCCCATAAACCCAATGAAATCCGCATCGGCCATTTTTGGCGACAGAGGATTTTTCCACTTGTACACGATGGCGCGAGGAAGGTCGAAAGTTTCTGTTTGACCCGGGACAGCCACTATTGATTCTTGGGCATTCTTGTCCGTCGTGACCTTCTTGAAGCTGGGCATTTTTATGTTCGCCGGATCGAGGCTGACCAAAGTGGTCCCTTGTGGACTGACATTGATCTGCCGAATATTCTTTTTCAGGCGGGAGGAAGAAGTTAGAAGAATGCCATTAGGGCCATAAATTCCACCGGCGGAAATTCGCGCCCAATCCACTGAACGGTTTGCAGGCCCAAAATGCAAGTCGCTTGTATTTGTTTGATTCCAAATACTGGCTTGATAATATTGCACATAGGCTGCGTTCGCAGAACTACCGGCTCCTGCCGCCGTTAATTGGATGCCGGCGCCGCCGGGAGCCAGCGGATTTTGGTCAACATATATGACAGGGTTGGTATTGTACACGTGCAGTGGTGTCAGAAAAGTGGCGCCACCGGATGAAAAACTTGCCCAAGCAGCGGATCGGTCAGCAGCACCCAAATAAAGCGCATGCCCACCTGTTTGCCCCCAAATACTTCCTGCTCCATGAAATTGGACATACGCTGCATTCGAACTGCTATCTGGTCCCGCCGCTGTTAGCTGTATACCAGCGCCACCTGGAGCCAATGAGTTTTGTTCGATCAATAGAACGGGATTTGTGTCATAAACGTGTAACTTGGTCTGAGGAACTTTTCCAATCCCGACGAAACCATTCTGATTTATGTTGAGTTGATTCGATTGATTGTAGGCGTTAAGAGTTAAAGTGCCCTGGTTACTGTTTCCCCAGTAATTCGTAGTGATAATGTTTCCTTGATTATCCGAGTCGACCGCCGGCAGAAATTCAATTTCCCCTCCGCGAGAAGCGACGGTCGCATTATCAAAATCGCGGGTGATCTCAGCCACGACACTTCGCGTTTGATTCGCACCATTTACACTTAATGTGGCTGTCCCGCTTCCTGTCCGGTTAACTTGAAATGTGCCTTTCACCGTGGCACCCCCGATCAAATCTTTTGCAATCAGCGCATACGGCGAATTGCTTATTTTTTCGCGTGGCAGCAAAGTCGTCCCATTCACCCGCGTCTCTATGTAAGGATCTACATGCGCCCAGTCCACTCCGCTGGGAGTCAACTCCACTCGATACAAACCCTCTTTGATGACAGCCGACGTGCTGCCGCTGGTCCAGTACACCTGCGATCCATCGGAGTTGGTGATGTTAAATATCATCGGATACGTGCCGTTCACAACGACTCCACTTTGCTTTAGACTGCCTTGATAAATGATGGAGGTGGGCGCGGCACTGAGAGAGGAAGCGTGAATTGAAAAAATAAAATTACCAACAACTGCACATACCAGCAGACGGAAAAGGCCTCGCATACATTCTCCTCGTGATTGTCAATTTACTGCCGACGACGTTATCACGAGCTGCGCAAGGCGAGTGTAAACCGAATGTAAAACCTCTGTAAATTTTGGGCGGGTGAATTAGTTGCAGGAGGGTGGCGTGGATTTTTTGTGGCTGGGTTTAGCTGTTTAGAATTGCATTAAAATCAGGGATACTGAATACCGCAGACTTGACCCCATATTCTTTTATTTTGACTGCGGACTTCTAATCGAAGATTCCTTCCCTTCTTAAAACAGCCAAAGCCCGCCGATGTGATAGCCGAACGCCGTCCAATTGAACGTTTCGAAATCTGGGTTGGAAGATTTCTGTGGGATGTAGGTGTAACTGGCGCCGATCTCAAACCGGCCCGCTGATTTCTGCGAACCAAGCTGCATACATGGACTGACGGAAAATGTGCCACCGTTCCAGTTTTGATGGGCGGAATCGGCTGTCTCATGCATTTTTCCATAGAGCCAGCCGGCATCTAACTTCGTCAAAAACGTAAGGGACCGTGTCAACGGCGTTGGCAACCCGACGTGCCAGGTGAAACGCATCATCTCCGTTTTAATTGTATTTGTGGCTTGCGAAGTGAAATTAGTCAATTGCATTTTCGCGTCCGGCGCCCAGATATATTGAAATTGCGGTCCATTTTCGATCGCTGAATTGTCGGCGCCTCGTCGAATATATCCCAACGTAAATCCGTGCGCATTATCAACGACATTAAATTCCCCACTCTCCGCGAAAACAATCCGGTAAAAATCAAAATTATTCTTCATGTCTTTATAAGCGTCGCCTTTCAGGTAGAAATCGAAATTAAGACGCAACCCATTCCATATAATTTTTGGGGTCGGGGTTCCGGTGGTGGCGATGTCGTACGTTACTTCCGTCGGCTGCCGATCGAACGCGATGTTCACGACAAAATCCTTATCAAACTTGCGAACTCCGGACGCTGTTTCAAAAATGAATTTATCCCCCTCCTCTCCGGTAAGCGTTCCTTCGACCTTGGAACCGTCTTTGAGCGTGACGGTCTGCGCCTCCGCTATTTCCGCGGAAACAGTCGCCAACAACAAGAATACAGCGATGTTGATCAGTCTCATTTTTTTCTCCACCGCGGCTTTTTAATTTCTTTTTTCGTGTGGATAATCGATCCACTGCGGCCGAGCGTCATACTCATCGGCCACGAACATCAAAGGAAATAAATAAGGTTGCTTAAAAACCCGCTTTTGATTGGAGCCGTCGGCGTTCATGATCCACAGGGACATAAGTCGATTGAAATCAGAGCTCCGATCCAAGTTAAACATTATTTCGCTGCCATCCGGCGACCAACAAGGCGCCTCATGCGTTCCACTTCCGGCAGTGAGTTGTTGAAGGTTGGAGCCATCAATATTCATCTTAAAAATCTGAGTCTGATGGTTCTTTCCAAAAATTCCGCTGATTGCTATAGCGACCTCCCGTCCAGTGGGCGCAATTGCAAGATCGAAAACAGAATCAACATTTCGAAATTCCGTTTTCTCGAAAGTAACAGAAGACATCGTTCGAATGGTTTTCAGTCGAAAGTTGCACGAAAGTATTTGGATTGTTAGCCCCACTGCGTTCCGCTTTTGAACAAGAAAATAAAAAGACGAATCAGACGATGCTTCCCATTTTGGACAAGAAAATTCCCATCCACTATACCAGGACTGGTTCGGCGACATTCGATAAATTTCGCTTGAAACATTTAGATCGAACACGCCAATAGCTGAATGCCCATTCCAATCATGCCAATCTTGAAGAAGGAGCGTTCCGTCGACGTCTACATCCTCCACAAACATGTCATTACTGATTTCTCGTAATATTTTGCCAGTGACATCGATAATAACAGTATTAATTTTTACTCGATCGCCTGTTATAGTTGGCTTATCAGAAAATGCGATTCTCGTACCATCAGGAAACCATACCGGTTGCATTCCATGTTTGCTAAGGACAGTGCGGTCCAACGTTTTAAGATCCGTTTTGATAATTTCGCGATCTCGATCAAAAATAATTAAGCCGGTACTAGTCGCCTGACGCGCCAAGGCCAGATTGACTGAAAATAGAATTGATAAACAAAAAACCAAATTTGATTTTCGTTTATTAAAAAATGTACCTATTCTAGTGTTGATAGGAGAGCTCGGCTCCAGGTCGATATCCAATGGTGTTATATGCTTGTTGTCCCGGACTTAATCCCCAAAGAGTCCCATCGCTCGCGCGAGAGGCATAAACAGTACAAACTTGAAAACCATCGTGCATATATTCGATGCCTGCATAACGTTGAATAGAATTAGTATCAAAATTAGCCGAAACTGAAATATATCCTCGGCCAAAAAGATCTTGCATCTCGTTATCAGAGAGAGGACCGGCAGAGCTTCCCCAATGTGTATCAAACCATTGCCCATTTGATTTGAAGATAACGTGACTCATATCGTCCCCAATGCTCCAAAATAAAAGCTTAATATATGCTTCCCTCGATTTAAGATAAACCGCAGTTCCATCTGGAAGTTGCTTGGCATCGTCCTTGTTAAACTCGGGCCTGTCATTGGACATTGAGTTGCCTATGGCCATCAGTGCTGAGGCATATGCAGCCATTCGGGCTCCAGCCCAGAATTTCCCTCCGGTCGCTTTAGATGCCAAACCACCGCCAATGATCTGGCTTACCATCGGCACTCCGATTCCAACATTCGTAGCGCCTGACACAAAACCTCCCAATGCTCCCATTTTGAAACCTTCAGAGGAATTTCCACCCGCCATAAGAGCGCTTACTCCCCCTGCTACTGCACCCCCGGCCGTTTGACCGATGATGGTTCCAAGAGCACCACCTCCAATCGCACCTGAAAATGATGCGCCGATGACTTCTCCAAAAGCTCCAGCCAGTGCTCCCATGACTGCGCCTTGAAACAAGTTGCCTCCATGTTTGTCTGATTCGTAAGCACCAATGATAGCCCCGACGATAATCGGTATAAGAAATGCAAAATGTCCATCTGGGTCTGTGAGAATAAGCGGATTGTTGCGTACATAAGAATATCGATTTAACGACTGCGGATCCATTGCATTTGGCACTGCAGAATCCGGGGAAATAAATCTTCCCAACAGCGGATCGTAATACCGTGCGTTGTAGAAATACAAACCACTTTCAGCGTCTTCTTCTTGGCCGGTGTACTTGTAATGCGCAGATGAGGAACCGGTCGTTTGAAACGTTTCTCCGAATGGTTTGTAAGAAATACTCTGAAGTTGATTGCCGTTTTGATCCGTGACCAATGAAACACTGCCCAAGTGATCCGTGTGGTAGTAATTGAATTGAGACACGCCGCTCTTTTTCACCAGGTCTGCCACGACTTGACCGCCGGCGAAGATGTGATGCACAGCGCTGCCGTCGGGACGGGTCTCATAGAGTTTGCCGATGTAAACGGTTGTGCCGTCCGGTGTTGTTTTTTGGACCCGGCCGCCGTCGCCGTCATAGACAAATTGAGAAAAAGAAGTCAGCGACTGTAATGTGGGGCCTTTTTGGATTTGTGTGAGACGGCCCTGTGCGTCATATTGATAAGACCATGATGCGAGCGGTGTCACTTTGGATATCATGTTTCCATCGGCATCGTAGTCATATTGGCCAACGGCCCTGGCGGAAAAATAAATTTGGGAAATTTCACCGGCGGACCATGCTCTGTTGTGAATGCGCGGTTCATCCAAAACCCCCGTAAAAAATGTGTTGCTAGCAGGCATAAAGTTGCCATCAAGCGAAGCGCCCAATGTAAGGACATTGCCATTGGGAAGCAGTTGGTTCGTGTATGCGAGCGATGTTTCTTCCTGACCATTGATGTAGAGATGCACTTTGGCGCCATCATAAGTCACGCATAAAAATGCCCATGCATTCAATGTCAGCATATGTGTTGAGGTCAAGTTGATCGAAGAACCGGAAGGTGTTCCCAATTCCGCTTTCACATATCCACCACTGCTTAGCATGAGACGAAAACCGCCGTGCAATGAACCAGCTGCGTAAGATGTGCAATTGGACAAGAGGGTGGCGCATCCGGATGTGGGATAAGCTCCTGGTTTTGCCCAAATCATTGCGGTCATTGCGGAAGGATTAATAGACAAGTTCTTATACGGTATTACGAAAATATCTTGTTTTCCACTAAACGAAAGCGCTTTTTGATTTATGCCGTCTACAAATGTCGGCCCCATGGAAATACTGCTCAATGCAATTGGCGGTGCCACGTATGGATTCGTGACTTGATGAATGGAATCCGTTGAATCTGATAGTGGGGAATAGCCGCTTTGGTTTGAGTAATTTGAGCCAGTGCTGATGCTGTTGCCGTAAAATCCAATCATGACGCCTGCTGTGAATCCGCCTCCAAGCATAGAGGGCGAAGGAATGCCAGATCCAATAGTACTCCGCGGGATTCGCAGGAGACTCATCGTCAACGGATTCGTGTCGAGTGCAAGTTGAAATTGCAAACCAATTTGATTTTGGGTTAATGGCGTAAACGTCGCGCCGAGTGGAGAGGTGGTATATCCAACGCTCGCAACGAAAACATTGAACTGACCGCCGGTGCCTCCAGCGACTCCGTCAAACTCAAATTGACCGCGCAACGTTGGGTCCGGACTGTTGTTGGTCTTTACACTTTGTGAAAAAGGTCCTGATAACACCACTGGAACATTTGGCGCGCCAACTCCACTGCTGTCTACAACCCGACCCTTTATCGAGTAAATCTGTTCTGACGGATCCAGGTTCCACGCTAGAATGGTGGAACTGTCTTGCGCCAAATTCCCCTGAGTATTGGTGGCGGTCACGGCATACGGATGTGAGGGATTGCCATAGGTGTATGTCACACCTTCCTTGGTTTGGAAATTGCCCACATCGTCATACGTATAATTTTCAGTTCCGTAAGCGCCTTGACCTTGTGCTTGTGTCAGACGATCAAGCGGGTCATATTGGAAAATTTGTTTTTGGCCCGTTTGATTATCGTCAATCTCATGCACATTGCCCATGGGATCAAATTGATAGCTAAGGTCTCTCAGACGTTGTGCAGAGCCGCTGGCATAGGAATCCGTTTTTATACTGGCCAAGACCTGTGTCTTTGAATCATACGTGAAGGCCGTACGCGTATTGCTATTCGCTTGATCCAATTCTCCCGTGTGTCCCAGCGCATCATATCCCGAATACGCCGCATATACCGTTGTGCCGTCGACGTTGGTGATACGAGACAATTGACCCCCGCTGTTGTATGCGTAATTGACCGTTTCCCCTCCGGGATAAATTATCTGGGTGATACGATTCAGTGCGTCATACGAGGAGAGAACGTTGAAGCAATTTGAGCTCCCGGCATTGCAAACAGACGCGCCAACAATTTTTACTTGCTTTGTGACGCGCCCCAAGGAATCGTAGAAAAATTGCGTGTTGCCTGAGGAGTCAGCAATCGTCGTGAGGCGCCCTTTGGCATTGGCATGATCCGGTTCGTCGTAGACATAGGTGATCGTCTCTGTTGGAGTTTTTTTTATCGTGAGGCGATTCAAAGCATCGTACTGCATTGTGATTTGGATGCCGCGCGCATCGGTTTGGCTAGTAAGATTACCGACATTGTCGTAACCGTAATGCCAGAGACCTGTATTGGGATCTGACATGGATATTTTGCGACCAAGAGGATCATAAGAGAATTGACTTATTTGACTTCTTGAATCGGTAAGCTGAAGCAAATTTCCCAAAATGTCATAGCTGTATGCCGTCTGATGTTGAATGGGCAATGGTTCATGACGATAGATGATGTGCCCATAAGCATCTGCTTCAGATGTTTGAACATTTCCATTTGCATCCGTTACAGAAGTTATTCGGCTTTGGCTCGTGGCTTGATAATTGGTTACCAAGGAATGTTGATCGGGCCGGTCGATTTCAATCACCCGTCCCAATGCATCATAGCTTGTATGTGTCTGCAACACCGTTCCGGTGTCGCTGCTGAATCGAGGGACTGAAACATTATCGGCCAGACCACGGCCATTATAGGTGGTTTCAGAAATAACTGTTTGCCCGGCATTGGCCGGTGTTTCCGTTTTGTAAGTGCGACCCAATCCGTCAAAATATGTTTTGCTCGTAAGTACCGCAGCCTGCTTGTTCTGAACACGAACATTTTTCTCAGTGTATTGTTGGGATGGATTGCCGAGTAATTCTCCATGATAGTTGTATTCCACACTTGGCAACGCGTCGGTATCCAAAGGTCCGATTTCTTTTAGCAAACGCCCCATCGGATCATAGGTGTATTGAGTTATTTGACCATTAACATTGGTTTCGGTTTTCACATTGCCGTTGCGTGTGTCGTATGTGCTTGAAAGCGTCTGAGACAAAGCGTTGGTGACAGTGATGGGAAAACCGTTGGCGTCATATGAGGTTTGAGTTCGATTGCCATTCGCGTCGACAACGGCGGTGACGTAACTAAAAAAAACCGGATCTTTATATTCGCTTTTGGTTGTGGCCCAGTTCGAATTCGACAGGTCGATTGATTTCTCGACAGCGGTGACATTGCCCTTATCAATTGATCCTGCTGTCGTATAGTTGTCGTATAGAAAAATGCTATCCGACACAAGTGCGCCCCCCGCCGTCTTAGTATCCTTCCTACTCGGAAAATTCAACAAATTGAGACTGCTGTTCACCGCATATTCGACATAATCATCTCGCTCATTCGCGGCCCCAGGTTGAGATACCGTTCGAAGAATGTTTCCATAGGTTGGACTGCCGACGGTTTCGTCGTAATAAAAATCTTGTTCCGTTATGAACCCGGAAGAGCCATCGTACAACGTACTTTTTGATGATGTGGGCCTTACAAAATAAGCAGCATATCCGGAAAACGGCTGTGTTTGGTTCCACAGCGTGTCTTGGCTTGACATTAATTTTCCGCCGACCGCGTGATTCTCCAATTTGTACACGCGACCTTTAAAACAACTGGCCGGCGCAGGATTGCCGGCACTGTCCTTGTCTTGATGATAGTAGGTGACGGAATAATTTCCATCAGCGTCGGTGGTGGTGACTTGTCCGAATCCCAAGAATTCCTTTTGACCGACATCGTAAAGTCCCTGATTGTAGGAATAGGTTGTGCCAACGCCGCCGCCACGACCGTCTTGTGATTGCATCTGACTTAGAACTGAAACTGGAAATGGGATTTTATTGTTGGTGGACTGATGGAAAATACTGTCATACGACAACACAGTCGTTCCGCCCATTGCATTTTGGACCGATTGCACCAATTCCGGTTTGGCATTGCTGACCCACGTACCACTTGAGATCACGTTGTTAAATATTTTGGATTGGATCAGATCAGGCTGCCCATCGCCGTCCAAATCTAGAAAGAGTGCGCCTTGAGAACAGGCGCGGTAATCGCCGCACATGGACATAAACGTAATTGGAAAAGTGTATTGAGATCCACCTGAGATCCAACCTGTCCCCGTATTAAGCCACGTATGGTTCTGAATATTTTCAGTACCAGGAACACCGCCTGGGAAGGGTTCCCCAAAAGTAGATTCCACCCAATCCAACAATCCGTCACCATTAACATCAACAAATTGAACGTTGCGATCGTATGTTGCAGACGGTCCTTTAACGGCAAGCATTGCTGGCGCTGACGAATTCGAAAGAACCCATGAAGTGTAATTACCGTTGATCAAGGCATGGGCGGCATTCAGATAAATTTGATTGGTTATATGTGACGTTCCGCTGCTTCTATCGTCAATACTGCTAACAATATCAGGAAGACCATCACCATTTACGTCAACAATGCGAACTCCTGTCCATTTTCCATTGCTGTCCATAAAACGCACGGGTGATGCCCATGTATCATCTTCAACCCAGCCACTTCCGGTGTTGAGCCAAGCCGCATTCATGCCACTGTCGGACCTTAAAATATCAACAAGTCCATCTCCGTTCAGATCAGCAAATTCAATCCCTTGTCCCGCAGACAACAGAACCTGAGGAGGCAATATCCATGGTGCGCCCAGAGTTGCATCCCATCCGTGGTCCGTATTCAACCATACGGAACGCTGCGGACTGGAATATTTTGCGTAAATGATATCTGCACGGCCATCTCCATTGACATCAACGACCTGGACACCATTTGCATCAGCACTATTATCAGGTTCGGTATTGCCAAAATGAATTACCGAAAAAGGAATCGGTGGCGTGTAGGTGGCATTCGGTTGCCAACCAGTAGGCGTGTACAAATAGGCCTTGAGGGTAGGTGGCCTATTGTTGCCCCCAGGCGCGGTATCGGTTGTAGCCAAGCCAACCAACATATCAGCGCGCCCATCACCATTTAAATCCGCGAAGCGAACGCCATAATCCATAGATTGGCTGTTGTTTAGATAAATACTCTGCCATGGCATCGCTGGAAAAGATTTTGCAGACCACCCCGACCCCGCTGTGAGGTATGTATAGGTCGCAATCGGCAACGTCAAAGTATTTTGGGAGCTGTCTTTTCCCGTAACTTGAATGAACGTCAATTCAGATTTAATACGCAAGGATGGTGTTGAGTAATGCAAATCATAAGTCTTCACATTAACCCAAGTATTGCTTTGCTTATCGTAAGTATAAGTATTGATTTGGCTCAGTCGTTTGCCGATCACCTGTTGAATCGCGGCGCGATAAGTTGGAATTGAATCGGGTCTATTTTGCAGAGTAAACGTAACCTTGCAAGGCGCGGACAATTTTGGGGAAGCGCTATCGTTGCTGGTATAGAGGATTGTGTCCGGATACAGTTCATTTTGATCATTGCTGTAAGAGATTGTCATATAGTTCCCGTAACGATCGGTGACCTTATCAAGTGCCCACAAGAATATACCCTGACCGGCAATCCAACTGTTCGTAAAAAAATATTGTGTTCCACTTTTGTCGACAACAGTCCAATGCGCTTGGTCTTTGCTTAAAATAAACTTCATCAGTGCGTCATCGATTTTTGCGCGGTAAATAAAAGTCTGGCCTTCCATTCCGACATAGGTCAACTCCTGTGTCATGCCTTTCAGCGTGACAGTAAAAATATCGGTGCTGGGCGTACCAAACGTGCCATCATATTTTGGCGGACCATTTTTTGTCGAACGTTGGATTGACCCCAAAGATAAATCCCATCCGAGACCGACCCATGAATTGCTTTGACTAGAGTTATATTGCAGTGACAACACCGGTTGTATTCCGGCTATACCTGGCGGCACCTCAATTGGAACGTTGTAGAGGAATGAACCGGTGAAAAGAAAATTATCAGCCGACCCCGAAGGAGCACTTTCTCCCTGGCTAGCACTTTGCGCTTTCGTATCAGGAGCTTTGGGATTACTGATGTCCGCTCCCACAAAATGTAGTCCGCTAGAAATAATTAGATAAAGCCCAGCTCGCTTGAACAATCGAGAGTCAATTTTCATGATTATTTATTCCCCTTCGTTTCTAAAGTAGCAACGCGTGCCGTCAACTGCTTTATAAGATCATCCTGCTGTTGATTCACAACATTCAGCGCCCGCACTTTCGCGCACAGAAGTCCGATCACGGCGCTGGTCTGGTAATTTTCCGGGTCGCGGGTTCCGTCGGGTCTCAGCGCATGCGCTTCAACGGGAAGATCGTCCCCCATGAATCCGATCATGTCGGCATTCGCTGTCGGTGTGCTGGTCATGTGTTTCCATTTGAAAATGATCCCGCGCGGAACATCGAACGTTTCTGATTGGCCGGGAACAGCTTGGATCGCGTCCAATCCATTTTTTGTGTTCACGATTTTTTTGAACGGAGGAAGAGTTATCGTTGATGGATCCAGATTCACAAGCGAAACGCCGCGGTCTGTAATGGAAATTTCACGAATGTCTTTTTTTAAACGCGATGACGACGACTGAATGGTTCCATTGACCGCCCATACGGCAGTCCACTGATTGCCTGGCCTTCCCAGCGTCCATTGTTGGTCGGCCATGGGGTAGAAGCTTTGCTTGTCTATGTCCACCTTGACGGACTGTTGAGCATCTATATATCCAAGGGATACATTTCCTTTGCTGTCTATTCGAACACGTTGGGCCGGAAAACCCGGGACGTTCCAAGCTTTTGTCGCGATCACATAGTCCCCAAAAACGGAAATACTGGCAGGCCCTTGCGCGCTAATTTGCGCTCCGGCATATGCAATTGGATTTCCATATGAATCCAAATAGGAAATACCGGAAAAGTTATTGGGAGTCGAAGATGTATTTTGAAGCCGCATCGTTCCCACTTCCGTCGACAAAGCGGTGTTGGCGTCGGATTTCGAGACCAATGCTCGGCCATTGACTTGAAAATCCCCATGGGCCATCGCTCCCGCCTCCAAATCTTTTGCGATCAATGCATAGGGCGCGTTGCTTAATTTTTCGCGCGGCAACAATAGCGTTCCGTTCACGCGTGTCTCAATATAAGGATCGATGTTGGACCAATCGAGATTCGTGGGCGTCAGTTCCACTCGATACAATCCTTCTTTGATGACAGTCGATATGCTGCCGCTGGTCCAATACACTTGGGATCCGTCCGAATTTGTGATGTTAAAGATCAGCGGATACGTGCCGTTCACAACCCCGCCGCTTTGTTTCAGGCTGCCTTGATAAATAATCGAAGTCGGAATTGCGTTCGAGAACGCTGCAAATCCAAAAAAAAATGAGAAGACAAGCAATCTGAATATGGTTTTATAAGTAAGAAACCGCATGTTATTGCACTCCCGAGACCGAATTCCCGAGGAAATTAACACCCCATTGCTTGTAGGTGTTGGTGGCTCCAGCGCTGGTCACGAAATGGACAACGTCGGAATCGATGCTTTTATAAATCCCAAATTTTCCTGATGGCGGCGTGGCGGAGGCAACAATATTGGATGTAGCGCCTATGATCGTAATGGTTGACGTCAGGTAGTTGGTAACAACGAGACATCCGTCACCATTGTCGAGTCGCACAGAAAACGTTTTCGCGTATCCAACGACAGTGAAGGCGTAGTCCTTGGAATTAAGCACCGGAATCCATTCTGTGCCGCTTCCGACGCTGGCGATGTTGATGACGGTAGATTGCGCGGTAAATTGACTATACCCGTACATTCCATTGTTCGATATTTTTGCTCTGACATTTCCTTGAATTGCTATCGGCAAAGTTGCAGCAGTGCTTTGGATTGTTCCGGTCACGGACAGACTTCCATTGACATCCAGGGAAGCGCCCGGATTGGCTGTTCCAATCCCTACATTCCCATTCGGAAGCATTGTCATAACCTCGTTATCGCCGGTGGCGGAGCGACTTATGACGGCGAAGCGATCATTCGGTGCATCGGCATGATTTTTTGATTGGACGAACCATTTGGGCGTGCCGGCAGAATCAAATTGGATAAAGGCAGGTTTGGTATTGTCCCCTGTATCAAAACTTATATTGCACGAGTTGCCCGCGGGGGACTTCACATTAAGGTTTCCTTCTTGCGTGGCGGGTCCAATGTTAATGTTATGGAGTGAATCTACCGTGAGCGCATCAACGCCACCTGTGGCGATTGTAAAAGTATCCGCGGCCGGTCGATAAATACCCGTATTCGGATCACTGACAAAAGAGAATGCAGGGGCTGTCGCGCTTCCGTCTGTTGCGTGAATACTTCCAGGCACTAAATCTTTTGCGATCAGCGCATACGGTGCGTTGCTTAGTTTCTCACGCGGCAATAAGAGTGTGCCATTCACGCGCGTCTCTATATAAGGATCCACGTTTCCCCAATCCACACCGCTCGGAGTCAGTTCCGCTCTATACAATCCTTCTTTGATGACAGTCGATATGCTGCCGCTGGTCCAATAGACTTGCGATCCATCCGCATTCGTAATGCTGAATATCATCGAATATGTCCCGTTCACCGATGTCCCGCTTTGTTTCAGGCTGCCTTGATAAATAATCGAGGTCGGACTCGCGCTCAGAGATGCAGTAAACGCTAAAGAGACCAGACAACTTGTGAAAAAAGTAAGAGACCGCATATATTTCTTCCCAGCATTATTCATACATGATCCTTATTTTTTTGGATTGTTCCAACTTCGAAATACGCGCCAACAAATCTTTATTTATCGCATCTTGAGATTTGATCTGTGCATCTTGCGCCCGCACCTTTGCGCA
>Ga0206940_1024_pt1 | contig 26449 bp, 5 predicted proteins | sample Alteio_BWOrgHeat_8_FD_152963 | JGI IMG/M metagenome (GOLD analysis project Ga0206940, IMG submission 152963) | Enriched cells from forest soil in Barre Woods Harvard Forest LTER site, Petersham, Massachusetts, United States -... | ecosystem: Environmental > Terrestrial > Soil > Temperate forest > O...
GGCCCCGACTCTTTGGAAACCATGGACGCCTTCATCAACCTCGATCGCGCCGTGCAAACAATTCCCAAAACGACGATGATGCGAAGAAGTTCGGTTGTCGCACCAACTTCAGGTTTGGACGCAGGCGACGGTCGCACAAAGCGGGAGAGATAATGAAAAAGATCCGAAGAATTCGATTTTGTTTTTCTCGTATTTTCGCCGCGAGGGACCTCAATGACAACGACGAAGGCGGTTTCTCCGTCGCCTGTGCGCAGGCCGAGATAGAGGTCCTTAATTTTTTTCTTACGTCTTTCCCGCAATTGCCGGATGTTGCTCGTTACCGCCAAAAGCCCCAAACCGATCTTGCCCTGGATATCGCTTCCGACATTTTTCCCTCCGAGAAAATAATGCTTCAACTGGTTTTTCCCGTAGGAAAAATGAGGACGGCAGAGCAATTCGAAAATATCGTCCAGCGAAAGCGTCCGCTCCGCCTTGCGGATCTTTTTTATGAGCCCGATTGTTTTCTTCAAATTTCCAGGTCCGACTTTTTTGCTTCTCGGAATGTCGGATATCTCCCTGCCTTTGTAAACGTCTCGGATCTTTTCAAGGGAACGCCGACTTTCCTCAAGATTTTGAGAAAAAGTTCCAATGTCAAAATCACCGCTGTTGATTACCTCGATCGCCAGTCTTTTTCCATTTCTTCTGAAGCGAACACGGACTCGCTCTTGCGCCTCGGGATATTTATTACCCTGCATAAGGACCGCGTCGAGCGCATTGACCAGAAGGTGACTCATAACGCCTTCCTGGAATTTGAGAACATCGTCCCGATCCAGGCCGAGTGTGTCCCAGATTTCCCTGAATCCTCCGATCGACAAATCCTCCCACTCGTCTTCGGACAATTTCGCCAGGTTACCGGTCATTTGTAAGCCTGCTTGAATATTTTCCGACGGATCGGAATGTTTCTCCGGCAACCCCAGACTGCCCGGCACCGGCGCCCGCACAAAATTCCCGCTTTTGAACATCAGATTGACGTACAAGTGATAGCTCCAATTCGCAATTACCGTCGCGGCCAAAGCCCATCCGAAAACAGGAACAAGGGGCGCTTGGCCTGAAATCAGTGACGAGACCAACCACGCCGTCGCCGCCGCGAAAACAAACGAGCCCGCCGTAATCCAATAAAGTTTTTTCACCAGCTTCCGGATGAGCGGTCGGTATTGTTCTTCAGTGAAAGGTTCAAAGCCTTTTGTTTGACGATGTTCATTGACCCGATCGAGCGCGGATTGGTCATGACGGCGGTCGTAAATATTAATGAGCGGAGTAAAGCGGAAAGAGGCGGCGATGGCGGCAAGAAGAAAAGCGGGAATGAGTACCGGCGACGGCGGTGAAAGTCCAAACCACGCGTTGTGAAGAATGGCGGAAATCAGGATTAAAGCGGGTACCACGATCACGAAAACAATTTCCCAGAAGGCGTCGAACATAAGATGACCGGTGAGGGAGCCGCTGATCTCGTCGTCTTTTTTGCGCTCTTTCAACCATTCTTCATAACCAGGTGAACGATAAGCCCATCCCTCGATATTTTTCTCTTGCCACATATAGCGTCCTGATGTTTCGGACAATTCGACGGTGCCTGTGGCGTCTGAATAGAAATGTCCGAACCCACGAATAAGTCCGACCGAACTTTGAGCCGGCGAGAAACCATTGACTTCAAGCGCGTCCGTAAATTCAAGACTGGCGCTCGCGAAAGTTTGCGCTCCCAAAAGATCGGCCCAAGCCTTGAGGTACGCTCCGACGATCGGTTCAAAATTATAAGGCGCCGACTCCATAATCGGACTCACGGTGAACAAAGTGCGCTTGATCGGATCGTACGCGACGGAAACCCGGGCCAACGGAACTCCGCCCGAATTTTCCGGGTCACGTATATAAAGGACATACACAAAAGGGTTCAGCAGATATCCATCGGCGTAGTCACTGTAGGCTCCCTCGACGATATCAAGGCAACTACCGCCCAGCGCGGGCCAGCCGAGATGAAGAATCTCGATTGGGTCCTCGCTCATTTCTATTACAACGTGTTTGTAAAGAGAGATCGCGCCAGAACCACTTCCGGATTTTTCGACCACCGATTGAGAGAGCAGCAAAGCGGCGCTGCGCAAGTGAGCTTTTACCGTCGCAATCAGATCTGGAAAACGATCCAGAACATTTGGGGGAATTGCATCAACCCAGCGCTCCAACTCGCGAATCCGTTCTTCTGAAACGGGAACATCAGCCAGTCTGTCCAGCAGTCCTGCCAAACCTTGCGTTTCATGTCGTAAGCCAGGGTCCCCCAATAAAAATCTGGCGTTTCGCCAATGGCGTTCCAATTGCTTATTTTTGAAATCCTCGGTCAAACCAACCCGACCGTCGAGACGATCCAGATGTCGAATCCAATAACCGGAAGGACCCAAATCTTTTTCCATCAGCTTTAAACGCTTTTTCATGGCCGGGACAAGACGCGCCGCGGCCGCGAATTCCGCCGCAGCTTGTCGACGATCTTTTCCCCGCAAACGGGCGGACATGTAGGGTCGCAGCAGTCGTCTCAGATTCTTCGAGCCTGGCTGTTCATCGTCTTTTTTCGCCATATAAACAACGACATTCACCTCTTGGTTATCAAGGTTGATGTCGGTTCCGTCACCGTCTTTCAGTTGGAAAATTTCTCGGACCTTGGCGGGAATCAACAATCGAAGATGCTGCGCCTGTGTTTGAAGATATTTGGACCATCCACCCGCTTTTTGAACTTCATCTTCGGACCTACGTCGGGAGTTCAAGATAGCCGATGCTTCGCTCTCCAATCCCAACTCGGAATAGGCCGACCATTGTTGCGCGGCCGTCGTTAAGATCACGCGAACGTTTCCCCAATATTGGTCGGTCTGCTTCTGCGATAAATTTTTCGGCTTTCCTGAAAAAGCTTCGATGGCTTCAACAAAGGACTCTTCGCGCCATGCATTCAGCAACGGCAGCAACTCGGCATAACCGGGCGAACGCCTCAGATTCCGAATTCCGTCGACAAGAGGTTCTCCCATCTTATTGCGGCGTGCGAGTGACGCCAGCAGAATCTGAGCGATCAAATCTTTTGGACCGGATCGACGGCGCGGCAAATTTTTGGTGCTGAAATAAGTTCGGTATAGATTCTCGACAACTTCCTGATCGAACGGATCTCTATTGCGAGCCAAGGCCGCTGTCAAATGGTTTTCGGATATTTTGTGGCCGGGACTCATCATTAAAAGATCAACAACGTAAATCCAAATCTGGGTGGGATTTGTCGTCCAGCCGAGCGGAAGCGGTATTAACGCGGCGCCCAGCAAGTTCCAAGCGTTGAGGACAAATGATTCATCATCGGGAGAAGTGGCTTTTAATGTATCCCAAAGTTCTTCTACAGGTTTTAACAGCAGCGCAGGATCGACGAGCAAACGAAGACTCAGTGGCCGCTCAAAACGTTTTTCTTTACTGGCGTTTTGTTTCTCTTGGTAAAGAGTGGGCCAAAGAAAAAAATTCAGTATTTGATCGTCCCAATATTGAACATCATGCCAGGGAGAAGTCCATCCCACACTTTCGGCGACGGTAACGCAGACATCATTGATAAAATCAATACCTCGTGATTCCAACCAGGGCATTGCCACAGACTCAAAAACTTCTTTCCCAGCAGGGGTGTCAAGAAGTTCCGTGAACAGCTCAGACATTCGTTCAGGTCCCTGGGAATACGAGCCATATGGAACTCCTCGTTTTTTTTGCACTTCATCATGAAGGTCAAGAGCTTTTTCCAATCCCAAAACACCTTCTGTGCGCCAAAGATCGATCATCAGAAATCTAAGATTCTTCAACAAACGCAGAATTACATCGGCGCGGATTTCTTTGTCCGTCCATAACAAGTTAAAGATGTCTTTCAGTGCTTGTTTTTTCGCTTCGTCCTGATCGGCAAATATTCCTTCGGCGAAGAATTGGAAATTTTTGACCGCATGTTCCCTGGTCACGAAGTCAGGCCGGATAATCATTTGAACAAAAATATCATGGGCCCATTCTTGAAGATCGGGTCGCGCTGGACTCAAACCACGGGTCGCCTGATAAATTCGCCCGATGTTTTCCTCCGCCCCCCATTTGACCTGAACTATTTTTTCAGTGGCCACCTGCAGTCGTTCCAGAGCGGCCTCATACTCAGGATCGTTGGGGACAGTTTGCGGAACTTCCGGAAAACCGGCGATCGTTGCAAACGCCCGACGGAAATAACGATCAAAAAGAAAGCCGGATGGATCGTATCGCAAAAGGTTGACGCCAACCTGTGCAAAAGATCGTCCCATGGGAGCCCAAACGTTCAATTCCCCCCGCGCGCATAGATTGCAAATACGATCCAAATACCGAATAAAAGAACGCCCGGATCGATCGGACAACAGAACAGCGGCGCCCACAGCGCCTGAATTCTCAACAGATGTGTCGATGTTCAACCGATTGTCGTTCCACATTTTTTCGTAAAGGGGCAATGCGCGTTTCACGGCCGTATCGCCGCTGGGGTCGATTTCCAAAAGCGCATTCGTATATTCACCGGTTCTTTTGGCCTCCATCGTTTCGGTGGCAGCCACTGCTTTTTCGAATTGCGCCGTGGATTGCGTTAAATACAGGCCGCGCAAAACAGGCGCCACGGCGTCGGAATCCATCCAGTCGTTATCCGCCGCGAGCCGAAGTTCGAAAATCGGCAATCCAATTTTTTTAAAGAGCTCTCCTTTCGGATCCATCGCCAACATCTTTTCAACAGCTTTTCCAAAAGCGTTCAGCAAGTTGAGACGGACATAATCTGTTTTCTTTTGAAACAAATCCTCGAAAAGAGGCGCCACTTTATCTTGAAAGAGTTTTCCGGAAGGATCGATCTCCAAGGTCGCCTCCGACAAAATACCCACAGACGAAGCGACACCCTCCAGCTCTTCATTATTGAGCATGAAATAAAATAGTGGAATCCAGATTCCGTCGATCAGTGTGCCTTCGGGATCTGCGGCCACCAGGCCCCGCGTCCATTCCTTGAATTTATTTATCAAGGAGTGCCATTCTTCAAAATCGTATTCTTCGAAGAAGTCTTCAGCGATTTGATATCTGAAGAAAATCTGTCGTTGGAGACGATCCAATGGCTTATCCACAACGGGATCGTCCCAATTTATGTATGCCCCCCCCAATCCGCCCGGTACCGGCATGTGCATGAAATCGCCGGCGGCAAAGCCAAGATTGATATCCAGATGATGACTCCAATTCACCAGCACTGCGACGATCAACGCCAGCTTGAAAATACCGACGAGCGAAATTCGATCAACGACCAGCGGCGACCCCAGCCACACCGCCGCGGCCACGAAGAAAAAAGAACCCGTGGTGATCCAATACAACTGTCGCACCAAACTCCGAATCAGCGGCTGATATTCTTTTTCGGTGAGACGGAATGCTTCTCCTCTTTTTTCCACTCGAAGATTATTGGCCCGCTCCAGCGCGCTTTTTCCGTGAAGGCGCTGGTAGATAAAGATAAGAAATGGAGAAAGAAAAACAGAGACACCAGCAGTGACGAGAAGAAAGGCGGGAATAAGAGCTTGAGACGTTGAAGAAAATCCAAACCACGAGAGAACCATCAGCGACAACCGAACAGGTGGAGCAATGACCCCGAACCATTCGTAAAGGCAGGCAAAGACCACGATAACCACGGGCGCCGCGATCACGAAAACAATTTCCCAAACGGCGTCGAACGCAAGAATGCCGGTGAGGGAGCCGCTAACTCCATCAACGCCGACGAGTGAACTTTCAGGAGCAGTAATCGGCGGTCCCGCAACCACCACCTCTCCTTTCCAATTTATAATGTCCAACTTTCCATTGAGACGTTCCACCACCGCCGTGCAATCCGCGGTCTCCACCCAATTTCCACTATTTATATAAGTAACTTTATCGTCTCCAACTTCGATGTCGCGCATTTCATCATGATGAATGTGTCCGGCGAGGACGATGGGAAAATCCTTGGATTTGGCGAACCGAGCCAGCATCCCTCCCCAATCGGAAATGTATCCGGTGGCGGCCTTGGTCATTTCTTTTAACCATTTCGACAATGACCAGTATTTGAACCCGAGACTTTTACGCAACATGTTGAGCCAGATATTGAGAAAGATGAGAACGTCATAAATGTGGCCGCCGAGCACGGCAAGCCATTTCGCATACTTGATCGCCGAATCGAATTGGTCGCCGTGAATGACAAGAATTCGCCGGTTGTCCAGCGTGGTGTGGACCGCGTAATTCACGAGATGGATATTTCCAAAACTATGCGGCGTGAAACGCCGTAAGAATTCATCATGGTTGCCCGGAATGACCCATACGCGCGTGCCCTTGTGCGCCATTCTTAAAATTTTCTGAATGACCCTGTTATGCCTTCCATCCCATGTCCACTTTTTGGGGTCCGTTCCTTTAAGTTCCCATGCATCAATGATGTCTCCATTCAAGTAGACGTCGTCAGCGGTATTGTGTTTAAGGAAATACAACAGCCGTTTAATATTGGGTGCGGCGCCCGGCATACCGAGATGAATATCTGAAAGGAATATGGCCCGGTGATGAACAACCGGAGCATCGACCACTGCGCGTATTTCAGGATCGTTGATCCCGCTTATTTCATCTTCCACTTCCTCGTCAGAAGCGGTTTGGTCCCCATCGATACCAATTTGTTCCAGCATCTTTTCAATATCCGGTAACGGATCGCTCGCATAGCCACTGAAAATCCGCCCGTACACTTGGCCGACGCTTCGTTGGTATGTCACGACGAACGATGGGCCGCCGATAGCAAAGGCGATGGCCAAACCCAATGGAAGCAACGGCGAGAGGACCAAGGACAGCACCAACACAGCAGCCCATGCGATCTGTCGACTTCGCTTGATCAAGCTATAGAGAGCGACGACAATGACAGACGTCAACATAGCGTAAACGATGTAATAATAAAGGATCAAACCGACAGCGAAGATCCATACGGCGGAATATCCCAGAGAAAAAGGCACCCATCCAAATCGAATGACAGTTGTACCCAGATTGCCGGAACGTTCTTTCATCGGGAGTACCGCCAAGCTGACAAGCACAAGAATTCCGCCGATGTGCCACAGGTACCGATAGGCGCCGCTCCCAAACGACGAGGAAACAGTCACTCCGAGAATGAAGAGCAAGACAGTGGCGGACAATTTCACAGCCGTCCAAACCCGTTTCTTCGTCAACATTCCCATCAGGCCGAGATCCATAACGACATAAGCCGCCGTTAGAGGAATGGCCAGCCATGAAGAATAAATTTGTCCGGGATAGACAGCGAGCCACACAGCATAAAGCGCCGCATTCAACAGCAGCGTCGACAATCGTTGATTGCGGGAAACAACATGGATGTCATGCGAATAGAGCAAGAACAAATGAACCACGAAGAGCACGGCAAAAATTGTGATGGTGACCGGAACATTCCCGTAAAAAATTGCGCCATTCATCAATGCCGCTTCCAACACCATGCTGGCAACGCCCCAACGAACGGAGCCGGTAAGCAGATAACCGATGGAGCTGGGGCCGACTTTGCGCAATTTTCCTTTTGCGATCATGATTAAATTCCGCAACTTTAATTGGTTGAGCGCGCGGTGAATATCAGAGGAACCTGATTTTTCCGCTTTGCCAACATCTTCCAAGAGTTGAGCGGGAGATGTCATCGCCATCAGAGATAAATCCGCGTAGGCTTTTTGGGCAATGGCCGGATCGAGCGTATTCATTAACAACTGCGGAATTTCAGATTTTGCGATTGTTTCCGTTGCTTGTTGAACAGCGGGTTGATCATTGGTGTCCGGACGGCCTCGACTCAGTAGACGTCTTAAAAAAGCGAACCGATCATCTTTATCCAGAGGAACGAAAACATCGCTGTCTGTTTGGGCGAGCACAACTTTGAAACGAACAGGCGTCCAACACGCGCTGTCGCCGATGGCCACCAGCTCATAAAGAGCGGATGCGATGATTTGCGAGGGCCGGTCCTGGGCCGTGACACGCCAATGCTCGGCGGCAGAAAGAAAATCGCGACGCACAAACTCCCAGTTGGACAACTGAAACTCGGGATACATTTTCAATAGTCGCCGCAGGCTTTCGCATTCGTCATTTTTGGTTTCAGATAAAGCATCGAGACGCGCGAAGGCCGTTCTTATTCGGAACAAGGAAGATTCCAATTGCTCCGACTCCCGGATAAACCCCGTCGACTCCAAAACATAATCGGATAATTTTCTTCCGGTTGGCATGTGCCCCATCAATTCACGAATCGGCCTCGAAACAGCGCCGCTCATATAAGCCCGATCATCCAATTCATCCAAGGGAACTCCCATGGCGTGATCATAGAGAGCCAAGCGAAGCGCGGCCGAATCCGGACCTGATTTGGCGAGACCGCAGTTTTCCAATATCCATTCCGGTACTGTCATGCCTTGTAATTTTTTCGACGCCTGACCAAAATTGTAGTAACCGGCCAAGGTCTTGTTTCCGAATCGAGCCAACTCAACTTGAAAATAGTGGTCTTGCACGAGATCGCGCTCACTCTGGACTCTGGCGTCGTAATAAGGTGAGTCGCTCGAGGTCAATGCTCGAAACAATTCCTCCACCAAAAAACGGCGGCATTTTTTATTTATTTCATCCCAGTGCACGGTTGGACGCCAGCGAAGACCTTCCAACTCTTCTGGCACGCGCGGCCATTCCGAATAAAATAATTTTTTCTTGGAGGCCCGGCTCTTGATGAGAGATAAAATCGGTTGCGGAATTTTCTCTGCCAAGCCGGTGAAACTTTTCTCGTGACGCACAAGCGAGGTACAAACGGCGCCGAATGGTTCGGCCAACCAATCGGCGGAATCAAGCAAAGCCCCGTACGAATCCAACGCTGTTTCCCACTGCTCCATTTGCGCCAATTTCTTTGTGAGCTCATTGCTGGGATCGTCGCTTTGTTGCGCTGCCGAGATCTCCCGTTGCGTTGCGAGCAGACCTTTTTCAATTCCCCGCCGCAATTTTTCGTTTGCCGCTTTGTTGGACGCAATGACCACGGACCCGCTGAGCGTGTCATAAAGCACCCGCTGAGAAGAAAAGAAAGGATCTTCATCAGCGGATGAAAAAACATTGAAACCCTGTTCGATCAGTTGCAATTGCCGGCGTGCCGTCTCCGTGTCAAAGACAAAACCGATATTTCTCAGGCGCGCCAGCACGACATTTCCTTCTGTCGACCGCGCTTCCAACTGATCTTCAATATTCCGCCCCAACGACGGAATTGCTTCTCGAAAATCTCCGACAAGACCAAGCTCGATGATTTTTTTAGCGGTGTCGCCCGTTCCTTGCTGCATCGACAATTCGTGGACGAGCAGCCGCTGTGTGTAAGCCGGGAGTTGTTGGAGGGTGTTTTTTTGGCGCAATTCAAAAATCCCCACATCGCGCAGCGAGTGAACCCGCTCCAGCCCATACGCGCGCTGCAAAAGTTGGACGCGTGTCGAAAATCCAAAAAAAGCAAGAATCCGGTCCATCTCAGAATCGGGCGCTGCTGCCTCCGATGCTTTACCGCGAAAGGACCGATAAATTCCCACGTAAGAAATTTCTGTTCCGGGAATTTTCATTTTTTCGTAATCGAGAGGAGAAATTGCGGCCCGTTGAATGTCTCCAACGTCCTTCGTCGAAATATTTTTTCCGGGGTATCGCTTCGCCATCACGAGAACGGCGAGCGCCGTGATGAGACTTCGTCCGATCCGACGGTTCTGGGAGAACAAGGAAGTCCACTCGATGCTTTTTTCCAACAGCGCCCGGGTTTTGAAAAGTTCCGCCAATTGCTCGACGGTCTCGATTTGATTCAACGTGGGGAGATTCGCCGGCAAATATCCCAGACGTTCGAGCAACAGCCAACGCCCGGTTTTTCCGGTGGCGGCCGCAATCGACACAAGCAAGGAATACAGGGTGGCGACCGTCCGAGGCTTGCCGGTTCCGACCTGAACAAGCAGACCGGGCTTTAACAAATCAGATTCTTCCAATGCCAGGACGGTGGTTTCCGGCTTGCTGGCGGCCAAATTTTCAATAGCTGCTTTGACCGCCGCCCAGCCGGCGCGGATATCTTCTCGGGTTTGGTCTCCTTCGATCAAATCCGTAAATGTCAGAAACCCTTCTTTTTTCTTCTTTTTGTTTTTGCGAGGAGCACGTTTTCGTTTTGGGGTGCTCGCAATGGGCGCCTTCGCCTCCACTGTAGGGCCAACCGCGGAATCGTTTTCCCATTCATAAGGGTTCAACTCCTGTGCTTTTTCCATCATGTATCGGACAATACTCTTGTCCTGCTTATCTGGAGCAAATGCGAAAAATTGATACAACCCATCGAGGGAAATTTTTCGCCCGTCCACTTCAACCGGAATCCCCATAAAATGATCAGCGTAATTCAAATTTTCTTCTCGAATTGTTGGATTGCCCATTTTTTTTACAGTCGAGAGCAAAAGGTCCAATAAATAAGGAAGAGCAACGGGACACGCGGCAAGAAGCTGTTCAAAATCGTCTCTTAACTGAAGTGACTTCCCTGCTTTCCATCTCGCCTGAATTGCCGCTTCTGATTGGGTGACGACAGATGTGGAAAGTTTTCTTTCTGCTTGTCTCTGATTTTTGAGCTCTGGGCTAAATCCATAGACCGACAGAACGGAATAAATAAAGAGAAGCGTCCAAAAAACCAGCGCAAGATGCGGAGGCGCCTGCGGGAAAAGCCAACCGACAACAAGGAAATTCAACCCTAAATAAATCCCGAAATTCTTTTTAATGGCGGCCCGCGTGCCTTTGGGCCCCTGGTCGGAAATGACATCGAAACGATCGAGATCGACGGGATCGAGCTCGTTGGGATCGCCGACCCAAATCGCGGTACCGCCCGCTTCAGCGACCCGGCGCAACATGGCAAGATTTTCCGTGCGGGCACCGATCGCAAGAGTGTGTTTCAACACCATCGCTTCGTCGGGCATGCCGCGCTTCCTCGCGACATCTTTGACCATGTCCATCAGCGGAGCCGATGTCTCTGCGTCCATTGCACCGTAGATGGACACCAAATTTTTAACCGACGTGGGCAAATGTCGGGTCACGCGCTTTTTTATTTTGCCTGCGTCCCATCCGGAAACAAATGCCAGCTCAACATCGGGAACAGCGGACAACTTTTCCAATAGGCGAATCGTTTTGCGGCCGATCGGCTGTGCATCCTTCGTCAATGTTCCGTCGATGTCAGAGATCACCAGCCAGGGCGTCGTGGGCGAAACCGGGTTTATATCGGCCATGCTTCTCCAAATGACATTGAGAAATATGCGCACCCGAATGGGCATCGCCCGATTCGTGACCTGCAATTTTTCTTCCAGATCTTTGGGCGCCGCCCCCAACGCGCTCACGAGATAATCGACGGTGACAGCGACAAGCACCAATCCTGCAATGTCCCAAAAAGACCACGCCGTCGCGCCACCGAACAAAATAAAAATCAGCCACGCGAAGCACGCACCTCCAATCATACCGTTCAGCACCTTGGACCATACTTGCTGCAAATAAACGGTCGACCCCATCACACGGAGCTGTTGGGTGAAAACCGGGACATCGGAAATTGTCGCCGGCCGAAATATATTCAGCAAAGATTCCCGAATTCCGTTATATGCCATGGACGCGATTCGCATGATGTCTTGAGGGAACGCCTTGGCCATACCCAATGCGCTTCGAGAAAATTCACTGAACGAAACTCTCACTGCTAAAGACGGTATGTAGGCATACTTCTTAAAATCCGAGAACTTGGATGCGCCGGAACGCGCAGGAAGGTTTTGAAAAATAATTACAGGAAGCGATACAATTAAAATGACGCCGGTCAATATCGGCAAAACGTGAGGAGGTTGCATCCAGAAAAGCAAGAAAAGGCCCGACCAGAAAGACACCCCGGCCACAATCAACGCACCACAGATGAGACGCAAACGCTTTAAAGAAAATCTCTCCAAAGCCGAATTTAAAACCATGAACTCTTCCTGTTCATAAATTTTGTTTTGGATATGTTTCGCATAATTTACCGCCACCGGAAAAAAAACACGGGTCGTCCTATCTTCGGGCCGCTTTTCCAATTCTTGAGCGTGAACAAGGGCGCGGTCTGCTTCGGCGCGAATATCACGTTGCAACATGATCATCCGGTTGTACTTATCGATCACAATGGGAGTGAACCCAAAATGCACGCACAACTCATTTTTAAATTTCTTGAAAGCGCCGAGATATTGCAATTGAATCTCGAGAGGATCCGACTTCTCATCGAGAGGCCTGACTCCCAGTTCTACTTCCAATTCATCAAACGAAATCTTGCCGGCCTGGACATGATCAATCGAAACTTCGACGTAGGCTTCCGGCCCCAACGGAAACTCGAATTTTCTTTTTGTCGTTGTGATGACGAGTTGGGTGCGATCAATTTGGGCGACGACATCATCGACGTCGTTCAAATTCTTAACCATCAATTTTTTGACTTTTCTTTTTAATTTGTCTGGATAGCGAATCGCAATTCCGTTGGCCAAGTCCGGATCATCATCGATGTCCTCGCCTTTCGATTCCGGCCGGACGGTCAAATCTTTGAGTTGATCTCCACCGACGACGAACCCCTTGCCTTTATAGGTGAGCTTGTTATCGGCGACGATGAGTTTCACTCCTTGCTTCAACAAGTCGAAAGCGCCCGTGTCCAAATACCGATATGTTTTCGACGGCTGATGTTTCTTGATTCTTTTGATTTCGGGGTTGGATTTTTTCAGCCATCGCACCAATTCTCTTTCTCGCGCGACATCGATTTCAAACTTGAACTCCATTTCAACATCGAAATATTGCTTTGATTTCTTTTTTATTCCCACGTACTCGCGGATAAGTTTGGCCAAGGCCGGGGCGTGCTGTGTTTCTCCATTTGAGACGCGGTCAAACAGCTCGCTGATCATTTCCAGCGACACGGTCGATTCCGGCTTCAGCGGTCGCTTGATCAGCGACGGCAATTTTGGATCAAACAGATACCACAGAAAAATCACGGCCGAAGCGATGAGCAGACTGATGGTGAGTGAAGGAACCGCCAAATAAGCGATGCGCGCAACGACCAAAAAATGCGCGATCATCGCTTGCGTTGACACCGCCAGCAGAGGCGACGGTCTGTACCACGGTTCGATATAGCGTTCGGCGAACGGAAAACGCAATGTGCCGTCTTCAACGCGTGGCAGGACGTACACGCTAAAAATAAAATCGGCGATCCCGTAGACCGCAATAGAACCGACCGTGCCCACGCCGATCGCGAGCGAACACGCGAACGCGATCGACCATATGCCGATCACGGCCGGCACGTAGGAAGCAATGACGTGTTGGCCTTTTTCTTCGATGCGCGCCGGATCGTGTTCGGAATTCATGAACCGTTCAATCCAATAATGATCGATTCGTGCCAGCAGCGACAGCGCGACAACATTAAAAAGGCAACCCGTCGCGAGAGAACCGAGTGCTGAAATCTGGATCAATTTTGGAAGCAGCCAATTCACGCCCACGAGGTAATAGCAATAAGATAAAACCAGACTCAGCAAAATCCGGCGAACGATCAACGGTTTCAACACCTTGAAAAGTTTGCTCGAATCCGCTCCGCTTCGACGGATTTCCAAAATTTTGGATACCACTTGGCCCGCCGTTCCCGCCAACGCGTCACTAACAAAGAGCACTCCGACCGAGAGGATCGGTAGAGTCTGAACCCACGACTCACCAAAAAAATTGATCCCGACGAAAGTCAGCATGTAAATCCCCAAAGCCAGCGGGACCAATCGCCGCCGGCTCATCCAAGGATTCCGATGGTGTGAGGGCGTCAGGGCACGTTTGACGAAAACACAGGCGAAGAATCCATAGAAAAACAGTGGAATGATCCAACTCAAAGGATGAGACATCGCACTTCCCAATTTTTTGAAACGTCCTCTCACCGTATATGACTGCGAAATGTCCAGGATCGGTCCGTCACCGGGAGCTTTCTGTTCACGGAGATTGGAATATTGATCCAGCGGCTTCGCCTCATCCAGTTTCCCATTGAGGCGCATGTCGTGATCCAATTTGTCGGCAGCGCTCACAACGTGGAAATTCGGATACGCAGGATCGGCCAAGAAAAGTTTTTCTCCGGCGAACAATTTGTCCAGCGGCGTTTTCTCTTGCGCGAACACGCTGAGATACGCGGAACCGCTGCCATCTTCGACTTTGGTGACTTTGGGAACGTAGGAAATAATCGTCGCGCCGTGCGCAAGGAGCTGCCGGTCCATTCCGTCGGAGTGGAAGCCGCCCGTGACGAGAACAGCGACTTGGGCATGAGAATCATCCATGGCCTTCTCGAGGTTTGCCGACATGGCCTGGTCGCGGGCTTCGGCTTCTTTGTAAAAATTTTCAAACGGCGAAATTTTTGGACCATGGACTGTCTTGTACTCCTCCCACTCTTCTTTCGTCAACGCAAAGTCAAAAAGTTTTCCTTCCAAAAATATCAACCGCGATACTTGAATCAGTCGTCGTTCTTGTTCCGTCTTGATCAGCGATTCGTATGCGTCTTTTTCCGTCGACGACATCTCCCTGACTATTTCCCCCACATTCAAAGCATCCGATAACAACACATATTGGACATAGGAATTCATCGCCGGAAAATTATCCAGGCGAATGCCGTGACGCGAACAAAGTTCTTTCAGATAAAAATAGAAATCAGCGTGCGCGATGCCACCCGCCCGATAGACGGTGCTCTGCTTTGATAATTCATCGGTTTCGTTCGCGCTTAGTTTTTTTGCGAGCTGCGTCACCAACGCGGTCCGCTCTCGCTCGACCTGGTCGAAATTGAGCGCTCGCTCCATCTCCACGGCCGTCAGATACGCTTCCAGGTGAGGTGAGAACGAATTCGTGGTTTTTTCGAGCAGACGAACATATTGTTCCCAAGAGAGCTCGCCGCGCCGATAGGCTTCGACGTGACCGTCAAAATCCTTCAGGAGCGGATAGAAAATTTCATTTTTCAAGCGAGCCAACGCGATCCGCCGTTGTTCCAATTTCGTTTTGCAAGAACCGGCCAGCGGCGCCGCGTCCCGATACGCTTTCACATTGGCGTCGTAATGTTCTTTGTGGTCGATCCCGACGAAAAGAGGAATTTCCGTCGGACTCGTGAATGCCGCATACACAGGACCCGCAATACGCTTTTCTCTGAAGAAATAATCGGCGACCGCTTTAACGGAATCTTGATACGGATAGTGGCGATACCAAGAAAAATCCATCGGCCCGAACGCGCCTTCGACCGCGACCAATCCAACCGCTCGCTGAGTTATCAGCGACTGAACCGCTGTTCCAATGTTCGCTTGGGCTTCGAGATTGCGATGGATGTCTTGGATGTGGATGACGATCCGCCCGGAGGATTTTTCAGGCGAGGTAATTTTTCGGATCGTTCCCGCATTTTGCGTCAACGCTTTTATCAGCGGAAAAAGAGAAGACTCCAGTTGTTTGGGAACGGCGGCTTTGAGACGGGCGGGAATGGATGTTGAAGAAAGGACCGGCAGAATGCGCGCGGGTTGCGGCAAAAAAATCGGATCAAATTGTCGGTGTTCGTTAAGGAAATTAATCTCGGCTGAATGCGCAAAAACGACTTGCGTCAACAGCCAGAAAATAGAAAGAAAAGCGGAAAAAGTTCTTTTCACGTACACAAATTACCATTGGCATATGTCAGCGTTTTGACAAGTCAGTTAAAGAACAACGCGAGCTTGTAAAAAAACTGTAACACCCAGGGTGGAGTGCTAGGCCTGAGAGATCCTCAACTCAAAATCACTTCGTGACGGAATTATTTGCATGCCGGGCGTTTCTGGCCGGGCAGAAGAACCGAGTTCGAACGCGGATTGAACTTGGGCCATCAAATATGATTTGACGAAACTCCACATGGATGTGTTCGTCAACAATTCACCGTCGAGACTGAGGGTCGGTCGATCATGTCGCATGTTCAGCAACAGGCCGTTCGGATTTTCTTCTTTTTTCAGTTCCGGAAAAATAGCGACGGCGACAATCGGAGCGCCTTTGTACAACAGGACCATTTGAAAAGACCACGTCGGTGCGGTCCCCACATAATCGCTGATTCCATGAAGAGAGTGGACGTGCCATTGATACGGCGATTTTTCATTTTCATCGTTCAATTGGCGCAACTGCGGATCTTCAATCTCCTCATCCATCACGATGTGATGATCCGGGAAATCGGCCAGCAGCGATTCCGCGACGATCCGCGCGGACTCTTCGTTGCCGAAGCAACTGGGACTTCCATCGGCTTTCATGATTTGGGTCGACTTCGCGGCTTCTCGAACGGCCGCCAATCTTTCTCCGGCGTGGCGGGCAATTCGCAACGCGGCTTGATTCAGCGCGCCAACAGGCGGCGCGGCTTCTTCAATCGGACTCTTAAGATCGGGAAACAGGAATTGAGCCATCGCCAACTTCTCCGCGTGGGAAGTTCCGACGGGATCATAGGCGTCCAAGAATTTTATCAACCGCATGAGAATTTCTCCGCCGAGTGCAACATCGGCGGGGTTCTCCAAGCGATGCGGGGACTCAAAAAACGGCAACTGAATCGCCACGACATGAGCGGCGTACTTGAGCGTCGGACGTATCTGTAAATATGTGTTCATGCTAGTTCCGATCGTTTCTGAAAGATTACCTGTCATGTATCTTCTATGTGTTTGGCTCAGGTGAATGATCATGGACGGAATGCCATCGATTCTCTGCGTCATTTCGTCCAAGAAATCCATCAGTCGGCGACTCTGATGATGTGAAAGAACAAACCCGCGATCCAGACTCGCATGAAGGGGATCCGCTTTTCTTTGGACAACAGCCACATCATTTCCCAGCAACAGATGCACGATGCTTTCCATTTCTGTCGTCGATAATCTTTCTCTTCTTTTGTGACGACTGACCATGGCGATCAAATCCGGGATTGCGGTATCACTTCCGTTGTAGATTGAACGATCATCGCTCGTTAAGTGGATCATGTGCTTCCCGTCGCCTTTGGAGAAAACCCGGATGAGACGGTCGCGGGAATGAATCAATGCTGTCGCTTGCTCCCAAGTGATGGATGCCTGCGACGATTCATCGAACCAAACAACGTTGACCTTCGGGTCAACGACATTGAATTCGAGAAGGTTGACGAGCGGACCGCACAATCCGTGCATGAGAACGACATTCTCAATCGCCGGAACATTCTTGATAATTTTTTTGCCGGGCGCCGGCGCTGTGGGAATTTCTTCGCGGGGCAACGCTGCTCTCGCTATAGGTGTCGGAAGCGCTTCCTTCACCGAAGGAAAAAGAAAATCCATGACACTGGCATCGTCGAACCAACGCAAGAGCGGTTGAAACACCGCCGGATCGACCGGTTGGTTTTTGATTTCAATGGTTTGATCTTTGCGGAGAAAGCCGATGCGATACGAATCTCCCGCCTTCGAGATCACGATGAATTTTCTCGGTTTTTTATCTTCTGCGATTTTCATCCATTGTGTCAGCACTTCCGTGGGAGTGAGGTAGCTGGGAATGATCTGGCCATTGACGCTATTGGCGCCATTAATAATTATTCTCGCGGCCGGCATCTCGCGCACCAGGAGCCTCAACAGCTTCAACGCCAGACTATCGGTTAAAATTTTGATCGGTCCGTCTCCAAACAACACATTCACGTCCAGAGGCTTCGGCGCTTCTGCTTTCGGAGCCGGTGCGGCGGGTTCGCGTATAGGCGCGGGGGAATTTTCTATTCTCCTCCGTGGATAAAGTTTTATCGCCAAGCGCGGGTTAATGGCCGGAGCTTGATCATTGATGATCACGCCGAGGACTTTGAAAGTTTGCGCAATGACGCTTTTCTTGGCGCGTTCTTTGGGATCGGTTTTTCCCCATTCCACCAGCACCACTCGGAAATCAGTCGCTTCAAAATCTGGCCGCGGCTCGACAACCATGACGCACCAGCCATTTTCCACCCATTGTTCCGCCTCAACATAGTTCAATCGTTCCGTTCGATTTTCAACGGGAAACTCGGCGTGTGTAAATTGCGTAGCCACAATGTGCAGGATCGCCAAGCTCCGCCTTTTTCCAACAAACACATGATGATCGACGAACTGTCCGTCTCGACCGAGGGGCAGCGTGTATGCCGTCTCCGCATGCTTCGGAGCCGGGGCGTCAGGAACAACAACGGATTCTGCAGGAGCGGATTCTGCAATCATAGATTCCGCTGCAACATCAGGCTCCGTCAGTATTTCTCCGGCGGTCACCAGCAATGAATCAAGATGCGTCAAATGATCGGCGTCCTCATTCGCTGCATTTAAAAAATTCGTGTAAAGCGCGTCATACAAATCAGCGGACCATTCATTGGAATAGTTTGCAGGCGGTTCTTCATTCAACTGCGTCATCATTGTCAATGCCACCTGCAATCGGCCCTCATGCGGGGTGATGCACACAGTCACGTCACTCCCCTCTTCCGCCAGCGCTTCCAATGCCGACGAAATGGGAAGCGGCTCAATGTCGGAATCTTCCAAAACAGGAAGTACGTTTTCGGGCGCGCGCAACGCGAGCAACTTCAACAAGCGTTCGCCTTCGCTTTTCGTCAAGATGTCGACGGGAGCCGAGTTGTACCAGCCGGAGACACGACCCTGTGGAATTATTTCTTCAATATCTCCGAACGCATTGCTTTCCACCAACGCCAAAATGACGCGAATCATCGGGTCCAACATTTCCACCGCCGGAATGGCGGACGCTACCAGTTCACCGCTGATCTCGTCGGATTGTTCCACCAGCGAGAGAAATCCCGTGTCTTCCAAACCAAAGGGGAGTTCGACCCGATCGATGGGGCGCACCGGTTCCTCTTTCACAAAATGTGTCGTGACTTCAGAGATCACCGCGAAAGGAAACATAGTCGTGGCCGAAATTGTAGAGGGAAGAGCATTTTCTGCTGCGGCCAACATCTCCAATATCCCGTCGGTCGTATCGTAAGTGACGGTTTCATCCGAAACAATTGGACCAGCGACCGGCGTTGGCAAGATCGGCTCGGACTCTGGCACTTCAACTGACGCCGGTGTTTGATCAATGGTTTCTTCCACCAAGACAGGCTCTGGTATTTTTTCCACAGGTGCATTTCCAGTTTCCACATGGGGATGAGCAGATATTGGGTTGCTGTCATTGGGGACTTTCGAATTTTTCGTGGAGGATTTGGAGCATGAAGCCGGTTTCGGCGCTCTTTTCTTCCAACGCGCAGATTCCTCGTTGATAATCGCCATCAAATCTTCTTCGCGCTTGTGCGCTTTAAACGCGGCGGAGAATTCCCGCGTTATTTTTCTTTTCACCGAATTTAATAAGGTCCCGGGTTTTTTCAATTCTTCTTGAAACTGCGTCCGCACGCGGTTTTTCAATGCGCCATATTCTCCAGCTTGTTTTACGGACTTGCCCATGGCTCCGACATGGGATCGCATCTGCCGCAAACGCAAAGCGGCCGCCTGATTCCATTTGTATAACGTTCCCCGCCGGTGCAGTACAAACGCAACTGTGCTAACCACCAATGTGGTGATCACGGGCGCAAAGGGCCGCGCGATGTTCCATGCCGTCAACCAGGGCAGCATTCTCACACGCTGATTGAAAATATCGCGATCATCAATGACCTTCTCTTTATAACGGCCCAAATCTTTTTTAACTTCTTGGCCCAACTTGATCAAAGCGTACTTTTTCCCAATCGCATCAAGCCACAGTTCTCGGAACTGCGCGTCGTCCTTCAGCGCGGGCTTCGCTTCGTATGCACGACGCAATTTCAGATGTTCTTCATGGGCCGCCCCGCTTAGTTCTGAATATTCTCGATCGAGTTGGTTCAACTCACCTAGAATAAAATCTCTTCGGGCATATAGCACCTGTTCAAGTTCGGGCAGCGGCATCAAATGCGCATCAATTCCTTGGAAGAGGCGTTCTTCTTTGTCGTGCAATGCAGTCCGCTTCCTTCGGAATAGAGAGTAATGATGATCCACGCGCGACTTTATGGCGTTGGGCGTTAGAATGCGAATTTCATCTTTGTCCGTTGGCAATATGACGGACGGCGCAACGGACTGCGCCCTGCTCGAACCGGCCCAAAAAAATCCAAGGCCCAGCCCAGCCAAGAACTTCCGTCGGTCGAAAGAATCGTCGGGTGCGGTTCGCTGCTCTACAGATGACGGCCGTTGGTGTTCTGTTGGAATAGGGCGCCAAAAAAATAATTCCCAGAATGGCGCATAGACAATCCGAACGTCTTGCTTGAGCCGCATAATTTCGAGGCAGGCACGAATGAGGAAAAATAATCCACATGTACCAAATACGACGGACTGTCCGAATAAATAAGGCAGCAACAATGGGTAATAATAAAATCGTGTCAATGGCTGAAAATTTCCATACATTGACCAGTAGGCTTTTTGAATATTCTCGAGCACCACATTCTTTTCGCCGTTTTTAGTTATGTTCGATTCTTTCGCTCCCGCTTCTGAAGAAACCGTACCGATGACGGCTTCGATGGGCGTCCAGTTGCGTTGATTGGCGATGGATCTCATCCGATCGTGAAAATAAAAACCAAAAGCCCGACGGACCAGTAAATATTCGGCGACTTGACGGAAAGGAAACCAGGGAAGCGACAACTCCGGCGTCAAAAGAATTTCTCGCGTCTCAGTGTTTTTGCCGCCCAGTAAAACGGACATGTAATGAGTGGTTGGCACGATCTTCACGCTAATACTTTCCAACGCGAATTTGAGTCGGAGATCCCCTTTGCGTGCGGCATCCACGATCAAGTTTTCACGCAGTAACTCCGCAGCTCGCCGGTAATCCTCCATGGACAATGTTGGCGCGGCCCATTTCGCGAACGGGACAAATCCCAGCAAAACCGCGACTCCCTCAACAGCGATCGCATACAACGGATCAAAGCCGAGCCATTTGCCGACGATGAAAACAATGGGAAATCCGACCGAGACATTGAAAAAAAGCAGATAAAGAACGAACCAGGCGCTGTGCGCAACGTCCCGCCACTGCGTCAGGCGCACATAATCCCAGAGAAACCGGATTGGCAAATTCAATCTTGATCGCGGCGCATCGGGTTGAGGAGCGGAGCCGATGACTTCACCGGGAGCCAAGAACACATTCAGATAGTGAGTTGCGGACTGAAGATCGATGTTGGTCATAATCGGGGTCAAATCCACGACATTAAATCCATTTTCTTCCAAAGAGCGCTTGATGCGCGCGGAGTGAAACCCACCGACGATCAACGCGCCCGATGATGTTTGTTTTTCGCGAAGCGCCGAGATGAAATTTCCGGCCAGGACATTGTTGCGGGCTGCGGCGCAGAAATAAAATTGTTCGAAAGGGTTCAGAATCTCCGATGAAAAGCCTACGGTCGCCAAAGTCCGATTTTCCAAATTTTTGAATTCCGCCCACTCATCTGCGCTCAGCGAAAAACCTTTTAGCTTCTCAACGAGAGCGAGCACGCGCAGTCTGTTGACAATGTTCACCTGTTCCGCATTCAACGCGAATCGCTTCATCAAGCGAGATTCCGAATCTTGAAGCGCGTTCAGGATATCCGATGGCGCAGCGTTTTTCAGCGACGCCAGTTCAACCGGCGTCAACAGCGACACATGTTCGAGCTCGCTGCGAGTCCGTACTTTTTCAATTTCAGACACCTTATAAAACGCGCTGAGCACCGGTGGCAGTGACAACTCTGGAAACTGCTCCATCAAGAAATGGAGATAATCGGTCAGCGTTCGTTTTCCCGAGTCATAGGACTTCTTGATGTGCAACAGCACATATTCTCTCGGAGGAAATTTTTTCTCGGCTTGCTCATCGAGAAAAATATTTTCTTTGCTGATGGCCGCGGCGAGGGCTCCGCCGTTATTTTTCGCGCTGCGATACGACTCGATGTTTTTCCTGTAGAGAATTTCATCTTCGAGACCGACAATGACCGGTTCGCTTTTGCGGTCGCGCGATGTCAATGCCGCATACACGGCGGCGCCGATCAACCCTTGCTGTAAATATTGATCCGCGATCGTCTTGACCGCGGACTGATCCGACAATCGGTGATAAGGCGTGAAATCAAACGAGCCGACGCTGCCTTCGATTCCGACGACGAAAGCTTGATGAGCGGATTCTTTTTTTTGCCCCAAAACCTGCAGCGCTCCCGCGATGCGGCGCTGCGCCTCTTCATTCAGGTGAATGTCTTCAAACAGATAAATTGTGTGATCTCGGTCGGGCACAATCTCGGCGCCGGATTTTGTTCTTACGAATTGTTGGAGCGATAGCGAAGCCATCGCCGGAGCAACAGGCCTTGGCGCCTCAGGACCGACAACAGTGTGCCATGCGAAAACGGATTGCGCACCAAAAACAACGACCAAGAACACGGCGATGGGCCGTTGAACGTCGATGCGCAATCGGAACAATGAAGGAAAAGATGCCATGAGCGGATGTTAAAAGAAAAATTTACGATCACTCATATTGGGAGGCAGAAGATTTGGTTAAGTCTTGGTAAACAAGCTGTAACGATTTTTTTTTGCTAAATCAGTTTCGTCCAATTGAGATATCGCAAGGAGATCCTTCCATGAAGAAAATTATGCCCCCGCTCATCGCCGTTGTTTTGTTGGCCGCCAGTTCACTGGTCCGGGCTGATTCGCAAGCCACCGACAACACCCCGCAAGCGGCGATGCAAGCCACCAAAAAGGCGATTGTCACCCGCAACATGATCCTGACCGCCGACCAGGGAAAAGTTTTCTGGCCACTTTATGATCAATATCAGATAGAGCAAAACAAATTGAACGCGGAGCGCATGGCGATTTTGACCAAGTTTTCGATCAACTACGACAATTTAACCGATGAATTGGTGCGAGATCTTTTGGACAAATCGCTGACCTTGGAGAAAAAACGCGTCAATCTTAAACTCGAATGGATGGACAAATTCAACAAAGTGCTTCCGCCCAAAGTCGTCGCGCGTTACTATCAAATCGAAAATAAACTCGAGGCGACCGTGGCAAACGAATTGGCCCAGCAAATCCTACTGGCTAAATAGCCGAACCGCGACGACTCGATCAGCCCCCAATTTCGTTGTAAAGACTCGGATGTGGAAAGTCAATGAACAACTCGCAATCGTTGCGCTCCCACAACTTTCTTAAATTCTGAACTTTTTCTTTGAACTCCGCCGCATCCCCGTTGAGCGCGTTGATGGACAGACCCTTGTTCAAGCACTGGAGCGCTTCCGACGTTTTTCCTTGTCGATTGTAAATCGACGCCAAGTTCACCACCGCATTCGGAGAATCCGGCAAAAGTTCGGTGGTTTTTAAAAACATCGCTTCGGCCGATTTCATGTCGTTCGCCATGAAATACAGCGCGCCCAACAAATTGGTCGCGCTGCCGAGATGCGGGTCTTGCGCAAGGCATTGATTCACTTCCACAAACGCTCGCTGATACTGTTTGTTTTCACCGTCGTGCGCGGCCAAAATAAATTTCTGATAAGCACTGACGAAATGCGGATCGACAACCACGTGATAAATTCCCGTCATCTCAGGCTGGTCATACAATACGCAAGCGAACCGGTCCGGATAATGCTGGACCCACCGGCGATATCGCTCCCAAACCATATTGACGTTGTCGGTCGAAGCCGCGCCCGGATCGGTCGCGGTGCCCGCGCGCAGCACGAGATATTCAAATTTTCGGGTTGCCAGCAAATATTCCAACGCATCCACACTCATGGCGTTGAGTAGCGACGACGTCGGCCGTTTGGTGTAGAGATCCAACGTCGGAGCGATATTGCTGATGAGCTTCGTCGATGGCGACGTGTTTTCCTTCAGCCAGCTGATGCTGTGTTTCGGATGCGCGTTCATCGGATTCGGCGCCCACAGCGACTGATAAATCGCATGCCCATTTTCATTGGCGCACACCATCAACACGGCCACCAATGCGATTTTTCCCCACACGTTCCCGTCCGACGTGGTGACGAGAAAAATCAGCGCGAAGGGAACCAGTAAAATAAAATACCGCGCGTCGGCGACATGCCAGAATATATGGACCAATGAAAAAGACAGGCAAAAGACAGCGATGCTTAAAAGCACCGGACGCGAAGCCTCCTGCTTTTTCCACAAACGCCAAAATCCCACACCCGACCCGACGAGTAAGAAAGCATACATCACGGCGGTGAAACAGGAAAAAAGAGGAAATGGAAGACGCAACAGAATGTTCCATCCCGTTCCCAAGAAAGCCCGAAACCAGACAAACGGAAATGAGATCGCCTCCACAACATGATGCCGCCAGTATGGCAGCAACGCGGCCAAGTCGGATCCATATTCCGTTCCGTCGGAACGACGCGCGTGAAACCACATAAAAATAAAAATCAACCAGCCCAACAACGGGACCAGCATCACCGGCAACAACTTTCTTCCTCGACGAATCAATACCAGAACGCCCGCGACGCTCAGCAAGAGCACGACACCTTCAGGGCGGATCAAACTTCCCCATCCCAAAACAAATCCCAATCCGAGCGTTTTGAGCAGCGTTGGTTTTTGCAGGGATTTCTCCATCAACAGAAAACTCGCGATCGCCATGAACCGATAAAAAGGATCGGGCATGATGATGCCGGAAAACCGCGCCACCATCGGATCAAACGCATACAGCGCGACGACGGCCAAAGTTTGTCCGGGCGACAACCAACGCCGAATCAAAAGTCCCAGCATGAAAACGGAACAAACCGAAGCGATCACCGCCGCGCGTCCGATGTGTTTCGTCGCATGGACCACGGGGATCAACAGCATCGGCAACCCCGGCAACGGAAAATCGGGTTTAATTTCAAGAAGAGGATGGGCTGACGGCGTGTTCCAAAAGTCGTGCGCGGTGATCACATAGAGCGCGTCGTCATTGTAAATTCCGGTTTTGTACTGCGGGTCTAGAAAAAAATAAAGCGTGCCGGCGCACACAACGATGGCGTAGAAAATAATTTTAAAGTGTCGGGCAATCCATGTCTTCGTTTCGTGTTTTTCGGTAATCGAGTTTGTCTTGATACGTTTTCTTCGACTCTCCATGTTACTCTCCGTTCCGGTCTCAAATATCATGTCGTGATTCCCGAAATCTTTTATCGGGAATCCTCATACAGACGTTGTGGATCTCCGATAGAGACATTCGGGGATGACGATCTTTTTAGCGGGTTGGGGCGGTTATCTGCGGATCAGAGAGAAACAGGCGGGGCGCGGCTTGGGGCGGGAGTGAAAAAGAAAAGCGGATGGGGTAAGCGGACCAGATTGCGGACCCCATCAGCGCAAACCATTCCCAAATAAAACGTGAAGGAACGAACCGGCAGAAAATAAGCTCGCGGACCGAAGAAGGCGGAAAATTTCGGGGCCAGACATTTCTTTGCCGCATGAATACGCGGCGCGTGTTTTTTAGGGACGCGCTGTATCGATCCGAAGCTGTTGTTTGAAAAAGAATGATGAGAGCGTTGCCATAATGAAAACAACAACCGGCGGCCAGGAATCTGATGAAGAACCATCGCCACAACAAGGACGCTGGTTCCGATGATCTTCTTAACGTTGGAGTACGACCAACCTGTCACCATGAACCAACATTACAATTTTGTAATGATTCCGTCCGTTAAACTTTCAGAGTTTTGACGATTGACATCAGGTCTTCTTCTCCAAGACCTTGCGCAAACGCATTTTCCATCAGCGTACGGACCGCACGCGTAACCGGAAGCGTGAGATGTTTTTGTTGCGCAGCGGCGTCCATGAAACGAACATCCTTCAGCATGTTGGCGAGTGAAAACGCAGGCGCAAAATTTTCTTCCAACAACGTTTTCTCTTTAATTTGAAAATAACCGCAATTGATGGCAGGGCTGTTGCGGATCACATCGAATATTTTTATCGGGTCAATATCCTGAACGCGTGCCAGCGCGACGGACTCACAAAGCGCGGTGGTCATTTGCGCGACGATCAGGTTCATGCAGAGTTTCAGCGCGGTCCCTTTGCCGATGCCGCCCGCGTGCACGATGGTTTTTCCGACGGTCATCAACAGCTCGCGATTTTCTTCGAGCACGGGCGTCTCGCCGCCCGCCAATAAAATAAGTTGTGCTTGCGTCGCCTGGGCTTTGCTGCCGGCCACGGGGCAGTCCAAAAATTTCAGTTGATGCTGCTGCGCGAGTTTCGCGAACGCGAGCGTCGACGGTTCATCCAACGTGCTCATCTGAATTAGACTTTTCCCTTTGATGTCGGCGCTCAATAGTCCGTCTTTCCCGGACAGCACCGCGTTCACTGCGGCCGGGTTTGTCACCATCACAATGATGACATCCGCCGTCTCCGCCAACTCGCGGGGCGTTGCTGCGCTGCGCAATCCCGCTTCTTGCGCTTGCTTTCTTTTTTTCTCGGAACGATTGGTGACAGGTTGGTCGTACTCCAACGTTAAGAAGATCATCGGAACC
>Ga0206940_1012_pt2 | contig 24191 bp, 25 predicted proteins | sample Alteio_BWOrgHeat_8_FD_152963 | JGI IMG/M metagenome (GOLD analysis project Ga0206940, IMG submission 152963) | Enriched cells from forest soil in Barre Woods Harvard Forest LTER site, Petersham, Massachusetts, United States -... | ecosystem: Environmental > Terrestrial > Soil > Temperate forest > O...
ATGACAGAGCTTCATAAAGCTGTCATGAGAGGTGATCAAGATGGCGATCAAAAAAATGTTAAAGAATTAATTGAAAGTGGGTCCGATATTAATGCTCCTGGTAATTTTGGTTGGTCGCCGCTCCATTTTGCTATTGAGCTGGGTCATATACATGTAGTTAGGTTATTGTTAGATTTGGGAGCTGATGTTGAAGTCTATGATATGTTTGGTCAAAGACCATTGCATATGGCTGCTGCAAGAGGGTTCGAAGAAGTTGTGAAGCTTCTATTTGAAAAGAGAGCTCAAGGAGATGTTAGAACGATTGCAGGCTCAACGCCTCTTTTTCTTGCTTGTCAAAATAATCATGCAGGTGTTGTTCAGTTATTAGAAGAATTTTATCCAAACACTCGTTAAAAAAGTAAGAGACGAGTGATCCTTCCGGATCACTCGTCTCTGTTACCACCAAACCCGCCGCCTTCTTGTTGCAACAAAACTCTTTAGGGTCTTTTTATTTGTGCAAAAATGTCATTTTATCCCATTTGTCAATATGTTTGTTTTGGGGTAAGCTTAATCTAGGTTTATTTAATTTTGAAAAAGTATATGAATCATGGGGGTTATCATGATTAAATTTAGTAAGCAAATTATTGTTGCCTGTATGAGTATGTTGATTGCGGGAAGTTTGAATGCGCAGATGCCGCGTTTTATTCCAGGCACAAATGTTGCCTTATTGTCTCTAACATGGCTTGCACGGTCTGGGCCTCATACGCCTTTAGAACAGGTGCTTCGTGCTGATGGTGTTGTGTTTCATGACTTGAATTCGGAGCCAGGGCAGTTTCGAAGAGTTCAGCAATTTCCGCTGGTTCAACAGCGTCGCGCTGGTCCTATGACAGAGCTTCATAAAGCTGTCATGAGAGGTGATCAAGATGGCGATCAAAAAAATGTTAAAGAATTAATTGAAAGTGGGTCCGATATTAATGCTCCTGGTAATTTTGGTTGGTCGCCGCTCCATTTTGCTATTGAGCTGGGTCATATACATGTAATTAGGTTATTGTTAGCTTTGGGTGCTGATTTTGAGCTTTGTGATATGTTTGGCCAAAGACCGCTTCATAAGGCTGCTGCACGTGGTTTTGAAGAAGCTGTCAAGGCTCTTCTTCAAAAAGGCGCTCGAAAAAATGTTAGAACGATTGCAGGGTCAACGCCTTTTGATTTTGCTCATCAAAATCAGCATCAAGGTGTAATTTTGTTATTGGTAAGACGAGTTCAGCCAGAAACCACTTAGTTTTCGTCAACCCATTCGGCATGAGCAGAGGACTAAAGGCGTTTTTTGTTTAAAGTTTTATTGTGTAAAAAAGTAAGAGGCGAGCGGTTTGTGAGAATTGTTCGCCTCTTACTTTTTTTAATTTTACGCAGGAATCTATTGCTTTTTGAGCTGAGGCAGTAGACTTTTAAGAAAGTTTGATGCGGTGACAAGCGCTTGAAAGTCCAGTTCGTTTCCCCCTTTATCAGGGTGGCAGGTTATGGCCTTCTTTTTATAGCGTTTGCCAATAATCTCTTCTGTTAAGAACAAGAAAGCGTCGTCGCTATCTATCTCCGATCCAAGTCCCATAACGAATAGCGCGTCTTTTACGGCATTGCGTGCCTGTTGCATAGTCGAGCAATCATTGTCTTTGTAGGGTATGTTAAGACGGAACGCTTTGCGTGCAAAAGCCTCTCGTTGTTCAATGGCTTTGTAATCATTAGGAAGCAGAATACGTGGTTTTTTAGGATTTGTAGTGGTCATGGGATCTTCTTTGTTGGGCATACGGTTGTTTTTTTCAAAAGCATAAGAGGCGAGCGATCCTCACGGATCACTCGCCTCTTCACATAATCTTAAGCTCAGCTTAACAGATTAGTAGCGATCACCACCGCCACGACCACCAAAGCCGCCGCCTCTGTTGCCGCCGAAGCCGCCACGAGATCCGCCGCCTGATCCGCCTCTGTTACCACCAAAGCCGCCGCCTTCTTGAGGAGGACGAGCTTCGTTAATGCGAAGGCTTTGGCCCTTGCATTCTGAACCATTAAGGCCGTTGATTGCAGCTTGTGCAGCATCATTGTCTTCAATTTCAACGAAACCAAAACCACGAGGTTGGCCGGTGAATTTGTCTTTGATAATGCGAGCTGAAATTACTGCACCATAAGATGAGAATAATTCTTGTAATTCTTGTTCTGTGATTGAATTTGGGAGGTTGCCTACGTAAATTTTCATATGATTTTCTTTCTAAAAATGTGCGATTATAATCGCACGTGATACAAACAACTTATAACTTAAATGCTTATTGATTAGTAACGATCGCCGCCGCCACGACCACCAAAGCCGCCGCTTGAGCCGCCTCTGTTGCCGCCGAAGCCGCCACGAGATCCGCCGCCGCCGTTGCCGCCGCTACGACCACCAAAACCGCCGCCTGTGCGTTCTTGTGGAGGACGTGCTTCGTTGATACGAAGGCGTTGGCCTTTGCATTCTGTACCATTGAGGCCATTGATTGCAGCTTGTGCAGCATCATTGTCTTCAATTTCAACAAAACCAAAACCACGAGGTTGACCGGTGAATTTATCTTTGATAATGCGTGCTGAAATCACTGCACCAAAAGATGAGAACAAATCTTGTAATTCTTGTTCTGTGACTGCGTTAGCAAGATTGCCTACGTAGATTTTCATATTATTTTCTTCCTAAAAACACTGTGCGATGATCGCACGAAATACACATACACTTCAATTAAAAATACGGCGCACTGCGCCCAGCGGGTTTTTTACATATACTCAGCAGGCCCTTTTCATAAAAACTTTAGACAAATTATGGGGAGATAGAAGATTCATGAGATGATCTATATACCTAAATTCCTAAAGCACGGATAACAACGAAACGTTTCAAATAACTTTCACACCATATTGAAGTGTTAAATACTCACTTACTATAACCGGATTTTCTGGATTGGGCAAGTAGGAGCTCATAGAGCGATGTAATTATCAAGAAAGGGTGCTTAATACTATCTTATTTGACGTTTTTAACAAATTGAACCTATAATCAATTTATGGATCGATTTATTACAAAGCTCGCCAGGAACAAATCATATGAAAAACCGAAATCAATCTCCGTACGCGGTAGCCGCTGTATCATATAATCAGTTCCAAAGCCGTACGCAACAGTTTATTACCGTTGCTGCACAGCGTTTGAACATGGCGCAATGGTTTGAACATAGTCGTCCACACCACGCTTTTTTGCATGCCGACATGGGGCAATATGCTGTTACAGAGCCTGAAGAGCGAAGCACTTTCTTTGTTCCTTTTGTTCAAAAAATGATTGTTCCTTCTACCGCAAAAGTGATTGTGGTTGCCGATATTCATGGTGATATTCAGGCGCTTACCGCAATTCTTGAGCACTTACAAAGTGTTGGTTCTCTTTCTCCTGATTATAAAATTCTTGATCCTAATCTTTATCTAGTATTTCTGGGTGACTATGTTAACCGTAAGCCATCAGGCGTTCCGGTGATGTATCTTTTATTTGATCTGTTTATTAAGAACTCTGATAGAGTTGTTCTCTTGCGTGGCAATCACGAATCTGCAGGTTCAAATAAGCATTTTCGTCAGCGTCACGCGGCTCAAGACGGTTCGTTTTTGTATGAGCTCGAGCAGCGCTTTGAGGGTTATCGTTACCCCGATCTTTTAGCTTGGTATGATTATTTGCCTATGGCGCTATATCTTGGATCAGTTGATTCAGAGGGCGTTACGACGTACACAAAGCTGTGTCATGGTGGGCTTGAAATTGGTTACAACATGGCCGATTTTTTAGCTGATGATACAGCATTGTTTAGAAAGCTTACAACACTTGATCGCAAAAAAGCGCTTCAAGCATTCAGTACAAGTTCTATTGCTGGACTTGCTCAACAAATCCAGGCATCACAGCAGTTTGCTCAGGTTCAATGTGCTGATTATTGGCAATCATATACCAGCAAGCCAACTGATTTTTCAACCGATCCAAAGCCATGGGTGGCGCAGCTGGGTATGCAGTACAACAATTTTGTGACTGAAGATAATGAAACTGTAGAGTTTGCATTGTCCCCAACACGTCGCAATCTTTACTTGGGACGCGCTCTTACAGCGCATCTGTTTAATCAGGTTTCTGGTCAAAAGAGCCGAATGGCAAGTGTTATTCGTGGTCATCAGCATCTGGATGAAGAGGTTGCAGAGCTCGGTTTGAATACTACTATGATGACGCGTATCAAAGCAGGCAAGGGCCTTGTGCATCAGTGGAATGGCATGGTGTATACGCTTGGTGCAACGTCGTGGGTAAGTGGGTATCAGTCATTTGTTCAGCTTCAATTGGACGCTCGATCAAAGAACTATTCTCTCAAGCATTTCTTTAAAGCTCCTGACTCAGAATCCTTTTCTTTTAAAATTACGCGTTTTTTAACAAAGTAACTATATTTTTGGCCCAAATGGGGGCCTTTGTCAGCTTGTCAATTTTATAGTACCTTGGAATTGTATCATTGAATTTAGAGGTTATTACATACAATTTCTAGGAGGTTATTATGAATTTGTCTAAAAAATTACTTATTACTACTGCTGTAGTAGCAATGATTGCTGGTGATATGTCTGCCGTTGTTCCTGAGGGGACTGTGTCGGTTCCATATAATCGTCAGCTTAGAGCATATGAAGCACATAATGCTGAAGGTGCTGTCCTTGCTCAAATTACAAGAGAAGAAGCTATTGCGTTTAACGAAGCTAGGCGAGCTAATGCTCAAGGTACGCGCAGAACTCGTGAAAACGAGGTCGTCGTTGTGAATAATGGTAGTTCTTCTAGTGATGATGATTCAAATCAGGAGCAACAGCAGGTGGTGTCTGAAAGAGAGAGATTAGTGCTTGCTCGTGACACTGCTGATGGTCAAATTAATAATTTAAGACAGTTGGCTGCTCAAGCAAGGGTTCGAGAAGCAGAATCTACACAACGTTTAGCTGTTGTCGAAGAAAGAATTCAGGGTTTATTAGGCCAACTTGAGACCGCTAATGATAATCGTACGAACATCTTGGTAGCGATTGAAACCTTAAGGCAGGATGCTGCAAGGTTGACTGCTAACTTGGCACGTGCTCATCAAGCATTTCAACAAGCCGAAAATGCTTTAAGTGTATTCGATCAAAGAGCTCGAGAAGAAGCTGATAGAGCTAGAATAGCTGCGGGACGTAGATTGGCTGGTCTTCCGCCTGCTGATAATCGTGGATTTCTACAACGAACCGCGAACACGTTCACACTTGGATATTTCTTTCAAGCGCCTCAATAATAAATTTTCATATCCCCAAAACTCGTAGCCCCGGCAGGTCACTGTCGGGGTTTTTTGCTGCCAAATACGCCAGCGTCGCGCCACCCCCTGTTGAAACCCAGCTAATTTTATCTGCAAGTTTATATTGGTGCGCTGCCGCAGCACAGTCACCCCCGCCAATAACGGTGTAGCCCTTGTTCTGGGCGACAGCCTCTAAAATTTTTTCTGTGCCATGCGCGTAGTCTGGACACTCATATTTTCCCATAGTTCCATTCATAAATATTGTTTGTGCTGAGGCTATTTCTCTACAGAACGTTTTGATGCTCTCTGGGCCAATGTCGACAGGGACGTCGTTTTCGTAAATAAAATCTGTTGGCAGGATCAGGGGGATTTTTTGATCGTGTGCTGTTTTTAGAACAGTTTTAGCTATGTCATCCTGTGCAGCAAGCAGGGGCAGGCACAGCGCTCCGCCTACAATAATTTTTGCTGGCCGTTGTGCTGCCGGTGCAGACAAAAGCCCTGTAATCAAGGGAAGCTTGTCTGCCAGCTTTGCTCCACCCAGGATCACAACAAAAGGCTGATCTGGACGCTCTTTAAGCCGTGCCAGATGTTTGAGTTCGTTTTCTACACACAACCCAATCCCTCGGTGTGCATGGTCAAACTGCTGGGCAAGTAGGGTGATTGAGGTGTCGTTACGATGCATTGCGCCCCATGCGTCGTTGATGTATACGTCGGCGTAGGAGGCTAGTTGCTGGGCAAATGTACGATCCTGTTTCTGCTCCCCCTCAAAAAACCTTAGGTTCTCCAGCAAAAAAAGCCCTTGAGATCCAGGCCTGTCACCTTTGGGCACAAACTGGACCGGATACCCGTTTTGGCTAAACCAGCGGATAAGGTGCTGCGTTGAAAGGGCTGGATTAGTGTTTTTTGGGTCCGGCCGGCCTATGTGGGTGGCGATAATGATGGCTTTTGTCTCGTTTTTAACAAGATAATCGAGCGTTGGGATAAGGGCTTCTAGGCGACTAGGATCGCTTATGACGCTGTTTTTGATGGGAACGTTGCAATCAGCCCTTAAAATGAGGCGTTTGCCAGTTACGGGCAAGTTTGGTAGGGTATTAATAGATGCCATTTGAGGCTCCCGGAGGTTATCAAGTTTCTTTAAAGCTTTAAATCAGTTTAAAGTCGTTTTTACTCAAAAAACCACATTTTGCCTATAAAATTCTCAATTTATGAGTCATTTGACAGCTAGGCAATTATTTTGTACGATGAATTCATGCTAATTCTTTGTTTGGAATTAACAGAATAAGTTTGTTATCCATAAAACCAATAAATAGGAGGTTACTATTATGGAACTTTTCAAGAAATCACTTGTTATTATCGCTGGTGTAACGTTTACGTTTGCTGGTTTGTTTGCAATGAATGGTGGTAGTTCTGCACAAAATGGTGTTGGAACTCGAGCATTGCGTACTCAGTTTGTCGAAGAAAATTTACAGGTTGGACAACATTTTGAGTGGAACGGGGTTCGTTATCAAGTTGTTGATGGCAATAGAGCTGTAGTTTGTCCAAGAGTGGTTGAAGCAGCTGTTCAGGAAATTGATAACAATGCGAATGGTATACAACGTGCGACGATTGATGTTACTCTTCAAGCTACAGGCGCAACGCTTTCAGGTTTGATGTCTGCATATTTGGCATGTCTAGCAGTTCCAAGTGCTTCAGCGCTTACGCTTGGTGTTGCAACTCCAGTAGCAGTAGTTGCTGGTGGTGGCGCGGTTTTGGCCGGTTCACTTTGTGCTTGGTTGGCTACAGGGGCTTACAGAAATTATTTTCAAGCTCCAGTTACCACAGTTACTCAAGCTCCAGTTACTACTGTTGTTGCTGCTGTTGCTGGTAAAAATGATGCTGATGAAAAACCAGTACGCTCTTCTAAAAAAGCTAAAAAAGCAAGCAGATAATAACATCAGGTGTTTTAGGCAATAGTTAAAAATGAAATAAACCCTCGATTTTTCGGGGGTTTATTTCATTTTTAATATAATTATCTACTTGAAATAGACGCCTTTGACAAAGCATATCCCTCAGGTAAACTGAGAGTATGAGGTTATTAGTGTAAACGCCATTCACGTGGCACAAATGGAGGATTATTCTATGAAAACAGTTCTTAAGACTCTTGTAATCGTTCTTGCTGGTGTTGTTGCTTCAGCTCATGCTGAAGATGCTGAAATGAACGAAACAGTTGTTCCAACAGAAGTTACAACTGAAGTTAAAGAAGTTAAGGATTCAGAAGCTCCTGTTGCTGATCAAAATGAAGAGCAAAATGCTCAATCAGAATTAGAAGCGTTGCTTAAACAACTTGAAGAACCTCAAGAAGAAGCTGCTTAGTAATAGTTTAGTTTTGTAAAATTCACAAAGCCGTTGGTAGATGAGAGAAGTTCATGGCCAGCGGCTTTTTTTTATACTTAGGAGAATAAAATGAATAAATTTTTTATAGCAATGGCTGCTGGTTTAGCGTTGTTTGCTGGTCAAATGGACTTGTTTGCTATGACTGGCCAATCTGGTCGAAATCATTACATAGATGGGAAGGTTGTGAGCGCAGCGGCATATCAAGCGCATCATCAGGGTCAACAAAGAGATGGGTCTGTGAGCAATACTACAGATTTGAGCTCTACAAGCCATCAAGGGAGTTTAGCTCGCTCTAGATCACCAGAGCCAACACCACCGAACGCTCAGAATCATGCCTCTGTGAAACCAGGAATGGCAAAAAGAGTTTTTGAAAAAGTTCTTACTGCAACGGGCTGGACGCTTAACAAGGCTTATGAAGGAACGTGTTGGACGCTTAATAAAGCGTATGAAGGTGCTTCTTGGGCTCTTACGCCAACAGGATGGAGTTGGGCATCGATTAAATACACTGCACCTGGTGCAGCTTTATCTGGGGCGCTTACGGGGTCTAGCTATAATCTTGTAACGAAATGTAATGATCTTGGTAAGTATGAAACTCTTTGTGCAAATGATCCGTCAGATTCTGGTTTTTGGAGAATGGCTGGATTTACAGCTCTTTGTGCTGCAACAACCATTTATTTAGCAAAAAAGGCAATCGTTGGTTAATTCCACAAAAGTTAATGTAAAAAGCTCATTTCACGCTGTGGATGGGCTTTTTACAAACTCTTCTCATTCTGTTATTATTAAACAGTAGGTTATAAAGTTTTTCATGTAGTGCAGGTATGAGCACATCTAGTGACATGCCAGCACCTGTAGATGGAGGTCTCGTCATGAATTCTAAGAATTTTCTTATGTTTGCATTGGGCATTGTGCTGTCAATTGGTTCTGTGAAATCAAAAGACACGGACGTCCAAGATGCACTTCAAGATGTTGCGGTTGCTGCAACACCTGATACAAATGCTCAATTACAAGCACTTCTTAATGATCCTAAAGCGTTGCAGGCGTTACTTGCTGCTGCAAAGGCTCAGGGGTTAGTATCAGTAAACGCTTCTGCTGCATCTCCTGACAATTCCAATATGCTCATAACGCTCATCAAAATGAATGAGATGAGGGTTATGGAGAATCTTATTAATGCACAGATCAAAAAAGATGAAGCTGATGCAAAAAAGCAAGAGGATGAGGCGAAAAAGAAAAAGCCTAAAAGTTTTTATGATAAGTTCTATGATATTGCTACAACGAAGCTGAGCGACTGGGGCCCACAAGCGTTGTTTTATGTGATGGCCTATATTGCTTTCGAGCGTGCTCTTAATTCACATTTAGCGGCCGCTTTTGTGGAGGGAAGAGTAATAGCACTCGAAGCAGTTGCTGCTAACATGTTTGGTGCTCTCGTAAATGGTGGTATCAATGCAGTAGGAAATGCTGGTCGCGGGATTCAGGCTTGGGTCATTGGTTATTAAAGATTTATAACCACAGATATTTTTAATTAAGATTATTAACCGGCGGAGACGTTAAACGCTCCGTCGGTTTTTTTATTGCGCGTTTCGTAATTTAGCTAGTTTTTTTTGGCTCTTAAAAGTCGTCGAATCGCTTCCCTTTGTGGTTTTAAATCTCTTTCAAGCGCTTCCACGTTTTGAACGTTAGCAAGAGTTCGTTTTGGCCTGCCCACATTGAGTCGTTGCATTGCTTCGCTGATTTGTCTTTCTTCTTCAGCTTCAGCTTGCTGTCGTTGTGCTTCTTCGACTTGTCGTTTGCGTTCAGCTTCAGCAGCGTCGATTTTTTGTTGAGCTTCAATTATTTGTCGTCGTTCTTCGACCAGTCGTCCCCAATCAACAGGTGGAAACGCTTGGGTTTGCGGTACTTCAATAGATACAGGGGGAACTGAGTCTTTAGGCGCAGCGTGGTTTTGCTGTTGCTGCTTTCCAGCTGCAGATTGTTGCTGTCCAGTTGTGGTAGACCTTGGTTTTGGCATAAGGGGAGTTGAGACAGCTGCAGCAGAATTTTGTTGATTATGTCGTTCTTGAGGTTGTTTTTGAGCAGTTGTGGTCGTTTCTTTTTCTTGAGTATTTGATTTTTCTTCTAGTTGTATCGGGGCCCCTTGGGTAGCTTTTTTTCGCTCAAGTTTATCCAGTGCTTCTGAGGCCCATTTTTTGGCCTCTTCAGAAATGTTGGCAGGTTGTTGGGCGATTGCTTGCTCAAGTGATTGAATATCTCCAGCTTTGACGTGTGGTTGTATTACTTTATTCCACCATTGTAAGCCGTTAGCAGATTGTTGTCTTCTTGCTTCTTTTTCTTTTTCTTGAGCATCAGCAGCTTTTTGTCTTTGTTCTTCTTCTTGAGCAGTTTTTTCTTTTTCTATACTTTGTTTAAGTTCATCTAATTCTTGAGATACCAAGCGAACAGTTTCAAGATATATTTGCTTGAAATCTCTTCCTAATGTGCTCGCGTTTTGCAGTTGCTTGTCGATTGCCTGTTCAATCTCAGTAATCTTTTTTTCTATAATGAGTGTGTTTATCGACTGTTTCCATGTTGCTAAAATATCTCTGTGGCGCTCGACCTCCCGTTCTTTTTCAGCTCTGCGTATTGCAGCGTCATCTTGGTCTGCTTGTTGTCGTTGAGCGTGTTCTTGTTGGCGTTGAGTTTGTGCATGCTGTGCTGTGAAAAAATCTTCTGTAACTTTGTTTAATAAGATCTCTCGTCGTTGGTCAGCTAAAACCTTCTCTGCTTTTTGTTGATCAGCAGCTTGTGTAAATTCTTCCATAGCATCATTGAGAAATGCTTCGTGCCGTTGGTCGTATAAAGCCTTGGCTTTGCGTAGTTCTAGGCATGTACGTATGTAACGCATGATGTAGCACGGATGCGTGGGATCGTTTTGAGCGGTCAAGACTATTGCATGGCAAAAAAAATCTTCTCCTACACCAAGAGGAGTCTTGTTATATAAAGGGCCTGGGAATGTACATAGTTTTGTGAGGACGTTGGGATCGCGTTCAAAGATAGGTAAAATTTGGTCAGGTGCCCCTTTTGTTGCAGCATAAAGAAGAAGTGAGCTGCGGCGATCAATTTTTACGCCTGAGAGTTTCATTGTTTTTAGTTCTAAAAGGAGAAGCACTTCGTTTAAATATATATCACTCATTCGTTTCGATTTGTTTTGTAGTGAGAGCCATGCCACTATTTGCTTTGTGTCTTTTTGACTAATGTTAGGATCGACATTATGCAATAAAGCTTCAATGAGCTCTTCATTGTCAAGCGCTTGTTCAACAGTACTGTTGCATATGATTTCAAATAATTCGTGATTGAATTTGATTGGTTTATCGCGATACAGTAAAAAGATTATCATGGTTTTAACGATGACATTGTTAATGGTGCTTTTGTTACCAGCTTGGTAGCGGCGAGCTAATTCGATCAGTGAGAGTCCGGTTTGTTGGGTTGCTTGAGCAAGAGCATCGATTCTTTCTTGAGTTTTTCGAGTGCAGTCGATTTCTGCTATCAGGGTGAGCGTTTTTGTGATTTCTGCATCAGTTAGTCTAGTTGGTTCAGTAGAAGCAGCCGCAGCCGCTGCAGCTGGTGCCATGGCCTTTGCTGATTGGCATAAGAATAAGCTTGTAAGAATAACGCATAGGATTTGTGTTAGAGCATAAAATTTGGGTTTCATGACTGCCTCAAAACATTAATAATATTTATCCTCGCTGCTCGTTGTGCTGGTAACCACGTTGCACAAAATCCTAACAGCAGCGTCACTAAAAATACTGCTAAAAATATCTCTAAATCAATGCGTGCTGGAACATGTGAAACGTAATAAACATCAGGCAGTTGAATGAATGGATATCGTTCAAGCGCATAGCCCGCTGCAAGCGCGAGCAGCAACCCAACGCTTGATGCAATGAGTGTAATGGTCATGCCCATGGTTAAAAATATTTTTCTTAATTGCTGTGGCGCAGCACCCATGGCACGTAAAATGGCCATGTCTGCCTGCTTGCTTTGCATCTGCATAAATAGCAGAGCAACCATGTTCATGCTGGCCACCAGGGTGATGAGCGCCAGAACAAAAAACATGACATATTTTTCAAGCTTGAGTGATGCAACAAGTGATGGGTTTAAATCTTTCCATGAATGTACGCTGAATCCTGGAAGCTTAGCACGCAACTCTTTAATGATGATCTGTTCGTGATAATCACCGCCATGCCACCAGCGCATAAGCCGTTCAAGAATGCCTGATGGTTTGTATGGTGTAAGTTTGAGTGCAAGTTGGTCAACGCCGCGCGTATCATACATGTCATGCATGGTATCAAGGCTCATAAAAATTAAATTATGGTCGTATTCATCCAGCCCAATATTAAAAATACCAGCAACCGTAACCATCTGTTTTTTGAGTGTTAATGTACGTTTACCGCTTGGTTCTGGAATTAAAAGTTTTATCTTTTGGCCAATAACAAGATTGTGTTCCTGTGCAGTTTTATGCCCAATAATGATGCAGTCAGGTTGGAGGAGTTGAGAAAGAACAGGAGTCTTGGGCTGCACAATTTTATCAACGAGTGTCGTAACCATTGCTTCATGCTCAGGGTCAACGCCTTTAACAAATAGCACAGACTGTCCACCCTCTTGATCAAGAATGGCTTGTTTGATACTGCTGCCCGTAACGCCTGCTATGGTTGTGCTCATACTCGTTTGTATGACAGGGCGCAATGCATCATAGTCAAGGGCGTTGCCAGGGCTTGAGATAATTATCTGTGCGCTAATCCCCTGTATTTTTTCGTGAATAACTTTTTCAAATCCATTGGTAATGATAAGTGTAAGCATGAGCGAGAAGGTGCCAATAATAATGCCGGCGCAGCATATTTTAGTCATAAACGCGATGTTTGAATCTTTTTGTTTGTGGGTGAGATAGCGCCATGCGATGAGTGTTGCAAGTTTCATATACGTTCCCATTCAGTTTTTACGTCGATCTTTAACATAATTACTCCCCGTTTCTCCGTTTGGTTTTGACTGAGCATATTTTTTAAGCTCTGCTGCAAGTTGAGAAATGTGCGCAATCGATTGTAACGTGCGATGCGCGTTGGTAACAAGAGCTCCTGATACTGTAAGCAGAGGGTATGTGTGCATGATACCACGACGGTCTGGGACTACAATATTTTTGCGTAAACGATCTGGTGTTTGATAGAATTGGTCGATGGTTTTGTCAAAGTCATCACATATAGCCTGAGCGATACAATCTACTTTTTCTGGTGTTGAGACTATCACAAAATCGTCGCCTCCGAGGTGTCCTACAAAATCAGTTGGGTTACCATGATCTGTGACTGCATTAGTAAGTAAACCTGCTGCGTGCTGTAAAATTTTATCACCTGCAGCAAAACCGTAATAATCGTTATAAGCTTTAAAGTTATCGATATCTAGGTACAAGACAGACAGTGCTTCAGTTATGCGTTCTGTAATGACACGATGAATAAGCGTGTTGCCAGGAAGCTTAGTAAGCGGGTGCATGTTTTGATCACGCTCTGCGCGTGCGATATTCATGGTAATGCGTGTTTGAAGTTCGATATCGCTAACGGGCATAACAATGTAGTCATCGGCTCCAGCAGTAACAACGTTAGTGATGAGTTGTTGATCGTGTGCTGGTAGTAAAGCAATAATGGGAATGTGATGTGTGCTAAAATTTTTTTTGAGTGAGTTGATTGTGGCGATTGCTTCGTGATTTGATACGGTAACAAGAATGTATTTGTCTGTGGGTGAAGTGTTATGAGACATAGAGATCGTAGACCTTGTACAGAAGCGATCAAATCTGTTATACATGTGGGAGTGAGTATGCAAGAGAATGGGGATATAATCAATAGAACGTAAGAAAGAGTGTGTTATGCAGAGTAACTCTATTTTGATGAGATTTTTTGTTGTGGGCTTGGCGCTTGTTGCGTTGCCTGCCTGTATAAAATATCATGACTTAGTAAAATCAGAGTTTCCACAGGGTGAAAGCCAGCCCGATCAACAAGCGGTTGCCGTTGCGCATCGACGTTCAAAAGTTGTGTATGATGAGTTTTCAACCAAAGCAATTTTTGATGGTTTATGGCTTTCTGATGCAATGCGCACAGCGTATGTTGATATGTATGCATATAGAAAAGGGCTTGATGCTGAAGCACGCGAAGCGCGCCTTAAACGTCAGCTTGAAGAAAACCGTGTGTGGCTGAACTTCTATCTTCTTGCAGAAGCCTACGATAAAAATGCTGCACAACTTAATGAAAAAAATTCACCATGGAGCGTGTATGCAATGATTGATGACAAGCATAAACTTGTGCCAGAAGTTATTAAATTAGATGATGAACTTGAGCCAGAATTCCAGAAGTTTTTTGGACCACGATTTAATTTTTTTAAGAGCGCCTATCTTATTAAATTTAGATTAACTGAAGGAATGGCCGAACATATCGCTTCGGGCAAATATAGCAGTATTAAATTGGTTATTGGATCTGTGTACAAAAAATGTGATGACATGGAATGGACCAGGGCAAATGTACAACCCCAAAAGAAGGTAAAAGATGATAAAGATATCTATTGGGGCTGATCATCGAGGCTTTGAGCTCAAAGAGGCCATTAAAAAACATTTTGGTACCATTGAATGGGTTGATGTTGGCACGCACGATACAGAACGTACCGACTATCCTATTTATGCGCAGCGCGTGGTGCAAGATATTGCCAACGCAACGTCAGAGCTAGGCATTTTGATCTGTGGCTCTGGTGCCGGGATAGCTATGGCTGCTAATCGTTCTAAAGGGATTTATGCAGCAGTTTGTTGGAACCCAGACGTAGCACGCGTTGTGCGTGAGCATGATGCCATGAATGTTTTGGTGCTGCCGGCTGACTTTGTTACTGCTGATGGGGCGTATGCCATTATTGACGCGTGGCTTAAGGCTGAATTTAAGGGCGGGCGGTATGCTGAGCGGCTTGGGATGATGGATTGAGGGTTTTTCTCATTTGTGGTACATTGGGCAATCGTTTTTTATTATTCAAAAGCCCAAGGGGACCCCATGGAAGCCAAAGAAAAGAACCCGTTTCAAGCTACGCTCAATCTGTCTAAAACAGAGTTTCCATTGCGTGCTAATGCTGCAATTAAAGAGCCAGAGATTCTAAAGAACTGGGATATTCAAGGCCTTTATGAGCGGGTTACCCAAAAAAATAAGGGCAAAAAAAAGTATATTTTGCACTTTGGCCCTCCTTACGCAAACGGCAATCTGCATCTTGGTCATGCTCTTTCATATATTCTCAAAGACATTTCAAGCAAATCACGTCGTATGAACGGCTACTTTGCTCCTCTCAAGCATGGGTGGGATTGTCATGGCATGCCTATCGAACTTAAAGCGCTTGCAGAGCAAAAAAAACAGATGAGTTCAGAAGTTCGCACAGCTGATGAGCGCGTTGCGTTTAAAAAATTGTGTCGTGATTTTGCCAATCATTGGATCAACGTGCAGCGCGAAGAGCTCAAAGGCTTTGGCGACATGCTTGATTATGATAACCCTTACATAACAATGAGCCCATCGTACGAAGCGTCGATATTAAAGGCGCTGGCTCGCTTTGTTGAGCAGGGGTATATCGAGCGCAAGCTTAAAACAGTGCCTTGGTGTGGTTCATGCGCTACGGTTCTTGCGACTGCTGAAATTGAATATAAAGATCGTACAGATCCATCAATCTACATGATGTTTGGCTTGCCCGATCAAACGGCACGCATGACGTTTCCATTCTTGTTTGAAAAAAAACCAAATCTTAAATTGAGCTTTGTGCTTTGGACAACAACGCCTTGGTCAATTCCTTTGAACCGTGGTGTGGGCTTAAATCCAACAGCTGTGTATGTTGTGCTGCAAGGCAGAACTGAACATGAAGGGCTTATTGTTGCAAAAGATTTAGCAGATCGTTTTTGTGCAGCTGTAGGGCTTGCAAAAGTTGAGTTTGCAGAAGCTGATGCCATTGTTTTTCAAGGCAAGCAGGCTGAACATAGCATGGTTGATGATTTGTTGGTACCTATCTTTTTAGACGAAGCAGTCGTGGTAAGCGAAGGTACCGCTTGCTTAAGCTGCGCACCTGGCTGTGGACCTGAAGACTATACGCTTGCACTTAAACATAATCTTGAAATTTTTTCTCCGCTTGCTGCAAACGGTACGTATACCAAGGGTGTTTTGCCCGTTGAGTTTGAGGGTGTGCATATTGTTAAGGGTGGCAAGCGTGTGCTTGAAATGCTGCAAGAAAAGGGTACATTGCTGCATCAGGGTACCATCAATCACTCGTATCCACACTGCTGGCGCTGTCGCAATGGGCTTATGTTTCGTGCAACCAGCCAGTGGTTTTGTGACTTGCAAAAAAATGATTTAGTAGCAAAAGCTGCAGCTGAAATTGATGCTATGCAGTTTGTGCCAGAACGTGGTCAAGCGCGTTTGCGTTCGTTTATCACCAATCGTACTGAATGGTGTATTTCGCGCCAACGCCAGTGGGGCGTGCCAATTCCTGCACTGTTGTGTAACGATTGTAATGGTGCTTGGCTCGATGCAAGTTTTATTAAAGCAGTTGCAGAACGCGTTGCCAAAGAGGGTATTGAGTTTTGGGATCGCATGACGGCTCAAGATTTAGTTACAGAAAAATTGTTGCCTACTGGTTTTGCTTGTTCGAGTTGTAGCAATAAAGATATGAATAAATTTACTGTTGAACGCGATATCTTGGACGTCTGGTTTGATTCTGGCGCAAGCAGTTTTGCTGTGCTTAAAGATAACCCAGATCTTGGCGTGCCGGCTGACGTGTATTTTGAAGGCTCAGATCAACATCGTGGTTGGTTCCAAAGTTCATTGTTATGTGGCATGGTGCTTTACGGCCATAGCCCAATGAGAACCATTGTTACGCACGGTTACATTGTTGATGAAAACAAACACAAAATGTCTAAATCACTTGGTAATGGCGTTGAACCAAGTGAAGTTATCACCAAGTATAGTCGCGATGTGTTGCGCCTCTGGGTTGCTGGTGCAGATTTTGAAAATGATATTTCGATTTCAGATACAGTGCTTGCTAACGCAGCTGAGATGTATAAAAAGATGCGTAACACGATTAGATTTTTATTGGCTAATTTGTATGATTTTGATGTGAATAAAGACGCAGTAGCGTATGAAAAAATGATGCCTCTTGATCGTTATGCTCTTGCTCGTTTATATGATGTGAACACGCTTGCGCATGCTGGTTACGATCGTTATCATTTTGCTTCTGTTGTCCAGGGCATTAACGCGTTTTGCACTAACACGCTCAGTGCTGTGTATTTGGATATTCTTAAAGATCGTCTGTATGTTGATAAGGCTGATAGCGTGAGTCGTCGCTCTGCACAAACAGTTTTGTATTATACGCTTGATACTATGACGCATTTGCTAGCTCCAGTTCTTTCATTTCTTGCTGAAGAGGTGACTGATTTTTACCAAAAAAATAAAACTGAATCAGTGCATCTTCAGGATTTTATAGAGCTTCCTGAGCAGTGGAAATTTAATGAAGAGACTAAAGAGTTGTGGACGTTGCTTGAATCGTTACGTGATGGTGTGCTTAAAGCGATTGAAGTTCAACGCGTTGCCGGGGTGATTAAACATCCGTATGAAGTTGCGTTGACGTTGTGGCTTGATGAAGCAAGTAATCAAAAGATGTTGCTTGATGGATTTTGTAAGCCATCGTTTGGTGGGCAAGCGTTTGAGACGTTTCTTGCTGAGTGGTGCGTTGTATCGAATGTGACTATTGTTTCTAAGCCTGATGGCTTGGGTGCGACGGGGCAGCCATGGGTTATGGTCAAGGTTGATCGTGCTGGTGGCGTGAAGTGTCCTAGGTGCTGGCAGTGGCATCTGGACGCAGATGCCGACACTGGGTTGTGCAAGCGATGTCAGTCTGTTGTTAAATAGTTTTTTGTTATCCCGGGTCCAAAAAAGACCCGGGATTTTTTTTCGAAGATGTAAAAAGGCAATTAAACCCTCATCATTTGTGCCAGCGTGAGCACGCCTACAACGATCGAAATAACAAAAAGTACTTTTAAAACAATAATTTTGATGAACGCCTTGTGATCGAACTTCATTACTTCCCCCTAAAAAAATCCCCTAAAACTGAAAGAGGTCTATGAACTAGACCTCTTTCATGATACTCGATTGCGTGGATTGATAGCAATAACTTTGATTGAATCAGGTGTTAGAGCCCTGCAATTTGCTTCTCAATGTCCTTAATTTTGTCTTCTATTTTTCGTGAGGGAGTTGGAAGGCTTGCTTGCAGTTTACCAAGGGAAGACTTGCGATCGTCATAAACCTTTTTGAGATTTGTATTGCCGGCTACTGGTGGTGGGGTTGGAGCTTTTGCTGGCGGTGTTACTTTCAAGACTTTGATAACGTTGCCACCAGAAGCTTGTGTATCAATCGCAGCCTTTGCAGTGGCTCCTCCATCATTACAAGTGACAGTGAATGTAAACTCGTTGACATTCACTGGTTGAAGTGACTTTGGTGTTACACCTAGCACCATCAAATCAGCATTTAGAGTAGCTTGGGGAACAGCTCCTGCTCCTGTAAAACCTATGTAGAAATCTACATCAACCATGGCCGCGCCCGGTGGTGGCGTTGGAGCTCGGGTTGTTGCTGCAGCTCGATCAGCACTTTTGGCATCAGCGATCTCATTGGCGTCGCGTCCTTTTTCCCAAGACACTAGAAGATCAGCACCTCGTGCGTCAACCGCCCCTCTAAATTTATCTTTGCTCACAAATTGTTCAAATTGTCCTAAAACATTTTTTGCTTCAGCTGGCTGCTTTTCACCAGTTCCTGCTAAAAGTGCTTTAGAGAAAATGCCGTTCATAGCCACTTTGAGCTTACTTTTTTCGGCCTCAAGTTCAGCATTCTTATCTTTTTGTTCAGACTTCTTAGGTTTATCTTCATCAATTCCTTCAACGGCATTAAGAGCACCGGTGTATGCATTAAGGCGCTTAGAAAGCCCTGTAAAAAAGTTTGCATCTATCAATTCTTCGGGATTCTTAGACTGCATTTTTTGTATAAAGTCAGTAGTAGCTTTTGTTGCTCTGATAGCTTCTCGAAACGCTTTCTCAGTCTCTTTTTCATCTTCTTTCTGCGGATACCCTCGACTCTTCTCATTCTTCTCATCAGCGCCTTTAGCTCCTGGTTTTATAGCATCAGCTTCACCAGCTTTTTTTAAGCCATCTTCAGAAGCGTGCCCAGCACCACTACCCCAGCCACCGGAACCAGCTCCACCACCCCAGCGCGATGAACCGCCACCGTAGCCTCCGCCATATCCACCATAGCCACCGGCACCACCCCCATAGCTGCCACCATAACCACCGCCATAGCCACCACCGCGTGACGCTCCTCCACCACCATAACTACCAGACCCACTACCCCAGCGAGAACCGCCACCGTAGTTACCAGTAGTAGCACGTGACTTGCGGCGTTGTTCAAAATCTTGACTCTTCTTTTCACGCTCCTTGCGGCGATCGTCAAACGTTTTAGTAATATCGGCAGCAACGATCATTTTTGAAACGTTGTCGATGGTAGCCGTTAGCTTTTTGAATGTTGTGGTGAGTGAGCGTTCAATGGGGCTGAGTGTTGCCGGTAAGCGTTTAATGGGAACGATTTTTGATACGATTTTTTCAGGGTTTACTTCATCTATCTCTTTGTTTTCTTTTTCTATAGCAGCTATCTTTTTGCCTTCAGCAAGTGCTCTCAATAGATCTTCTTTGCCTTCTTCACTTTTCTCTTCATCGTGTATTTCGGGCAGTTTAGCTGCGCACTCTTGAAGGCTGTGCATGCTTGCAATAATATCTTTGCGTAGTTGCGTCATATCGTCGACAAGCTTTTTATTGCCTGCTGGTGGGGTGAGTAGTACGCGCGTGTACACCTTTTTGCTTTTAATGAGTTCTAATGCGATCTCTAGTTTATCAGCTAGAGGTTGTTGGTTGCTGATGTACTGTTCACGTACCAGGGGATCGATTGATGCTCCCATCATTCTTTGTTCAATTTCATTGATGGCATCGATAACGGTTGTGCTAATTATTACAAACGCTTCAAAGGCAGCATCAGTTGGTGATGTTATATCAGACTTGCCTTTTTCTTTAGTCGTGATGGTTGATGGGCTTAAAAAAAGTGACTCTGGATCTTTAAACGTTGGTTCACCTTCAGTCGTGATTGTGACTTTGGATGTTGATGGTTCTGGGAGTTTGAAATCTGAGATATCAAAGTTCGGGGTAAACGGTTTGGACCCGAGCGCGTCTGCTGCAGGAATCTCTTTCCCAAGAGTTTTTTCTCGTTCTTCTTCTTGTTTCATTTCTTGTTCAACCTCTTTGATCAGTTCATCCCAGTTGACGTCCTTAAAGAGGTCTTGAAAAAATGCTTCGTCGGGCACAGCCCCTGCGCCTGCTGCAGCACCAGGTAGCGCTACTTCTTCTGCTGGAAGTGGTGGCATAACCGCTGCATGAGCGTTTGTGATAAACATGGTGAGCAACAGTGTCTTTATAATCCAAAAAAGCGAGACCATTGGCTCTCCTTGATAAGATAGTGCATTTTATAAAATTATACGTGAGTATAGGTACAGTATAGAGTTAAAAGAGTCCATTGCGTCAATGATTTGGAGAGGTCATGGCCAGAAAGCCCGCATTCTTGTTGCTTGAGGTAGTGGTTGCGCTTGCGCTGTTTGTGAGTGGGGTGGCGGTATGCATGCATGTTATGGCACAGCTTACTCAACAGCAAAAAGAGATGCATGCAAGATTGGGGAAATTACATGACTAAGCCGGCATTTACGCTTCTTGAGCTGGTGCTTGCGCTGGCACTGTTTGCTATCAGTAGTGTGGTTGCTGCAGGTTTTTTAGCAACCACGGGTGTATGGGCAAGCAAGACGGTGCGCATGTTACGCGATGACTGTGCAACAGCTTTGGCGCTTGATGTTGTCACGCGCGATGTGCTTAGCGCACGCAATGATATACGTTATTGGGATGCTGAACAAAATGTGTTTATGATTGAAACAGTCGATGAAAATGGGGTTCTGCACGCATCGTGGGTTGGCTGGGATGTGAGCAAGCAAGGGCTACGGCGCAAGCAGGGTGTGTATGATCGCGCAAAGCATGCGTGGACCGGTGCAACATCGAGTGTGGTTGGCTGTGCGCTGACTGAGTTTAAACTTATGCCGCGTGTTAATCGTGATAGTGGCATGGTTGCCTCAGTTGCTGTTGTGTGCAACAGGCCTAGAACTGTCCGACTTGCGAACAGGAATTTTTGATGAAGAAACATGCTGGATTTGTTATGCTGATCACGCTTGTCGTCTTGGGGCTGGTGACAGCCATGGTGCTTAACGTGTGGTTTATTGCGGGCTTTCAGCGCGATATTGTTGATGAGTATGAACGTTGGCATGAAAATTTTTATGCAACTAAAAAAGCGCTTGATATGGTTGTTGAGCGTATTGTTGAGAATAATATTGTGGTGCCTGGGGTTTTTGATGTGTCAAAAACTGTGTGTAAGCGTGATGGTTATACAGTTGTTGTTTCAGTTACACGTCCAGAAAAGGGTTCGCGTACAGATTTGTTGGTGAGTGCTGTGATGCGTTATAATAACGCAAAGCTGTGTTTGGTACGCTGTTTAGTGACAAAAAAAATTAAGGGCAAGAGGCTTCAACATGAAGTGCATGGGTTTACACTGGCGTAATATTTATTCTTTTGCCTCAATCTCAGTTTTTAATTTTGCTTTTTTTATTCCTCAATGTGCCTTTTTAATTATTCTGTTTCCGGTGCTTGTTTTTAAAGCACAACCCAAAACATTTAAATCAGGCTTCTTATTGGGCGTGTTAATTTTTGGTCCCAACATGTTTTGGATTATGCACGTTATGACGCATCATTCACATGCGCCATGGTGGCTAAGTGTATTGGGATATCTTGTCGTTGTTGTTTATGGCGCGCTTACATGTGGCGCGTGGTGCGCAATAACTAAAAGAGTGCCTGGCTTTGTGCGTGCGCTATCACCAGTTGGTTACTGGATATTTGTTGAATATTTTTTCTTGTGGCCTGTTGGCATTCCTCTGGGGTATCCATTTTTAAATCCCTGTATTCCCCTTGCGCAGTACCCATGTTTTTTACGAGGGGTAAGTTTGATTGCAGTACTGCTGGGTAATCCCGTTCAGGAGAGTGTAGTTGAGAGCGTTGTTCATGTTCCACCTGTGTGGAACAGAGTGCTTAATACGCACGCACCTTGGGCACAAAGTGCGCAGGGTGTTGGGCAAAAGGTGTATCAGCTGCTTGTGTGTAACGATGGGCATTATGATCGAGCATCAATTCTTGTGAGTCCTGAGACAATGTTTCGATTTTCACTCAACAACTATTCTGACGTTGTCAAGTTGTTGAGTTCGGCTTTGCAAGAAGATCAACATTGGTTTTTGGGAAGTGTGTATAGATGTGATAAAAAAGCGTATCAAGCTGTGTATTGGCTACAGGGTGAGCGAGCGCAAGAAAGTCCGATAAAAAATATTTATGTCAAAAAAGTTCTCATGCCCTTCGCTGAATATACTCCTCGATTGTGGAGATGGACAAACGGACTTCAAGAACAGTGTTTGGGCGTGTCTGACGGCTTTTATGTGCCTACGGGAATATTGGGTATTGAGTTTTTTGATGTTACGCCAACACAACGCATTGTGCCACGGATCTGTTTAGAATTTTTTCTTGCTAACAGTTTTACAGAATTTCGACGATACCAAGAATCTAGAAAAAATATAGTTGTGTACGCTTTTATTAATGATAGTTGGTATCCAGAAATATTTCGACAGTGGATGCGTGGGTGTGCTGCGCTTAAAGCGTCTTTGGCAAATGTACCGGTTGTGATGATTGGTCACTTTGAGTGTTGTTGTTTTAGACCATGAGAAATTCTTCAATGCACAGGGTCATGCGTGCGATAATTTCGTTACATTGTGTGAGATTTTGTTGAGTGTTGGGATGAATTCTTTGATGAATGCCATCATGAATTACCGAAATTAATTGATTAATCAAATTTAATTCTGTGAAAAAAAAGTTTGTAATAGCGTCTTGTGTAGATTGTTGTAATTGAATCTGGGATCGGATGCTTGTTGCTATAACTATATGCATTTCAGTGCGTAGAATAAGCATTTGTGTGACTTCGTCATCGGGCTGCGTGCTGTTTTTGATATAACGGATTTTTAGAATTAATGCAGTAAGCATGCGTTCCAACGCGTCAAATTCGTTGCGAGGATCGGGCATTTCTAGAAGAGCTTGTAGTGGTAGAGCGGGACCAAAGTATGTATTTAAGGCTCTGTTTGGCCTAAAGCTAGTTACTCTTGGGATATCGAAAGAATTAGGTGAATGTGTCGACGTATCATTGGCTGAATCGTCTCTGTTTATTGCAGAAAGTTCTGCGGCAAGGGGAATGGCAGGGATTGCGGCATCAGCTGCGCTGGCAATAGTACGTCTGCGGGGAGGCTGTATGTTTTCATTTGCGCTTCTGCTCATTCCGTGGGCATCATGCAAAACGGTTCCAAGAAAAAAGATTGCACATATGATTTTTGTGAGCTTCATCAAGATCCCTTTCTCAAGATAATTTTCACTTTGGCCGTTATCGGTCACTTTGAGTGCTGTTGTCTTTAACTATGTAAGTTGCTGCAAGATGTACGTTTTCATAGCTGTTGCAACATGATCACAGCGAGCAAACACAGCTCTTTCGTTATCGCTTATGTTGTCGGAAATGGCATTGTGTATGGTTGTGATGAGCACTTTGATGCACGGCAAACTATCGCAAACAAACGTCATGTTTTTTTGGATGGATGAAAAGCTAGAATTAGTGCTTGGTTGCAGAGCAAGTGCTATGGTGTTCATGAGTTCTTTGAGTTGTCTAAGAAGCATACGTGCAAAACGTTCATGGCCTTGGTTGGTGTTGTCGAGATTGTTTTTGGTGAGACGTATATACAGTTCTAGTACTCCAAACATGCAATGTAACGCTTCAGGCATGCTTTTGGGTTCTTGCACATTAAGCAGGTCATGCAGCTGTTGTGTGGGTGTGTCATCAAAGTACCCTATGGTTAAATAACAAGGCCTAGGACTTGTTATTGTAGCAGATGTGTTTGGTTGGAATCCTGAGAGTTGTCGCATGAGAGAAATTGCCGGAACTCTTTGAATGTTTCTGGTTTCAGTTCCTCGTAGAGGAGCGCCCATTCCGTCGCCATCATTTCTGTGAGGGGTGTTTCTGTCATGAATATCATCTTCGTGCAAAGCGTCCATCCCATGGATATCATGCAAAGCTGTTCCAAGAAAAAAGACGATATACATAATTTTTTTGAGCTTCACAAGATTCCCTTTCCCTATCCCCAAAATCTGAATCTACACTATCTTGCAAATTTTCCCTTTGGGCTGTCAATCTTATGATTTTTTTTCTATACTGTGTGGGCATAATAGTAACATTTGTCGAAGGAGTTTTTTATGCACGTTTATATGCTTAAAGATGTTGAGAATGTTGGTATGGCTGG
>Ga0206940_1029_pt1 | contig 22979 bp, 33 predicted proteins | sample Alteio_BWOrgHeat_8_FD_152963 | JGI IMG/M metagenome (GOLD analysis project Ga0206940, IMG submission 152963) | Enriched cells from forest soil in Barre Woods Harvard Forest LTER site, Petersham, Massachusetts, United States -... | ecosystem: Environmental > Terrestrial > Soil > Temperate forest > O...
CCGCAAAAAGCCAAGGCTGGGGTCGCTCGCATATCAAGAGCCATCGTGCAACAGCACGACTCTGTTCGCGTCACTGCGCAGCTCTTTTGGTTGGTCGGCAGAATACTCGAATAGCGTACAGCCTTTGCAATCGGTGCGACAAGCGAAGGTACTGTCTGGATGTCATCGCTGCCCGCGGGGAGCGTTGCTATTCTTCCAACGCGTCCTGTATGCGCTCGCTCTCCTCCGGGTACACAAGCAGTGTGGATATTTTCACAGCGAGAGGACAATCAACGCGCCTGACGACCTGAGAAGCCGTGAAATGCTGGAACGAAACACTTGAGCGCTTGGCGGAATCGTAGCAAGGTTTGAGGCCAGCGGGAGACAAATGCAGAAGTGATGCGCGGCCATCCGCACCAATCTGTTGGCGTTGACGGCGTGCGGCTTCGAGTCCAACGGTTCGGGAAAGTTGGATGACGGGAAGCAAGCAAAAGGCCAAGTCGTTCGATGAGCATCTTGGCCAGAAGATCCGCGAGTTAAGGCGGCAACGTGGCCTCAGTCAAACCGAGTTGGCTGGACCGCTTGGTGTAACGCATCAACAAATTCAGAAATACGAAAGCGGCACCAATAGATTGAGTGTAGGTCAGCTCTGGTTGCTTTGCGAATTCTTGGAAGCACCGATCGCCTCAATGTTCGTTGGCATTGACAAAAAGACCTTTAAGCGAAGACGTGGATTGTGATGGTAACTCGCGAGCAGCGATTGTCGGAGTTTTCGACCGGCACTCCGAAGACACCTGGTCCGTTCGAATTGCTTTGCGAGGACAGGCGAGGGACCTATGTGCTGCCTTATGCTTGTCGGTATGTGGATGCGTGCTGGCAAAACCTGCAAACTGCACAGCCAATAGAAGTCGCTGTCATAGGCTGGCGAGAATTTTAAAATCCGAAAGTTTGCCGCTACAAGAGAGCGACAGCATAGATCACGGACCAATCCGCGTGGCGCAAACCGATTTGACTTTTGCGATTGATTCCCAGCGCCCGTTGGTCTTGGGAGTGCGGTCTGAGCGCTCGGACGGTGTCTCCCTGACGGCTGCGAATATCCTTTGGGTATTTGATCGAAGGAATGAGCGTCGATAGGGCGAAGTCGGATGCGCAACGGGTGCAATCTCGGTTAGCACGGAGTTGCGGCATTCTTCACTTCTCGACGGCTTGCATCGGCTGTGTCGTAGCATGGTTGCCGCGGCGCTAGCTGTTTTCGTACTCACGCCTTAGATCGATTTGCAATCTACGGGCTCGATCGTGGATCTGTTTCCGGGTGCTGCTGGTGCGTTGCGCTATCTGCTCGGCCGTCCAGCCGTTGGAAGCCAACAGCTTCAATTCGGCAGCGTTAGCAAGATCTATATTCTCAGGTCTCATGCGGTTCCGGTGCAACAATCCGCGGTTCGAGAGACCGCGGAACTCCTCGCCGAGTATCCGGACCGACAACCTGCAAGGCGGCGAGGGGATTCACGATCGTATCTGGGCCATCTGGGCAGCGGTGCTCGAGCTCGTAACGACCACCAAACGTTTAACCTCACCATTCTTAAAAGCGGTCAAGAACTTATCATACTCCCTGATGGACACGCACCCATTTGAGTCACCATCAGGGCCGAGCATATAGCCGTGGGTCAGAAGGCCGTCGCGCCCAAGCGGCCGCTGGCCTCCTACTGGCACCATTCGCAGTGCTTGCACGCCGTGAAACAGCTGCTCGCGAGGCCGCAAATCATAAATCGCAGGCGGGGTCGCACCCACATCGCGTTCACTCACATGCTCCGGGCTATCTCTGAAAGTGCCAAGGCCGGAATGCGCTTCGAGTTTCGAGCCTCCGGGCATATAAATCGCGTGCGCCGAAATATCGTAGAGTGCAGTGTGATCCTCCAAACCGAGCGGTGTGACGGTCAAACTTTCAGACAGGTCGGCATTGGGGCTCAATGATGCGAGCCTGGTTACGCCACCAAACAGATCAGCGATCTTCTGCAGCAGCGAAACGTCGCTCCCTCCACTAGCACGCGCTCTTCCCGCGCTTAGGTCGGCTTGAAGGGGGCGCGTCCGCGGTAGTGGGATCGTGTTCTCCGACGGGCGTTCTACCGATACAGTGGTTGATGCATCGTCTCTGTGAAAACCTGCAAGCTGATGAGCCAGAAGACCTTTGGCGCGCTGAACATTTCCGAACTCTGTCGCGAAGGTACGAGCGAGGGGTGAGAGAACAGATCTCTCCAGCGTTAGCACGGGCGAATGGTCAAACGCGTATCGGACGCCAAAAGATGGCGGATGGTCAAAGACCGCGGTCGGCAGATCTTGCTCCACCAATGACGAGGTGCACGCTGCAGCAATGAGGACTACGGCGAAAACGACCATTCGATGCGCTGATCGGCAGGATACCGCCCGGATCGTAAGAGTGGCCAATTTTGCCCCTTTGCCAAACTCAGTCGCGCGTTCGAGCGCGATATTGAGTGATGAACTGGGGCAAAATCGTGACCGACCGGTAGGTCCGAGAACCGTCGCGATGGTGGGGTGTTGAACGAAAGTTCGTTCCGGATCAACGCGTTATGCGCAATAGCGGCGCAGCATTGGTGACGCAACCATGGAGCTGCCAGTAGATCGCCGCGAGGGCGTCGGCCATGGATAGACATTGCGGCAACGGGATCGCGTCGTGGCCGCGTTCGCAAACAGGCACAGGTAGGTTGTTCATGCCGAGCAGTGCGTTTTGCGTGGCACGAGTTGAAACGAGTTTGCTGCGGATTCAAAGTGACCGCCGGAGCAGGTCAGTAGTTCGTTGTTAGTTTTTGGTCGCACATTGCGGCAGTCTGTTTGTTGGCGTGCGGGACCGGGACTATTGGCCTAAGCCTCCTGGACAAGATCTAGTCCGAGAGTCCGCAGACCAACGGACAGCTTTGCCGTGCGGCTGTTCAAGAGAATTATCGGCATCACGTTAAGAGCCGCTGCGAATCCGTTCATTCAAAGAGGCTGCGGTCCACGGAGTACGGGCATGAAAAACAGCCGGTCGTCGTTTGCTGCGCTTGCTCTGGCAGAGTTTCTCGCAGCTATGTTCGTCTTCCGCGCCGATCCGGCTCCGCTAAATGAGCTTCACACGAGGGCTGCCTGTGTCGGATGTGGGAACGGCAATGGTAACGGTAACGTGGGCGTGCTCAACGGCAACCTGAACGGCAACTTCAACACCGGCGCCGGAAACGGCAATGGTAACGGCAACGGCAACGGATTGCCGCAAACCAACGGTAACCTCGGCTACATGAACGGTGGAACCGGCAACGTCGGAGCCTACAACGGGCTCGGCAATTCAAGCTCGAGCAGCGGCAACAACAACGTCGGCGCGCTCAACGGCAATTTCAACGGGTCGACCAACAACGGCAGCGGCAACGTCGGAGCCTTCAATGGCAACCTCAACGGACTCGGCAATGTCGGCGCCGGCAACGGCAGCTTCAACGGCAACGGCAACCTTGGAGCGCTCAACGGCAATCTCAACGGGAGTTTAAACCACTGAGTGTTGAGGTGGCATGACCGGCCCGCATGCCGATTTTAACACGAGACGGCGGTTTCGCCGGGCTCTTCGCATTGCGGTCAGCGTCAGATTTAGCGACTTCCGGATGGCAATTGTGCCGATCCGCCAAAGCCCGCATATACTGTACCTTCGAACGACCCCATCGAACGGTGGCCTGCGTCAATCCGTATGCTGTGACCGCAGCTTCAGTTGACCAACACGGGAAAACAGGGCGTCATAGATCAGTGGACCGGACGCCACAAAACTCCGGTGCGACGGTCGCGCAGTGTTGTACATGAGAGTCTGTCCGTCGTGCGACGAGACTCGCCCGCCGGCCTCTCGAACGATCAAGTCGCCAGCAGCGAGATCCCAGTCATTCTTGCTGTTGAGGGCGAGTGCAGCGTCGACTGCGCCGCTTGCGACCAGCGCCAGACGATAGGCCACCGAGTTGCGATCAATCACGTTCATCAAGGGCCATTTTTCGCGCTAGGCAGGATGGCGAAACATCGGTTCGAAGGCGGCCATGCGGCAGCCTTCGAGTTCCCTGCGGTCGCTGACATGTATCGGCCTGTCGTTCAACCTGGCGCCTTGCCCCATAGCAGCTTCATAGAATTCATCGACCGCTGGATTAAACAGAGCAGCTAGAATAGGCCTGCCGTCCTCGACCAGCGCGACGGAATGACAAAAGTGCGGCAAGCCGGCGAGGAATGCCTTCGTGCCGTCGATCGGATCGACGACCCAGACGCGACGGCGGGTCAGTCGCGTCCGATCGTCTTCTGTTTCTTCGGAGAGCCAGCCGTAGTCGGGCCGCGCTTTGCCGAGACGACGATGCAGGTGCAGGTCGACGGCGATGTCGGCGTCGCTCACCGGCGTGCCGCCCTGCTTTTCCCAGGTCTTTACCTCGGTGCCGAAGTAATTCATCGCGATTGCGCCGGCCTCGCGCACCGCCGCAACCAGCAGCGCCTGATCGTCAGCGTCAATCTGCATCGGTCAAGCCGACCGTGCCGCGGCGCCGGCGCCCTTGCCGCCGGGGCCGGGGTGCACATGGACCTCACGCGCCATTAGCGGTGCGTTGCATTCCGAGCACACCATCACTGGATCGAACATCTTGCCGCACCTTTTGTGCTCATGCAGCTTCGGCCGACCGCGTTCATCGACCATGTGAATGTCGCCCCAGTGCACGATCGCCATGATGATCGGGTAGAGGTCGAGGCCCTTCTGCGTGAGAATGTATTCGTAGCGGCGCGGGCTCTCCTGATAGGGCGACTTCCGCAACACGCCGAAGCGCACCATCTTCTTCAGCCGGTCGGCGAGCAGGGCGCGTGTAATGCCGAGGCGTGACTGGAATTCCTCGAATCGGCGGATGCGCAAAAAACATTCGCGCAGTACCAGCAGGCTCCAGCGATCACCAATCACGGCAAGCGTTCGCGCGACCGAACAACTCTCTTCCTCGAGTTGATCCCACTTCATACGAAATTCTCCAGTGACTGCCGACCACCCGTTATCGACGATTGGCCGCATCACAGAGCCGATGCGATCATCACGCCCGATGCGATTGACAGTTCTAAAATAGAACTATAGGATTTCGCTCATGTTGTCGAGGGCCGATGCAGCTGTTTTAGCGCGAATGCGGCTGGTTTTATGTTGAATCTCAATCCGTGCTTGCGCAAAGGAGATGCAGATGGCGGACCCGAAAGTTCAATTTCTGTTCGATTTTGGCAGCCCCAACGCGTACCTCGCAGACCTCGTCATTCCGAAGATCGAACAGCGCACTGGCGTAAAGTTCGAATACGTGCCGATCCTGCTCGGCGGCATCTTCAAGGCCACCAACAATGCCTCTCCTGCGGTGACGCTGAAGGACGTCAAGAACAAGCGCGAGTATGGCGCGATCGAGATGAGGCGCTTCATCCAGCGTTACGGCATCACGACCTTCAAGTTCAACCCGTTCTTTCCCGTCAACACTCTGCAACTGATGCGCGGTGTGGTGGCGGCGCAGGCTGAAGACTTGTTTCAGCCCTACTTCAAGGCCGTCTATCATCACATGTGGGAGGTGCCGAAAAAAATGGACGACCCGGCGGTCATGCGCGACGCGCTCGTTTCGTCGGGCATCAATGCCGACAAGATCATCGCACGGTCGCAGGATCAGGACGTCAAGAACAAGTTGGTGGAACTGACCCAGAACGCGGTCGAGCGCGGTGCGTTTGGGTCGCCGACCTTTTTTGTCGGCGACGAAATGTTCTTCGGCAAAGATCAGCTGCGTGATGTCGAGGAAGAAATTGTCGCGCAGAAAACCGGCGTGCCGCGCAGGGCGTAAGGCGCGCCGCCATAACAAGGCAAACGGAGCACCAAAGATGTCAGGACCGCTTTCCGGGGTTCGCGTCATTGATCTGACCGGCGTGGTGTCAGGGCCGCTGGCGACCATGTTTCTCGCCGACCAAGGGGCGGAAGTGCTGAAGATCGAGCCGCTCGGCGGCGACATCACCCGCCGCAGCCGCCAGGCGATCGACAAGGCCGGTGAATTTTCAGCGATGTTCATCTCGTGCAATCGCGGCAAGCGGTCGCTTGCGATCGATGTCAAGACCCCGACGGGGCTCGAGATCCTGAAGAAGCTGGTCGGGCAGGCCGACGTTCTCGTGCAGAATTTCCGGCCCGGCACCATGGAGCGGCTGGGCCTCGGCTACGAGACGCTGCGCAAGACCCAGCCGCGTTTGATTTTCGTGTCGATCTCGGGCGTCGGTGACAGTGGGCCGTACGTGAAGAAACGAGTCTATGATCCGATCATCCAGGCACTGTCGGGCTTTGCCGACATCCAGTCGGAGCCGACGACCAAGCGGCCACAGATGATACGCACCATCGTCGCCGACAAGACCACGGCGATCTTCGCGGCGCAGGCAGTGTCTGCTGCACTTTACGCTCGCGAGAAGACCGGGAAGGGCCAGCACATCCAGCTCGCCATGCTCGACACCATGATCTCCTATCTATGGCCGGAAGGCATGATGCAGTACACGGTGGTCGGCGGCGAAGCAGCGGCGCAGGATCCGAATGCGCGGCCCGATCTCGTGTTCAAGACCAGCGACGGTTACATCACCTGCGGCACCATCTCGGATTCTGAATGGAAGGGTTTCGTCAAGGCCTCCGATGACCCGGCGCTGGCCGAGGATCCGCGTTTTGCCACGCCACAGGCGCGTTCGCAGAATGCGACGGCGCGTATCCTGCGCATGGGTGAGATCATCGCACAGTGCTCGACCGCTGAATGGCTCGCGCGGCTCGACGCCTGCGACGTGCCCTGCGCGCCAATCCTGCGGCGCAGCGAGGTGATCCATAATGAGCAGATCGTAGCGCGCGAATTGATTGCGGAGTTCGATCAACCCGGCGTCGGCAAGGTGCGGCAGCCGAAGCCTGCGGCGCGGTTCGACGTCACGCGGCCGCGTGCGCCGTCGCCTGCGCCGCGAATTGGCGAGCACACGGCGGAGATTCTGGCCGAACTCGGCTATGGGCGCGCGGAGATTGAAGCGATGGCCGACGACAAGGTGGTGCGGCTCGGTGCTGACGACGTGGCGAAGGCGAGGAAAGCGGCGTCGTAACGGCGGGACGCCTCGGCTCCTCCTTGCAAGGTTAGGAGTAGAAGATCCTTGGCGATTGCATCAAACGTTCGCTGGCACCTTGTTCGCAATCAGCGCCTGCTGGTATGCAGGCCGCGCACTGATGCGGTCCATGTAGGGGCGAGCGCTCTCGCAGACACCTACCTTGTAAGAGATCGACCAGGTCAGGCACGTCATCAGGAGGATATCGGCCGCGGTGAAGCGATCGCCCATCAAATGTTGCCGGCCGTCGCTGAGCGCTGTGTCGACAAAGCGCAACTGTTTCAGAAAGTATTCCGCCGAGCTTTGTACGGCGAGCGGGGCGTCGCCGTAGATGTGTTTCAGATCGGTGTGGCGACGCATGATATAGAGGCTCGTGGAGTCGAGCTCCGAGGTGATAAAGAAGCACCACTCCAACCATTTGGCGAACTCGCCGGGCTTTTCGGGCGTCAACGATGATTCTGGCTTGCCGTAGGTGCGCGAGAGGTAGCACACGATCGCGGCACTTTCGCCGATCGCAAAGTCGTCGTCCTGCAACAGCGGGATCTTCTGACGCGGGTTGAGCGTGGTGTATTCAGCGGTCAGCGTTTCGCCGCTGCGCGACTGGATTGGCCGCTTGTCGTAGGTGAGGCCGAGCTCGTGCATGGCCCAGTGGGCCCGGATCGTGCGTGAGGTGCCGGCACCCCAGAGGGTCAGCTTGCCCATCGCGCTCACCACTTCTCAACTGAGGGACGCAGATCGAGTTCGTGAGTCCAGGCATCGCGCCTCTGCTGGTGCAGGTACCAGTAGGCGTCCGCGATTGAACTGGTCCTGGCCATGCTGTCGGCCGGCATGGTCTTGGGGTCGACCCCACGCGCTCTCATCCGCTGATAGATCGCCTCAGAATCGACCGCTGCGTCGATGATAAGGTGGGCGACGTGGATGTTCTTCGGCCCGAGTTCACGTGCCATCGACTGGGCGAGGGCTCGCAACCCGAACTTGGCGGAGGAAAATGCGGCAAAGCCCTTGCCGCCACGCAGGCTCGCGGTCGCGCCGGTGAACAGGATGGTGCCGCGGCCGTGCGCGGTCATGTACCTCGTGGCCTCGCGACCGACCAGAAAGCCGCCGAGGCAGGCCAGCTGCCAGGCCTTCAGGAACAGTTCCGAGCCGGTGTCGACCAACCCCTTGCTGACGTTGGATCCGGCGTTGAACAGGCAGACCTCGATGTCGCCGATCTCGTCCTCGATTCTTTTGAACAGCGTCTGGACCTCCGCCTCACTGCGAGCATCGACGCTGCAGGCGTTGGCTTTTGCATTCTGTGCTGTGAGCTCAGCGATCAGGCCCTGTGATTTCGCGGCATCGCGCCGCCCGATGCAGACATGATAGCCGCCGAGTGCGAAGCGGCGTGCGACAGCAGCGCCGATGGCATCGCCTGCGCCGACCAGGACGGCAACCTTTGCCCGATCGCTCATGACGCGCGCCTCCAAGTCAGTCTGTAATTTGAACTATTCCAGAGTGGGGTTGGTCGAGATTATCTGTCAACAATAATCTTTCCGGGCTGGTTCGTAGGCGGGGAGAGCAATTGACAAGTTCTAAAATAGAACTTAACGTCTGTGTCAGGTTGGCTTGCCACATCCGGAGAAACCGCCATGGAAAAGCGCAATGCTACCGCCGCCGTGATCGGTGTCGGCGATTTCATCGGCGCCGAGATTGCGAAGAAGTTTGCTGCCGAGGGTTTCACGGTTTTTGCGGGGCGACGTAATGGCGACAAGCTGCAGCCGACGTTGCAGCAGATCGAGCAAGCCGGGGGCACGGCGTTCGGTCGCTCGCTCGACGCTCGCAAGGAAGACGAGATCGTCAAGTTCCTGACCGACGCTGACAAAGAGGCTCCGCTGGAGGTGTGTATCTTCAATGTCGGTGCCAACGTCAATTTCCCGATCCTCGAGACCACCGAGCGCGTGTTCCGCAAGGTCTGGGAGATGGCGTGTTACTCAGGTTTCCTCGCTGGGCGAGAGGCGGCGCGGCTGATGCTGCGGCGCGGCCGCGGCAATATCTTTTTCACTGGAGCGACCGCCAGCCTGCGCGGCGGTGTAGGCTACTCAGCGTTCGCCGCTGCAAAGTTCGGATTGCGGGCGGTGGCTCAGGCAGCAGCGCGCGAACTGGGTCCGCAGAACATTCATGTGGCTCATCTGATCATCGATTCCGGGGTCGACACTGCGTGGGTACGCGAGCGGCGCAAGGCGCGAATGGCGTCGACGGCCTGCCGCCTGATGTACTGATGCGGCCCGCTGCGGTCGCGCATGCCTACTGGCAACTTTACCAGCAGCCGCGTGATGCCTGGTCGTTCGAGCACGAGATCCGTCCGTTCGGAGAGAAGTGGTAGTTGCGCTCCTCAACTCATCGTGGTTACCGGCAGGGGTGCCGGATTCCGTCGTAGCCCAGATAAGTCCCGCTCACCGGCTCGTAGGAACGGAAGCGCTGCGCGCAGGAGGCTGGATCGGCCCCGGCAGTGTCCGCTACGCCGACGGCCGGCTCTGTATCGTAGGCAAACGTGTCGCTGTAGTAGGGATCGTTGTAGTAGGCGTAGGTATCGTACGGATAGCCGTTATAGGCATAATCATCGTAATAAGTGCCGCCGTAACCGGCGCCAAAAGCGAAGCCCGACCCACGATAGGGCCGGCGATCCCAGTTGTGGGCGTTCCAATCGCCATTCCAGTTGTTAGTCGCGACGCGGCTGCCGTTCCAGTTGCGGCCGGTCCAGTTATGACCTTGCCACGGGGCGCCGGCTGCGGGGCCGTTCATTTGCGCCGTACGCATATTGGCGCCGGCACTGACGTTTGCGGCCGCAGTTCCGCTAACCGACGCGCGCCTTGCGACCGCAGATGCGCCCACCGTAGTTCCTGTACTTGCCGAGCCGCCCGCCGTCGCATGGCCGCTGCGGTTTTGCGCGATCGATGGTGAAACTGCGATCGCACTTGCAGCAAGCGTGACCGCCGTGATTAACTTAAGGTGACTCATCGTGCTGTCTCCATTCTGTGAGAGAGCAACCGTGCTGCCTTGTGGACGTTCCGATCACCCGTGATTTGCGTGTTGGTCCTCGACACATTGTGATTGTCCCTCGACATAGTAGCGCGGGATAGCGCGCCTTTAACGCAGGATTCATTCTTCCTCAGCTGTGAACAGGCTTTCTTAACTAGCGTTTTTGATGGTTTCCCGGCGCGCGTTGACAGAGATGCCCCATCGCCGATACAGCGGCGCCTGGAGGTTCCATGGCAGAGCGTCAGACGGTGCTGGTGACAGGTGGCGCGGGCTATATTGGCTCGCATTGCTGCAAGGCGCTTGCCGACGCTGGGTTTCAGCCTGTCGTCTTTGACAATCTGTCCACCGGCCACGCTGACTTTGTGAAATGGGGACCACTGATAGAAGGCGATGTCGCCGATGGCGCAGCGCTTGCTGCGGTCTTTGATCGGCATCGACCGATCGCTGTGCTGCACTTTGCCGCCGCGAGTCTGGTCGGCGAATCCGTTGCCGATCCTCAAAAATACTACCTCAACAACGTAGCCGGCACGCTGAATCTATTGAAGGTCATGAAGGACGCAGGCTGCACGAAGCTCGTGTTCTCCAGCACCGGCGCCGTGTACGGCGATGCCGGCAGCGAGCCTATCTCAGAAGATGCCGCGAAGATGCCGGTCAATCCGTATGGCGCGTCAAAATTAATGATCGAGCGGATGCTCGTTGATTATTGTGCCGCCTACACGTTCCACTCAGTGGTGTTGCGCTATTTCAATGCCTGCGGCGCAGATCCATCTGTCGCAATCGGCGAGAAGCGTCATATCGAAACGCACCTGATCCCGCGTGCGATGATGACATTACAGGGGCGCTGTACTGATTTTGCGGTCTTTGGCGACGACTATCCCACACATGACGGAACCGCGATCCGTGACTATATCCATGTGACCGACCTTGCCGCGGCTCATTTGCAAGCACTCGAACGGCTAAAATCGGGGTCAACGGGTGGCACTTACAACCTGGGCACCGGCCAAGGTTATTCAGTAAAAGAGATCTTGACCGCGATCGAAAAAGAGACCGGGCGCGCAATGCATGTGCCGCTCAAGTCTCGACGTGCAGGAGACCCCCCCGTGCTCGTGGCCGATCCCGGAGCGGCGCGAGCCGCTCTCGGCTTCAAACCAGTCCACTCGGATTTGGCGTCCATTATCCGAACAGCGTGGGCCTGGCACCAAAGCGCGCAATCAATTCGTTAGTTGTCGAAAGCTTGTGGCCAACGGCACTGACGTATCTGTCGGTTGTCGCGTGGATGCGCGAGCCAGGGTCAGGTTCCGCTCAGTGCCTGTCTCACGTAGGAAATGTGCCTAGTCGTTCTGTCTGGCCCCGGTGCGCTTCGCTGATCGAGATGACGCCTTCTTCCGACCCTTCTTGCGCCAGTGCATTGTCTTGTATGTAACGGTGGCCCTACCTACGCCAAGCTTTTCTGCGATAGCTCTGTCAGTTAGGCCTTTCGCGAACAGAACGCGTACCCTGCGTTCGAACACCTCGCCAAATCCGATCGCATGCCTCCCGAGATTCTGGATCGCTTGTTCATTCAGAAATGGGGCCAACTGTCGACGCTCCGAGGAACGCGATAGCTTGAAGAAACACGTCTTTTGCGCGAGCCTCCTGGCGTTTCTCTTTCTGGCGGTGGTCCAGCCGGCCGCGGCGTTCGAGGCGGCCGAAGTTAATCCGCGCGTCCACGGTAGTCCAAACTTCTCGCGATAGCCGTCGACGCGGAGGCCGTGCTTTGCCGCGAGGTGTCCCCCAAGCCGACGAAATTCCTCACCGCAGACGAGGCATCTTATCGTCTTGCCGGCGAAATAGTGCTCGACCTCTTGCGGCGTCCGAAAGAAGGCCGGTTCCCTGGACTTCCTCAACACTCTTGAGACTGGCCTTTTGGTCAATGCGCGTTTCCGTTCCTGGACGCGTTAGTTGTCGACTGGTTCGTATGACAAGGCCGATGGCGATGCGAGCGGCCCGTCCAGTTTGAAGACACGCATGAGTTCGAGACAGCTATTGCGCGCAGAGAGCAGGCTGGTACCGCAAGAGCCGTGGTGACCGCGGTACCAATGCAAACGCGAAGCGCTTTGCCTTTGCTCACGCGCGTGTGCCGCGGCGATCGCATTACCATGAAGGCTCGTGATCTCTCGACCGTCTGTCACGGCATGTGCCCGGATTCTGAAGCATCGTCTGCGGAAGGCTCTGTCGCATTTGATGAAATCTTCACGCTGTGCGTCGCACGGAGTTTCATGTAGCCTCTCATACTCAAGCGATTTTCGTCTTGCTCGCCCGCCCTGGCCATCGCAACAATGTGTTTTGCGAGTTCGATCTGTCTTGATCTCGCGTCCAGTTCCATCGGCATCTCGTCCATGTGACGGTCCCATGCCTGATCAAAGGCTCGTGCCAGAAGCAGGATCGTTTCGTGATCCAACGGCGCGGGCGCGGTCCGACGCGACCGAAAACGCCAAATCAGCGCGAACGCCGCGCCGGCGATCGTCAGAGTTGCGAACCCGATCATGGCGCCATAAAGAATGGGCGCGCTGACATTCATCGGCACACTTGCAGGTTGGGTTTAAGCGTGATTTCACTGGTTTCAGGCTTTAGCAACGGACTTTAACGGGATGCGACGGTGCTCGCCAAGAGCCTGAATTTTATCCGCTCGACCGGGTTGCGGGATGTGCCTGGATGAGGGTTTGAGACGGTGTTCAGCTGCCTTTGAGCGTCACAGTCTCTTATCTCCCCACCGACCCACTGGCTCTATTGTTATTCCAATGAACTGAGTTAGCCGTTTTCGTTCGGCCACGCCTATCTGCCGACATCAATCTGCAGGCAGTTATCGGGTTCGTTGTGATGCGAGTCCGCGAAGCTGTTTCTATCAAGGATGGCGTTGCGAACGGGGTGATATCGGGTATATATCCACGACATATCCTGAAACGATGCCCCAACCGGTGCAATGTAACGCGTACGTCATGACGATTGATCAGGCGCTTCGGACTATCTTCACCTCGTTGTTGTTGGCGGCCATTGTGATTGGTTTCTCACTGGCGATATCTGGTCGGCTGATGCAATGAGTGCGGCTCCCGCTAACGTGAGTTCAGGTGCTGCTACTTGCTCAGCATCCCCGACATATCGCTTTTAGCTTTTTTGTCAGCTTTTCATCTTCGAGTTTCGATTGATCCGCCGAGTTGTCGGTGGCGGCTTTTGGTGTTGCCCCACTGGGGGTTGGGTTGTTCGTTGGCGGTTCTTTCTGTTTGTTATAGCAAACGGCTCGACCAACCCCGACAGGAAGTTCTTGGCACTCGTCTTCCTTCGAAGCTGCTTCCAGGGCAACGCCGCAGGTGAACAGCATGATCACTCCCGCAAGGGATATCATGAACACCATTCGAGTCGGGACCGCGGCGCGTTGTCGCTCCGGTGCGTGCCGATTGCAGGACGGCCAGGCGCCGTTGCAAACAGATGCCAAAAGGCCAGACACTGCAGCATTAGGATGGGGTTGCGCTTCAGCGGACGGCGCGCTTTGGACCGAGTGCATGGTCAGTCACCACGGTGGGCGTCGAGAGCTGCTTGAGCGCCGCGACGCCAGCCGCGGTGGCTAGTCCGCTTGAGCGAAATGAGGTCATAGACCGCTTGACCCATCCGAGGCGCCTGCTGTGTACGATTTCCCAGATCCATGATGAGGTACTTTCCGGATCCTGCTGCTTGATGGTCAATCGGTAGGCCATTGCTCAAGAATGCATTGAAACAATTAGCTCCAATTTAACAAACTCCGTGTGCCAGTGCCCCTGCACCTCGAAGCGAAAATTAAGCTCGACCAGCCCAGATGGTTAATAATGAATTTAAGCTTTGGTTGGCATCTTTGCCGGCATGATTCGAACGTGGCCGCTCGGGAATTTGTGTTGTCGCCATCTCGCGGCGATTTTCCTGACCGTTCTACTCACCAACTGCGCATCCCGCCCCCGGTTGGATCCGGTTGCTAGCGGAGTTGCGTGGGACGGTCGGGTCGGTCCTCTGAACAAGACCGCCGCCCGCGCGCAGCGGCCTCACGCGGCGGTGGCGCATGAATATGCAAACGACGACCAGGAGTTGTCCCGCTATACGGTCTATTCGAACGAATGGTGGGAGGCGAAGAAGGCTATTGATGACAAAGAGATCGGTCGGCTCGGGAAGATAACAAATATCTGTAGCGGTTGCTGACGCGCTCCGAAATCGTTTTGGATTCAATTTGCTATATCGCGAAACCCTGCTCATGAGTAACAACTCCAAGACCCTTACCCCTGCGACGGCTTATTGGGAAGGAGTGGTGCATCTTCAACGACCGAGCGCGCGCTCAGATCTTCTCGATGCGATGCCGAAGTTGTCGGCGCAGCGAGCTTCAGCGCGAGAAGAACAGGCGAGCCTCGGCCCTGATACTTGCAGGTGTATCGTGAGTGATGCTAATTTGCAGAGCAAACAGCAAACACACAGCAACCATCGTCGCCGCCGTCGCTAGTCTCGCGATTGCTGCGAAATCCTGCCTGCGATCGACGACATCACCAGCTGGCCGCCGATCAACGAGACACGGAACATTTGGTTAAACTCATTGATCTCAAAAAAGAGCCCCGGCCGTTGGGCGGTCCGGGGCTGTAGTAGTTGGCCGCGGTCGCAAGCGACCGCGCATTCAAAGTAGAGGCGCGTACCCATCTTGACCAGTAGAGCGAAGACGGAGTGAGAAATAGGGTTATTTCCGACGGGGCGGACTCGCCGACATTAGGGTTAAGCCGGGACACTCCTTGAGAGCAGATGAGCGGCAATGTCTGCATATTTTCCGCGTCCCCAACCGAAGCACTCGTCGCGCTTGCGACCAGAGGCCGCGATGATGGCGTTGCGTTCCCGATCGCGGCCTCGCCGACGCGCACTTGGGCATTCGACCCGGGTGTTCCAGCCATACGGCAGCGAAGGTCATTCTATCCGGCGCGGACCTTCGACAGCCCTTTAATTGGCTGACCGAGCAACAAGAAAATCGTCCTTACGAAGCTTTGTCCCTCGCATCTCCTGGCGCATCCAGCGGGGAAGTTTTCCGCGCCCGGACCAACCCAGGGACGGATCCTTCTTGCTGCGATATCGCCAAGCGACCTTGCCATTAGTGAGAGCGGATCGCGGCGTGACCTGAGATCCTCGCTTTGGCGCTGGTCGGCCCGCTATCTGATCGAGTTGACGCTCGAGCTCCTTGCGGCGCTCCATCAATACTTCATCGACGCTCCGTCGGAACTCCAACAGCGATTCAACCGTCATTGCGCGCATCTCTTCGATTGTCACGTTTGCTCCTTCGAATAGCCGTGGAAATGCAGATCAAACTAGCCGAGAGGTCGCCCAAGCTTGATGCCGCATCAACTGAAGCTGCGAGTGCATCGGCTGCAATTTCGTCCTAAAAAAGTCCATCGGCCATAACAAACGCCATTTTTATTCGGCCTAATGCTTTGAGAAGCGCGCAATGTCTCATGCGAGCGCGCTCGAGAGAACGAGTACCGCGCCGCGGATTAGTGGATGTCTTGCTTTGGGTTCTTCAGATCTGTTGGATCGCGCGGGGCGTGACGACAGTCGTTGAGGTGCGGCAAGATGCTATATGAATTGGGCGGTGTTGAGCGGAAGAGAGCGCGGACGCAGTATCCAATCTGTACGCGCTGGAACTCTGAGTCAGAGTGGGGCTGCGGTCTCGAGCGCGTCTAACCCACCGACCCAGATAAGGTCAGCCTGCCAACTGGCAAATTCTCGCCGCCCGCTTACCGAGAACCGAGACGACGTGATAGCTGACGCGTGTGCCGTCGGCGAGAGAAGAAAAGCCCGCCTTGCGAACTGCTGCAATATGAATCACAAGATCCTCGCCCCCGGCATCGGGTCGAATTACTCCGTAGCCGTCGGCCGGGTTGAGCCACCTAAGCCTGCCGGTCGATTTTTCTGATCCGATTTCGAACAAGGCCATCACGCTGACTGGAATTCGAGAGCTGCGGTCCGCCCTAATAATCGGCGGGTAAACAAGGCTATGCCGAGCTAGTTAAAGAAACGTGCCGACCCCTTCCTTGCTAGGACTTGCGCGCAGCGCGCCCGGCATCGATCGACACCTGCTCGACCATCCCGCCCTTTGGAGCCGCTCGCCGTAGCGGCTCAGGGAGTGCGACTTCACGGGTTGTAGCATTTCCGATAGGGTCCTCCGATGGACGAAGGCGCCGAACCATTGGACCGCACGGATCGCTCAGCACGGATGCTGGAAGTGGATTTTGCGCTCGTTGTCTCGCGGCTGATCGAGGCTGCTCAGCATGATCCAGAGCAGCTCCGGGGAGCCATATATGAGCTCGCGCGGTTGAAGCTTGTCGGGCAGGCAGATGGCGTCGACGATCAAGAGCGCCGGCGCATAGTCGACGCACTAGAGATTGCCATTCAGGGTGTTGAGAAATTTTCGCAGAAACGGTCTAGCTCGCTGCTGGGGCCGGTGGCGTCTGATTCCCGCGATTTAGCCATGGTCAACAATCGCCCTTCAGCGGTGATAGCTCGGGAAGACGTCGTGGCTGATCGGCTGAAGGGTGAGTTTACGCCACCGGTTCGAGCCTACGTGAATCCGGATGATATTTCACCAAGTGTCGTTCACGTCCGCGTTTCTTCGCCGCGACGTCGTGTTCCGGCAATTGCTGGTGGAATAGCGCTCCTCCTTTTGATGTTGGTGATGGTGGTCGCCTGGCCGCGCCTCGGACTTCGGCTTCCAACCAGTGATCTGGCGAGTCCGCCGTTGGCCGCGGGTCCACCACAAGATGGCAGGTCATCCACAGTCGCGGCGCGCTGGCCGGAGCAGGTCGCTGCTGGTCAAGACACCCGGTCGCCCCTTGTGCCAAGGACCTTCGGTGTATTTGCGATTAGCGCAGACCAGCTGTTTGAACTGCAAGCTCTCCCCGGACGGGTACCTGACGCGAGGGTAGCAATCTCCGCGGCGATCAATTCGCCGAGCCTCACAAGCGTTCCAGATGGCAAGGTTCGCTTCATAGTCTATCGACGTGACGGGCCCGGCGGCACCCCAGATCGTGCAGATATTCGAGTGGTCGCTAAGGTTACCAGTGCCATGTCGTTTGGTTCAGGCAAGCCGACTGTGACGACAACAGAGGACGCCTGGGTTATTCGCAATATCAGCTTTAACTATCGCGTTGCGCCGATACGTGAGGAGCCTGACATGTATGAGATCCGGGGCGACGAGGCCGCTGCTCTTTCGCCCGGACGGTATGCCCTGGTCATCAAGGGAGTTGCGTACGATTTTTCGGTGGCGGGCTCAGTGAGCGATCCGATGCAGTGCCTGGAGCGCGTCGAAGCCGCCAACGGCTCATTCTACTCGCCATGTCAAAAGCCACGATGACCGCAACTGCGCGTCAGTCCAATCTTTATGAGCGCCACCAAGACCGCATTAGCTAGAGCAAATGCTTAGCTAGCATCAGATAGCTCCACAATGATCGTCCGAAAAAGCCCCAAGATTATCAATCGCACTATTACCACATTGTCGCCCTGGGCGAAATTGATCCAGCGAGATGTGCTGTTCTCTCCTGACACAGAGCCGGCGACCTACCATTCGGTGTTGACTGCCGACTATGTCCAGGTGATCGCGCGGCGACCGGATGGCCGCATCCCCCTTGTCCGGCAATACCGTCCGGCCGTCGAGCGCCAGACTCTCGAGATACCAGCAGGTCTCGTCGATCCCGATGAGCATCCGCGAACAACGGCGCAACGGGAATTATTGGAGGAGACCGGTCTGCCCACCCGCGCTATTCATGATCTCGGAAGCTTTGCCACAGACACAGGACGATTGAGCAACAGAACCAACTCGTTTTTTGTTGAGGCCGGTGATCAGGTTTCCAATTTCGTTGGTGATCCGCTGATCGAGGTCTTGTTTGTCAGCCCTCACGAACTCATACAACTCGTCCTCGATGAAACCTTCGACGTTCAGATTCAACTCGGCACATTGTTCCAGGCCATCATCAGAGGGCTCCTTCCGACCTGAAGCCATGTTCGGCATCTGAACCGAAATCAAATTAGTCCGTGAAGACGACAGTCTTCCGGTCGTTCAGGATCACGCGATCTTCAAGATGATAGCGGAGGGCCCGAGCGAGTACGCGCCGCTCAATGTCCCGTCCCTTGCGAATCAGGTCGGCGGGGCTATCTCGATGGCTGATCCGCTCGACGTCCTGTTCGATGATCGGTCCCTCATCGAGGTTGCCGGTAACGTAGTGTGCCGTCGCGCCGATCAGCTTGACGCCGCGCGCATGAGCCTGGTGGTAGGGGCGCGCGCCCTTGAATCCGGGCAAAAACGAATGGTGGATATTGATGCAACGCCCCGCCAGTTGCGCGGCGAGGTTCTCCGACAAGATCCGCATATAGCGGGCAAGGACAACGAGATTGGTATTGGTCCGGTCGATGAGGTCGAGAAGCGCTTGCTCCTGTTCTATCTTGCTTGCTGGGCTGACCGGCAGGAAATGAAACGGGATATCGGCAAATTCGACCCCGTTATAAATTTCTGCTGGATGATTGGCCACTATGGCGGTTGGAATCATGGCAAGCTCGCCGGTCCGCCAGCGATAGATGATGTCGACCAAGCAATGATCGAATCGTGAGACCAGAAGCATAACGCGCTGGGGCAAGTGTCGATCGTGCAGTCGATACGTCATGGTAAAGCGCGCGGCGACTGTGTGGCCGGAGGATTTACGTAGTTCTGCAAGCGAAGCAGGGCCGCTTGTGGGAGCAAACACAACCCGCATGAAGAAGCGACCGGTTTCAACGTCGCCAAATTGCTGCGCGTCGAGAATATTTTGACCTCGAGCAAGCAGGAAGGCGGATACCGTTGCCACGATGCCAGGCTGGTCAGAGCACGACAGGGTAAGGACGAATTGCGATCCCGGCATGTGTCTCGCCACTTTCGAAATAAGAAGCGCCCTGCATTCCCGGTTCTCGGCTGATTGCGATACACGCGACGGGCAACGCGCTATGATGGCGGTTCGAGGCCGACCGTTCCATCGGGTTAGGCAATCTTCCTTTACCTAGGGTCTGCGTTGCGCTCAAGACGTGATGATCTGGTGAGTGTCGGTTGCGACTTCTCCGGCATCAACAGCGCCAGCATTGTACCCTCGACTCGCGGATTGAGCCTGCAACCCGCGATGTCAGTCGTTCCAGTAGTGATAGAGGCAAAGCCAGAGCCGGCCAAGGAAGGTGGTGCGTTTATCCCCGTGTTGATCGATCATCGTTTGACGTCCCCTGTTTTCTTTGTTGGCTGGATCATGGCGGGGCGGCGCTTAAGAAGTGCGAACCGACAAAGCAAACGATTCGTAACGTCCGGCCGTGGTTAGGATTTCAATAGTGGTTTGAGCCACGTTCAATTCGGCAGGATCGCAAGAAATAAAATTAACGCTGTTGAGATTTCGACAAAGCCCCGGTGCTGACGACCTCTGCCACAAGTGGGAAGATATCGCCGGCGGCGGGCAACAGGGCTTAATCAGCGATGGATTCGAAGGAGCCGAACAAGCTGTCTGGTTTCGACTACAAAAGGTGGGCCGACGCCTTGTTTGCGTCCGAGAGCGGCACTCGCTCAACAGGCGCACCAGATCGCTCGCAGGGCAGTGGCGAGATTGTAATTATTTCGCGTGCCGGAAAACGGCACACCTTTCAACGCGTCGTTAAAAGAACAAAGAAAAGCCGACCGACTGGCTCCAGAAAAGACTGACGGGGACGAGAGGAGCGGCTTGCGAAAAGTCTCTGGCCATAGGCGGCCAGATAGCAGCAACAGTTCGGTAGTATTACCGGGTCTCGGTTTGGACTTATCGACCCGGCGTTCCTATGCTCGTCCTTGAAACAAATCCGGACGTCGTTTCCTGACGCATGCCGCTGAACACACATCCGCCGTCGCCAGCGAAATTAATGTAATGCGGTTCATCGGAGCCGGTCGTGATTACGACCTCCTTTTCAGGTGCATTCTGTCGGCTATGACTGCGGTAAGACGTGAACGTCGCAGTTTTACTGTCCTTTACCTCAAGCACGACGTTGCCGGTCATGAAGCATCTCGCGCTACATGTGTCGTGAGTACATGTGTACCTGAACTGGACAAGGCCTGAGCCGCCAAAATCGATGTCCTTGGGCAATTTCATTTCCTGTGCGTGCGCGCCCGGCAAGACCCACCCGATCACAATGACGGCAAGAACGTTTGCTGCTGTTCTCATGTCAGTCTCCTCGGCGGAGTACTATTGCCGATAGCCACAATCCGATTGCCAAACCGATCCATGATCCGAGGGAGTTGTCGAAAAAGTCGATCAGCCTCGCATGGCGAGTCGGGATCATCACTTGAAGAAGTTCGAGACAGCCGGCAAATGCAACTGCAGATGCCGAGAGCGCGAATAGCGGCAAACGAAAGGAAAGGCCGACGAGTGTGCCGGCGATCGCAAAAGCCGCAATATGTTCGACGCTATGCGACAAAGGTGTCGTCGGTCGTTCATCAGCCGGCACGATGGTCAGCAAGATCAGTACGGCGATGCTCGCCCAGGCGAGGAAGGTCAGTACTCGTGCCGCCTTGTCAGTTTGAGTTGTTCGGTTTGCCATCATTTGCGATCTGTGAGGCTGCCGAAGGTTCATCGACCTCGCCATTCTTGCTTAGACAGTCGGTGAAGTAGAGCTGTCGTCCATTGCTTGCCTTCGCCGCCCCCGGACGTTTGTACGGGTAGGCTCGATATGCATAGCTCAAACACTTCTTCGCCACTGCGGCGGACGGGGCCGCGTGGGCGTCGACGCTTAAGAGACTCGAAAACGATGCCAGCAAGATGAGCACAGCAACGCGGGCGGCACAATTAATCATGGATCGCGATTCCCAGAGTCTCTGAAAGCGCTGCAGCTGACAGCAGTTACCAAATGTTAGCAATGCCTGATATGCTGTCGTTGATAACGGCGGAAATAATCATGCTTAAAGGCTTATTCGCGCGTCAGGGTCGTGAGTTTCGGACGCGTTCAGCTGACCGCGATCGTCTGACCGACAAGGAAACGTTGGGGCAGGTAGCGGAGGCGCTTGAAACAGCGCTCGACAAGCTGCAGTCGGAGCACAACGGCCTTTCCAGGCGGGTTGACGAGGCCGCGGCGATGGCGTCGCTCGCAGTCGGTAACGGATCGGACGAATATTTGTCTCGCGATGTTGAGAAAAGCGATTCACTTCGCGGGTTCGAGAACGACATGAAGGTCGGACGGGAACGCCTTCGCATTGTCGATCAACATATCCGCAACCTGCGCTTTCTGCGGGCGGCATTTTTAACGCGTTTTCCGGAGCGCAGCGGGGGCACGGAAAATTCGAACAACCTTCCGAAGGTGGGAGATTCTTAGGACCCGCAAACAGCCCTGGCGCTGGGGAGCTGCCAAGGCTGTCACTTGGGGTCTCCATCACCATACCTTGGGGTGTACAGTGAAGTGTTAACCCTAGCGACTTCCTAACGGAGGCGCAACAGAAAACGCTGACGAGACGGGTTCTCTGCCTGGAACGAATAAAGAACATTTCGTGCGGCACGGGTCAGCCTTCTCGGGGCTCCCAGCGCGAACAGGTCATTTGGCAGATCTCAACGCATCAGCCGCCGCGGGATCAATCATCCTGGTCGCTTGCTCCAGAAACGCCTTGCCAGTCTCCGAGGCGCGTCCGAAATCCTTTGCAATCATCGGGCGCTGATCAGACAGTTGTGTGAGGATCGCACGCACGTCACTGCGAGCTAAATCGTTTAGGTCGGCATCTCGCAGGGCATCGCTCGCGGTCAGAATCGAGAGACGCGGTGGTATGAGTTCACCGCGGCCAGGTCCAGTCAGGTACGACATCTTCATTGATTCAGGGACGAGCACGTCACGGCTGCGGATCTGCAGAAGCGCCAGCACAAGCCACAGCTTTGCATCATGAGGGCCAATATGGAGGGCGCTCTTGACTGCGCTCTTGGCGAGATCCGAAGGCCCCTGTTGTCCATCGTACTTGATTGCTTGCCCAGCCTGTGCGAGCGCGTAATCCGACTTCAGATCGGATCGAAAAGGTGCAGTTTGGGATGCGCGCTTTGCGGATGCGAGTTGATCCTCGGTTGCTGCTTGCTCGGGCATCGCGGGGAACACAATTGCTCCGTCTCGCAGGAACTCCGCCGTGAGATTTGCCAGACCTACGCTACCCGCAACGGCTACGAGAAGAAGGCTGACAAGTCGAAATTTCCAAATTGGCTGCATGCACTATCCTGAACGGAGTTTGCCTTCACGATGCGACGGCATTCTCATCGAACTTCAGTTTATCTTCTATCCTCGCAGCGACCAACCATTATGAAGAACCTGGCGAACGGCGGCTGGACAATGCCGACCGGGGTGTGCGCTGCGGCCAGGCCAGGTAACGTCGCTTGGTTCACGGCCGATGCTTTTGAAAGCTGAGATTCGAGTATCAAAGCATCGAAGCCTGGCAGGCAGCGGCTCAGACTGCGAGCATGCTGCTTCCCTGAATGGTGAGTAACGTCAGATTGCCAGTGGCGTAGGCTCCGGTGTCGATATTGATGCGATATTGACGCAGGTCCGGTGTGCGGACGGGCGTATGTCCGTGCACTATAAACTTGCCAAAATTTTCGTCGCGGTCGAGGAATTCATTGCGAATCCAGAGCAGATCCGCCTCGCGCTGTTCATCAAGCGGGATGCCAAATCGCACCCCGGCATGCACGAACAAGAAGTCCCCAAGAACGAAATAGGGTCTAAGGCTCTTCAGAAACAATCGATGCTGATCCGGTAGCTTGGTGCGTAGGTGCTCGATCAATTGAGTTTGTTCGGCCGCGCTGGGATTGATTGTCGGATGCAGTCCATATGACATC
>Ga0206940_1030_pt1 | contig 22752 bp, 20 predicted proteins | sample Alteio_BWOrgHeat_8_FD_152963 | JGI IMG/M metagenome (GOLD analysis project Ga0206940, IMG submission 152963) | Enriched cells from forest soil in Barre Woods Harvard Forest LTER site, Petersham, Massachusetts, United States -... | ecosystem: Environmental > Terrestrial > Soil > Temperate forest > O...
TCTCTCCGAGGTGATGGCAAGACAGGAATCTCACGTGTACGTACACTGCCGCAACGGACGCGACCGCACGGCGGCGATCATGGCTGCGTACGTGGGCGCGACGGCATTAATGGACTACGACGAGGTTGTCAACAATCTTCAAGAGCAAATCCGGCGTACCAGCGGCACGCCCATCGGTCCACTGCCGTCGCAGGCGGAGGCGGTGCGGAAATGGCTTGAGCACCGCAATAGTGTTGCGTCGCCTCCTGCCGCTGAGGAGCGAATTCCAATGGACTTATCGGCCACGACGGACGGGGTGTCACCAATAATGGGGGAGTAGCCGCGGACCTGTTGTCACCAAGTTCCTGGTAGGTGGGGCTTAGCTTATGAAGAGACACTTCGACGAGGATATGCTTGGAAGACTTAAAGACAATCGTGACGGGCTGCATTGGCGGGGATCAGGCTGCGTTCGCACAGCTCGTATCGCGATACCAGGATACGGCGGTAGGTTATGGATTTAGCCTACTTGGCGATTTCCATCTGGCTCAGGACGCCGCTCAGGAGGCCTTCCTTCAGGCCTACCGGGATCTCCCTTCGCTTACGGAGCCGATGGCCTTCCCCGGCTGGTTCCGTAAGATTGTCTTCAAGTACTGCGACCGAATAAAGCGCCGCAAGCCACGCCCATCCGTTTCACTCGCCGAGGCTCCGGAGATTGCCGACTACGGCGCGAATCCGGCGGAGGTATTTGCTGTGTCCCAGTTCAGCAGTATTCGCGATGCCAAGATTGCAACCGCTCTCCAATCGCTTTCGGAGACCGACCGTTCCGTTATCACCCTATTCTACATGGGGGAGCATTCTATTGAGACCATCGGAGCGTTTCTTCAACTATCGCAATCCGCCGTCAAGAAACGGCTGCAGCGGGCGCGCGAGCGCCTCAAGGAAAGGATGTTGGAGATGTTAGTAGAATCACTCTCAGAGAACGCGCCGTCGAAAAACGCGAGATTCGCGGAGGCGGCGAACTTGCTTCATCGAGCTACCCAGGCGCTCGAACAGGACCCGCGCATTGAGGCGACCTGGCTAGCGGACCCGTTCGGACTTGCCGACGACACCGGTTGGAGCTCAGCGTGGCTCCAGGTCGTGGTCAAGGACGACGACATCGACTCGTGCATCCTCGGCCGACGCGAGCAGGCGTCGATACTCGGCACGCCTCTCCTCATCGTGGAAGCCCCTCAGAATGCCCCGAAAGGCGGAGCTTACCTTGGGACGTTCTACGACGGCGAAGCCGGCCCGTACGAGATCAATTGGTACTGGCAGCCGCGAACCGGCGCGGTTATACCGCAGGCAGTGACCATCCCGAGCGGCGAGACACGACCGGTGACACGCGTGCTTTTCAACAAAGCCGGTCTGCCGACGCCTGACGGCCTGGTGTTGCACAGCGACTATAACGGGGACATTCCCGCCGTCCTGAAAACGCAGATGGATGCCAGGTCGGAAGTTGAAAGCATGCGCGACGACGCTCTCAACTGCATGAACCTCTTCTGGGGCATGCTGCTGATTTCAGCCCGTTGGGCAGCCGCGATACCGTCCGAGCCTGAGCCTCGACACCTGGAATTCATCGGTAACCTGCTGTCGAAAGTGCAAACCTTCGCCGCGGTTCCCGTGGAATTTCCCGCGTCACGGTCGTACAACGGAGCAGCCTCCAAGGTCGCCATGCTGAGAGACGTTGCCCATGCGATGGAAAAAGCCACGCCTGCCGCCGACACGCGTGGAGTAGCCGTCAACCCGGCTGTCCCTGGACGCGTCCACCGGTTCCTAGACATGATCGCAACCTCATAATCGCACCCCTCCCGGCGCTCTTAAGCCCGTACCGAACCCCTCGGTACGGGCGAAGTCAATATTCTCAGGCGGGAATATGCAGATGGGGATCTAGATTCTGATCATGTGCATTATTTACTCATTATATGTGTTTAATTTACTCATAATCTGGTATAATCTTGAAAACGCAACATGTCAATCGATGGGAGGTGATCATACGGCATATCGTCTGAACGTTGTACTTAACGACGATAATTCGGAGCGGCTCAAGAAGGCAGTAGAGGAATCTGGTATGGATATGAGCCAGTTCGTCCGGACAGCCATTCAGGTCTATTACCACGTCTCGAAGGAGGTGAAGTCTGGCAAGAAAATATACATTGGTAAGGACGAGCAAATAGAGCGTGAGCTTTTGCTTGTTGTATAAACCCGAGGTGTTTGAGATAAAGTATCTGTGACGTTATTTGTTTGTTGGTGTTTGCTTACCGAGTTGGGGCGATTCTATGACGCTTTATGCGAAATAACGAAAGGACAGAGTGAACCGGATTTGGTATACAGTTTAACGTCGCCGAAAGGTGACACGGTAGCCGTCTAATTCTAGTGTTGACACGGGGCGGTTAAATCCAGGGAGCCGAGACGATCACTCCAATATGTCAATCCTTAGTGAATGACAGAGTGACGCATCTTACGAAAACCCGCAACCCCCTAATGGTGTTCTCTCCACTGCACCTTAAACGAAAGGGACTGCTGCCAGCTGCAGACATGCTGGTCCGCCGATAGTTTTGCAAGTGTTGGGTTATATCGTCCCTTGGGAGTTGGCGCCCCGACAAGCGAGGGACACTGGAGTAAAACACCATGAAAGAACCGTGTCACGGCGACCCTCAAACTACTGACGTGTCAGAGCACAGCGACGGCACGTATACTGACATTGAAATCGATCTCAGCGATTTCGACATAACAGCCCCGTTACCGACACGCCAGATTGCGGCGACGGAGCTACACGCATACCACATTGCAATTGCGTTCGTCGCAATGCTTGCCTTGCTGTTGGCAGCAGGTATATTCCGGGTCACAGACTCGGGCCTTATTGAGTACGTAAAAACGATTGGGCAAACCTTTGGCAATGGCTTGAGTATAGTTCTCTGCTATTACTTTGTAATGGCGAGCCGGCATGCGGGAGGTCGGAAAATGTCTTAGATCTATCCAATAAGAGCGCCGGCGACATTGTCGGCGCTCTTATTCCGTTCGTGTTCACTGCACCATCCCCGCAGTCGTCCAGTTCCTCGGGCGCAACGACAAATCTCAAGTATATAATGTCACGAACCCAATTAAAGGGAATCCGTCATTGCACCGCGAACTAGGAAATAATCGTTCCTAATCAAAGCCGCGCCAAGGAGGTTCAGCATGAATCGTGCTGTAACATCTGCGTTGTTGTTCGCCTTATTGATCTGCTCCGACTTCCCAGCCTCTGGGCAAGCCGTAGACATTGGTCAGCTGCTGTCGGGCAAGACTGTGCCACTGACGTTGACGCTCAAAGATCTTGGTCCGGACTGGCGAATGTTTGGCGTCAAGTCGGAGGGCGGCGACTACACTAAACTCATGGCGACAATGATGGGCGGAAGTACCAGCGATCTTTTCACACGTGGCGCCACGATTTCGGCGGGTAACGATGTGTATCTGATCGCCTACAAGCCGCGGTCCAAGCCAATCGACTACTCTAAAATCATGTCTAGCGGCGGTATGCCGAGCGCCACTCCCCTCAGTGCGACGACTGTATTAGAACTATCACTCCTCAATTTGCACACGGTAGGTGGTCTCGAGGACATTCGACCATTCGATCTCAAGGCCGAACTTGCAGCGAGCGCGCAGGCATCTACGACGATCAACAACATATATTCGCGTGCCAAGACCGCCGTAAAAACCGTCGACGCCGGCGCGGGATCGACATCCACGTCAACGTCCGAATCGCGACTCAAACAAATGGCCCTTTGCGCAATCATGTATGTACAGGACAACAACGAGCGCTTTCCCGCGGACCTCGGCAATCCATCCGCAATCAAGAAGGCGCTCTCTCCGTACTCAAAGGCGCAGAGCCTGCCCAACTCGGTCTTTGTTCAGGTCGAAACCGGAAAACCGTTCCGCGCCAACCCATGGCTCAGCCGTAAGGCAGACGCATCAGTTGACAATCCCGCCCAAATGATCCTTTTCTACGAGCCGACGCCGGACTCTTCAGGCCGGCGATACGTCGCCTACGCCGATGGGCACGTCAAGCAGATAACCGCATCACAGTGGACCACTCAGAAAACGGCATCGCATATTCCTTAGGAGTAGCGCGGAGGAGACTGCCATGCGTGTCAATCGAGTAGTCATTGCAATAATCTTAGCTGCCGGTTTTCTGGTCGCTTCGTCGCTACACGCGCAAGCGCCAACGATCACCGACGTGATCTCAGGCAGTGGACCGCCCCTCTCTCTAAAGCTCAAGGAACTCGACAGCACATGGCGCGTCATTGCGACCGAACCTCCAACGGGTATCGATCAGATGGTGAGCGGTCAATCGAGCGTGTACTTTACGCATGGACAGCTTCTCACGGTCGGTGGCGACCAGTTCCTGGTGGCGTACTCGCTGCCACAGCCGGCAATTCCCCAAATGTATGGGGGCGGTACCGCCGTGGAGGTGACAGCAGATACGCCGCTCCATCTGTCGCTCATTAACATGGGGACGGTCGGCGGCCTCTACGAAATCCGGCCCTTTGATCTGAAGGATGTGATCGCATCGAGCCAGCCTCAGACGCCGCGAATGCCGGCCGAGAAGCCGCTTCTCGCAAATGGCGTGGTGGCTCCTAACTTCACCGTGCATGACCGCCGCGGCAACCCCGTCCGCCTCTCAGACTACAAAGGCAAGGTTGTTGTGCTGGACTTCTGGGCGACGTGGTGCGGTCCCTGCCAGAAGTCACTGCCGTCCACAAACAACGTAGGCCGACGATTTCGCAGTAAGAACGTCGTAATCCTGGGGGTGAACGTTTGGGATACGCGTGACGCCTTTCAGGCATGGCTGCCCAAGCACAAACAGTTCGACGCGATCAAATTCGCAATCGATCCCACCACCGCGCTCAAGGATGTCGCTTCCACTCTCTACAATGTGAGCGGCATCCCAACGCAATACGTGATTGGCGTTGACGGAAAGATCGTCGCAAGCAACGACGGCTTTTCCGGCGACGACAGCCAGCTAACCGCGGGCATCGAGAAGGCGCTAGCCGGTTCCAGCCACTAATCCCGAAACCGCCTCAGGAAGTTAGTGACGGACCGCCGCTGGACGCGTTTTGCTCTAACTGTCCGGCACACCTATGTCCAGAGAACAATTCGAACCGGAACGCCGTCTAGAAAAGTGAATGAAGGGTGAGTCCAACTCCGTATTCTAAGTTGATGAGAGCAATGCGCCCTGGCCCATGCGGACTCCGTTCGGCTGCTAGTCGGGCATTTATCTTGACATAGAGACGCCCACTGTGCTATGCTAAATTTACTAGTATAAGGTTGCTGATTTCAGATGCACAAGCGCGTCAATGGCGGCATATTAAGCCTTTTCCCTTTTCTCGATTGAGGGTCATATCGTGTTTTGCCGTGACTGCGGATCAAGTGTCTCCGCCGATAGTAAGTTTTGTAAGGAATGTGGTTCAAAGTTAGGTACCAGCGTTCGAACGACGGTGTTGACCGCGGACGATTTGGAGCCTGTTGTTGGCGAATTGAACCAGGAGCGGTTGACCAAGCTGCTCGACATGGCATTTTGGCATAACGACGTCGGTAATTTGGATTCGGCCATCCTTGCGTGCGAAGCCGCGCTCACCATCAATCCGTCAAGTACGACAGCACATTCCCTGCTCGCTTCGCTCTACGAGAAAAAGGGCAACGACGAGCGCGCTCTCGAACACCTCGAAGCGGTACTTACCCTCAACCCGGACAGTACGGCCGATATGGCCAAGATGGACCAGTTGAAGCGCGGCGTGCACGTAAAGGCAATACAGCCGCCACGCGCCTATCGCTGGGTACCCCCTGCCCTCTCGGGCATCACTCTGGCAGGACTGCGGGCACGGGCCGGCACACTTCCAGGCATGACAATGCCGAATGCGCGGCTGGCCCCGATGCTCTATTCCGCGCTAGCGGTGGCTGTTGTTCTGGGAATAGGTTTGGCCGCGGTGCATCCGGCGTCGCGAACGGTGGCATCTACAAACCGACCGTCAACGACGGCGCCGACGCGGTCGGTCGCAACCGTCAATACGTCGGCGGCGAATATAGAACCCTCTCCTGCTCCGGCATACCCAACTGCGCCAGTCGAGTCCGGACCGCCCGTAAAAGTGGCAAGTACAGGGCATTCGAAGAAGATCGATGAGGGCGACCTGCTCACAACGCCGGACCCGTTTGCGGAGACGCTAGTGTCGGAAGCAGGAACTCGACCGCTTTTTCCCACTGCGTCGTCCGCCCCACTGAGTAATTCAGGGCTTCGTCCGCTGCCGAATCTGAAAGCGGTACCGATCGATCCAAATTCGTTACCCCCAGCGCCCGTCAATGTCGGCACGCCGCTTGTGACCGCGGACAATATCCCGCGACACACCGTGGTTGTCACCCAACTGGGTGGTCAACAACAGGCGGAGAATCAGCAACAGGTCGGGAATCAGCAACAGACTCAACCAGATCCCACACCGTCACCGTCCGCCGCTCCTGAGGCGGACCCGGCGATGAACGGCGAGCCGGCAGTGATACACGTGACGGTCCACAACACGCCGAGCGCGTCCGACAGCAATGGAACTACAGGTCTGAACCGCGGCGACCAATCGTCGGGGACGCCTTCGATAAGAGGCGATGAGGCGCAGGCGTATCAACAGTACGCTCTCTCCTTGCAGGAGCAAGGCGATTATCGCGGTGCCAAAGCAGCTTATGAACGCGCGATACAGACATATAAAGCCCGAATACGTTCCGGACATGATACCGACGATGTGAAGCGAGGCATTAAGGCCTGCAAGACGGGACTCGAGATTTGTCAGCAAAGTATTCAGTAGTTTCGCGGAGCAGGCGCGCGGCTTCGCCCGCGGCTCTGGGTGTTGTTGTAGTAGTGGGGCTGGTCGCGGCGCTGCTCCCTCTGACGAGCCGCCGCGCGATAGCCGACGGAACTACGTCGAGGCACGCCCCTCCTCCACCGCTCCTCATGCTCTTCCCGGATGTTCCAGGCGATTCGGACGACCTCAAGGCATTGAGTTCCGTTCGGTCGGCGTTGCGCTCGCGGAGCTACTTCAACGTGTTGACTTACGATGTCGAGTCGCCGGCAGTTGTCCGTGCCGCGAATGAAGGGCATCACCAGGAATGGGTCGATCAGCCGGTTCGCGACGATGTACAACGGCTGGCTCTTGCGCGCGCCATTGGCGCCGACTATTACGGCGTGGTTGACCACCCGCATCGCGACCGCCGCGCTGATGTACGCATGGTTGCCGTGATTAATCCTGAGCATTATTGGGTTGCCCACGACCAAGCCGACGGCGTCGCTCAATTGCTTGAGGGCGACGCGGTGGCGTTCGTCAAGAGTGGTCAATCGGTGGCCCAAAACGTGACGCTGCCGGCGGCAACTCAAATGCCGCCGCCGTCGCCAGTAGTTGCCGCCACGCCTCCCGGCGCGCCCTCCCTCACCCCCAATAATCGGGGCAGTGCCCCCCTGGCCCCCAATAATGGGGGAAATCCCGTTGCGGTGACGCCGACTGCTCCAGCGGCGCCCGTCGCGCCTGTTCCCGTGGTTGCGCTTTCTGCTCCAGCCATTGCTCCAAAGCCCGCGGCCGTCAACCCGGTCGTGGCTGCCGCGCCTGAAGTTGCAGCAGCTCCTGCCGCCACTGCGCCGGCCAATTCGCCACCCTCCCCGGCAGTTCCCGTCGTTTCGATTTCTCCACGGGCCGCTGCTCCGACACCGGTGGCGGTCAACCCGGTGGTTCGCTCCACGCCGGAAGTAGCGGCGCCCTTTGCCGCTGCACCGGCAAACCCGTCTCCGTCACATCCCGCTATAGCGCAGGCGGAAGCGGCCCATCCAACTGTCGTCGTTACCTTGGGCTCGGTCTCCGCACCCACAGTGTCTCCGACGACTCAGGTAGCCGTGTCGTCACCGGTAGTCGTCGCGCAGATCCCCGACTCGAATATAGCAGCGCCGCCGCCAGCCATAGTACCTCGCCCCAACCCTCTCATTGGAAAGGAGGGGGAGACGGAACCTTCAGTCTCGGCAGTAGACGGTGATACGCCCGCGACAACGCCGTCCCCACCAACCTCGCAGGTGAGTCAGGACCAGATAGCCGAAGAGATGAAACAGGTGCGTCCCATGCTGTTGCGTGGTGACGCGGCGCTTGACCGCGGCGAGATCGCGGAAGCCATTGCGGAATACCGTCAAGCGATCAACGGCGCGCCGCTGAGCACGGTCCCAAGGCTAAAGCTGGCACAGGCGTATCTCCAGGGCGGATTTCACGATAAGGCAATCGACGAGGCAAAGCGGGCATTGGAAGTCGCCCCGGATAATATTCCGGTACAGGAGTTTCTGATCCATTTGGATGCGGATGAGAGTACGTCGGCGGGCACAGTTGCCCTGTATGAGGCGCTTGTCGACAAGAATCCGAGCAACCCCGACGCGCATATCGGCCTCGGCGACGCCTACTGGAACAATGATGACTTGCCGCGCGCCGAAGAAGAATATAAGACCGCTCAGCATCTTCTCCCACCTTTGGACGCGCGCGCAGCGACTCAGCTAGCAAGACTGTATGCCGTGCAGTCTCGCTACGATGATGCCGCGGATGCCCTCAAGCAAGTGGATCTCGCGGATCGGTACCCGCTTGCGGTCAGGATCATTCAGATGCGCTCCGAAACGCTCTCAACGACCTTGATGTCCGCGCGGGAGGGATTCGATGCGGCAAAGATCTCGCATGAGAACTTTTATGACACGATCAAGAAAGTGTCGGCGGATGCCGGGGCGCTCTCGGATTTTATCGACAAGATCAAGCCGCCGACGGAATATCGCGTCTCGCACTTGCACAGAAAGCTATCGGCCGACTTGATCGGCCAAGAGGCCGACGTGCTGCGATCGTTCATCGAGACTTCGGACAGTAATCTCGAAGATCAAGCTGTGAAGTTTGAAAAGTCGGCCGATACGGAAATGCTTACAGCACATGCCGCGGAAGAAAAGCAAGGGCTTTTTCATAGGTCAACGGCGCAACCATGAATTTGTGGAAATTAGTCGATCCATCGCAAAAGAGTAGCACGCAGGTAGGAGACGGACCGCCGAAACTCGGCTTCTGGCAGTCCGCCCGTTCCGCAGTCCGCGACGTGCGCTCGTCACTGCCCAACCTGCGCGAACAGGTTCGCATCCAAACCGGCAGCGTGTCCGATCTTGGCGTTTACTTCGCGCGGGTCCGGTCCATTAGTGTTCGACAGATCGTGCTCGACATGGAAGAGGGAACTGTTGATAATTCGGAGGACGGATCGTCAAACGGTTTTAGCCTCGTGGATCGCACGTCCGTGGTGATTACGTATGACCGGGGCGAAGCGCTTTATCACTTTCAAACCCGCGTGGTTGGGCCGACGCGCGATGGTTTGGTAATTGTCGCTCGTCCGCGCCAAATAACACGGGTACAGCGTCGAGACTATTACCGGCTGCCGTTGCAAGCGCCTACCACATTTCGTGTTATTGCTCCGGCCACTCACTTCAGTTCTTCGCCGCTGGTTGGACGGCTGGTCAACCTGTCCGGTGGCGGGGCGATGCTCTCGACAGGAAAACCCATCGCCGCGGGCACGCGCGCATTGCTTCGGGTACCGAGCGGCAAGGACGGCTCACCCATGGACATAGTGGCGGAATCGCTCGATTGTCGCAGTGCTAGCCACGGCCGCTTCAATGCCTATCTCGTCCGCTTCCGTTTCCCCGATTCCCCCACCCTTCGCTCCGACGACCGCGAAGCCATTATCGCCTACATCTACGAGCAGCAAAGAACCTTGTTGCGATTGCGGCGGTTCATCGGGCAACAGGCGTAAGAGCCAACTCAAAAAAAAACCTGCAACTTGGCCGCTTTCGCGGCTTCGGCTACAGGGACCGTCTCGAAAGACGGATCATGAAAAGGAGGACATGCGCTAGTTTATTCTACGGCATGTTCCGCCCTATTGTTCCATTCGTGTACAACTATTTTTGAAAGACTTGCATTCTTACCTGGATAGCTCAGCGGTTAGACCCTGTTGAACTGATTCATGGCCGGCTCCACGCCTTCGGCAATCCACATCTCAATGGCTTCCACGGCCCGGTTCATCGCTTCGTCCACGGTTTCCTGTTCAGCCTTGCTGAAGCGTCCCAATACGAAATCAATCTGGATGGACGGATCGACTGGGGCGCCGACTCCTATCCGCAGACGTGGGAATTCGTTGGAATGGAAATGGGCGATCAGAGACTTCAGGCCGTTGTGACCGCCGGCAGATCCGCCCGGCCGCATCCTGATCCTACCGACGGGCAGTGCGATATCGTCGGCGACGACCAGGATATCGCTCAGTTCCAGCGGTTTTTGACGCAGAAACAGCGCCACGGCTTCGCCGGAAAGGTTCATATAAGTCTGCGGCTTGAGCAGATACACCCGTGACTCGCCCACGCGGCCGTCTCCGATGATCGCACGGTGGTCGCGACCCGTCAACGCAATTGCGTGCGCACGCGCAAACTGGTCGACGATGTCAAAACCTACATTGTGACGCGTGTGTTCGTACTCCTTGCCGGGATTCCCGAGCCCCACGATTAGCTTGGTTGTTGTATCCATATTACGAAAACAAGTATAGCATGGGCCGGAGGGTCGTCAAAATATTATTTGACCCATTTAGTATATTTGTCTGTTTTTTAATCTGAGACGTCACTTCAATACTATAGGTGCAACTCAGTAGTGGTATTTTCAAAGTACAATAAGGAGGTGAAAGCCAAGCAATCAATTAATCGCGGAGCACTTTAGAGTTGGAAGACATACGAACTCTGAAAGAATATATCCGAACCGGATCGGAGCAGGCATTTTCGGAAATCGTAAAATGCCATATGAAGCTGGTGTACTCGACATGTCTGCGTGAGGTAGGCGATCCATCACTGGCCGAAGACGCCGCTCAGGTCGTGTTCGTGATACTTGCCCAAAAGTCTCGAAGCCTCGTCCGCTACAACTCGCTAGCGGGCTGGTTATTCCTTACGTCGCGGTTAACGGCACGTAGTATGTTGAGGAAAGAGATACGTCGCAATAGGGCGGAAGCAAAGGCGGCGGCATGTATAGAGCCTAACCCGGACTGGTTCACTCACGAGCGTCCGGTCAACGACGCTCTGACTTCCCTCAAACCGACCGACCGCCAAGCCGTGCTCCTCCGGTATTTCGATGGACTTTCATTCGAGGAGATTGCCCAAACGCTCGCGGTTTCGGAATCAGTCGCCCAAAAACGCGTCGTACGAGCGGTCGACAAGATGCGCCGACATCTTACGGCCCAAGGTGTTGCAACGTCGGCGATACTTGTGGCTCTCTTGACTCAGGAATCGGCTAAGGCCGCGCCGGCCAAATGTGTCGAAGCAGTCCTCCGGAATCACATGTTGGCGCATGCTCATGTCGGAGCAATTGCTCCCACTCCCATACACGGAGCGGCAAACAGCATTCTGCACGGGATCCTTGTCCGCCGGATTGCCGCGACCGTTGCGATGGCGGTCATCATTCTGGCGCTTGCATTTAGACTTCAAGGAACTCCACCCGTACGAATTCACTTTGGGGCAGGCAATTCGTCTCAGTTGAGTCCGCAAGAACCGGCTCGCGTCGTCCCATCGAGCATCGACATCGGCGCGCCACTTGTCGGTCACACCGAGAACATTCAGGTATCGGACTACAGCCCGCACGCGAGGATAAAGAACGGCATACTCACCCTTACGGTCGCCGCGGAGCATGAATCCATGCCCACGGCCACGCAAAAGCAAACACGACCGGACGATCTCGTATTTAATCCGCAGCCTTTTGAGGGAAATGTGCCGTCTGCCGCCGCTTTTAGTATCAGCCCTCCACCTTTGGCCGCATCGGTTCCCGATCAAAAACCGACTCCCACAGCTCATCGAGAAGTAACGATCTGGAAGGGGGACATCCGTAAACAGCCCGCACGCTTTACCGTGGATGAGCAGATTGACGGCATCAGTCTGATCGCGCCGGACGGCAAACGGATTTGGCGAGAGGATTACCTTCCGGCCAAGGTGTTTCCCGCCACCGACGACCGCGGTAAAAGAGGCGCTGCGATTAGCAATTACAGGGAGACGAAGCTCGCCGAACTGAAATTGGCTGCCGCCAAGCGTATCGCGGCGCTCCGGGACCAATCGGGGAAGGGCCCACACGCCGACCTTCGGGCGCAAGAGCAGACAATCAGGGACCAAACCGTGTTGCAAACTGCCGCTGTGGAATCGATGGCCGGTCACAGTTGGGAGGCGCTGATGAGCGGCCCCCTAACCATGTCGATTACAGTGAGCATTGACCCAGGGACAATGGAGGTACGCGATTCAAAAGACCGGAGGCTTTCACTCGCTACGGCCGATATTGGGTGTCTACGCTACGACATTGTCCGGGGAAGCCCGCCGAAGTTGCCTAAATCGGAGACGATAACTCCGATCCTGCCCGAGTTCATTCCCAGCCTGCTCAATGGGGAATTACACGTTACCTATCGTAGTCACGACGGTACGTTCGTTGTTGGGGCAGTGATCAAAGCAACCATGGGAAAACTGTCCAGATCATTCACCGACGAGCTTGGGAGCCCCGCCGTCGGCATTCGTGATTCGAACCAGCCAGAGGACAATGACATACTCAGTAAGATAAAGAACCTAGCGAGGCGCGTCCCGCTCGGATTGCGACATTCTTAAAGAACCCGACCCAGCCATGCACAGCGCGGCTGGGTCGGATTACTTTCTTCTGACTCTTTGTTGGCTACTTGCTCGGCTTCATCACGGACAGGGCCTTCAACGGGGCAAGACTGCCGATAGATCTCTTAAGCGGCTGTGCTCCAGCCGTCGGAGGCGGAGCAGCGGTCATAGTGGGATCGGCCTTGTTGCCGCACCCGACCAGAACCGACATGCAGACGAACAATGTAAGAAGCGCGCAGGTTATTGTCATAGTATTGCAGTGTCGTAGTTTACAGGTCACTAGACCCACTTTTCTTCAGCGACCATAAATCCTGGCTGAGATCTGTAATTTGGAAGTTTGGATCCGAGTTCTGGATTCCATAATACCAATTTGTGCCGGCGGCGAGGGCGCCGGGAGTCAGCCACTTCACGTGTCCGTCGCAGAACGCGACATTGACTCCACCATTGTGGCGCGGGTCAACGATTCCGGTGTAGGTGAGAAAGCCGCCAAACACCGCCAGGTCCCCTGCCGATCCAGCCCCCCAGCCGTTCCAATAGCAGGCATTGGTTCCATACGGGGGATCGACGCCCCAACTTGGAAAATAGCCGGTACTATCCGTGCCAATGTTCTTGACATCCGTGAGTAGCACCGTTCTGGCGGGCTGCTCGATCTGGGCGACATTAACCGGAACAATAACCACCCCATCGGCATATCCGGGGTCAACGGGGCAGTTAGGCGGATTGGAAGCGAGGTAATTCTCCGGGTTGAGGTAGGCATAATTATAGCCGTACGACGGCAACTCCGGCCAACTTGGAAACTGAACGGTGGGTGCGTCGCCCCAAATCCCGTAGGGGTTCAACTCCTGATCGGGGCAATGAAAGATCATTTTAGATTTGACATAGGGCCGAATACACTGAATCCAGGTGACCGTACCGAGTGCGTTGTTGCACTGGTCGTTCCCTTGTGATTCACCGGCGGAATCACAATAGAAGTCGGGGGGCACGACTTCGTCATAGTCCTGCGTGTACTGAACAATGCCCATCGTTTGCTGTTTCAAATTGGACACGCAAGAACTGGCGCGAGCCTTTTCCCTGGCCTGCGCAAATGCCGGGAATAGGATCGCCGCCATAATGGAGATGATCGCGAGAACTACGAGAAGTTCGATGAGAGTGAACCCTCTACGAATGGTGGTTACTGGCATAACGGTTGATTACTCCAAATCAAAGGAAAAACAACAAAAATGATATTGCGGTTCGAAGGCCACTTGATTGCAGGCGCATTCGTATTATACTTTCATAACAAAACAAAATGCAAGCTTGCCCGGCTATACGGGTAATAATACTGGCCGACATGCGCTGCTTGGCCATGCCAAAAATAAGTCGGTGAGATGTCGTTCGGTCGGTACCGTCCACTATGGAGATTCAAGGAACAGCCGGTACGTTATAGTTACCATGCATAATCCGTGCCAGGTGGTTAATCAGGCGTTGACATGCCGACTTCGACAAGCTTGCAATCGCCACCGCTGTCGGTTGCCAGTTGTCGAAGAAGTCGTGACGCTTCAAAGCTATCGTCAGTGCCGTCGGGGTTCTTGCCGACCAAACCGATGGTGAAAATTCGCGCGTGCTGACGGTTGCGGTCGCGCGCGTGACGCGCTATTTTGCGGAAGTTCGTCTCGCCGACGGTGGGAACGCCATCGGTGATGACAACCACGACATTGACGCCGGACATATCGAGCGCTTGGTCGAGTGCTGCTTGCAAGTCCGTCCCTTCACCAAGCTCCAGCGTGTCCAGAAACTCATTGCCCTCAGCGATCGTTTGCCGCGTGGCTGCCACAAGTCCGTCAGGGTCGAACGGCTGCCTCTTGCCGCAAAAGGCGATGATGTCGAACGATTCTCCGGGGCCAAGTGTCGCAAGGGCATCGCGCAGCTCCTTTTTGGCACGACCGATGCGGGTCGGCATGCTAAGCGAGACGTCGAGAACGTAGACAATGTGTCGCAGTCCTTCGCCGGCGCCCCCTCCGACGCCGAACGGTCCTTCGCCGCTGCCTGCACCGGCGCCATTGCCGCTTCCGTTCCCGTTACCGCTACCGTCGGCGCCGTTACCAGCATCGGCTCCGACAGGCGATCCGGCGTTCGTACCACCTCCCGGTGTCGACGGTCCCGGCGTGACGGCTTCCGTATCCGTATCGGGTGACGGAGTCGGCGGCATCGGTAGCGGTACGGCGGCAACTTTGTCGGGTGTCGGCGTCTCAACGATGTGCGCAGGGACGGGTTGCGTCGGTTTCGTGACTGGGATCGGCGACGGCGACGGCACGGGCCGCCTGGCCATCGCAAGTCGCGGCCTGGGCGGTAGCGGAACGATGATCGTCTTGGGGACAACCGGCCTCGGAACTCTCACGCGCCGGGTATGTGAAGCCGGCGACCGCGTCGCGTGCCTCGTCTGCGTCGCGCGCGGCGGCTCCGGCGTGGCGGGAGGGATGATGATCCGCGGATTCGGGAGCAACGTCACCATTATAGGCCGTTCGTGGGTCGGCGGTCTCATCAGTAACGGCGGCATGGGAGTCCAGAACAGCCCAACCGTAAAGAGTAGGATGCAGTGTAGAACTACGGAAATTGCCAGGCAGAGCTTCAAGCGTTTTAATGAGGTCCACACGATCACGATCTCTCAATTGTTAAGACGTAAGACCGGCACGTCAAGTTCCTCCTTCATATACCCGCTAATGCGTGCCCCGTTCAATTGCCGGGATCAGCATGGTAGAATCCAAGAAAGCAAGCGGACAGAGATGCGATAAAGGGACGAAGCAAATGCGAAGCTCAAACAACATATTGATCCATGCGGGTTTCACGGCATTGAAGGCCGTACTTTCGTTTGTCACAATAGTAGTCGCAGCGATGTTGTTAATGCCGCTCTTCATTCGACCGTCGTGCGGGTGCCGCCAGCCGAGCACTATCAGCAATATGAAGCAGCTTGGCCTAGGACTGTACCAGTATGGTCAGGACTACGACGAGCATTGGCCGGCTCGACAATACACCGACGCGTCGGCACACGCGGTGTCATGGCGAATGCTACTGAAGCCGTACATCAAAAATCCCCGAATTCTTCAATCCCTCAATGATCGCGCGGCCGAGTATCCGGATATCGAGCGCGACGGCTTCAAGCGGTCGTTTGCGGTAAACAGTACATCAGACGGAACCACCGCGATGAACGGGCCGTTTGCCGATAACCTCGGCGGGTGGATTCCGTGGGACACGGTTCACAATCCGGCGGAAGTCATCGGCATTGTTGAGTCCACAGCGGCGTTCAACGACTTTAATTCGCTGTTTCCCCCGGCGTTTACTCACCCAACACACGCCAATACAAATACGGGTCACCTCTTCGTGGGGACGGACAGACCCTCGCGCCAATATGTGGATTGCGTGTTCCTCGACGGTCACGCAAAGGCGGTTGATCCCGATAAATCAGTAGGAGGTCCCGGTACGAACAACCTTTGGACGGTCGACAATGCGCCGTTCAACCCGGAAGAACGCGCGGTTGCTTTGGGCGTGATCGACTACGGAAAGCAGCATTCCGCAGTCGACAACCGATAGGCTTCTCCGCCTTCGCAAAGGCGGAGAAGCCGTCCGAGCCATCTATTTCAGAAATCCCGAAATCTCGCGCTGGGTGTAATCGCGCAGGTAATAGAGAACGACGACGTCCCGGCAACGCCATGACAGCGGACATCACCGCGTCGGCAGTTTCGCGTTGCTCGGCGTGCAGGGCGGGATTATCGGTCGAGGCCATTGACTCCGCGTATTCGATCGGCAGCGGAGCGACCGGCCGGCTGCGCCGGATCCTTTCGCACTGGTGTCGCACGATTCCGCACAGCCAACCTGGAAAAGCCTTTGGTTCAAGAAGATTTTCGAGCCCAAAGTAGGCCGCGACGAATGCCTCCTGTACGGCATCCTCCGCAAGATGAAAGTCGCCGAGGCGGCTTACCGCGCACGCGAATGCCATATTCTGGTACCGCCTGGCGATGTCCGTAAACGCCGACGTATCCCGGTCCTCGCTTTTTCGATCAGCTTTTCCACAACCTACCTCTCCGTAGCACCATTGTTACTTGAGAGTGCCGGAAATCGACGGATCGCTTTAAACTATTTTCACAAACGACGGAAAGCCCGCGCCTTCGGCGCGGGCTCTTGGACGTTTTCTAGATCGAATACTGCGGACTACTGGCCCATGCCGCTAATTGCCCAAGCCTGAGCGCTACTGTTGTTGCAGGTGTAGTTCTGGACGGCTGTGCCGTTGGCGCTGAGTGCTCCAGCGACATCGAGGCAGTTGCCGTTGATGCCGTTCTTGAAGTTATAGTTGTTGCCGGTCTGCACGGCAGTCCATTTCTGGGCCGCTGTTCCGCCACAGGTCCAGAGCGTCACCGCGGCGCCCACGGTTCCGGCGCGAGCGTCGAGGCAGTACGGGCCAAGGTTCACAGCCATGTTCCAATTGCTGCCGCCGACATTGGCAAAGCTCCAATTCTGCGCCTGGGTGCCATTATGGCTCCATATCTGGACCTTGTTGCCGTTGGCAGTGCCGGCGTTGTTGTCATCGAGGCGGGACCCTGTAGCACACTGCGGAGTGAGCGTGTGGACGCCGTTTGCGAGCATGCCGGGACCAGGGGCGTTCACCACCATGGCCGCTCCCGCGGACGTTTCCCATGCATACTGCGCTGTATCCGCCGTTCGGCTGGTCCAAGTTCCGGCCATGAGTCCGCTCGAGTTGCGGTTGTTCCAGGCATCGGTCGCATTGGCGCTCAAATAAGATCCGCCGCCGCCAAGGTTGGCATACCGGGCGAAGATGCCGCGGAAGCCGTAGCCGTCGCCGTCGCCGTTGCCGGTACCTTCCGAACGAATGGGTATGCCGAAGGCGCTCTTCGATTCGTTCACGGCCATGGAGGCTGGGGTGCTATGGCCGGTCCAAGCCGCCGCCCCGATCTCGACGCCCATGTTGTACGAAAGCTCCACCCATTCAACGCTGCCGTCGAGATTGATGTGGTCTGCAATCCTGTACTTCGAGGTGTCGCATACCCTGGGATTAGAGAGGAAGCCGTTCCAAATCAGGTTGGCCCGGGTGCTATCTCCCATCATGGCGGCGTAGATACAGGCGGGGCCGTTGACGCAGGCTTGCTTCGACCCTTTTGACGTACTCCACCAAATCCCCTGAATAAGGTTGGTGTCGTATCCTCGGTTCCACATCATATTGAAGTTGCTGTCGGCAACGGCGGTCTGGCCGGCGCGGCGGTATGCAATGGCCGCCCAGGTGATGTCGTCGTTGAAATTGTTACCGGACCAATTTGTGCCGTAGGTATTGGTAAAGTGCGTGAGCTCGGCGTTCGCATTGTTGATATATCCGGCGTCCTCTTCCAACTCGATCATTTCGGCATTTACCCAAAATGAGCTTTGTGTGCCGGCGTTGTTGGTATCGAAGAAGCCGTTGGTGCCGTTGTAGAACTTGTTGTTCCAGGAGTTAATCGCCAGCGTGCCATTTTGGTCGGCTCTCGCGGCAGGGATTCCCGCGAACCAGCCGAAGGCAGCCAGCGCAAGAATAGGTAATAGGAAACGGTTTTTCATGATTTATCCTCGTATGTTCGATTATTGGCTTGCAATAGTCACGAATAGCATGCAACATGCTTCAGCGCTTGTTGGCTTAATGGTCAAGCCGGTTGACGACCTTCGCATTCCCGCGAAGTTCAAGTAGTCCTTAATATAGCAATTCTAGCAACGTGACTTCTATTGACGATTTGTCGATTATGACAATACCGCCTGCGTATAAACGGTTAACCAAACGATTGGTAAACAACTGCCATTATAGGCACTTTTGGTCCACAAGTCAAGAACTGCGCACGAATTAGTTTAAACGCTTTGATACATTTGATCAACAGCAAAAGCCCACGCGATGCGCGGGCTTTTATGGGCATTCATTCTATTGCGGTAGTCTTATTACTTACTGACCCATTCCGCTGACCGCCCAAGCCTGGGCGGCGCCGCCGTTACAGGTCCAGTTCTGGACAATGGTGCCGTTGGCGCTGCCTGCCCCACTAACGTCGAGGCAGTTACTGTTGATCCCGTTCTTGAAGTTGTAGTTATTTCCCGTCTGCACGGCCGTCCATTTTTGTGCGGCGGTTCCGTTGCATCCCCAAATCGTCACTGCGACGCCGGGCGTGGCACCGCGTGCGTCGAGACAGTACGGGCCAAGGTTCACGGCCATGTTCCAGGTGCTGCCGCCAACGTTGGCAAAGCTCCAGTTCTGCGGCTGAGTGCCGTTATGGCTCCAAATCTGGACCTTGTTGCCGTTGGCGGTGCCGGCGGCGTTATCGTCGAGACGCGACCCGGTGGCGCACTGTGGGGTCAACGTATGGACGCCGTTTGCCAGCATGCCCGGGCCAGGAGCGTTTACGACCATGGACACGCCCGCGGAACAATCCCACGCATACTCTACACCGTCGGACGTTCGGCTGGTCCAGCTTCCGGCCATAAGGCCGCTCGAATTGCGGTTGTTCCAGGCGTCGGCCGCCATGGCGCTCAGGTATGATCCACCGCCGCCGAGACGCGCGTACCTGGCAAAGATGCCCCGGAAACCCGCGCCATCGCCGTCGCCGCTTCCCTCGGCCCGTATGGGTGTGCCGAAGGCGCTCACCGATTCGTTCAACGCCATGGAGGCGGCGCTACTGTGTCCGGTCCACGAGGCAGCCCCGATCTCCGTGCCCTGGTTGTAGGAGAGCTCGGTCCAGTCGACGGTGCCGTTGCTGTTGATGTGGTCGGCAATTCGGTATTTCGTCAGATCGCACACTCTCGAATTTGACAGAAACCCGTTCCAGATCAGGTTTGCCCTCGTGCTGTCCCCCATCATGCCGGCATAGATGCAGGCAGGACCGTTCACACAGGCGTTCTTGGACCCTTTTGACGTATTCCACCAAAGCCCCTGGATCAGGGTGGTGTCGTAGGCCCGGTTCCACATTGTGTTGAAGTTGCTGTCTGCGGTAGCGGTCTGGCCGGCGCGGCGGTATGCGATGGCCGCCCAGACGATGTCGTCGTTGAAGCTATTGCCCGACCAATTCGTGCCGAACGTGTTGCTGAAATGCGTGATCTCGGCATTCGCGGCACTGGCGTATCCGGCATCCTCGAGCACCTCGATCATCTCGGCGTTGGTCCAAAACCCGTTGTTGGTCCCGCCGTTGGTGCTGTCGAAGAAGCCATTCGTGCCATTGTAGAACTTGTTATTCCACGAATCCATCGCGATCGTGCCATTTTGGTCGGCTTTGACGGTGGCGGCCCCAGCGAGCAAGCCGAATGCAGCGAGCACGAAAATAGGTAGTACGAAACGGTTTGTCATGATTTATCCCTCATCGTTGCGTTTATTTGTATTGCAATTATCGTTGATAGAAATGCGAAGCTCGATTGTGTATAAGTTTGGCCCGCCCTCCGAAACGCAAACACTATATTGCAAGTCTTGCGAATAGAGGTCGGTGCGAACAACTCAATGATCCAGCCAATTGACGATCTTCGCCTTGGAGCGAAGGTCAAGCAAGACCCCATGAATCCGCAGATTTGCCTGCTGCCGCTTCCAAAGGCCGGTTGCATCGTCGTATAACGGATTCTCTCCCGGTTCATGCGCATCGCTGGTGCTCACTAATTGAACCAAGCGATACCCGTCGTCCGATTTGACGGGCGTCGGAGTAACGTCACCTTTGTTCTTAAGAGCAACGGCCGCTAAATTGAACGTCGGATCAGTGGCGGCCCCGTCGTACACCACGCCGGCGTCTCCGCCCTTATCCTTAGTACTCGGGTCTTCGTCGTAGCGCTTGGCAAGGTCTTCGAACTTGTGCCCGGCCTTGAGCGCGACCTGAATCTTCTTGACAACTGCCAACGCTTGCGACTGCGTGCGGGCCGGACCCGGTACCGCGTCGATCGCGCCTCCATTTGTGGAGAAATGGACGAATATCTGGCGAACATGCGCCATCTTGACCGGCTTCACGCCGATGAGCGCCAGTTTGTCGAGCTCTATATTGTGACGCCGGACATCGTCAAACAGCTCCCTCGTCAGATCGTGCTCCTTGAGTCCATCGGCCAGCGATTGCGGCGCGATGCTCTTCCGTATAAAGTCCGTCTCCGCCTCGACCTCGGCGTCGGTCACGACGATACCGGCCTTCTTGGCGGCCTGATCGATCAACATGTTATCGATCAAGGCCTGAACCGACTTCCGGCTTGCCGATTGGAACGCGCGGTCCTTGACTTCATCAAGCGTGATCGTCACTCCGTCAACAATGGCCGCTGCTCCCGGCGGCTGCGGCGGATCCTGCGCCGAAGGTGCGACCTGGGCTCCCGCAGTCACAGGAGCGTTTTGGGCCGCTGTCGCTTGATTTGAGTTAACGGGTTCCGCAATGCACGCCGCGGCGACGATGCCCGAGACAACGACGATCGATATCGCGAGTGCCGCGATCTTAAGTGTCAATCTTTCCTAAACTCCTGAAGGTCTTCACGACAACCCGTATATATTGCAAGCCTTGCAAATAGTAAGCTACACTTTTTCGATCAACTTTATCCCGTCGATTCGGCAGAATTGACGCTTAACCGGTTAATCCTTTGACGCGAAGAAATCGGACCTGCACATACGAATAGGTGAGGCTATTATAGCATGTTTAGTCCACAAGTCAAGGTCCGAGCCCGATTAATTTAAACGCTTTGATATATTTGATATACACGAGTTACATCTGACGTTCCGAACGCAGTTGTTCGATCAGAGCGACCACCTTGCGGTCCTCGTGCGAACCGTCCCAGTTCAATTCGCCTTCGAATTGGTAGCGTATCCGGCCTTGTTTATCGATCAGGATCTCGGTCGGCCAAGCGCCCACATTGTAGGCGTCCCAGGTTGCGTTGCTATTGTCGGTGACCACCGGAAATTGCAGCCCTCGCTCCTTGACGAAACGCCGGACATTCGCGATGACGCGCTCCGAGCTCGTCTCGGGCGTGTGGACGGAGAGGATTGTCACGTCGGTACCGCGATACGTGTTCGCCCAGTCATTCCAGAACCCAAGGTTGTGCTTGCAGTTGATGCACTGATGCGTCCAGAACAGCAGCACAACCACCCTCCCCTTCTGCGCCGCAATCGTCGTCGGGCTTCCGTTGACCCACACCCCCGGCGCAATGGCGGGTGCTGGTCGCGTCGCGACGGAGACGGGGTCGGCTTGGACAGCCGGCGTCAGCGCGAACACGGCTACTACTGCGGTCAATGCCAATTGAATTATTCGCTTCATCGTTTCACCCCTTACGACGCGGCTTGCGGTCGCGTCTGTGGGAGTCAACGATTAGACGGAGGGGAAAGTTCAAGAGGGTCAATCTTCGTTGGGAGCGTCGGCGGTTAGGGCTACTCCAACTGCACGATAGTCCTGATCATTGCTGGAGCGATAATCCGCGCTTCTCCATTTCGTATTCAATGGCGGCAATGGGATCGGGCGGCTCAATCGGATAGTGCTTGGCTTCATACGCCTGGACGAGGGTCGCGAGTAAGTCCAGTTGATCGTATTCTTCGTCAGTCTTGTTAGCATCGAATAGCCTCTCGATTTCGGCGAGCGCGGCCTCGTAATCGTCGTGTGTTTTGATCGGTTTGATAGTCATGGTCCTACATACGTTATACCGCATCTATATTCCAGCATGGATGCCCCATTGCAGCCCATTCTTGATCAAATAGTTGAAATGAACCGAACCACTCTCATCGATTTTAAGAAGGAATTTTACGACCGAATGGTAAACTTATGTTTGATGCCTACTATAGCGAAGCTCCCTGCGTAGACGGGGCAACGTCGTGATGAGTGACATACAAACAACAAAAGGAGCATGATGAAAGTTATGCCAACAAGGGACATGCGAGAGGACCCATTCCTGTCGCTTAACGGTGCGGTCAATTACATGGCCGCCAAGGACGCAAGTCGCCGAGAGAAGATTTTACAGGGATTTAAATATCCCGAACCAGAAGGCAAGGCTATGGCGGGATATTACAACCCTGCGCGAAGCGTCATTCACGACTTTCACCGTAATGGCAACACACT
>Ga0206940_1032_pt1 | contig 22322 bp, 21 predicted proteins | sample Alteio_BWOrgHeat_8_FD_152963 | JGI IMG/M metagenome (GOLD analysis project Ga0206940, IMG submission 152963) | Enriched cells from forest soil in Barre Woods Harvard Forest LTER site, Petersham, Massachusetts, United States -... | ecosystem: Environmental > Terrestrial > Soil > Temperate forest > O...
CGACCACTTTGATTAGGAGTTACGCGAAATATGCGGAGGGCTCCTGCTTGATTCAAGTGGGTGAAACGAAGGTGCTTTGCACCGCGAGCGTGGAGGATAAAGTCCCGCCATTCCTCAAGGGGCAAGGGCAGGGGTGGCTGACGGCCGAGTACGCCATGCTGCCGCGTTCCACGCATACCCGCTCCCAGCGCGACAGCGGGAAGCCGAACGGTCGCAGCATTGAGATCCAGCGTCTGGTAGGACGCTCCCTGCGCTCCGTAGTCGACCTGACCGCCTTGGGCGAGCGCACGATTACCGTCGACTGCGATGTCCTCCAAGCCGACGGCGGGACGCGCACGGCCGCCATTTCCGGTGCCTTCGTGGCGCTGGTGGAAGCCTTCGGCTGGATGAAGGATCAGAAACAGATTCGTACCTTCCCGTTTGACGAGTGGGTGGCCGCTGTTTCCGTCGGAGTGGTCAAGGGCGAGGAGCGTCTCGACCTCGCTTACGAAGAAGATTCGCAGGCTGCCGTCGATATGAACATCGTGATGACCGACACCGGCAAGTACATCGAGGTCCAGGGAACCGCCGAAGGCGCGCCGTTCGACCGCGCCCGCATGAACCGGCTTCTCGACCTTGCCGCGGTGGGTGTCCGTCAGATGATCGCCAAACAGCGCGAGGTGCTTGCGGGGGTTATTTAACCCACCCCGCCGCAAGGCGGCGACCCTCCCGAAACGGGAGGGTGATGAGAAGAGTTCAGTATTGACTCTTTCCCTTCCCGCATCGGGAGGGGTGGCGAGGTCCTCAGCGCGAAGCGCATTACCCCAGTCCGGGGCGGACCGAGACGGGGTAGGTCATTGCGGATCGTTGTGGCGACCACAAACGCGGGCAAGGTGAGGGAAATTGTCGCGATCCTCACTGAAGTGCCCGAGCTGAGCGACATTGAGTTATTGACACTCGCCGAAGCAGGCGTGCCGGATTTTGCGTACGAGGAGACCGGCGCGACATTTGCGGAGAACGCCGTCGGCAAAGCGATTGCCGCCGCGACCGCCACGGGACTGCCCGCAATCGCGGACGATTCGGGCCTGTGCGTCGATGCGTTAGGCGGGGCTCCCGGCGTCCATTCGGCCCGTTGGGCCGGCGAAGACGCCACTGACGACGATCGAAACGCGAAATTGCTGGAGGCGCTGGAAGGCGTCCCGGAGAGCCGTCGGACCGCTCGATTCGTCTGTGCAATGGCTGTTGCGTTGCCGTCCGGAAAGTACCGTATTGCCGAGGGAACTTGTCAGGGACGCATATCGGTAAGTTTAAAGGGAGCAAGCGGATTCGGCTATGATCCGGTCTTTGTTGTGCCCGCGCTTGGACGTACTTTAGCGGAACTCGACGCAAACGCGAAAAACGCCGTGAGCCACCGCCGTGCCGCTCTGATGGCCGTAAGTGAGCCAACGCGGTTGCTGCTCGCGGAATTGCAAGTATGAACGCAGAAATCTGCGACAAAACGCGTATTTATGAGGTTTGTTAGCAAGGTAACGGTATAATAATTGTAGACACAGTTTTTTTACGCTAACCCGTTTCGTATTCAGGTACTGGGGGTATATGCTAGCAACCTTTAGCGGATTCAACGGCATGCAAACAAACTGTTTGGGTGCCCACAGGGGATGAACTGCGGGTGGAGACGCGATGACTGGCTTGGCTGAGACGGCAAACGTAACGCTGATCGTGATTGTCGCGTTGGGAACGATAGCGGTTGTGGCTTTGTTGGCGGTCGTCGCGGTGGCCGTCGTCAAGCTGAACCGTCAGATCGAAAAGATAGCGAACATGGCCGAGCCCGTCGCCGTCAAAGCGTCGGACGCGCTTGAGAGCGTACAGCGGGTCACCATGTCGGTCGGTGAGAAAGCCGATCATATATTGACTAGGGGCGTCGCGCTTTCTGACACTGTGTCAAACAATGTCGAGCGCACCGCTTCGGTTGTAGAGCAGACGGTGACGACTCCGCTGATCAAGCTGAGCAGCCTGATTGCCGGAGTTTCCAAGACCATTTCCGTTTACACCGGCACGGCACGGCATAACGGACATTCGAATAGCACTAAGCAATCTAAGGAGTAGGACACCATGGGAAATAGGGATGGCGGCGGAGGCGGAGGCGGTCTCTTTGTTGCCGGGTTGTTGATCGGCGGCGCCATCGGCGCCACGGTCGCGTTGCTCTATGCTCCACAGCGTGGTGACGAGACACGCGACTTTCTGAAGCAGAAGACCAACGAATATAGCGATACTGTTAAGACCAAGGCCACGGACCTTACCGAAGCGGCCAAGGTGAAAGCTAATGAGTTTTCCGCAAAGGCGACCGACGTTGCCGACACCGTGAAGACAAGAACCTCGGAAATGACGGAAACCGTTAAGTCGAAGGCGAACGAAGTCGGCGAAACGGTGAAGGCGCGGGCGAATGATTTAAGCGCGAAGGCTTCCGATACGCTGTCATCCGTTAAGGAGACGGCGCAGAGCCTGGCCGAAAGGGGACGCACCCTCGTCGGTCAGCAGAAGGATCGCGTTGGAGACGCTATCGATGCCGGCAAGCAAGCCGCTCAGGATAAAGAGCAGGAGCTGAAGGCCTCGGTGGAGGCGACCGGCTAGCCCGGCGTCAAAACGTCCGGCGTCGCACTCCCGTGGCGCCGGCTACTGCGTAGGGGATCTGCGCATTCACAGGAGGGTAGTTCAACCATGGCTAAACCAGGACCCGTTGCGGGCTCTGAGGGAGCTCGAAAGATCGCGGAAGCGCATCGCGGCTCCCACGATCATGACAAAGAGGGTGGTTTCGCCGCGAATCCGTCTCTCGCTCGGGAAGCCGGGCGCAAGGGCGGGGAAACGGTGAAAAACCGGTATGGTGCTACGTTCTATCAGAGCATTGGCAAAAAGGGCGGCGAGACGGTGAAACGTGAGCGCGGTACCGAATTCTATGCTGAGATAGGCCGTAAGGGCGGCGAGATGCGTGGCCAGCGGGCAGCATCGCTGCGCGAAGCCAGCGCGGCCGAAGGCGGAGTTACTCCGACCGGACGCAAGCGGGGTCGCCCTGCTAAGAACGCGTCTTAATCAACGCGACAAACCAGTCGGCCCGGGGCTCCCGCCCCGGGCCTGTTTTGTTTTGTGGGGGCATGGCTGATCGGCCTAGACCCTGAACGGTCCGGCTGAGCGGACAAAAACCCCTTCGGGGTTGGTGGGGTTCGGGGATCTCAGCCCCGAAGGGGGGCGGTCCGTTTAGCCATGGCGTTTAGGCCGTAGGCACTCTTAGGGCCGGCGTGCGCTGACGAAACCCACATCCTTGGGTGAACGCACTATTGCGCACACGCCCCACCGCTAGGTGGCGACGGCGATCGCTTCGATCTCCACGCGGACGTCCAATGGAAGCCGCGCGACCTGCACCGTCGAACGCGCGGGGCGTACCTGGCCGTTGAAATACGGACCGTAGACCTCGTTTAGCGCCGCGAAGTCGTTCAGGTCTTGCAGGAAGACGGTCGTTTTGATCACGTCATCCAGCCCCAACCCCTCTTGCTTCAGCAAAGCGGCGAGATTGCGGATGCACTGTTTCACCTGATCCTTGAAGTCTCCCTCGACTACGCGGCTCGTTGCCGGGTCGAGGGGAATCTGACCGGAAACGAACACGAAATCGCCCACACGAACTGCCGGCGTGTACGGAGCGCCCGCCACCGGACCGCTTTCCCCAAAAATGCCCTTCTTTTCCATGCTGTTCCTCCTGAAATCGATGACGCGCACCATTATGGCGGTCTCGCCGCCTTTTGTCAAATCAAGCCGATCCCTCACCCCCATCCCCTCTCGCGGAGGGAGAGGGGTGTCCAATAATTGTTGGCCTGGCGAAGGTGCGAACCCAATATGATATAATATGGCCTAAGGACTGACTTCCACTATGATCATCACGCAAACGCCCCTACGGATTTCGTTCGCGGGCGGCGGTACGGACTTCAAGGATTATTACGAGACCGATGGCGGCGCGGTGATATCGTCCGCGATCGACAAATATATCTACGTCGTAATCAAGGAGCGCTTCGATAAGAAGATCCGCGTCGGTTACACGCGCACGGAGATGGTCGATAGCATCGACGATATCGAGCACGAACTGGTGCGCGAGTGCATGCGCCTGACCGGGATCACCGGCGGCGTCGAGATCGCGACCATGGCCGACATCCCTAGTGAAGGCAGCGGGCTAGGATCGTCCAGCACTGTCACGGTCGGATTGTTGAACGCGATGCATGCCTACAAAGGCGAACTGGTGACCGCCGCGACCCTTGCGGAACAGGCCTGCTATATTGAGATCGATGTTTTGGGAAAGCCGATCGGCAAGCAGGACCAGTATATTGCCGCCTACGGTAATCTGCGTCGCATCGACTTTCATCCGGACGGCGCTGTCGACACGCATCTCGTGGGCGTCTCGGAAGACCAGCGTCTGCGTTTCGGCGAGGCGCTTATGCTGTTCTATACAGGGATTACTCGCAAGGCCGATGAAATTCTGACCGGTCAAAAAGCCAACATCCGCGAGCGCGGCTCAGTCCTTTGTGACCTGAAATGTCAGGTTGGCGAGATCGAAGCGTGCCTGGCCGAGAACAATATGAACAAGATTGGCCGCATCCTGCACGCCGGTTGGGGTCTCAAGAAACAGATGACGGAGCGGATTAGCAATAGCAACATCGACGGGCTCTATGAATTGGCTCTCGACGCAGGCGCGTCAGGCGGTAAGATCGCCGGGGCGGGTGGGGGAGGATTCTTGCTGCTCTACTGCTCGCCCGATCGCCAGCAAGCGGTGCGTCAGGCGTTGTCCGATCTCAAGGAACTCCCCTTCAGCCTGGAGCGCGACGGCACCAAGGTCATCTTCAACGCGCGCCGGTAAATATGCCAAGTTATCCGACCGAACAACAGGAGCGCGCGGCGATCATTTCAGTGTCGCTCGCCGGCGGCGAAGACGACGCCGATATGCGCCTGAATGAGCTTCGCGAGCTCGCCTACACGGCCGGAGCCGAGGTTGCCGCGGAGTATATGCAGAGCCGGCGAGCGCCGGACATGGCGACCTATATCGGTCCCGGCAAAGCCGAGGACCTTAAGAACGACCTCGCCTCCAAGCATCTCGAACTTGCGATCTTCGACGACGAGCTTTCGCCCACCCAGCAGCGCAACCTGACTGAGATCCTGGGCGTGCGCGTTCTCGACCGCACCCAGCTGATCCTCGACATCTTCGCGCAGCGGGCCCGAACACGGGAAGGCAAGTTACAGGTCGAGCTCGCGCAGCTTAACTACCTGCTGCCGCGCCTTTCGACTCTGTACACCAAGTTCGAGCGTCAACAGGGCGGCATCGGCGGACGCGGTCCGGGTGAAACGAAGCTGGAAAGCGACCGCCGACGCGTGCGTGAACGGATCGCGTTGCTCGGGCGCGAGATCGAGGAGATCAAGGAGCAGCGTTTTCAGCAACGCCAGTTGCGTCACAAGCTGCCGTTCCCTACCTGCGCGCTGGTGGGGTATACGTCGGCCGGCAAGAGCACGCTGCTCAACCTCCTGACGGGCGCTGAAGTCCTGGCCGACAGCAAGCTCTTTTCGACCCTCGATCCCACCACGCGCCGCGTTGTCCTACCACACGGCGGCTGGTCGGTGTTGATGACCGACACCGTCGGCTTCATCCGAAACCTCCCGCACCACCTCATCGCCGCGTTCCGGGCGACCCTGGAAGAGGTGGCCCAGTCCGACTTCCTCATCCACGTGGTCGACGCCGGTCATTCCGAGCGGGAACGGCAGATGCTGGCGGTTATGGAGGTGCTCAAGGAACTCGGCGCGGAGGATCGCCCGATTATTGTCGCTTTCAACAAGGCCGACACCGTACGTGACACCTACCAGTTGCGGGAGCTGATCCTGCAATACCCTAACGCTTGCTACCTGTCCGCACTCCGTCGCGACGGCATTCCCGACCTGATGGATCGCATCGAGTTGACCTTGAAGTCGCTACTCGCGTCCGTCGAGCTGCGCATCCCCTACGACCGCAGCGACCTAGTCGCCCAGTGCTACGAGAACGGGAAGGTCCAGTCCGTCGACTACGGCCCCGAATTCATCCTCGTCCGCGCCGACATCTCCAAAGACCTCGCCGGCCGCCTCGCGCCATACACCCCGAACTACGTCCCGGATATCTATTGAGTTTCTGATGTGGTAGAATCTCTTATGTGACTGCCAAGGGTGCCATGCTCGTAGCCCTGGACGGGCATGCCGACGCAGTTCGGCTTCGGCAAATCAGATAACCGCGGGAACCGCATTTCCTCTTGCCAGATCTGGCCAAACATGATTCGAAAAACCTGCCATCGATACAATTCACCTGGCGATTCTCATTTTCTGACGTTTTCTTGCTTTCGCCGTCAGCCGTTTCTCAAGAATAAACAACCCCGAATATGGTTTTGCGAGTCGTTGGCCGGCGCAACGCGTAGCCACAATATTGCCCTTTGGGGCTACGTCATCATGCCGGAACACGTGCATCTCATCGTCAGTCCGCGTGAAGCGGACTACAATATCAGCCGATTCTTGAACTCCGTGAAACAATCCGTCACGCGCAAGGCCTATTGGTATCGACAGAAATCTGATAAGCCGGACAATGTATGGGAACAGTTTTACGATGTGCATCCAGACGGAAAGGTTCATTTCCGTTTTTGGCAGCGCGGCGGAGGCTACGACCGTAACATTTGGTCTGCAGATGAATTGCGTGAAAAACTGGAGTATATGCACAATAACCCAGTGCGTCGAGGTCTTTGTGACGCGCCGGATCAATGGTATTGGTCAAGTGCCGGCACTATGCGGGTGGCGAAGGCGGGCCTGTTCCGGTTGAGACGGCCGACATGTAACTGCAACGGGACGACATGCCCGTCCAGGGCTGCGGGCATGGCACCCGCTGCGCCGTAGAACGGCCAGCCGGCCATGTCACGCGGTCTTGGTCGTAGAATGTACGAGGCGATCATTCTCATCGAATTCGGCTTCGATACACCCTCCTTCAACGAACCATTTCGTCTTGAACGCGCTGATTGCATCGCCTTCCCCGAGATATGCGGTGAGCGCGGTTCGGTGGTTAAACGACAGGTTGAGAATGGCATTGTCAAGTGTCTCCGACACTGTGACGATATCCCGCGTTATTGCCAATTTAGGTTGGAGGGATTGAATTACAATATAGACGTTACCGTTACCTTCCGATTTCGGGCATACGAACCAGGTCAGGCCGTTTGAGTAGCCGACGCAGAGAATTGCGTACCGAAGTGGCATTTCTGAATCTGAAATAACAAACGGTTCGGCGTTCGCCCATGATGCGTCGCGCACAAGCTCCGTCTCACTAAGTGTCTTAACCACCTGAAAGTTCCTTGGCGGAGCGTCGAGACGCGGGTTTGCCCAAGCCCACCACCATGTATCGGTAAGAAAGCTGTGACTTCCCACGATCTGGATTGTGCCGCGGCAAATCTCTTTGCCAGTTGTCTCGTCCGTAAACCAAATTTCGCCGGCGCGAAGGTCTACGTCCCACCGCGACTGAATACATAGATAGCAGACGTTGCAATGCTAAGGCGTGTTCGACCGCTTTAAGAACGAAATCTTCGAATCGCCCTTCGACTTTCATGATGACTTCCCTCGTCGCCTACAAGTCCCGACCGACGGCGGCCGCGACCTTCTTCAACTCGACCATCATGTTCTGGAAGGTGGGAATGGTGACGCTTTGGGCGCCGTCTTTGAGGGCTTTTTCGGGGTTGGGATGGACCTCGACGAGGAGGCCGTCAGCACCGACGGCGACCGCGGCGCGGGAGATGGCGGGGACCATTGAGGAGCGGCCGGTGCCCTGGGAGGGATCGACCACGACGGGCAAGTGCGACAACTCGCGCACGGCGAGGACCGCGCTCAGGTCGAGGGTGTTGCGCGTGTACGGCTCGAACGTTCGCACGCCGCGCTCGCAGAGCATCACCGCGTCGTTGCCGCCCTTCAAGATGTACTCCGCCGCCTGCAGCCATTCCTCGATCTTGGCGCTCATGCCGCGCTTGAGCATCACCGGCTTCTTGACCTTGCTGACCTCGATCAACAGGTCGTAATTCTGCATGTTGCGCGTGCCGATCTGCAGGATGTCGGCATATTCGCAAACGAGATCGATGTTAGAGACGTGCATGACCTCGGTGATGATCGGCAGCCCCGTCTCCGCGCGGGCCTGCGCCAGAAGCTTGAGGCCGTCTTCCGCCATGCCCTGAAATGAATACGGCGACGTGCTCGGTTTGTACGCCCCGCCGCGTAGGATAGTGGCGCCGGCGGCCTTGACGGCGCGCGCCGTTTCCATGAGTTGCTGCTCGGACTCCACCGTACACGGACCCGCCATCATGACGAACCCGTTGCCGCCAATAACGACGTCGCCGACTTTGACCGTGCTTTTTTCGTGCTTGTATTCGCGGCTTGCGAAGCGATACGGCTTGAGGATGAGCACCGCGCGATCTACGCCGGGAAGCGAATCGACCTGCTCCACGACCACTTCTTCGTCCTCGGTCGGCGCGCCGACACCGGCGATCACGGTCCGCTCCACCCCGTAGATCGGATGGATCTCGTAGCCCCACTTCTGCAGCGCGCCTTCAACCTGACCGATCTGCTCCTTGGTTGCGTCGGCCTGCATGATCACAATCATATCTCAGTGGCTCCTGTCATAGACCTCACCCCAACCCTCTTCTTGGAAAGGAGAGGGGGTTACTTGAGCACGCTCTCAAGACAATGGATGAACCGGGCGTTCTGTTCCGGGGTTCCCACGGTGACACGGATGTGCTGCGGCAGGCCGAGACCTGCTCCGGCGCGGATGATGACGCCGTGGTTCAACAACTGATTAAAGACGGCCAGGCTGTCGCGCGCAACGTCGACGAGGACGAAATTCGCCTCGCTCGGAACGTAAGGCAAACCAAGTCGATCAAATTCCCGGTAGAAATATGCGCGTCCTTCCGTGTTGAGGGCGACCGAGCGCGCAATGTGGTCGTGGTCGCCGAGGGCGGCTGTCGCGGCCGATTGCGCAATCAGGTTGACATTGAACGGCGAACGCACCTGATTGAGGAGCGCCGCGATCTCCGGCCGTGCGATACCGTACCCCACGCGCAGGCCGGCCAAACCGTAAACCTTGGAGAATGTGTTCAGCACAACGACATTTCGTCCTTCCAGAACATAGGGCAGCGTCTTTGGCTTCTCGATACTTGTCACGTACTCGTCGTAAGCTTCGTCGAACACCACCAGAACGTGGTCGGGAACGCGATCGAGGAAGCTTTCGACGGCCGATTGCGTCACCAGCGTCCCGGTCGGATTATTGGGATTCGCGATAAAGACGATCCGTGTTTTTGGTGTGATAGCGTCCAGCATCGCAGGTAGGTCGTGAGTGTACCCCGTAATCCCCCCTCTGGAGGAGGGGCCGGGGGATGTCAGCGGCACCTTAATCGGCGTCGCATTGCACTGCTGGGCGTAGATCTCATACATCGCAAACGACGGATCGCCCTGCACGGTATTGTCGCCCGGCTGCAAGAACGTAAGCGCCAGTAGATGCAAGACTTCGTCGCTGCCGTTTCCGAAAATCAGATGATCCGGCGGGACCTGCCGGTGACGCGCAACTGCCGCGCGCAGGGCTGGGGCGTCGCCTTCCGGATAGAGCGCCACACCGGCCGCCGACTTATGGATGGCGTCGACCGCGGCGGGGCAGGGACCAAGCGGGTTCTCATTGGAAGCGAGCTTGATGACATCTTTGAGTCCCAACTCGCGCTGCACTTCCTCAATCGGCTTGCCCGGCACATACGGCTTGAGCCCGCTGATGTGGCCGGCCACGGTCGGGGGCATTTGCGGTAAAGTGCGTACATCTGATTGCTGGTTCATCGTCGAATCTCTCCTGAGGAATCCCTATTGTTACAAAGTGTAGCATAATCGCATCCGGGATCGCAATCCAACTTGACTCGGGAACATCCCGACTTTTGTCGTCGTCTCGATAAGTGTGACTAAATACACATCTCAATGTTAAGCCGATCACTTACACATTGAACTAAACTTGGTACAGTGGACTCAGTTTAACTTCAGGACGTTCTTGGGAATGCATGCCCGTGCATTAATGCACGAAGTCGGAACCAATCTGAGGTTTTTCTCGTAATGCAATTCAAAGTGTGAGATATGTTACTTTTTATGGTATAAGCAGGTAAGTATAAATACCGGGCCGATCGATCATTGTAATCTGGTATTCAACTTTTGACGTTGGATTTGCCGGACTACTTTGAAGCGAGAAGTCTTTATATAAAATTACTTGACTTTTTCATAATAAGCGGGGTATAGTTCACAAGTAAGATCGAATTGGCAGGAAATCACAGGCCGGTTCGGTTATATCACACAGAGTTCGTGTAGTATGACGTGACCTCTAAACAGAGTGTGCAAGGAATTAGGAGACCGTCAAAATGCATCGCAAATGGAGTAAAGAGTCAATTGCAATGGAAATCGTCAGCATGTACGAATCTGGCGAGAACCTGAACTATTCTAGCATTGCCAATACCAACCTCTCCCTCTTGCGAGCCGCGACTCGGTACTTCGGCACTTGGGAAGCGGCCGTAAATTTTTCCGGACTTGACTACGATCAAATTCGCCGGTACAAGTCCTGGACGCGGGAACGGATTGTTGCCCGAATCCAAGAGTTACACAAGCAGGGTATCGATCTGTCCTGGCGTAATGTATGTCTGAATGTCGATCCGCAGCTTGCGGCGGCAGCTACCAAGAAAAGCCATTTTGGCTCGTGGCGCGAAGCCCTTGAGTGCTCCGGTCTGGACTACGACAGCATCCGGCGCTACCGCGAATGGGACGACCAGCGCGTGCTGCAGATGGTCCGCGAGTTTCACGCGACCGGAATGGGCCTGAACGCCAAGAATATGGAAATGGAAGATATCACGCTGATCACGGCGGCGCGTCGCCGGTTTGACTCCTGGCATCAAGCGTTGACCGCGGCAGGTCTCGACTACCGCCAAATCGTGCAGCGCGCTCCGTTCAAGCGTGGTCTCGGTCGAGGCCAGAGCAAGCGCGTGGCTAGCTAGCCGCCGCATCGCGCCGAAGAGTTTTGTTGTTAATGTAAAAAGTTGAAGCCACCCCCTTGGGTGGCTTTTTCTATTTTGAGGCTTTTCAGGCCGAATTGTTCCCCGTTCAATATTTTTGTATATTTCCTTTCTAACCAGGTGAGATTTCGGCAGTATGGTGCTATAATAACGCGTATTTACCTGAATACGGCGCTCAACTGGCCAATCATCGACGATGACCCTGAGCGCCGTGCTCTATGGGTAACCCTCATGTTTCCTCTTATTACTGAAGAACGTATATTGCGTCCGCTACGAAGCGCAGTTAGCTCGTGCCACAAAGGAGCTGATTTACCATGCGCGACATGCCAATTCTTAGGCTTAGCGTTCTCGTGCTCATCGTCGGCTTTGCCGTCGGTGGATGGCGGTCGTGGCACTCACCGCACACGGACCATCTACTACCCGGCGACAACCTGACGCGTATCGAGCTTCTCACGACTGCCGACAAGGCAAACTGGGTGCGATCACAGGTCTTTACGTTCAACGAAATCAATTACAAGAAGTACCAGGTGACAGTCCACTACGTGGATTCCCGCGCGGCGATGGAGAAGGTGCTCGACGGATCTGAACAGCCCGTTTTGTGGAGCCCCGAAAGCCCGACCTGGATAGCGCGCGCCAATGACGTTTGGCAACAGCGCAAGGGTGGACCACTAGTGCAGGTGGACGATTACACGTCATACCGCGTGTTTCTGCGCTCGCCTTTGGTGTTCCTGACCACGCACGAGAAGGCCGGTTACTTGCGCCGATATCTCAGCGGATCGCGACCGTGGGCATCACTGCACGACATGAGCTCGGGCGATCTTCGACCGCCATGGGGAAGGCTGCGATTCTCGATTTCAGATCCGTTGCGATCAAATAGTGGCATGGCATCATTGGGAATGATCCTGGTAGAATATACTCGTGATCATGGAGGTTCGCTCACCGGGGTTGCGTCGACGCCGCAATTTGGCGCATACCTCGCCAAACTGAATCGCGGGCTCGTGTTCGACGAACCTTGCCGCCAGGGGACTGCGGCGCTTGCCGCCGCATACGTCCGTGACGTAGAGTCGCGCGACGTTATCGTCACTTACGAGAACATTGCGCTTTCGGCGGCACGGTGGAATAAGACGCTTGAGGTGATCTATCCGAACCCGACCGAAACTGCCGACCTCTCGGTCTGCATCGTCAACGGTTCATGGGTTACTCCTCAGCAGCGCGTCGGAGCACAGGCGTTCATGGCCTATATCAGCAGGCCGGAATCGCTGCAATTGGGGCTGCGCTACAACATGCGTCCGGCCGTTCCGGAGAGTGCAACCACGATGGAGACGCGGCTGGCGCATTACCAGTCACAAGGATTTCAACAGACCTATACCACCGTGGAACCGCCGCCTTATGATGCGCTGAATATCGCGGCCGGACAATGGAATCGCCTTGCGTTGGGGCGCGTGCGCAACTGACGGACGCCGCCCCGCGGCGGGATGGTTGCGCGGGATGCGGTGCATTTTCTGAACTTAGCCAGAAAGACAGCGAGGCTACTTTGGACGACACAATCAGCGTATCGGACCGCATCCATGGCGCGGTACGTAATCCCTATAACATATTCGCATTGTCCGTCGGCGTGGCGCTTTCGGCGGCCTTGAACCATCTCGCGCCTCTGTTGCTGACCGTGGTCGGCGAGACCGTTTATTTGGTGGTCGTCGTAGCTACGGGGCGTCAACGCCCCTCAGCGAAAGACGACTCACAGGCGGTGGCAAATATGCCCGCGCCGGCTCCCGACACGGTCAAGAAAGAGTCTGCGAGGGGCGGGACATTTAGGGTCAAGGGCGCCCGCGAACCGTCGCCTTCCGATCTGACGCCCGAAGCGCAAGAACGGTATTTGCGAATTGAAGCGACATACCGGCTTATCCGGCTCCAAGTGGATGATTCCAAGCCGGAATACCGCGAAATGACGGCGCATCTTGAGTATCTCATGAGTCGTTTCGTCTATTTCGCGGTGAAGTTGGAGAAGCAACGCGACAGGCTTCGAGCAATCGATACGGAAATAAAAACCTTGAAAGGCTCACAGAAGTTGGCCGCGGGGGTCGTCGATCTGCAGCTTGTCTATTCGGCCGGTGACCGCGCCGGCGAAGAATCGCTTGAAGAATGGATACAGTCTCGTATGCAGCAGGCGCATGAGGGTTACGAACGTGCGCTCGGGGAGATTTCTTGGCAACGGGAACAAGGGCCGGATACCGTGGACCTTGCCAATCTCGACGAGCGTTCGCAACTGCTTCTTCAACGTAATCGGTACGTGGATAAGCTCGGGAAAACCATCCTCAATCTGCACTACGAACTGCAGTTGCTGGACAAGAAGTTTTCGATGATTAGCCAGGAGATCACGACTCGTAGAGCGGAGCAAGTGCTATCCGACGTAAAGGCGTTGGTGTTGCAGACTCAGTCGCTCGCGCGTACGATCGACGAGGTGGACGCTTTGGAAAGCGTCATCCAGTGCGCGGCAGCTTAGCTCCGACGGCTCCCCGTTTTTCCTCAATAGACCTCTTCAACATACACTACCGGAAACCGTTTTCGAATATTTTTGGTTATTGGGAACTGACGCCAGCATCCAGCAGGTATAATCCAGTATCATTATGCCGGTTCGTTGTGCCAAGAAGGCATACAGTCCGGCACTTTGGTGGGGATTAGCAATGAGCTTGACTGAACAAGACACACAAACAAAACGATGTAACCGCTGCCATCTGCTTCTACGAAAATCCGACTTCAATCCGAACCCGCATTTTTCGGATGGTCTTCACGGCCACTGCCGGATGTGCCAGGAGATCACCCGGCAGGAGTGCGAGGCGATTGTCGCCGATCGGGACCGTAAGCTGGAGCAAAAAGCCCTGCAGCGTTCGCCCGAGGAAAGCGAACACCTCAAGCAGCGCAATCTCCAGTACCGTCGCCGTTATCTGGCAAAAAAGAAAGCGTTGCGTGAGCAAACATCCAAGCGCGGCAAGTCGACGGAGTCCGGGCCTTAACGTTCCGGCATCTCGTCTCCTGTGGACGCATCGGTCGGCGCCGTAAGCTCGGCATCTCGTTGGGCCGACCGGTGTTCCCACGCGACGCGAAGCTGCCGCAGCTTCTCTTTGTCGCGCTCGTATTCCATATGCTCCTCCGCTTCCCATCCGGCGACGATTGCGCCGACGCCCATCATGAGAAAGAGGAGGTCGAGACCGTAACTTGCCGGATGCGTGCCGGCGAGTGCGTGGATCGCCCACACCACAGGCATGACCGCCGCGCCGATCGCCATGAGGTAACGGGGATGAGCACGTAACGCGGGAATGGGTCCCAATATCGCCGTGCCAAGCACGAATCCCGCCGCCGCGTACAGAAGCATAAAGAGAAGGTTGATCATAACGAATAAAAGGCAGCGCCGTTTATCGACGGGCGCTGCCTTATTCGACGTAGACCGGACAGAAACCTGCTCGGGAATGCGACCTCACCCCAACCCTCTCCTTGGAAAGGAGAGGGAGACAGGCTCCGCTCCCTGTCGGCGAAGGCCGACTATTGAACTTGATAGCCGCGAATTCATTCGCCCGGAGCGCTTAGTACCCCTTGACAAGTCTGGAGAAGTTTTCGCGGTCAATGGCGCGGGTGGCCGCTTCTTCAAAGGTGACCGTTCCGGCGCGGTAAAGCTCGGCGAGGACGCGGTCCATCGCCTGCATGCCGTATTGCTGCCCGGTTTCGATAATCGACGCGATCTGGTACGTTTTTCCCTCGCGGATTAAGTTACGGACGGCCGCGGTGGCGATCATGATCTCGATGGCGGCGATTCGGCCTCCGCCGGGGCGTGGTAGGAGCTGCTGCGCGACAATGGCCTCGACACTGGTGGCGAGCTGGATTCGTATCTGCTCCTGTTGATGCGCCGGAAAAACGTCAATGATGCGGTCGATAGTCGCCGCGGCGCACCGTGTGTGCAGGGTGGCAAAGACCAGGTGACCGGTTTCGGCCAACGTGATGGCGGCGGAAATCGTTTCCAGATCGCGCATTTCGCCGACCAGGATGACGTCCGGATCCTCGCGGAGCGCGGCGCGCAGGGCGTTGTTGAACGAATCCGTGTCGCCTCCCAGCTCTCGCTGGTTAATCATGCTCCGCTTGTGCGTGTGCAGATATTCGATCGGGTCCTCGATGGTCAGGATGTGGCACTCTCGCTCGTTATTGATGATGTCGATCATGGAGGCAATTGACGTGGACTTTCCCGAGCCCGTTGGCCCGGTCACCAACACGAGCCCCGCATGCTTTCGCGTGAGGTCGCGCAGAATGGGTGGCAGTTTGAGTTGCTCCATCGTCGGGATGATGTTGGGGATGACGCGCATTGCGGCCGCCATGCTGCCGCGCTGACGGTACACGTTGAAGCGAAATCGCCCAACCCCCTTTACGCCGTAGGAAAAGTCGAGCTCGTGCTTCCGCTCAAAAATCTCGATTTGGTCGGCGCGCAGGATGTCATAGATGATTCGCTGGGTGTGCTGTTCCCGGGCGCAGACGAAGGGCAGGGGAGTTAACATTCCGTCCTTACGGACCATTGGGGGCAGGTTGACCGTCAGATGCAGGTCGGATGCGCCGTACTGGATCGTCATCTTCAACAACTCGTTGACATGAACATCCTCAAGCCCTTGTTGTCCCCTCGTTTCGGGGATCGGTTCGTTCAGAGCGGCGCTGTCGATCAGGGGCGGCCCAGCGGCGGTGGCACGCGGAACAATCCGCGTCAGACCGTCTTCCTCGTTCGGCAGGGTCGATGCGGGAGCTGCTCCCTGCTCCATAAACTCGTCCAAGCTGTTGGTAACAACCGACCGGGCGTCGCTCAACCGACCCAACTCGGGGTTTATCGCACCGATGGGCGCGGGCGAGTCCGCATCGTCCGCCGATCCCACAGCGGTGAATGTTGTTTGTTTCCGGGCCGCGTCCGTGAGCCCGCCTCCTCCGGAGGAGAAGCCGTTCTGTGCCTGACGCTGGTCCTCTTTGACGAACGGCAGCAGTGTTTCACCGGCGGCTTTGGCCTTTGTTTCCGCTTCGACAGCTTCTTCGCGCGCGGCGAGCAGCAGCTCGATGCTGTCGTACGATTCCGAGACTCTGGCAGCAAAATCGCCGTCTTGCTGCGCCTTCTGTTTGCCGTCATCGCCGGGCGGATTGAGTGGGAGAAGATCGGGATCGTTGACAATCATGATGGTTCCTTAATGAGAAAACCTCACCCCAACCCTCTCCTTGGAAAGGAGAGGGAGTAAGGTCTTATCCGGAATAGATAACGCGGAGCGACTCCTCAAGGGTGGTAATCCCAAGGAGAATTTTCTCCATGGCGTCGTCCTTGAGCGTCCGCATACCGGCTTCGATGGCGGCTTCGCGAATGGCGTAAGACGACGCGCGCGCGAGGATCAACTCGCGCACTTTGTCATTCACCGGCATCAACTCGTACACACCGACGCGACCTTTGTAGCCGGTGCCCTTACAAGTCTCACAGCCTCGTCCTCGGTAAAAAGTCACCTCGCCTTTGTCGAGAATATCCAGGTTCATGCCCAGACGCTTGATGGCGTCCTTGGGAGGGACATATTGCTCTTTGCACTTGGAACAGACCATGCGCAGCAGGCGCTGTGCGAGCACGCCGACGATGGACGACGCGATCAGAAAGCTCTCCACGCCCATGTCGAGAAGGCGGGCCACGGACCCAGGAGCGTCGTTGGTGTGCAGCGTGGAGAGCACAAGGTGGCCGGTCAGCGCCGCCTCAATGGCGATCATCGCCGTTTCCTGGTCGCGCATCTCGCCGACCATGATGATGTTCGGGTCCTGCCGCAGCATGGAGCGGAGACCGGACGCAAAAGTCATTCCTGCCCGGTTGTTCACCATGCTCTGCGTAATGCCGGAGAGCTCGTACTCGACGGGGTCTTCAATGGTCAGAATATTCTTTTCCCCGGAGTTGAGCTTGGCCAGAACCGAATAGAGTGTGGTTGACTTGCCGGACCCCGTTGGCCCGGTAACCAGGATAATGCCGTAGGTGCGCGAGATCATGCTCTCGAACATTTCGAACGTATAAGGCAGCAGGCCGAGCTTGTGAAGGCCGACGGAGATATTTGACTTGTCGAGAACGCGCATAACGATCTTTTCGCCGAACACCGCCGGAAGTGTCGATACGCGGAAGTCGTAGGGCTTGCCTTCGATCGTCGCCGAAATGCGTCCGTCCTGCGGCGCGCGCTTTTCGGCGATATCCATATCCGCCATGATCTTGAAGCGCGACGTAATCGACGCCTGCGTTTTCTTGGGAAGCTGCATGCCGTCGATCAGAATGCCGTCGACGCGATAGCGAATGCGCAAACAGTCCTTGGCGGGCTCAACGTGGATGTCCGAAGCCTTGTCGTTGATGCCGCGCGTGATGATCATGTTCGCGAGGCGGACGATGGGCGCCTCGCCGGACAGCTCCTTGAGTTGCTCGATAGATATGTTGTCGTCGTCACCGACGCCGTCGGTGAGCTCGACTGTCCCGTCGGTGAGGTCGCGCATGACGTCGGAGACGGCGTCCGTGACGTTTACTTCGGTGCGGTAGTTGGCGGCGATTGCATTGATGATGTCTTCTTCGGTCGCGATGACCGGTTCGACTTCCTTGCCCGTAATCAGCCGTATCTCGTCGATGGCGAAGATATCCAGCGGATTCTTCATCGCCAGCGTGATTTTCTTAGGGGATCGACTGGTGGGGAAAACCTTGAAGCGCCGCGCCAATTCTTGCGATATTACTGAGATTACTTCGTCTTCAACTCGTATCTCGGAGAGGTCAATATACGGCACGCCCCACTGCTCGCCAAGCGCCTTGACGCGGTCGCGCTCGGTGACCAGGCCCATCGAAACGAGCAGGTCGCCGATCTGTTCTTGGGTCTTCAATTGACGCTGCTTTTCGAGCGCCTGCTGCAGTTGTTGTTCGGTGATTAGCCCGCCGGCTACAAATATCTCGCCAATGGCAGCGGATTGCATGGGTCCAGACTTCCTTACTCTGTCGTGAGTCGCACATTCGACGGCGTCCCCCCGTGAAACCGGGCCGACGCAACGTCAGATATGCATCTTGATTATCGGCTTATCGAATATGCTTCTGTAGGCGCAGGTACTGGATAAGGAGGGGGATGCGTTTCGAGTGCCGCCTAGTTGACGCGTGGTGAGACTTAATCTAGTATAATAAGTGTACGACGACGATAACCTTCGACGGCATCCAGCCTGATGTGGCTGCTACTGGAATCGCGGCAAATTGTGAGGTCCTACAATGAGTACCTTGACTGAACTCCGACCTGATTTACAGTTGGACGCAATTATCGATGCGACAGATCTGTCGCAGTTGCGCAAATTCACTCGCGAAGAGTTTTACGCGATGGACCACGCCGGTATCTTCGACGACGACCGACGCGTGGAACTCATCGACGGAAGAGTTATCACCGACACCACGCCGGTTACGGACGAGCACAGTTGGGGTGTTGAACGGCTCAACCGAGCGCTCATGAAGTGCACGGACGGAACCAAATATCGAGTGCGCGTGCAAAGCGGGATCTCCATGCCGGGTGGTCGGGAGCTTCAGCCGGACTTCGCGATTTGTTTGCCTAGTGCGGACGGGAGCCATAGAAATCCAACTGCTGATCAAATTGTGCTGGTGGTGGAGGTGTCCGATTCGAGTCTCTCAAACGACCGCACGGCAAAGATGCAGCGCTATGCTGCCGGCAACATCCCTACATACTGGGTCGTCGACGTTCCGCACCGACGCGTGTTTGTCTACCGAGACCCGGAAGACGGCGTCTATTCCCGGATGGAACCATACTCAGGTCAAGACAATTTGGAGTTCGCCGGCATGACGATACGAGTCGCCGACATATTTTGAATCGATAGACTTAACCGAACTAAGCAAGACAAAGGCCGGAGCATCCCTGATGGGACGCGCCGGCCTCTCTATCGTTCTACTGGAGTCCCATCTTATTCCCCCAGGATTGGGGGCGACGGGGCCGGACTCTACGCAGCGTTCTTCTGGATGGACACCTTGACGAAGATGACCACTTCGTCGCGCCCGTGCGTCGTGGTGGTATCGCGGAAGAGCTGCCCAAAGAAAGGCAGGTCGCCGAAGAACGGCACTTTCTGCACGTTCTTTACGTCGTTCTGGCTAATCAGGCCGCCAATCGCGATCGTCTCGCCATCCTTCACGCGGACCGTGGTGGTGGCTTCCCGATTTGCGATCTGCGGAAGTTGTCCGCCGCCGGGCACGTTTAAGAATCCGGAGATGGTTGAGACTTCCGGATGAATGTTCAGCGTGATATACCCGTCGTTGTTGACTTTACCTGTGACGTACAGCTTGATGCCAACGTTCACGGAGGACGTTGTTACGGTCTGCTGGCCGTTGGCATTCGAGATCGACGAGATATAGTAGATGGTATCCCCGATGAACACCGCCGCCGGCTGTCCGTCGACTGCCGAGATGTTCGGATCGGATAGCAACTTGGCGGAGCCGTCCTTGAAAAGCCCGTCCAACGTTACCGTTGCCAGTTGAAATGCGGGAGTTCGACCGATCACACCGAATTTGGTGATGTTGCCGGGATAGGGCGCTGGAAGCACCGGATCGGTCGGCTTCACCCCAAACGGAAGCAGCTCGCCGATGGTCGTACTGGCATTGCTAAAGTCCCAGTTCAAGCCGATTTTTTTCGATGAAGTCGGATTCATCTCAGTGATTTTGGCTTCGTAAACTATCTGAGACGGCTGGAGGTCTACCTGATTCAGGAGAGCGAGTCCTCGCTCCACGTCCGCATCATTTCCCGTAAGGAGAAGCGAGTAAGTGGTCGGCTTGGTAGCAATCGTTCCCGATGTCATTGAATTGGTCGGAGGCATGGCAGACGCTCCGGTGGACGTTGTTGAGGTCGTAGCGGTCATGTCGGCGGTGATCGGTGCTTTCAGGGAGAAGCCCTGAGTTGGCCCTGGCGTCACAACGAGACTTGGAACGAGACGGTTTAGAACGTCCGTCAGATCCTGAGCTGACGCGTATTTGATGTTGTACACGGTGGTACGCGATGCCGAAATACCACGCGAAAGCGCGGCTTCCGAATCGCTAATCAGCATTTTTACTTGAGCGACATCCGCATCCGTTCCTGTGACAATGAGAACGCCGCCACCCCCACTCACGCCCTTGCCGGGAGTGGCTTTGACGTTTGGATAGCGGTCCTTGATCGTGCTCGTCAGATCGTTCGGGTCTGAGTACATGAAGCTAAGAACTGCCGTGGTCGGGGGGACCGAGGCGGTTCCGCTTGCCGTCAACGACTGGATCGATGTCGGCGAACCGACAACGTAGGTCCTGCCAACCTTCGCGTATTGGTAGCCGGACAGCTTCGTAATCAGATCAAGCGCTTCGTCCAGGTAGACGTGCGTCAAAGAGACGGTGACGTTGCCTTTGACGTCGGTTCCCGAGACGATGTTGGTATGTGTTTGCATCGCCAGCGATTTGAGAACATCGTTGATGTCCGCCGCAACGAAATCCAGGGTAACCTGCGGTGTGGTGTCCCCTTGTTCGGCTGCGTCCCCGTCTTCGGCGACACGCATCGGCGACGGCGCCTTGGCGACGCGGATTGGAGCCCTGGTCGGTGCGGGAGCCGCGGGTTGAACAGCCGTCTGGATCGGTTGCGGCGCCACCGCCGCGATCGCGGCGGCAGGCGGCGTTTGTCCGGACGGCATCACTTGCACGTTCGGCAGGATCCGGATCTGGTCGGCCGTAGGCGCCAGAGCGACTTTGACGCCGTTGGCCGGAGCCGCCGCGTCCGCTGTCATGGGTGCTGCCGCGGCAGTGGTAGCCGGTGCAACGGGAATCACGGCTGGGTGCGTCGTTCCCGGCGTGACCCGCTCATTGACGGGCGCCCAGGGTTTCGCAGCCTGGCGCATCCACCGCCCGCGTCGTCCATGGTGTCGGCCTTTCATGCCCGCGGTCCACGGATGAGCGGCCGCCCATGGGGAAGCATGGACCTTATAGCGAACGTGCTTGGCGGCAAACCGGTGCTGATAGGCCGCTTCTTGCGCGGGATGCTGCTGAGCCCATCGGACGGCCCAGACGGACCGATGGTGGACGCGCGAAGCGACGGCCTTGCCCGGATGTACTGCCGCGGCCTGTGCCGCAACGCTGAGCACGCCGAAAGCGCCGACGGCAATTAGCAGCGTCAGCATCCGAGAAAGGGACGGCGATGCCGAGCGGTTGCGGTGGCAGACGATTCTGCCGGTGGTCTTATGGAACGCGCGGGTACCGCGCGGATTGGTTATCAGTTGTTCATGGCTCGCTTGCGCAAGCTCCGGTCGGTTCTGCATGTTGGACTCCTGCGCCGCCTCGTTATTGGGCGGGCATGTTGATTGTCGGGAGCTTGAAGCCTCCCGGTAACTTGATCAGCGCATTCGGATCAATCTGGGTGCCACCCGGCGTGACAGTGCCGGCCGGCAGGCCCGTGACGGGCTGCGACGGCGCGCCGAGATCTTGCGGCGAATTGGGACCGCTGTAAGCGGGCGGCGCCACGGAAGACGGTGCGGCAGGGGCGGCTGGAGCAATCTTCGCGCCGCCGAGCGGAAGACTGTATGTCTCTCTGCCATGCCCTAGCGTGACATGTCCGCGGGTGACCGAGACGACGCGGAATCCATCGTCTACCATATCGCCCTCGTGGACGATCCTGCGGGCGTCGCCATTGCGGAGAATCGCCATCTGGCCGTTGTCGCCATCGAGAACTCCCGTGACGGTCCATTGCGGAGCGGCAGGCGTGGCGGGCAATTCCGTCGGTCGGCCTACCGGCAGTGCGGAGAGAGTCCGTCCGTCGCTTGCGGGATCGCTATTCCCTCCCGGCAGCGGTGGGACATACGGGACGGGCGGTTCCACAACGCGGTTCCACTGCATCGATTTCTGATGCTGCGGAGCAACCTGGCTGCTCGTATGAAGCGACTTTTGGTACGCTTCCAGCGCAAGCTCATCCGCCATACCCGGTACGAACGGATCGCGCATTCCTGGTGTCGGTGGAGGCGCCGTAGGGTCCAATGCGGCCAGGGCGAAGCCCGTTCCGTGAACCGTGGCTGCTGGTACGGTCGTAGTTGCCACCTGCGTTCGGGCCGCCGCCGGGGTCGGTTTGAGCATGCAATAGGCGAATCGCCCAAACAAGCCGACCGCGAGCATCGCGAGTAATATAACCTGAGGTATTTGTTTTTTATTAAGTTTGCCCATCTCGGCCTCCT
>Ga0206940_1028_pt2 | contig 22319 bp, 21 predicted proteins | sample Alteio_BWOrgHeat_8_FD_152963 | JGI IMG/M metagenome (GOLD analysis project Ga0206940, IMG submission 152963) | Enriched cells from forest soil in Barre Woods Harvard Forest LTER site, Petersham, Massachusetts, United States -... | ecosystem: Environmental > Terrestrial > Soil > Temperate forest > O...
ACCGTAGAAGATACAGAAGCCATGAATCAGCTTGATTTAACAATTCGATCCAATCAAAAATTGATTAAAAAAATTGATGCTGAAGCAGGACTGCCTAAAGAAAAAACAGTTAAACTGTTTAAAAAATTCTTGGTCGCTCAGGCAAAAGATAAAATAGCAAAAGACGATTTAGCACGTGCAAACCTACGCTTGGTCGTTAATATTGCAAAGAAATACATCAATCGTGGATTACACTTTCTTGATTTGATCCAAGAGGGTAATATAGGTCTTTTAAAAGCTGTTGAAAAATTCGAATTTGAACGCGGCTTTAAATTTTCAACCTATGCAACATGGTGGATCAGACAGGCTATTACACGCGCAATTGCTGACCAATCACGTACCATTCGCGTGCCAGTACACATGGTTGAAACCCTAAGCAAAATCAATAAAATAACACGTTCATACGTTCAAGAAAAAGGTCATGAACCGTCATACGCTGAGCTTGCCAAAGAGCTTAATCTTGATGAAAAGAAAATTAAGAACATCATCAAGATCTCCAAAGAGCCTGTTTCATTAGAAACACCGGTTGGTGATAGCGATGACACGTACCTGAAAGACTTTATCGAAGACGAGAACGAATACTCACCAGTCGATGCGGTGATTAACGAAGATCTTAAAGAAAAAGTACGTGAGGTACTTAAGACCTTAACCCCTCGTGAAGAAAAAGTGCTTAAGATGCGCTTTGGTATTGACGTTGCAAGCGAACACACACTTGAAGAAGTGGGTAAAGACTTTTCAGTCACACGTGAACGTATTCGTCAGATCGAAGTTAAAGCGTTACGTAAACTTCGCCATCCATCACGCAGCAAGAAGCTTCATTCGTTTGTTGAGCGTGAGGGAGATGGAAATCCACCAGCAGGAAACGATAGTACTGAGTGATTTTGTTCTCGTTTGCACACCCCGGGCCTCGCCCAAATGGCTCGTGCCGGGGCTAATTTAATTAATCCCTCCGGGATTTTAAAAAATAAAACGAGTGCTCATGCGTATCTTACACATCATCACTAGTTTAAAAATGGGCGGTGCTGAACGGGCTTTGTGCAACATGCTTACCCACATGCGTAACAAAAGTTATCAGCACCACGTCGCCTACTTTCACCCTGGTCCTTTTGTTGAAGAACTTACCAAGCTTGGCATTCCCACATATCACATCAAAGGTCTTGTCTATCGCTATGACCCATGGGCATACAAAAACATCTGCTCTCTTGTAAAAAAAATACAGCCCAACGCTCTACACACATCACTCTGGGCTGCCAATATTCTAGGGCGCCTGGTAGGCAAAAAATTTAACATATCCGTCATAAGCGACCTCCATGGCAACGCTACAGACGAAGGCAAACTGCGTAACTTTTTAGAACGCCACACAGCCCATTTGTCGACGCACATCGTAGCCGTATCAGACTCAGTTGCTGGCGCGTATCGTCAGACTGTCATTAAAGCTCCCAAGAATCTTATCGTCATCAAGAATGGCATTAACCCCGATACTATAAAAACCATGGCCCAGCAAAACCCAATCAAACGTTCTGACCTAGGCTTTCCTGAGAACGCATTTGTGATTGGTACTGTTGGCAGACTTGAGGTCATCAAATCATACGATGTACTCCTTAAAGCGTTTGCGGTGCTCAAAGCGCCTAACTCATTCCTATGCATCGTAGGCGACGGCAGCCAGCGCCCCATACTCGAAGCTTTAGCCAAACAGCTAGGCATTAGCCACGCCGTTCTTTTTGCAGGCGCTCAAGCGAACCCTTACCCCTACTACCCACTCTTTGATTGCTTTGCTCTTTCATCAACCAGCGAAGGGTTGTCGTTAGCACTTCTTGAAGCTCTGACCTTTGGACTTCCCGTAGTGACAACACACAACAATCAAACTCACGATGTGCTCACTCACGGAACCCATGGTTTTTTAGTACCCCCAGCTCAACCAACACAGCTTGCCAACGCACTTAACAGCATCATCACCAATCCAGAAATCGCTAACGCCATGCGCGTTGCAAATGCTCACCTAATCGATGAACATTATCACATACAACGTGTTGTAAAACAGTATAATTCACTCTTCACAAACACGAGCGCATAGCCAAATTGGCAATAAAACTTCGTGGTGAAAAACTTACATCTATGTAACGAATTAGTTTGATTTTTCCACGAACTCAGGTAGAATTATTTACGTAAATTGATTTAGATAACCTCCATTTCCCCTGTCCATGACGTTCGTCTGGATGGGGGTTTCTAATTTGTATGAATATAAAAACTTACTCTATCATCATCGCGTACGACGGAACAGATTTTCATGGGTGGCAACAGCAACCGCATGACGACACGGTCACGTCATGTCTTGAAGCTGCGTGGCTTAAAACATTTGGTCACAGCATTAACATTCTTGGTGCATCACGCACTGATACCGGTGTACACGCGCTTGGACAAGTAGCACGCATACGTACCGATCTTCAGATCGATCCTAGTCGCATGCTCAAAGCGTGGAATGCTCGCCTACCATCTAGTATTCGCATTCGCTCAATCAATCTAGTTGCAGATGATTTTAATCCACTCAGAAACGTCAAGCAAAAAACATATTACTATACGCTCTTTCTTAAACCACCACTGCCCTTTGTTGCACGCTTTGGCTGGCACTACATATTTATCAACGATGTTGACTTAGATATCTTTGCACGCGGCCTACAGCTGTATGTTGGCACGCATGATTTTGGCTCATTTTGTAAAAAAGAGTTCGACGATGAATCAACCGTCCGTACCATCGACAAAATTGACCTATACGAACTCAAGCGCTGGGGGGCACTGATTGTAAGCATCAAGGGTGCTGCGTTCGCTCATTTCCAAATTCGACGCATGATTGGGTATGCTCTGGATGTTGCACGACGCAAGGAACTTTCTTTAGACTATCTTGAAGAGATATTAAAAAATCCAAACCCCAAACAGACATTGGTCAAAGCTGATCCTCAAGGACTATGTTTGCGAAAGATTGTGTACAAAGATCATGATGAACGGACTGAGTGAGTTTATTAAACGCCTGTTTACATCAATTATACTTTTAGGCTGCTTTGGCGGCGCGTACCTCCATTCAACGGCGCTCTTTTGTGTTTTTCTTGGCATCGTCTTAGCACTGATACTTATGTTTGAATGGCCTCATCTTGCCCCACCTACACAACCACTCTTTTGGTTCTTAACAGCGTTTTATCCCATCATGCCTATGGCTGCACTATTCTGGCTCACCATAACATTTAGACACACAGACTTTTGGCTTCCACTCTATCCATTTTTTGTTGCTTGGACGTCAGACACCTGTGGGTACATGACAGGAAAACTTTTCGGTCGACACAAAATGTATCCATCGCTCAGCCCAGGTAAATCGTGGGAAGGTTTTGCGGGAAGTGTTTTGGGCGTTATCGCCATACACTTTATCATGATTCCCAATATGCAAATGTTTCACAAGCTTCTAGCTTCAACAGCACCCTGGAGCGTGCTTGCTCTGGCCATCATCATGACAACTGTTTCTGTAACAGGTGGCTTCTTTTTATCGTTTCTTAAACGTCGACAAAATCTCAAAGATGCTGGAACGGTGTTGCCGGGCCATGGAGGCTTTTTAGATAGATTTGACGGCGTTTTTTTTGTTGCGGTTGCGACAATAATCCTGTATCTTTGCCTCTAAATTGACATCATCACTTACAAGTTTTTTAGGATAACGATGAAAAGATTGCTCGTATTTGCCTGCACTTTTACTCTTTTTCAACAATGCCTTGGTATGGAACCTTATCGCTTAAATGAAGGCGATAATCATTATTATATGCATGTAACCGTTGAAAAGCTTTCAGTCACCGATTGTTTTATTTATTTCACAGAACTCCAGAGCGAACGTTTTTCTAAGCCACAAGTCTGTATCGAAGCAAAAAAAGAAAATGTAAACATATTTTATGATTCAAAAAACAAACATCTTACAATAAAAAAAACTGATAACTCCAGCCGCCCATCTGTATCCCTAATGACCAATAACCGCAATATAATACTTGAATTGTACGGTTCAGCAAGGCTCGTCAACGCACAACAAACTAAAAGTATGTTCATTCCACTAACAAACCCTGATGCCAGCGACAAATAACCTCTCATGAAACTAACCAAATCTCAATTTCTCCTCTTGTTATGCACACTCATAATCACGCATAATCTGTGCGCTTCTCCCATACGCACCATCATCATCAATCCTGCAGGAGACGCAAAAAACCCTGGTCGCCAACTCAACAGGAACTTTGCGCGTTCAGAAACGCATCGTTGTGCCGAAACACTTAAAAAAGCTCTGGAAGAGCGTTATCACTCACTCAAAGTGGTGCTCACACGCGCTCCAGGTGATACGATAGCACCCCTACAAAACGCATCTTTTGCTAACAAATCTCATGCTGATTTATTTTTAAACATAGATTTTTTTAAACAGACATCAGACAAGCCCACGGTCCAAACCCTTCACTACGTAGGTGACCCTCTGCTTGATTATGCTCAACAAAATCCAAAATCAATTGATATTATCCCTCTTGCCCATGCCCACCGCCAAACAATTAAGCAGACGAATATGATGGCTAATGTCCTCAAACAACAGCTCACGCAAACAGTTGACTCCAACAGTTTTAATGTCTGCGAAGTCCAGGGCTTACCCGTAAAATCACTCTTGGGTATCACTATCCCCGCCATCGCACTGGATATTGGTCTTAGCACCGATGATCAATGGAAAGGGCTTATTCAGCCTCTAGTTGATGCTCTTGGACAACTTCTATATACTAAAAATTAATATCTGAGCGAATCCTGAAAAGAAAGGGGCTGGTATGAATCTCAATTCAATATGGGAAACAATAACAACCGTAGGAAGAGAACATATGCAATGGATTACAGACTTAATCATGGCTAATCCAAGCTCATCACTTGGATACATGTGGCTTATTCTTGGCCTCATCCTCCTCATTTTAGAAGTGGGAATTCCGGGACTATTCTTTTTTATCTCGTTCTCAGTTGGTTCATGCGTAGCCGCATTTTTTGCTTTCTTTGATTTTTCACTGTACGTCCAATGCTGGACAGCGCTTGGAACAAGCCTAATCTGCTTTGGTATACTTAAATCAATTACCAGTACCAGCAACAAAAAACTAATCCCACAAGAAGACAAAACAAACACAGACGCACTTATTGGTCAAGAAGCTCTCGTTGTCCAGGCAATTGAGCCACGCACTCCCGGTCGCGTTAAAATCAAAGGCGAAGAGTGGCCCGCACTCAGCCTGCATGGAACCGCATGTCATCAGGGAACCGTAGTCACCATCGTACGTATTGAAGGCAACAAGTTAATCGTTATGTAATGGATCCCAGGTCAATGCCTGGGATGACAAGAAATTAAGGATCATTTCATGCTCATGTTCTTTCTCGCATTTTTTGGCATTCTCGTTCTGTTCATCTTTATCACCATCATCAAAGCAACGTATTTAGTTCGCCAAGCTGAGGTAATTATTATCGAACGCCTAGGGAGCTATCACTGCATTTTGCAACCAGGGTTACACTTTGTCATACCGTTCATGGATCAACCACGCATGGTGCTGTGGACCTTTGTTAAAGAAGATGCACGCGGCAAAGCAACCTATCGCTTTAGCGAATACTTGCAACGCATAGATTTACGCGAAGCGGTCTATGATTTTCCTAAACAAAACGTTATTACCAAAGATAACGTAACCATGGAAATTAATGCGCTTTTGTACTATCAAATTACTGACCCAAAAGCTGCAGTTTATGAAACAGCTAACCTGCCTCAAGCAATCGAAAAACTTGCACAAACTACCATGCGTAACATTATCGGCGCCATGGATCTTGACGAGACCCTTACATCACGCGATAAAATTAACGAAAAGCTACGCATTGTTCTTGATGAAGCAACAGACAAATGGGGTATTAAAATCAATCGTGTAGAGCTCCAAGAAGTTAATCCTCCTGGAGATATTCGCGCAGCGATGGAAAAACAGATGCGTGCAGAGCGTGACCGCCGTGCACAGATTCTTGAAGCTGAAGGCGCTAAAATGTCTGCTATTTTACATGCTGAAGGTGAATACCAAGCACGCGTTACACGTGCAAAAGGTGAAGCTGAAGCGCGTCAAATGCAAGCTGAAGCAGAGTCTCAATCAATTAAAATTATGCAAGCAGCGATGCCTGAACACAACCCACTCCCTTATTTAACAACACTGGCCTACCTCAAGGCGTTGCCTGAAATGACGAGCGGCAAAGATAATAAAATGATTTTGGTTCCGTACGAAGCATCGGCAATGGTGGGCTCATTGGCTACCATTAAAGAGATCTTCGGAGCACAAAAAGGCGCATAAGATGTTGGGTAAAATAAAGCTTTTTTTACGCTGCGTCGATTACTCATTATCGATACTCATTGTAGTATGTTGTCTTGTATTTGGATCATGGTGGTTTAGCGCTGAAAGCTATTCGTACGAAGAAGGCGTGTATCCACGAGAAGAGTTCTGTCAGGACATTTGCCAAATTTATTCTGACATAGCACTCTTATCTCAAAAACGTGGCGACTGGAACACTGCAATTGAAACGTACAACACAGCGCTTGAAGCCATCTTTAAAACAAAAACAAATCTGCTGGATATACACCCTAAAAAAGAGTTCGTCCGGTTCCTCTTACCTATCTATGACGGTCTTGAACTGTGCTATCAAAAACTTGGTGAAAAAGAAAAAGCGCTAAAAACCCACAACAGGCTTTTAACGCTCAATTAAGTTACTCAAGTCAGTCATTTTAAACTATGAAAAGATCGTTACCACACCCCTATCCAGCTTTCAAGCTTAGGACAGTTTTTTTGAATGATAGCTTGAACAGCCTGATTGCCAGAAATTCGATCGCACCTAAGCACGCTAAGTTTTTTGAGTTTAGGACAGTTTTTAGTCATCTCATCCAAACCCCCATCGGTAAGACCATAACACTGAGACAAATCAAGCGTTTCGAGACTAGGGGTTATGTTGATGGAATTGACAAATCGATGGCACCAAGACAGATAAAACTCTCTGAGGCTCTCGGATCTAACCTCTAGATGGGTAAGTCGGCCGCAACCAATCAAACAAAGCGTTATGAGCGTGTCTGATGTGAAAGTTAGATTAGTAAGTTGATCGCACCCAGATACATCAACCTGTCTAAGCTTTGGACAACCGTTTACAATGGCCATAAGCCCTGCATTATCAGTTGCTGTTAGTCCAATTCTTAGCTCCTTAAGATTTTTAAGCTCAACAATGGCTGCAATCCCTTGAGCTGTAAGGCGCCTGCATCCACTCAAATCAAGTATCTCAAGCCCTGGATAAGACCAATCATGCGGAAGGCAACCATCTATAATGGCTCTAAGACATGCATCGTCGAGGTTTGTAAAACTCAAATTAAGTTCGTGTAAGTAGCGCATCTTGGCTATGTGTCCGAACCCAACGTGCGTGATATTCTGATTCCAAGAAAGATTTAAATACTTCAAGAAAGGACACCTTTGGGCAACCTGATCAAGATCATCATCGGTCACGTCAGATTCAAGATTTAATCTACTCCTAAAATGAAAGCTCTTTGCACGCATCACTACATTCAATTCATTGTGAGTCATGAGGTGTTTGCTATCCACAAAACGAGGGGCTACTGCATTGAAAATTTCACTAAGAGCAGTTAATGAGGCAACAGAGCTGGCCGTTGTAGTGCGACTGAGATCAGAGGGCTTATCTTGTATAAAGCTCAAAGCGCGTGCTATTGATTTACCGTTTGTTGCTCCTTTTTGATCTGTCTCATCATTACGCTGGCGTCTTTGTCCAGATTCGCGCGGTGGTCCATCAGTCGGCAACTGCTGCCCATCAGCAACAGAAACACCAAGGCCTAACGCTATAATCAACGTCATTAATTTTCTTGAATTAAACATGATAACCTCCATTTAAATTATTAGTTCTATAGACTTTTAGCGCTCAATCCTAATTTTAAAAAATAGATTTGCTCTTAAGCCAGTTATAAATACATACAGCAAAACCACCTACCAATACTGTCACACCTAAACAAAAGACTATCTTCTCTTTCAAAGCCTCATATTTCTGTGCAAAATTCATACCTAAAGTAGATTGGCCCTGATGAGAAATCTGAGCTTTCACGGATCTGGCTACGACTGGATCACTAATATTCACTTTTTCATACACCAGAATATATGGAGTTCCTCCATTTGGTGACTGTTCTTTTGGGTTTGCGTTAGCGTTTCCCAACTTCTCAGCTTCTCTAACAAATGAGCATGCTGTCTCGTCATCAAAGTAAACCCATATACCAGATGCATCCAAAAAGCTTGCCACATAATGTCCATGTTGTGCCGTATCGCCATTGTGATAAATAATACCCTTGAGGGCATAAACAAGCAGGTGCCCGTCTTGTGCATGCACATAGCGCGACATATCAAGTATGTCTGGCAACGTTACGGGTTTTACAACTTTGTTACCTCGATTATCAAAACGCTTGAGCTGAATGATCAATGTATCAGGAGACGATACCCAATTCATCTTACTCGTCGTTCGCGTTTTCTTTCTACATGTATCGCAATCAACTGCATTCTCACCATCCATAACCTCAGGAGAACAATAAAATCCAAGCAAATCTTCCAATGTGGTTGAACGAACACGAGAAGGAATCGTTAGTTCAAGCATGTGCTTAGGCACACCAACAGTTCGTCCCGTTTTACACACATCACACTGCTTAAGATTATTTTCAGTAAAATCAAATCTCGTAACGCCAGATATACTCAACGCATCAAGCATAGGCGTCAAAAGCTCTGCCGGATCCTCTTGAGCATATTTATCAGATCGTCTAAATGCATTGGCATAAGCAGAGTCATAAAATCTTCTGAGTGATTGATCAAACGGATTTTCAATTTGCTGACGTCGCTCAAGAGCCTCAAAAGCTAAGCTTATTGGTGCTAAGTCACCACCACAACGAAGCGCCTCATTCTCAAGAAATTCAATGGACTTACGCTGTGAACGCAAATCACTTTTCTCGCGCACCTCAGCTAGAGTAGGATTTGAGGTCGCCAAAAAAGCCCTTAGGCTATCGACAAGAGGAGATCTCGCCCCATGAGTGTCATCCAAAGATTGACGGAACCCTGGAAGATTTCTAAACATCTGCACGATAACGTTGAAATAGCAGGTGTTACCCAAATTTTTAAGACCAACTGGTTGAAGCACTTCTGCTTGTACAAATCCAGCGGCTGCGCTCATGATCAACGCTATAATCAATGTCATTAATTTTCTTACATTCAACATGATAACCTCCATTTAAAGCATTATTTCTATAGTTATATTTATTTTATACTATTTGAAAATATTAACAAATGGGGGTCTAAGAGAAAAAAGCGAAAAAATGCGTAAAAAAGGGGTTATTTAAATAACCCCTTTTTACAACAAATTTAGAGAATCAGAAATTACTTAACCCAGGTACCACAAGTTCTAGCCACCAGGCCCTCAAGCCTGCCCCTGAACGCTTCCTGTCCTGAGGTAAAGCCGTAAGCAGCCAAAGTAACATTTAAACCAAGCTCTTTGATAAGTGGCTCAAGATCTTCAAGAATTTCAACAACCCAAGCAGGATCGTTATTAAACGCACCACCGCCGACCCACGTAAGAACTACGTCTTTTGAACCGTAAAGATGCGCCATTCTGAGTGTACCTTCATAAGATGCTCTTAAAATAGTCTTAGCCCATGCATCAGCACGTGATGATCGCTTATTGGTACCCTGGCCAAAATCTGGTGCTGCAACAAACACCTGATTGATAATTTGCTTGTGAGGAACTATTTCTACCATTGTTTTAAGACTAGATGGATGTCCATCGATCGCTCCAAAAACAACCTGCGTTGCGCGCTGACAGCCAATATCAATCAGTTCACACTCATGCGATAAAGGGTCACGAACAGCATTATTAAGTTTCACATAACCAGCAGGACTCATTTGAATACCCGTATCTTGATTACAGATACACTGTAAAAAATTAACTTGTCTCTGATCAAAGCCATACTGCTGACATGGCAATTGTCCCCATGAACTATCCATGCGCGCTTGTTGGCCATGCTTTAACGTATTACATAAGGCATAACGACGAAACAATAAACCCGCTGGTGCACCAAGTACTGCTGCGGGACCTTGTGTGTTATCAAAAACATATGAGCTCAAACTTTGGGTTAAAATATCCTGCTCAGGATCAACAGTTTCAAGCGCATTATAATTTGAGGCTACCTGAAACGTTGCACCATTAAATCGACGATCAGCTTGAAGCTTACGAATGTCTGCGTTAGCCGGACCCTCAAGAACACTAAAACTACCTTGCGATTTTTTTTCACCAGAAGCAACAAGTGCATCTGAATGCGTAACAAAACGTAAGTCTGCAAGACTCATTTCTTCAAAGCAACCTGCTTGAAAAGTTTGAGGGATTATTACAAAATCATTAATCCAATGGGTGTGAGCGCCAAGATTAGCCCCTGTTAAAAAATAAAGACCATTATTGCGTGAAAGAGTTACCTGTCCTAACCCATCTTCAGTTGTTGCAAGACAGTATTCGAGACAGCGATTGTAGGGGATTTTACTAGGAGCTTCTTCAACCAATAACGCCTGTGCAACGCCCACAATAAACATAAAAGAAAAAGCTATGACCTGTTTTATACGAAACATATGAACCTCCATCGACTAAAAGTTTTACTTCCCCCTCAGTATACCACCCCTAAAAACAAATAAAAAGCACGTCCAGATCAATCGATATATTAATTTCAGAGTGAAAAAAGACAGCGTAATTAAACCTGTTTTTGCTCAGTTTTACGGTGAAAGCTAATGGCAAAATGATGCGCATAGTCACGCAGTGCCACCAAAACCTGACCTTCATAGGTCTTTAGGTTCAGTTTTCTGCCGGCAGGAATACGCTTAGAAAAAACCGTCTCCTCACGCTTAGCAAGCGATGCAAATTCTGCATTGGGCAACAAGTCAGCAACAGCGTTCAGCTGGCCTTTACCACCATCAATTAAAATAAGGTCTGGAATTTCGAAGTTGTCTTTATAACGACGCGCAACAATTTCACGCAAGCTTGCGTAGTCATCTTGCCCTTCAACCGTCTTGATGTGAAAATGCCTGAACATTTTTTTATCGGGCTGCCCATCAACAAAACGCACACACGAACCAACCATGTACATACCCTGCTTGTGCGAGATATCAAAGCAGTCAATTGAATGTGGTGCTGATGGAAGTCTAAGTAACGTTTTAAGCGCTTGCGGCAACGTCTTTTGTTGCTCAAGAATCTGTTGTGCTTGCACAGTGCCAAGACGTATCAAATCAGCGTCGTAACCTTTTTCAGGAAAACGCACGGTGACTGCGTAATCTTTATGGTGATACTCTTGCAAGAATTGCCCGTAAAGTTTTGCATCTTCACCTAGATCAACGTTAATTAAGATAGTTGCTGGAGGTGTGTACGAGCGATAGAACGATGCTACGCATTCTTCAATATGTTCGTTATTAATTTCTTCGTCGGGTACTGGAAAATAAAACACATGCTTTTTGTTAAGCACACTTGAACGTTCACCAAAGACAAACAGAGCTTTATGGTCTGGCGTTAGAATCCACACGTCTTTGCCTGCAACATACTCAAGATCAGCTGGTTTATGATCAAGCACGTCAAACACACGCTCAAACGCTTGATAATATCCATGCAGCTCTCGCGCACGCTCAAACTCACGGTTTTGACTGTAGGCATCAATACGTTCTTTTAATGACTTTAAAGATTTTTGATGTCCGTGTGTTAATGCATCTTTTGCGTACCCAAGACGCGTGACGTAGGCTTCTTTATCAAAATCAGGCCTACACGCGCCAGCACAGATACCCAAGTGATAAAACAGGCATCCATTCGCTATTTTCTTCTTACACAATTTTAAACGAAACGTTTTGATCAAAAAATCATACACTTTACGCGCTTGGCCTTTTTCAAGAAAGGGCCCGAAGTATGAGCCTTTTTGTTTCTTATTGCGCATAATTTTAAGCTCGGGCATAGCGCCTGATGTAATACATAAGTACACAAACGGCTGACCACTTTTAAGCAATACGTTAAGAGGTGGTTGATGCGTAGAAATAAGCTTTGCTTCAAGCAAAAGCGCTTGTAGCTCTGTATCAGTCTGCATGTATTCAAGCGTAGTGCTGGAAGCAAAAATTGCGTCAGATTTAAGATCGATACCAAGACGTTGTTCGTATTGAACACAGCGTTTTTTAAGATTCTTTGCTTTGCCAATATATAAAATCTCACCGGTTTCATCTTTAAAAAGATAGACACCCGGCGTTTGGGGAAGGGATTTAATTTGAGAAGAAAGAGTTTTTGTTTGCATGAGCTTCTCATTAATTTAAAACAGATTGAGGTAACTTGAGTATACGGGGTAGTTAGTGTTTAGTGCAAATGGCTGTTTTCTTCTTTTATTTTATCTAACAATTCGAACAATTTTTACGATTTAATATCATTCGCTGGGCGTTGGCCCAGACCAACCAAAGGCCCGTTTGGCCAGGCCTTTGGAAACCGGCCACAAGCGTTCCGCTTGACCGTTTTAGTGACGCGTCGATTCGCACTGCGGCACTACGGCTCAAGAGCCTTGTGCCCGACAGCGCTCAGCGTCGCTCAAGGGAACAATACTAGATAAATAAATTTCTTTATAAGCCCATATAGCGTGCGACAAGCACAATCCCAAGTCCCGAGCTTGTCGAGAGGGCGAGGGATGTGCGCAGTCGTTAGCGGAGCGTGATGGGCGTTAGGCAGTCCAGCTGCCCAAGCTGGTTGCCGGATTTAAAAGGTTGCGCAACGGCAACCTTTTATCGCGTTTGGGCCGACGCCCAAAAAAATATAAATCGAATAACTTAATAACTAAATTAACTATCCAACGAAGCCGTAAAAACAAAATAAAAAAACACGCCCCTTTTTTTTCGCTAAAAAACCGCTATAGTATGTGGATGTTTAACGTGTATAACGTCTTATTCAAACTTTTTTTTAATTGGTATAAACCTCATGATGCATCGTTTTAGATTCTCACTCATTCTTGTTTGTATTGCAGCTCTTGGCATTTGGATTGGTAGTGGTATTTTTAACTATTTTACCCATCAGTCTCCACCAATTTTTTCTCTTGTAAACATAGAAAACGACGGCTTTTATACCCAACAACACACAGCGTCTGTTACTGCACATAACGATTACAAAATTGCCAACATTACCATCATGATCGATGGCAAAGAGTTCTTGAACAACAACATCAGATCAAAAAACTTTGAACTCCCCTTTACTATCGACACAACAACACTTGCCGAAGGTCCTCACACATTTGATATCACGGCAGTGGACTCAAGCTATCACGGCAATAAGTCTGAAGCTCATCTAACCTTCAACGTTGACAACACCCCCATGCGCGTTGCTTTACTCACTCAAGAATGCACTGCTGATCAAGGCAGAACCATGCACCTAAAAGTTCAAGCTAATAAACGACTTGGCGAAACTACCGTTAAACTGTTTAACAAAACACACAGTTTTGCTGCTGAGGCTGAAGGCTCTTTTGTGTATGAATGCTTTATCCCCGTTGATTGCGAAGAGCGTCCTAATGAACATTTGGTAACAATCGACGTTCAAGACATGGTCAAAAACACACAAAAACTTCCATGCAAAGTAGCAATCAGAGGATTTGAGTTTAAAAAACAACGTGGCTTTAACGTAAGCAGCGAAAAACTTGAAAGTGAACGCGCAACAAGCGTTGATGATAAAGTTTTGCGCGAAGCGTTGGGCAAATGGGTTCTTGAATCCTCAAAGAAAAAGCTCTGGTCAGGTGCGTTTGAATACCCCATTCAAGTACAACGTATGACCACACCATTTGGTGAAATTCGCATGAACCCAGATCGTGGCCGCTACATGCACAAAGGTATTGATCTGATCAACCGTCCAAAATGCGTTGTGTGGGCTTCTCAAACTGGAAAAGTAATTATCAAAGACCAATTCACCCTGTACGGCAACACCGTTGTACTTGATCATGGCCTTGGTGTATTCACGCTGTACGCGCATCTTGACTCATTTGCTAACATTGAAGTTGGCGATACCATCAACAAAGGAAACGCTGTGGGTAAACTTGGTATGACTGGATACGCATCTGGCTATCACTTGCACTGGGAGCTTTTGGTAAATAACGTTGGCGTTGATCCGGTTGAATGGACAAGCAAAGTATTTTAAGAAAATTTGAATATGGTCACACAAAAAAACCTGTTACTTGTGTGCGTGCTTATTACAAGATTAACCGTGAATATGTATGCCATGGCGCCTGAACAAACTCTTATCATCAGCGAAGATGAGGCTAAAAAAGCTGAAGCTACAATTGCTCAACTAACCAAACGAATCGCTAAAATACAAGGCTGGCTACGCTACGTAGAAGGTGCTTCAAAAAAATAATTGAATACTTGCTAACCTTCACTCATCAACCCATCAAGCTCACGAACTGAAGTAACCCCCTGCTTCACTTTATTCCACGCATCATGCAGTAAAGACTGCATGCCATCGTTACGTGCTTGTTTGCGCAGAGCAACAACATCTGCTTTTTCAAGAACACTTTTTCGCAAAGCGTCGTTCATCATAACCAATTCAAAAATACCAACACGACCTTTATAGCCAAGATTGTTACACGCTTTGCAACCAACAGGTTCCCAAACAGTTTCGAGCTCAACATCAAACGACTGAGCACTTTCACGCACAGTATGACTCACAGCAACAGCTTTTTTGCACGTCTTACACAAACGTCGTACCAGTCGCTGTGCAAGAATTCCGGCCATAGTGCCACTCAATAAAAATGGCTCTATCCCCATTTCAAGCAATCGCGCTACAGCACTAACCGCATCATTCGTGTGCAGTGTGCTTAAAACCATGTGCCCAGTAAGCGCTGATTCAATAGCAATCTGAGCTGTATCTTTATCACGAATTTCACCAATCATAATAATATCTGGATCTTGTCGTAACATCGAACGCAAACCGTTATGAAACGTAAATCCTGCGCGTTCATTAACTTGACTCTGCGTGATGCCCGTAAGTTCATACTCTATGGGATCTTCGATGGTTACGATGTTATGCGTACGTGCATTAAGTGACGAGATTACTGCGTACAGCATAGTGGTCTTACCAGAACCAGTCGGTCCTGTTACCAAAAAAAGCCCGTGAGGACGTCGCACAAGCGTAACAAGATTTTGGTACATCGTCGTATCCATGCCTAAAGCATCAAGCGCAAACAGCCGCTGTGCTCGATCAAGAATACGTATCACTATTTTTTCACCATACACAGTGGGAAATGTTGCAACACGAAAATCAATAGGATCTGGTGAATAATCAGCAAGCGCTTTAAAATGCCCATCCTGCGGCAAACGGCGCTGGGCAATGTCAAGGTGTGCCAACACCTTAAAACGTGAAATGATAAGCGGCGCTTTTGTTAAATCGAGTGGATTCTGATCATACAACACACCATCAATACGATAACGCACCATGACAGAGTGTTCATACGGTTGTAAGTGAATGTCTGATGCACCGCGCAACAACGCCGCATACAAAAGATCGTCTGCGCAGGCAATAGTTGGATCTTCTGCCTTGCCCTGCTTAAGTTTATTTTCGCGGCTTACAAGATGATATACAGCACCATAACCAAAACCAGCCATGAATCAATCAACCAAGCTTATAGCCAACAAGAAATCCAATAACAGACGCTATGAATAACAATAGATGATCTTTCATCCAATCAAAACAGCGATTAACGATGGTATTAAAATCAGCTGCTCCATCCATACCTAAAAATGTTTTTATTGCTGTCCAGTCAATGATAAGAAAATGACCGTACTCAAGCGCTTTGATAACAAACACGGTAACAATCAGAGAAACAAAAACAATTTTAAAGTATTTTTTAAACAGATATCCGCTGGCAAAACTTAAACCAAAATAAAGCGCTGCTTCAACCGCTTCAGCTGAAGAGCCACCTATACCTTCTGCCCATTTTTTAATATCAAGCTCATTCCAGAATTTTTTGATTGATTCAAACATCACATTTAGATATTCAGCTATAACCATGGCTCGCTCCTTTTTTAATCACTTCGCTCCCTTGTCATCCCAGGCCATCCCTCATCAGGTTCGGGACTGGGATCCACCCAAAATTCTTAATCTAATTCTATCAGGATGCATGAAAGCAAATCTACGATTTACAGAAATAAAAAAGTGGCTGTATGTATCGCTACACACAGCCACTTTAATCTTTAAACCTCGCCATGAATCAGATCCATGGCTCTAATCGAAGCTTAGGAGACCAAATCTTTAAGTCTTTTTCCAGCCTTAAATTTTGGTACACGCTTTGCAGCGATCTTCATTTTTTGGCCTGTTGCTGGGTTAATACCAACACGCTCTTTGCGTTTCATAACAGCAAATGTTCCAAAACCTGTCAAGACAACTGACTTACCTTTTTTCAAAGTGCCTTCGACAGCTCTGATAAAAGATTCGACAGCTCCTTTACATGCAGTTTTAGGAAGTTTTGTCTCTTTTGCCATTTGATCGATTAATGCAGCCTTGTTCATAAAAATCTCCTCGTCCTAAGTCTGCTTTACAACAAACACGTCCAACATTCTTCGTTAGAATAACGCTTCCTAACGTACTATGACAGAATTGTTCATCTCTGATGTTTTGTCAAGTTCTGTATGCAAAATTTCAACGACCCACACAACGGAATCAAGAATGTAATTAGAATATAGTGCTCGTACACTTGCTTGTCTTTTACAACAAACAAAATATAACGTTCTAGAAGCTTTAAAGAATTGAAATGCGTGTCGCACTTCTTACAAACAAACAACACTCGTTTGCCTGCCATTCATTTTCTCCCAGTGTTGTTCATAAACCAACAACTCACGGGAAAATGAATGGTGCCGAGGGCCGGACTCGAACCGGCACGGGCTTTAGGCCCGAGGGATTTTAAGTCCCTTGCGTCTACCATTCCGCCACCCCGGCGCATATATTTCATTTGGGCTTCGTTGTAGCAGTCCAGGCTACGTTTGTCCAGGCCTTCCGGCTTGGCAAACTTCGCCGGACAGTCTTCGCTTAAAATTGGCGAAGCCAGACGAAGCTCGTTTACGAGCGAAGACTGGAGGCGGCACTCGGAATCGAACCGAGGAATGGAGGTTTTGCAAACCTCTGCCTTACCACTTGGCTATGCCGCCATTAAACCCATCATCTGCGCTGGACCAGCTGATTCAATCGTTATATTAATAAACGAACCAATCAACACATCATCACCATCAAACATAACTCTGATGTTTCCTTCAGTCCTGGCTAGCAGTTTACCATTCTCGAGCCGTTTTTCAACTAGGCATCGCAATGTTTTTCCAATATTTGCTTTATTCCGCTCTGCCGCAATCTCCATTTGGCGCTTCTGCAGCACTGCAAGCCTTTGCTGTTTTACATCTGCAGGACAATCATCTGGCATGCTAAACGCTTTGGTATACTTACGTGGCGAATAGATAAAAGAATAAATCAAATCAAAGCGCACCGTTTCAAGCATCTGCATAGTTGCCTGAAAATCTTCTTCTGTTTCTCCAGGAAAGCCAACAATGATGTCACTAGAAACCGTTGCATCGGGCATACGTTCCCAAATCCAGTTTATTTTTTCAAGATACGTCTTGGTCGTATAATTTCGATTCATAGCAGCCAAAACAGTATCTGAACCAGACTGCATAGGAAAGTGCACTGATGCAGCAATTTTTGGACGATGTGCCGCCATAACATCAAACAAATCCACTGTCATATCTTGTGGATGTGGACTGATGTAGCGCACCCAAAACTCACCTTCTATCGCAGCAATTTGACGCAACAGCTCAGGAAACATTGCGCCTGTTATCGGGTCAGCATAAGAGTTCACATTCTGACCAATAAGCATGACCTCTTTTGCGCCGTTAGCAACGTCATGGCGCACACGATCAACAATCTCAGTCATTGGGTAACTGATTTCACGTCCACGCGTAAACGGCACAATGCAGTACGTACAATATTTATTGCACCCAGTCATAATATTGATAAATGATTTGCCAACCTCTTTAGGACTTTGTAGCGATGCAAGAGCACCCTTAAGCGCAACCAAACGTGCAGCAGCAGGCGTTAACTTTTTTGTTTGCACAAGCGATTTAACATTTCTGTCTTGATAGCTTCTTAGCGGCTTTTCTGGATCTTGCGCATACAGCTGCTTAGTTGTCTCAAGCTGCACAACAAGATCAGCCAAATATGTTTGCAGTATCGGCAACTCTTCACGCGCGCCATACACAAAATTGATCGCATCAAAGCGCTTATAAAGTTCATCCTTACGATAACTTGCTACGCAGCCAATAACACCAATTTTAATATAAGGGCGTTGACGCTTAAGATCACTCAACTGCCCAAGATATGAATAAAGCTTTTGTTCAGCCTTTTCACGCACGGCACAGGTGTTAACAACAAGCAAGTCAGCTGTCTCTTCACTTGAAGCTTCTGTACACCCAAAATCAACTAAATTTTGCATCAACCCTTGCGAGTCGGCAACGTTTGCCTGGCACCCGTAAGTTTTAAAAAAATATGAAATCATGAATACTTACACATTAAATTTAATATTAAGAAGATCACCATCTTGAACAATATACTCTTTACCCTCTGTCCTTATTTTTCCTGTGTTACGCAACTGAGCCTCAGTTCCACCTTCAAACAAATCTTTTGCGTTATACACTTCAGCACATATAAAACCACGCTCAAGGTCTGAGTGAATCTCACCAGCTGCCCTTTGCACAATGGTTCCACGACGAAGGCTCCATGCATGCGCTTCTTTAGGGCCACACGTAAAGAACGTGATAAGACCAAGATTTGTATAGGCCTTTGTAATGATGTTATCAAGACCTCGTTGCGTGATACCCAATGACGCCATCATTTCCTGCGCATCAGCATCAGGCATTTGAGCGAGCTCAGCCTCTATTTTTGCCGATACACAAATAACTTTATCTTGACCAAACGTTGCCATTAATTTTTGCACGTGAACGTTCTTATCAAACGTATTGCCCACATAATCGTCTTCAGAAACGTTAGCGATAATCAAAAAGTTTTTACCCGAAAGTAACGCTGGCAACTGGATGGAGTCAGTCTTTGCCTTTACAACCAATGCTTGTACGGCAGTCAAATCACACTTATTCAAAGCGTCTTTAATCAAAGCCAAAAGCACAACTTCTTGCTCCCACTCTTTTACTTGCTGTGTGGTAGCCTGTTTGTTTTTTGCTGTTTTTAAAAGTGCCGCAACTTTTTCTTCACGCTTAATAACGCTATCTAAATCTTTAAGCATCAGCTCAGCAACAATCACTTCAAAGTCATTAAGAGGATCAATTTTATTATGCACGTGAGTAATATTAGCGTCTTCAAAGCAACGAAGCACATGTAGAACAAGATCAACGTCCATGATGTGACCCAAAAATTGATTTCCTAAACCTTCGCCCTCTGCAGCACCTTTTACCAACCCAGCAATATCAACAAACTTAACCGTCGTTGGAATAAGCTTTTGTGATTTAAATGATGCAGCAAGCTTTGGCAAACGTTCATCGGGAACATAGGTTATGGCAATGTTAGGGTCAACCGTACAGAATGGATAGTTTTCAGCTGGAATGCTTGATTTGGTCAAAGCATTAAAAAGGGTAGATTTTCCTACGTTGGGAAGCCCAACAAGACCTGCTTGAATTGCCATACATTATCTCTCAGTTAACTGTTCTATGCCTAAAACTTATAAAACAGTCCAATACTAGCAGGTTTTATGGGGGTTGTCAGGTTAAAAGCTCAGAACCCGCTTTTTGAGGCTTTTTGGTGAAAATGATTAGCATTTGAACTATTTTCTCTAATTAGATAAGTTGCTCTCATGATTAAGTTTTTAAAGAAAGAACAATAAGTATGAACACTATCTATAAAATTTTAACGCTTGCGCTCACGCTTGGTCTCACATCATCGAGCGCCACTGCCATGAATACACCTCGCACAGCACGTTATCAATTTCAGCCACTTCAACGAACGAACAGATTTCACTTCACCGCCCCTAAAGAACACCCACTCAATCACTCACTGAGGCAAGCGTGCAAAGAGGGAAGATTTGACATCGTAAAAGAATACTTGATTACCCACAAATTTGTTGAAGAAGACTTACTTGATATTAATGCTCCAGACGAAAATGGTCATACCCCACTTGATCTAGCAAGAATTGGCCTTAAAACGAACCTCGACAACTTTATAGACTATCTTTGCATCATTAGACTACTTGAAAGACATGGCGCACGATCAGGCAATGGCCCTGCATAAACTAGAAACTTAACACACGTTTCTTGAAGCTTTTTGGCGAAAAATGCATATTTGCTTGAGCGTCCAGACTACGCTTATACAGCATTTGATAGAAGAAATCACAATCACCCCCCTGCACAACAGCCTGGGCATGAGAGTTGGCAACTGCTACGAGGTCCAGCTGTTTTTTTGGCGCTCTAAATATTCAATTAAAGAGCTCAAAAAATTTCCGACAAATTCATCGCCACCATGCTGCTCATACAAATCTGAGGAATTACTTTTCATATCTACAAGCCATATAAAAACAATCATTTTAAGAAGTTTTTCTGTAATGCTTACATTATCAAACCACCCTCTAACTTTTTGAAAAAGGTTTTCATATAGTTCATATATAATTTCACGGTTTAAAGGAGCAAAAGCATCTTTCATACTGTATGTATATTCAATACACGCTGCAATGTGAACACGGGCCCCAACTAGAATGGCTATTAGTTTTCGCTCATCTTCGCTTATTCCAAGTTGTTCAAACATTTTACCAAAATTAAACACCATCCTGCTTTTAAGTGTGTATGGCGTTTTACCCAAAATATAATCATAGCCCAGTCCACAAACATCCGAAAGGAAATACTTATCAGAAATATCAAATTTACAATCACCACCCTTGCCCAGATTGTATAAGGCTGCAGCTAATAAAAGTATTCTTTTATCACGCTCATCAAAACTCGAATCTTCCTTAAGCCTTTCTGTCGCCACCTTAGAGATTCGCTTTGAATCTTGATATAAATTATAACTGACAGCAGAAGACTTCATAACTTTATAATTTTTCATGTCATCTAAAAGTTGGTCATAAAGCTGCTTTTCTTCTTGTTTCGCTTCCTGAGAAACATCTATATCCATAATAACCGGAAGATGATCGCTCGATGCATCAAAATAAACATAACATCCCTTAAGAGTAAGGTTCCAATTCTTTAAAAATATAAAATCAACAACTGTTCCAGTCCAAACGGTAAACTTGGGCTTTAAAAAGTTACCTTTCGAAAAACAATCAACAAAGCCGCTATCTCTGAGATGGTCAAGCGCTATTGTTGGGGTCTCTGTCCTTCCGGTGCGCCGCTTAAAATCATCATTGAGCAAATCCCAAACATTCTTTCCGGCTACCTCATATTGATAATCTTCTTTTCGCACAGCATTAAAATCTCCAGCAACAATAACATTTTTTTGTTGAGCATTAATTTGAGCTGTCAGCTCTTCCACTTGCGCAAGCCGCACATCTTCTGTTTCATCATTAACATCCAAATGAGTTCCATACATGTTAATAGTTTTATTATTAGGTAAAGTAATAATGGCTTCAATAAAGCATCGTTTTTCCCCATTACTTGGAATTGCCCAATAACACTGAGACCTTTTAATTTCCATAGGATATTTTGAACAAAGCATATTTCCGTAACGAGCACCAAAGTCATTTTCAGTTGCTACACAAAAATCAAAGTTCGTATAACCAAGTTTTTTGAGTTTTTTCTGCATATCATCATAAGACGGGGCTTCGTTGAAATTATTACGCCCCTGAGTAACTTCTTCTAAAATAAGAACATCAGCATCAATTTTTTTTATCGTCTGAAGAATTTTATCAAAATTTGATCTTTGATTTGGATCTGTCCACCAGTGAACATTATATGTTGCAACTCTTGCCACATGTTCATCTTTGGCTAAAACTCTTTCGTTTAGAGTCTTAAAATTAAGCTTCGCACAGTCCGTAATAAACCGTTCTAGCTTAGCACTTCGACCCAAAAAAGACTCTTCTTGCCAAATTGATGAAGACGCATTTTCCTTACCTTCTTCTATTTTTGCTCTAATTTTTTCTAATCTTTTTGGATCGGTTATATATTTACTTATCCCTGGGT
>Ga0206940_1014_pt2 | contig 22288 bp, 22 predicted proteins | sample Alteio_BWOrgHeat_8_FD_152963 | JGI IMG/M metagenome (GOLD analysis project Ga0206940, IMG submission 152963) | Enriched cells from forest soil in Barre Woods Harvard Forest LTER site, Petersham, Massachusetts, United States -... | ecosystem: Environmental > Terrestrial > Soil > Temperate forest > O...
CTCCAACGCCGCACAGGTCCTCCCGGCGGCGCATACCATCGGCATGTCGAAGACATCGGCTCACTGGGATGCAAATTTCTTCTCGTTCGCTCCCGCCGGCGTCGGTACTACAACCGCACCCTCAACCCCGCAGGTTCTCACCTACGCGTATGACCTTGACGGCAACATCACCAACATCGTCGACTCATCAAATACCGGCACCGCTAAGACGGTCAACTACGCCTACGACCTCCTCTCCCGCCTCACGAGCGCCTCCTCATCGCACGCCACCTCGAGCCCCGATTACCTCGACACCTACGCCTATGACGACCTCGGTAACATCTCCTCCAGTCCACTTGGCACGTACTCGTATCAGGGCAATACCGGATCAAACTATGCAGACCCCGACGCCGCGACCCAGATCGGCTCCGCCACCCATGCCTACGACACCGACGGCAACCTTACCTCCGACGCTACCTCGACGTATGTCTACGATTACCGAAACGAGCTCACGGCGGTCGGCAACGGCCGCGCGACCTCCACCTACGCCTATGACTACCTCGGCAATCGCATCTCTGTGGTCGACGCGAGCGGCACGACCACCGTCTCCCCCACCACCATCTTCAGCAAGATAATCGGCGGGACCGCGACCACCACGAAGAACATCAATCTCGGCAGCGTGCCGGTAGCGGCCATAGAGACGGCGGGAGCGACAACCACAACCCGCTACATCCTCACGGATCACCTCGGCAGTCCGACGGTCATCCTGAACGCAAGCTCGAGCCCGGTGGAGACCTTAGATTATTTTCCTTATGGCGGCCTCAAGGTGGATAGCAAGGTGGGCAGCTACGGCGGGAACGCGCGGAAATATATCGACCAGGTAAGCGACGCCTCAGGTTTAAATTATTTCAACGCGCGCTACGAAAATCCGAACCAAGGACAATTCATCACGCAGGACCCGGTCTTCCTCGGGACGCCGTCGCAGCAAAATATTCAAGACCCGCAATCGCTGAACAGCTACTCGTACTCGGATGATAATCCGATCGTGAAAAGTGATCCGAACGGAAAGGTTGGAGCACTTGCTCTGGCTCCGTTTCTATTTGATGCAGGAGCAGCGGCTACCTTGCCAGCGTGGGCGGGACCCGCTCTTATCGGTGCTGGGGTCGCAGGTGTCGCTATAGGAGCATATTCACTTTATGAAGCCTATCAGGCTCCTACTGCTCCTGGATCTTATCAGGCTACGGTGGAGGTTTCAGGACAAGGATATGATCCGGATTTTAAACTTCCGGATAAGCCGCCGAAGGGACCCTGGGGAGCGTTTGCCTTTGCTGCTTTCTCAATAGGAGCGGGAATCGTTGCTGCTAGTGATTATGCGCAACCAATTCTAGCGCCGGATCCAAATACCGGGCTTCTTCCTCTAAGTCCTCAATCCGGCCGCGATTATGGGGCGCTGGCGGCGACGCAAAGCGGAAACAATTGGTCATATTCGCAAATGCGGTTATATTCCACCCCGAGTGGAGCAGTTGTCAGTGGTACCGGGGCTCTTGTTTCGGGGCCACATATTTCGGGGTCGGGCGGCTCGCAAGCTGGAACTGGTAATTCGGGCGGCGCTTCGAGCGCCGGTTACAGCGCCTTCACCGGACTCTTCAATCCGTTTACGGTCTCTACCCCATCCACGGCATCGAGACACTAATATCTCGTGAATCTCCGATTATTCAAATTGTTATTTTAAATTTTTATGATCATGGTTCAAAATATCGGTGGCATCATAATGCTTTTGGGTGGAATAGCCGTAATAGCGCAAAATTATTCCTATTGGCGAAAATACCATGATAGGGAAACCTTTCTATGGTTCTTGGGCGGCATATTTGGTGTATTCGTCGTTCTTTATTTCTTCGCTACGCGATACCTGATACCGATTACCCCCGGTAACGTATTATTTCTCACATGGTCACGCCACATTCTCATCACTCTAACTGTCCTAGTATTAATCCTCCTTGGATTTCGGACTTACATACTTAAAAAATAGATTAGTCAGGACCTAACGCATGCTCGCCGCGATTTGCGATCTGACGAACGGCTAGGCCGCGCTCTGCTCGCGCAGCATCGCCATGGACTGCTGATACATCAGCACGTCGCGGGTTCGGATGCGAAAGTGGAACGATCCTGAAGGGAAACCATTCTGAGCCTGGCTTGGCGTTGCGCTTCGTTCGCCCTTTGGCTTGCATAGAGACGGATTGAGGCTCTGTCGATCTGCCCCTCGATCCGAAAGGCGAGTTTGGCCTGATTGCCTTGTATGGGGATGGAGCCGACGATTGTAATTCTTCCGCGGTCGAAGATGACCGTTTCGATTTGATCGTTCAGAAACTCGCGCTTGGCATCCACGTCGGCGCATCCTTCGAACCGGGCACGCGCGGTTGCGCAGAAGCGGCGGATACGTGCCTCCGCGTCTTCGCGCAGTCCCTGCGCTTGGACGCGCTTAACAAGCTCGGTCTTCGCCAGCGTGAGACGTTCAAGCCGGGTATCGAGGCAGCGGCTCGCGTCGGTGTAGTCCTGCGGCGGTATCTCCTTCCTCACATAGCGCTCGATGAGGCCCCGTCGTTCATCGTCAAGGCTGTTCATGCTCGCGGCGATCCGTGTCAGCTGCTGTGCCTCGCGACGGCCCTCTGCAACATCGCGGCTGTCGATGCACTGGCCGAGCTTTTGTGGATCAAACATCACGTCGCGGATCATTTCCAGGACTTTTTCCTCGACGATGTGGGTTGAGACCTTGGAATTGCGGCAGCGCTTGCGCTGGGCCGGATCGTGCTGGTTCGCATTGAGGATTGTAACGCATTTATACACTGCGCAATGAAACACGCGCACGCCGCTCGCGCGCTGCACCTTGTTGCGCAGGCGCATGGAGCAATACGCCCGACCGCACTCGCCGCACTCAAGGAGCCCGCTCAGCAGATACTTCACGCGAGGCTGTTTATATCGAGCGGCCGAAAGCCGGAGCCTCTCCTGCGCCTTGTCAAAAAGCTCTTGCGAGACGATGGCAGGCACCTTGAGCGCAATCCACTGATCCCGATCCCGTTCGACCAACGTGTGCTTTCCGTTGCCGGACGGGTCGCGGACATGCGTCATTCGATTGGCGTACTTTACGCCTACGTAGATCGAATTCTTGAGCGTGCGCGTGATATTGGACACGTTCCAGGTGCGGGCGGCTTTGCACGTTGGTATGCGCTGCTGTTCTAACGATCGGGTAATCGCGCATAATCCGAAGTTGCCACTTCCGTACATCTCGAACATCGCGCGGACTACAGCCGCTTGCGGCTCGTTGATGGCGAGCGAGGCGGGCGCTGTCTCGGTCTTGCGTCTGTAGTCATAGCCGAAGGCTCGTATGCCGCCGCTCGCGAACTCTCCCTTGCGCAAGCGGTGGAGCTTCCCGCGCATCATGCGCTCGGTGATCTTGGCACGCTCGAACTCGGAGACCGCTCCGAAGATCTGGAGCGTAAACCTGTTCTCTGCCGTTTCCTCGTGTTCCCTGCCGCTGATGAAGATACGCTTCTTGTGTCTCACCAGCTCCGCGATGATGATGTCCTGGTGGATCGTGGCTCGTGCGATCCGATCCGGGCACAGGAAGTACACCGCGTCAAAGGTATCCATCTTGGAAGCCGCCAGAAGGTCCAGAAGCGCGGCGCGATCGAGGTATGCTCCGCTATATCCGTCGTCGATGTATTCCTTGACGAGCACATGCCCGGCGGCTTCGATCTGCCGCCTGAGCTCGGCGACCTGGCTCTCGATTGTCTGTTCCTGCCTTTGTTTATCCGAACTCACTCGCGCATACAGTACGGCCCTTTGCATATGCCTTGAATCGATTCCATGAGATCGACCAAGAGTCGAGTCGCGATTCGCAACCAAAAACGAAAGGACCGGAGAGTCAAATGCTGCGTCTTGCACGCGCTGTCCTCGTAACGGAAGAGGACAGGACAGCTACAACACGGAAGGAAGGCCGTAAAAGGTGGGTATGTTCACGCGGGAGACTGCATCGGCGGGCATGCGGCGCGGTGTTCAATCAAATTTTTTTGTGAAATCTCGCATACGAGATCAGGTCTCGTGCGCAGCTAGCAGGATGTAGTGTTAACAACAGCGCTGCCGGAAGCATGCGCCCCGCCCGATCAGAGGGCGCACGCATCCAATCTCCCCGTCTCGTGCCGAGCTGCCCGCGCGCGGCCGTCCCCTCTTTGTCCTTTCCTCGAAGAAAGCGGGGACGTCATGGCGTAAGCCTGACTGAGCCTGCGCACGCAACATTTTGAAATGTTGGTGAGTTCTCGGCCGTGGGCTACCAGTAGGCCCTACCAGTAGGCAACTGGGTGGCCTACTGGCAGGAATGTATGCGGCTTCGAGCGTCCTACGCCCTGCCGCGAGCGCTTGCGTTCCTCATCATCTCGTCAGAGTTGACCTGCCGGAAATCCTCCCAGCAGCATGAGGAACTTGTCAGTCGTGCGCATCTCAAAGAGGGCCTGGTCCATTGGCGGTTGATTTGGTGGATAGTTACCTTGATTTATACCCAAGTCGTCCATCACTGCCTCCAGAGTGATATGTATATCGACTAACGCGGCAGCCACACTCTCTCGCACGGCGGTGAAAGCGCCCATGTATGGACCGTAGTTATGGTCGGGAACAACGAAATGGAGTACACGTAGGGCGCTTCGCGCGCGTCGATCATACGGCGCGTAGATCGTCGGACAACAAGAGAACGCAAACTTTGACATCAAGGATGTCGGGCGACCATGAGTAAATGCTTGAACCTGGTCCCGCAGGTGCTCGACCAGTACCGGCCCTTGGTGTTCCCCCGCGAGGAAGGCCGGGCGGGCATGTTCGTTGAGGAAAGTAAGCAAATCCGTTCTGTGCCGAAGCAGTGAGTTGCGCGCGACCATCCATTTGATAAGCCACGCCTTGAACGTGTCCGCAGCTAGCGGGCCGTCCGCCTGGATTGCGGCGGCTAATTGCCCCTCCCCGTCGGGTGTGAACCAGCACGCCACTGCCGCATTTGCGGCCACATGAAGCTGTTCGTGGTTCCAGTCGTGTTGATCCCACATGCTCGGCGGTCTCCCCTGCGTGTGGCCAGTTTTCGCTCTTGCATTCCAAGAGGCGCTGCCAGGAGCCCACACTCACCCTGCGCTAGAGCATTAGCACTGGTCGAAGCTCACCAGCCCAAGGCCACGTAAACCTCGGACGGAAACAGTGGGCCTTTTGGCGATGGTTGCTCGCTAATCTTATAGTGGGCAAACGTTTCGTACGCTCGGTTTTGTTCGCCGCTGGGTAGCGTATAAGGCCCAACTTTAATTTTCATCGCGCAAAGCCGGCCGTCCGGACGGAGCATTACCTCCGCCACATCAACAAAATCTATGGAACTAAATTTTATAACTGTTCCTCTCCACTGCTCCTTTAGAGCCAAGCTCGCCGCAGTCTTTTCAACGTCGGGGTCATTACAGAGCGGACGTCGTGATTCGCTTTGTGCCGGCATGCTCGCAACTAAGTTGAACGTACAAATCACGCCAAAAAACATTCCGAATCTCGTCATTTGAGACATCTCCTACGATGGCCGTGAAATCTGATATCAAGCCCTCTGCAACGGCTGCGCCGGCGAAGACGCGATCCTCAAAGGCGGAAGTTTTTAGACTTACACACCCCGCGCCCCTTCAAGAGCCCTATAGGGTCCCCCTCGGTCCCCTCTACCTGTTCACTGAGCGAATGTCCCCTCGTGTGCTCGGCCATGCATCCCGGCTACGCCCCGCCGCGAGCGCTCACTGGCATGCTCTCCCACACTTTTCTAAGGGTGCCGGTCGTGGGCACGCCGAACTCGAGCCAGTTCGTCTTAAACACCGCCTTCCACTCGTCCTTGGGGTTCTCATTGCCCGGTGAGAGCACCACCTCGTCGCCGGGGTCGCCGCTGATGCGGTTCACGACGATCGAGTTCAAGGCGGGGAGCTTGTTGTGGACGCAATAGTTCCCGACGATGCCGAGCTGGCGCCAGAGCGTCTGCCCGGCCCGCCGGTCGTAGCCCATCGCCTCCGCGACATCCCCATAGGTCAGCGTGATCGGATCATCGGGCTTGCGCGTAGGGCCGCTCACAAAAGCAGCGAGGAGCAGCCAAATCCGCTGCGCCTGGACATAGATACGGTCGCCGACCTGGTAGCGGCGAATTGCTCGAATGTCGTCCATTGACCACCTGTGCAAAAACTATCGAGATCGGCAGATTTGCGCATCGCGAGCAATTCCGCAACTCTCGTTCAAATCGACCCTGCCGATCGACGGGGGAATCCGTGCAGAGCTAGGAGCTCGTGGCGCTATCTCTTCGCCGCGCGGCTGATCTCGGGTGGTCGTAAGCATCTCTTTTGGTTTTGGAATTGGCGAACCGACGCGTCCGCATTGCATGGGGACATTCTGAAACCGTAGGGCAATGTCCCCTTTCGCGTGCGCAGCCCAAAGCGCTTCGAGCAGCACCAAACACTCAGTTCCGCTGCATTTGATTCGCCCACAGGAGGATCCATGCGAGGATAGGAGCCCTTAGTGCCACCTCATCGCCAAACCCCAGCGACGCCTCGCCGCGCCGCGGCCACCTCTCGTGGCAGCTAGACCTACGGGGCCGCCCGTAGTAGCTTAAAGGAGCTAGGCTTGCGGCCGAACACGTTCTCGTGTCGGACCCGAACAGCGGGGGATAAATATGCCTTCCATCACCAGGTTCATCGGCGACCGGCGTGTCCGTCACGCCACGTGGTCCCTGGTTACAGCTCATTTCTTCGCGGCGCTTTTGTCTACCGCGGCCAGCGCCGACGATACGCTTACCCAGACCGGCAAGTTCAATTTTGTTAATGTTACTGGAGATCCCTACCACCCGAACTTTGTCCCGCTTGACATTCCCTTTCCACAAGACTTCGGCGGAATTCCCGCCGTATCTATTACCTTTCCACATGTGGGGCATTGTTTTCAGCACGCCCCATGGGGTACAATGACAGCCTCCAATATTACGATGAAGGGCTTCAGAGCCTCCGTCACGGGTTGTTTCTATCCAACTGCGACTTGGACAGCAGTAGGGCCGCGGCTTGTGAGAGGAACGATTGTCCCAAGATATCTAGTGCTGACGGTAATCTATGCACCCCCTGGAACGAACGGCGGCCACAGTTCCAGCTCTGTCAGCTACCAAGCCGGGAGCACCGCAGGAACGACTACCTCGTCAAGCCGATCTTTCAAAACGGGTCTCTCCGTCTCCGTTGAAGCATCAGGCGGTTTCTTTGGCAGCGGAGGCGGAGCTGGCGTATCGTTTGAAGCCTCACAATCAACAACGGACAGCCAGTCACTGGAGGTAAAGAAATCGACGTCATCCACGATCACTCAGGTCGGACCATCACAAGACGGCATAAATCACGACGAGGATGAAATCTGGTTACTTTTGAATCCGACAGTCAATTTGGCCCTATCCTCTTCGGCAGCAGAATGGGTACTGGCCGACACGCGATCTCCCGTTCAATATGTGCATGTCGGGTGGTTGAATGGCCACGAAGCAATGCCGGTAGGCGTCGTCGCCGCCCTTCAAAGTGCCGGCATCACACCTGATGTCTATCCCGACATTTTGGCACGCGATCCCTTCGCGAACGGTTCTGCGGCTTTGGATACGTCCCGCTTCATTTCAATTAACACGACGTTTCCGTACGAACCTCCATACGCCGCGAACGATCCGGTGCCGACTTCAACTTACAATATTTCCAATAGTACCATCAAAACTCAGGGCCACGAATTGGTCGATACCTTCAAGGTGCAGATCTCTCAGTTCGGGACCGCGGATTTTGCAAGTTTCGCGAAGGTTAAATTGAGTGACGCGACCAATTGGGAATGGACGAACAAATCGTCGTCGTCGAGTTCTGCTGGAACTTCCCAATCGGCACAGTTGACAATTGGCGGTCCAGCGTACGGCTACGGCGGCCCGACTGTCGTCCAGGTGTACTTTGACACCATTTACAAGACGTTCGCTTTCGCACTTCTATCTGCAAGTCCGACCGACGCCGCTTTAAGGGGAACGCTCATCGGGGCGGACGGAGTGCCTGCAGCCCGTGAAGAAGTCACTCTTGAAGAGAGTAGTAAAATAGTGCACGAGACCGTCACCAACTCGAAAGGAGAATTTGCCTTCTACGGGCCAATCAGTGGTGACGTCACTATCAAGGCGTTGGGTATAATTCAGACGATACCTGCGGTTCAATTCACAAGGACCATCACCCTGCTACCGAAACAGGCGCGCGAGCAACAGATCCTGGCCACGCCTGAATAATTAGTGACGGCAGCATCCTCTAGGGTTGGTTTCAGTCACACGAATCCCCCCACGCGCAATTGCGACACGCGACCCTATCCCCGTCACGCACTGCGCTACGCGTCAGTGTCGTCCAGCCTGGTATAATTCCGATATGAAGGTCGCCGTCGATCTCAAAGATGTGCGCGCGCTTGACGCTATGTGGCTCGCGTTCCGTGCGTCTCAGTCCACTGCTCAAACCCAGGTTGAAATCAGTACAAGTGTTGTGCGCGACATGCTCAACGCGCGTTTTCTGAACCCGAGCCAAGGGCAATTCCTCACTGAGGATCCAGTGATGGATCGATATTCTTGATGGGACCGTCCTTGGCATAACTATACGCATTTAATTGTTGCGGATCCAACAACAACTGATATTGCGTCTGCTGTGAGAGTTGTTGAACTTGATTGGGATTCCCGATCGTAAGGAAGGGTAAAGAGGCGATGTCTTATAAACGACAGAATCAGTTACTCCGGCATATAGCCCGAAACTTACCGTCTCGCCAAACCAACGGTGCTTCGGAAGAATAATTTGCGCCGGCACCCGCAGCCGCCCCGGCTGAAACTTGGAAATAGAGACCTGCCGGATCAAGTGTGGCATTTGGATCGTATGAACCTGAAAGACGCCCACCCAAGCTCGGTCCGCCCGAAGGGCCAACTTCTATTTGTCCACCAAAGTTAGTTGTATCAATATCAGCACTGACAGTGCCGCCACCCAACCACCAGCCAACGGCAAGAGTCCCTTGTAATACACCATTACCACTTGGTGGTGGCTCTTCTGATCGACCCAACCAAACTACATGGGGCGGCTCTTCTAGTTATACTATCAATCAGCTTTCTAGCACCGTCGTCAGCTATGCGAACTCGTCAGGCGCGAACCTCACGAATTCCAACTTTGCTGCCGCTTTGAAAGCTATAAATACTTATAATGCTAACCTTTCGTCTCAATCAATGAGTGTTTCGACACCAAGCACCGTTAAGCACCCGTGACAACGATTACTCATATGGCATTATTGGATTTTACCTAATATATGACTGGCACAATATTCGCTATCTTAATTGTTCTGATGGTTGGCGTTGTATCTTTTGCATTTAATAAGCAGCTCGCCAAACACTTTGCCATAGGGTTTCTCGGGATTTTTTGGTGGCTATTTCCACTACGGTTACGGCGAGAGGCCTACTTTATAATTGTCTATCGAGTGTTCTTCTATGCTGCTTCCTTGTTTTGTTTGGCAATCGTAATTCTTATGACGGTCTTGGTTATTAGCAACATTCACTGACGAACGCCTCTTCGATACCTTTGCAAGTTATTCAAAAAAATCACAGACCTGAGGCAAAGAGAGAACCCTCATCCGCGCGCACGTCCCCCGCTAGAGGAGCACGGCGTCCATCGGCTCGGCCAGCTCGCGCCCGTCGTTTTTCACATTCCCCACCCGCTTATCCACCGCCCACATCTTGATACGCTCAGACGGGCACGACGCGAGGAGCGCCTTCAATTCGGCATCGCTCGCCGGCTCCTCGCCGAGCCACTTGGGCCAGTCGGCTTCGTCGAGGATGACCGGCATCCGGTCATGCAACGTCGCGATAAGCTCATTCGGTTCGGTCGTGATGATCGTGCAGCTCCGCACGACCTCCCCGCTCAGCGGTTCCCGCCACTCATCCCAGAGGCCCGCCATGGTCATGAGGCCGTCATCGGCCATGCCGATCGCAAACGGCTGCTTGTCGGCCACACCCATCTTGCGCCACTCATAGAACCCGTCCGTCACCACGAGGCAGCGCTGTCCCCTCTTCCAGGCGTCCCGGAAGACGGGCTTCTCAGTGATCGTCTCGGATCGCGCGTTGAACGTCGAGAAGGCCATCTTCGTGTCCTTCGCCCACCGCGGGACAAGGCCGAAGCGCATCTTCTCCGGGGTGCGCCTGCCGTCCGCCGACCGGATCGCCGTCAAGAGGGTCCCTGTCGGCGGGATGTTCCAGGACGGAGGAATGTTCGGAGGCGACGAGCCCGGATCGAACTTCAGCTTGATCCGGATCTCGCTCCACTCGTTGGCGAGGCGAACGCGACCACACATGCTTCTGCTCCTTCATACCTTTTCCTCTGACGAAGCCGCGCGAGACGGACGCGCGGACCTCGACCAGCTCATGCTCGAGATAGGCATTGGCGACAATCAATGCCCGTATCGTCGCCCGCGAATCGCCAACGCATGCCGCGAGCGCCGCATCGATCGCCCCCTCCAGCTCAGCCGCGGCATCCGGCGAGCTAGTGCGACACGCATCCGAGGCGGTCATACGATCGCAGCTCCGCCATCACGTGCAGCTCGAACGCGAGCGTCCGGTTGATCTTCAAGAGCGACATAGCAGCCAGACGCGCATCGCCGTCGCACTCCGCGATGATGGCATCGACCGCCCGCTCGTCATCGCTGGGCGCCTCCTCCTGCGCTGCCAGCGTCTTCAAGGCATCCAGCAGCGCGGTCATGGCCTCTCTTCCCTTCTATCGGCGATGAGAACATATATAGAACAACAGCTCGCGTTTTGTCGAGTCCCGCGTCTCCATGCCGGCGACTTATAGGCTGCCTGGCAAGAGCTTCGCTTTATTCGTCTTGCCGGCTACCCTCGGTGCAACCACGGCCGATTGCCCCCTAACGGCCGAGGCCAGGACCCTGCCCGATCTTCGGATTGACGCAGGGTCCGCCTATTCCCTCAGTCGCGGTGGCGATTAGACCATGCGGAGAATTGCTCCAGGCGCGCACAATCAGGGCACGTCCGCAGCTTCGCAGGAATCAGACCCACGGACGCTTGCGGAGGTTGTTTCGCTATACAGCTCGCATCCAGGTTCCGGATTGTGAACTTCTTGAGAAAGTTGACGGGATCAAAGGCGAGCTTCGCCCTCCGTAGACTCTCAATTCCGAGGTCTTGTTCATAGTTGAGTTGCTTACGGCCACGGGACAGAAGCGACATGGCCACCTCGTGCATGAGCGCGGGATAGATGCCGTGGAAGCGAGTATCAGCCTTCTCGAAAAGCGCGTTGCCGCACACACCAGGCATTAGCGCAGTGATATTGAACGCGGCGAGCGCCCCTTCGACGAACACGCCGGTAACAACACAGTCGAAGCGGCTCGAAGCCAAAAGAAACCGCTCGTAGGCTCGACGCTCGTTTGGATTCTCAGATCCTCGGTTGTGCTGCCATCGGGACCAGAGGTCGTCAATCTCCGAACGGACCCGCGGAGAGCTGAGGTCGAGAGTTTCGGCCGTATAGCCGGGATATTGCTTCAAAAAGCCATTGAGGAAATTGCGGCGAGCTTTGAGCTTTCTGCCAGCATAGGTGACATAACGATCGAGCTCGTAGATGTAGTCAAAGTGTTCGCGAGCCTCTTGGATGCAAAAGCGCCCCGCGTCAACGCTACGAGCCGAGATCTCCGGCACCATGGCGAGCGTAGCGCCGTATCCTTCGGCAGCCGAAAGCGCGAGGAGTTCCTCAGCGAGAGCACTTACGGCCCCCTTACCAAGAAACGTAAAGAAAGGCTGCCCAGTATTGTAATCGGTAAACCGAACGACCAATGCGGTGCCGCAAAGGCACCACTGTATCTCTTCCTTCACGTTCCACGCCCAGAGACTTGCAAACTCAAAATCCGAATATGGCGGATAGTACCGGGTCAATCCCTCAATTGCGGCTTTGTCTGAAAGCTCCAGGTATTTAAATTGTGGGAATGCTGGAGACACGGCGATATCACAATATCGGCGCCGTCACGTCGATGCGCCGACGCAGGATGAGCCCCATAACGAGCCCATTCACACCGAGCGCATACAACGGATAGGCGGCAACTTCGACCGACCACTGCGTGATCGCAAGGACGTTGATGAGGCTCGCAGCCGTTCCCGCGATCCACGCGGCCCTGCTCTCGGTCCATGGGCGCCGCCAGGCTTTGACAAATGTCGGAGCCATCCCCAAGAGATCGACTAAGACAAGGAGCGCGAGGGCTATCGTAGGCGAACGCAGTAATTCCCAGGCGGCGACGCCGATGAGCGCACCTCCGAAGCAGAGCCAATCGAGCGGGAGCCACGTACCCTCACCATGGCGAACGGAGAATCCCGCGACGATCAAGAATCCGAAGGCATAGCTGGCCGGAAGCCATACTGTCTCGCGCGCTCCTGTGGCGAAATAGCTCGCAGCGAGTGCGCCGTTGAGCAGTGCAAGCACCCACCATGTCACCTTGCTCGGGCGCGTACCCCCGCGAACGATGTCGACCAGGTAGACTCCGATCGCCCCTACAGACAGCACCCCCGCCGCGAATCCGCAATAAGACTGAACAGAGATCGTGGGCACGACCAGGTTCACGCAATATTGCGTGCAGGGTAGCGCAGACCCCGTTTGATGAAGTTTGTCTCGACTTCGTTTAGCGCGAATCGCTCTGTGAAGAAGGTCGTGATAGTGGCGACCCGAATGCCGTTGCGGCAGGTATATGCGTCGGCGCTCAGAAAGCGGCGTTTTGGAAAGGTATGGATACTGATGTGGCTCTCAGCAACTATGAGGAACCCGCTCCATCCGCCGGGGTCTTTGAGCTGATTGTCGGGCGCAGGCACCACCATCGGACTTGCCAAAGGATGCATTCCAAGGAGGTCACACAAGTCGATGAGGGCCGAACGCACCAGGCCTTCGTTGTTGAGAACCACAGGATCGCCACCATAACCGTCGAGGGTTATGTGCTCGCCAAACTGCTCCAACCCGTCTCGGGGTTCGTTGACCAAAAGCTGATCAGAAGCCATGGCAACATGCCGCGTATCCGCGCAACCTTTCCCGATGGAAGAGGAAGATCGCAACGGTCAAAGGCCGGACGATGAGACGACAATGTCTCAGTCGCTCCTGGCCGGATGCACCCTTTTCGGGCAACGAGATACGGACGATCATGTGCTCCCCAAGATCGCGGATCGCGACCAGGCTTCGTTTATATGAATATCATATATCCGAAGTCAATATATATAGCGAGGGCTGGCCCACCGCTCCCAGCCCCTCATGCCGAAGTCGGTTTTCACCGGTGCCTATGCCATCCTGCTCGACACATTGGTGTCTCTGCGGAAGGAATCCGATGTCACCCAGGTTGAATTGGCGCGCCGACTCGGCAAGCCCCAGCCGTTCGTCTCCTACATCGAACGGGGTGAGCGGCGAATAGACGTTATCGAATTCTACGCGATCGTCAAAGCGCTCGGCGCTGACCCCGACGCCGTGTTCGCGGGCATCGTCCGAAAACTCCCCGCCCGCGTCCAAATCTAGGCATACTGTGCCCGATACGATATCCAAGGATCATCAGCACCGTCTGTTATCACGCTGTCGGGTGCCGTGCCCTTCCAAAATCCGTGACCTCCCGCGCGTCCAATTTCCGTTACCTAACCCTCCCGCCACGATAACTGGATTTGTCGAGTCGCACAGCGCCAGCTACGTTCCTGCCCAACCGCGGCCGAATGCCCCCCAATCGGCAGCGGCCAGGACCCTGCCCGATCTTCGGGTTGGCGCAGGGTCCGCCTTTTCCCTCAGTCGCGGTGGCGATCAGGTCATGCGGAGAACTGCTCCCCGGCGCGCACCGGGCTCAATCAAGCGCACATCCGCAACTTCGAAGGGATCAGACCCGCTGCCGAAGTTTGTCGCTCCGCAGCTTTCCCTCCTACGGAAGGAAGCACCGTCGGGACACGAGTGGGTCCATGAACTGAAATACGACGGCTACCGCCTCCACGCGCGCATCGAGCGTGGAGAAGTCCGTCTGCTCACCCGCACCGGTCTCGATTGGACGCTTCGGTATCAGGCCACGGCCGAAGCGTTGCGAGGACTCCCTGTCGACCGCGCCTACCTCGACGGGGAGCTCTGCGCCGTGCGGCCGGACGGCACGACCTCCTTCAGCGCGATGCAGGCGGCGACCGACTCAGGCAGCTCCGGCGACTTGGTGTTCTTCCTCTTCGATCTCTTGCATCTCGACGGACTCGACACCCGGCCGCTGCCCCTAATCGAACGAAAGACGCGCCTGCAAGCGCTGCTCTCCGGTGAAAACGATCGGCTGCGCTACAGCGAGCACCTCATCGGAGACGGACCGACGATCCGTCGGCAGGCCTGTGAGCTGAAAGCCGAGGGCCTCGTCTCAAAGCGGACGGACATGCCGTATGCGCCCGGCAATCGGGGCATCTGGATCAAGACCAAGTGCCTCAACCGCCAGGAATTCGTGGTGATAGGCTGGACCGATCCCGAGGGTAGCCGGCCCCATCTGGGATCTGTGCTCCTCGGCTACTATCGCCCTGACGGTTCTCTCACCTATGCCGGCCGCGCGGGCACGGGCATGACGCAGCGCGTGCTCGCCGATCTCAGCGCGCGCCTGCGGCCGCTTGCCCTTAAGAGGATGCCGCTCTCCGCGCCACCGCCGCGAGAGAGCCGCTTCGGCTCTCCCTTGGAATTGAGCCGAGTGCATTGGGTCAAACCGAAGCTTGTCGTCGAGGTGACTTTCCTCACCTGGACCGGCGACAGCTTGTTGCGCCAGGTCGTATATCAGGGTCTGCGCGAGGATAAGGCGGCGTCGGAGGTTGTCCTTGAACGAGCGTGAGAATTCCCGCTACAGCAATCTCTTGGTATCGCGGTCTTGAAGCGAGAATCGAGACAACCCATGCGAAGCCGATCGCCAGGACTTTCACACATGAAGAAAATCCTCTTCACGCTGCTCAGTTTGTTTGCGTTAAGTTCCGCAATTGCAGCTGAGATAGCCCCTACGCCGAAAATGTTGGCGAAAGCCCAAGAAATGAACAAAATCGAATACCCGGATGCAGGTTCAACAACTTTCAAATACCATTTTCGCAATCTAGGAGGCCACATTCTGTGGTGCGCGTATGCGGCCGGAGGGAATGGACATTTTTGTGAGAAGGTCCCCCCGTCTAACGTTGCAGCTACTGACCGCGCCGCCGCTGATTATTGCAAAACCGCTGGCCCAGATGAAGATTCACCGCCGCATGCTGTTTACGGTGAATTGTGGGACTTAGACTACAAGTGCACAAGAGGCCACATGTCGCGTCTTCCCGTTGAAATGGCTCTAGATAGCGAGGGTTATGTGCGGAGCCAATGGAAGCCGCTTCCATAATAAGCTTTCGAGACTGTCTCACTTCCTAACCAAGGCCTCCGCGAGTAGCCGTCGCACCGCTTCCTCACGGGTTGGCTTCGGGTCCGGCTGATCGGCGATCCACACTTCCAGAGCGCCCAGCTCGACCGGGTCAAGCGACACGGCGATCGTCGTTGTGTTGAGCGCCGGCCCAATGCCCCGTCGAACCTTCCCCGCCGCCTTACCGGCAGCGCGCATGATCTCTTCAAAGGGTCGCCTGGCCATCTCAGCTGCTCGCACGGTGATATAATTTTCTGCGGTCTCCTCCCTGCAATCCGGCGCCTGAAGCAGGCATCGGTAGCAAGGAGGAGAATATGCACATTGGCGAAGACCTCCGTGAGGTCAAGCTCCAGCGGCTTCTCAAGGCCGAGGGGTATGCGAGCATCGAGGAGTTGTACCCGATCGTTCTCGGCGACGTGGTGAGCCCGGCGATCTGCATCGATCCGGATTGCGATTACATCTGCAAAATGGAACCCGACCAGGAGGAGGGCTACTGCGAAGCGTGCGGCACCAACACCGTCGTGAGCGCCCTCATCCTCGCCGACCTCATTTGAGGAGGCCGTGATGCATAAGCACGAAGCAGAAGCGACCGACAATCCCGCTGAGCGCTGGTTCCGCAATCATTACCATTGCCCGCGATGCAACCGCTATTGGACGGACGACTGGTCCGCCACCTGCGACGACGATTGCCCGCACTGCGGCTTCCGGCATGTCTCCCCTCTTCGGAGTGAGGACATCGAGGAGAGCGCGGATGGATAAGACAGATCGTATCCGCGAACTCAACGACGCATTCCGCACGACATTCGTCGGCGGCAAAGTGATGATGACTCCCGGTGTGGCCGCTATGCCCGCCGACCAGCTGGCCAACGCGCTATCCGCCGTCAGGAGATTCAAAGACTTCGACGAGGGCAACGACCCGCACGGCGAGCACGACTTCGGCAGCTTCGATCTCGCCGGAGAAAAGTTCTTCTGGAAAATCGACGCATACGACGCCGACATGCAATTCGGCTCAGATGACGCGGCGGATGAGGCGAAGACCACCCGCGTTCTCACCATCATGTTCGCCTCAGAGTACTGAACTGTTCGTGCGAACCCATCCCAGGGGCAGCGGCGAGGCACGCTGGCAGGCAATGGGACTTGTGAACCCTGTTGAGAGCCGATGACCCGCAATGTGTGAACAGTCTGCCCCGCCAACGTGCGGGGCTTTTCTTCAACTGCTTTTTTCTCCCACGCTGCTCGCCCCACGTCGGAAGCCACAACCACCCGTTGACTGGCTAAATAAAGAGCATACGTTTCGTTCGCCCGCTGGCATCACTGGCGAGCACCGGTGCTCCCTTTTCAAGGGAAATCCGATGTCTCACTCAATGAAGCTATGCTCGGTCAAGGAATTGAAGACGGTTTACGGCATCCCGTATTCGCGACAGCACATATGGAGGTTACAGGCTCAGAATGAGTTCCCCCTCGTGGTGAAGCTCGGCCGGTGCCGTGTCGCCTTCAGAGTGTCCGACGTGGAATGCTGGATCGCAGACCGCATTTCAAAATCCAACCAGCCTCAGAGAGACCATTCTCTCTGAACAGGGCCACCCTCCAGGGTCCAACCTGGAGGGTGTTTTCATTTCCACGGTGCCCTCCGGGATCTCATCCGACCCTCAAAGAAGGGACATTGCCACACAGTCTCAGAATGTCCCTATGCAATGCGGATATCCGCAGCAGACAATTCTTCAACAACAACAAACTGATACCGCCATTCACAGATCAGTCCTCGGGCGCCTTCGAGCGCCACGAGCTCCTACCTCTTGCACGGATTCCCCGGCCAAGCCCACACGCGCGCAAAAGGACAAACTTCGATTTGTCCTTTTGCGCGCGGGGGAAGAGCTAGGAGCTCGTGGCGCTATCGCACCACCGAGGACTGACTGGAAGGCGGAACTGGTGCGCTACAATTCCAACGGGCAGCACGCCAGCCATCACCGTGGCCGGATCGAGCCTCGAATGCTCGGGTAGGCTCGACCGGTCAACAGACCGGCCGCATGCCTGCGGCAGGCGCCATGCGCGTGAGAGGCTACACCGGACTCATATCGCGCAGCGAGCCGGCGCAGCCAAGCTCCCGCTCGCGGGAGCTCACGCCATTCGCGGCTCTCATCCGTCTATGAAATCGATCTACATCGGCACTGGCATCGTCGGATCGGACATCAGCGCCGACATCGCCATCGACGCCGAGGCGCGAGCGCGGCACGTGTACGCGATCGGGCAAACCGGCACCGGAAAATCCGTGCTGCTTGAGAACATGATCGCGCAGGATATGAGGAACGGCACCGGCCTGTGCTTCATCGATCCGCACGGCACGTCGGCCGAGGCCCTGATCACCAAGATCCCGCCGGAGCGCAAGGACGATCTGATATTCGTCGACCTCTCGGACGCTTCGCAGCCGGTCGGGCTCAACTTCATGACCGGCATCATCGAGAACGACCGCGCCCTCTGGGCGAACAATCTCGTCGCGGCGTTCAAGCACATCTACGGCGACGATAGCTGGGGGCCGCGGATGGAATATATCTTCGTGCAATCCGTCCGCTCGCTCATGGACAGCGACCTCACGCTCCTCGCGTTACCACGCCTGTTCACTGACGAGGCCTTCCGCAATCTCGTGATCCGTCGCGTGCGTGATCCCTTCGTGAAATACCAGTTCTGGCGGGAGCAATTCGGGCCATGGTCCAAAAAATTCGGCCCCGAGCTCACCTCCCCTATCGACAACAAGGTCGGCACGTTCCTTTCCTCGCCGCAGATCAGGGCCATCGTGTCCCAACGGCAGAACACGATCGATCTCCGGCAAATCATGGACCAGCGGAAGATCCTCATCGTCGCCTTGCGGAAGGGCCGGATCGGAGAGATGCCGGCGAGCCTGATGGGAGCGGTGCTCGTCTCGGCCATCGCGCAGACCGCCATGTCCCGGCTGGATAACACTACAGATGAAGGCGCCCTGGTCCCCTTCGCCCTCTATTGCGACGAGTTCCAGAACTACGCGACATCGGGATTTCCGCTCGTTCTTTCGGAGGCGCGGAAATTCAAGCTCATGCTCACGCTCGCCCATCAGGGGCTCTCTCAAATTCCCGAGCGCGTCATGAATTCCGTCTTCGACAATTGCGGAACCCTGATATCCTTCCGCATCGGCGTGAACGACGCTCCGCTCATTGCCAAGGCATTCAACGTGCAGAGCGAGAGCGCCTTCCTCGGGTTGCCGAATTTCCAGGCACGTCTCCGGCCGCTTGAGCGTGGCAATCCGTCCGACGCGATCCTGGTCAACACCTATCCCCCGCCCGCGCCGCTGCATGGGCGCACGCGGGAATTCATCGCACATAGCGGGAGGCGGTTCGGCCGGGGCTTTGCAGCCGTGAGCGCCGCGATTGAACGCTTTCTTCGTCGCATCTCTTGACTTCGCGCGTGCTTAGCCGCGTCATGTCCGAAACGCTGGGAGGGAGCGCATGCGAGTGGGAGTAGATCATCAGCCGCGCGGCGGCTTCCTTTCGCGCCACCGGTTCACGCTCAACGTGCACGTCGAATTCTCGAACGAGGAGCTCGCGATCATCAGAACCCGCGCCCTCGGCGACTATGTGATCAGCCTCTCCCCTGGCTATCTCGCATCCTCCGAAAGCCGTCACTCGCCGCTCGCGTTGAGCGCGATGAGCGCCGCGTCAATCGCGCTCTTCGTCGGCGGCATCCTCGCCATCTTCATATGCGCCGCCGTCGCTCCCAACTCAGCCTTGCCGATGCTCCTACTCTTCGGCGGTCCCGCGCTGTGGTGGTATGTGGTCTTCGCCAGCCGCCGCGAGCGGAGCACGTATCAGAGGCAGATCTCGGTCGCCTATCTCGCGAGCAATCCTGTCTTCTCCGTCCAGACCGATGATCCCGGCAGCGCACCTGCCGCCGAGAACAACCTACTCGCTCGCCTCTCCGACCTCCGGGCATTTCTGCAACAGACGCACACGCTCACGACCCCGCGCAGTTACGAGCTGTAGCCATGTTCCTCATCGGATTTCCGATACTCTTCATGGTCGGCGTGCTCTTCGTTCTGATCAGCATCATGCTGGCGTTTCCGGCGCTCGCAGTCTTCCTTGGGATCAAGGGGGCTAAAGCGATTGCCCGGCGGCCGACCCCGACCCCTATTCTTCTCGATCGGCTCGCACAGGTCGCCAATCCGTCGCCATTCCCCACGACGGAGGAGTTCACCACCTACTATCGCGATGCGTTACTCAAGGCATGGCGGGGCAAGGCGCCCGAGAAGCACCTCTACGATGTCCTGATACGCACCGCCGGCACGCTCTACGCGGCCGAGGGGTTCGATCCCCTCATTCCAACGCCCCGCGGCGCCGGCGCGATCGAGCACGGGAAATACCGCGACGAGATCATAGCAGGGACGCGCACGGCCGAAGATGCGCATTCCATCCTCGGTGTGATCTTCGACACCATCACGGCGTCCTACACGGAACTCTTGCGGAAGCTGCCGCCGGCCGCGATCACCACGCGAGAAGCAATCCTCTCGGGAGAAAGTCCGACGCCCTTGTTCGAAGTCGACCTCATCGACATGGTGAGCAAGCCAGGGCAGGCCGTGTCGGACATGATCAAGCCCTTCCATGAGCCCGCCGTCGCGCAGTTCAAGCTCTTCCAGGACATGCGCTACCAGTTCAACCGGAACCTCTACGAAGCCTCAGGGCAGCGTGATGGCGCTCCGGCTCACAAGCTCGTCCATCCCTACGAGCACAACGGAACGCCGCACGAGATCGTCCAGAAATATCTCGGCTACACGCCGCTCCAATACGTCTTCGACCAGAAGGTCTCCCTTCCGCTCACCGTAGAGCAACGGTGCAGCCATTGGTTCGTGATCGGCGGCTCGGGGCACGGCAAGACCACCTTGCTCCAGCACGTCGTTATGCACGACATCATGCAGCCGGACCCGCCGGCGCTCTTCATCATCGACAGCCAGGGCATCATGCTGGAAAAAATCCAGCACCTCAAAATCTGGCAGGACGATCCCGGTCGGCTGACCATCATCGACCCGGAGAAATACACCCCTGCGCTCAATGTCTTCGACATGGCGAACGCGCGCACCAGCAGTTACCTGCCTCTGATCCGCGAACAGGTCGAGGGCGGTATCATCGAGCTATACAACTACATCTTCTCCGGCCTCGCTTCGGAGCTGACCTCGAAGCAGTCTGTCGTCTTCTCGTTCATCGTGAAATTGATGATGGCGACGCCGGACGCGACCTTGCACACCCTCTTGGCACTGATCGAGGACCCCTCCAAGACATTCGCCGACAGCCCGTTCTCGCGCCATGCGGGCAAGCTTGACGCGACAGCGCGCACCTTCTTCGAGAACCAGTTCTACAACAAGCAGGCATTCGGTGTGACGCGCCAGGGCCTCGCCCGCCGCTTGTACGCGGTCCTCTCGGTCCCCGCTTTCGATCGGATGTTCAGCAGCACGGTCAACAAGTTCGACGTGTTCAAGGCGCTCCAGACGCCCGGTAGTGTTACCCTCGTTAACACATCAAAGGCCCTTTTGAAGAACGACGCATCGAGCCTCTTCGGCCGCTTCATGATCGCTCAGGTGATGGCCGCGACATTCGAGCGCGTCGCCGTCGCCGAGCGCGACAGGAACCCGGCATACCTCATCGTCGATGAAGCCTCGGACTATTGGGGCGGCAGCGACGAAGCGTTGGAGAGCCTGTTATCGCAGGCAAGAAAATACCGCCTCGGATGCCTGTTCGCCTTGCAGCACCTCGAGCAGCTATCCCCCGCTCTTCGCAGCGCCGTTGCATCGAACACGCTCATCAAGATGGCCGGGGGCGTCTCCTCGTTTGACGCCAACGCGCTTGCGCCGAACATGGGAGGTTCCGGCGCCAAGGACCTGATCATGAGCATGCGCAAGCGTGCCGCACACACCGAGTTCGCAGCCTACATCAAGAACGAGACCGATACGGCAGTGCGCCTCGACATCCCCTTCGGCACGCTTGAGAACGCGCCGCGCATGTCGGCTCAGGAGCATCGGGCGCTCATCGAACTTAATCGAAGGCGCTATTCGGCCGAGGCTCGCCAGGGGCCAGAACCCGAAGTAAGGATTGCCGATACCGGGGACGATATCAGGCCAAGCAGAGATTTTTAGCGAGAGGTGTATACGTAATCATACGGCGCACGCCGTCGCATGATAGAATATCCGTTACGTTGACGAAGCGATGACTTCGTATATTCGGCGATTATGGATACCGAGCGCCCCGAACGCTACCATACTCTCGGCAGATATCGGCGCGGCCCTGTGCGTGCTCTCACGCCGACCAAGCTCGTTCTGGACTATCTCTTCGCCCTATTCATCCACCGCACGGTCCCGAGCTTCAATCTGCATGCGCTCGCGAACCCCGGCAAGAAGGCGCGCCAGACGAGCGACCTCCTGCATCTCATGAAAAATCCGCCGAACGATTGGGTCACCCAGCCAGAGAGCCTCCGGCGCCGCGTGAACTCCAAATCGGGTTTTCTCGCATATGAGATCAGCGACAAAGGCGCGCAGCTACTCGTCGACAAGCACAGGATCTCCTATGGCGACTATGTGCTGTGGAAGAAGCTGCGGCAGAACTACAAAGCCCATCATTTCGATCACGATCTCGGGACCGGCTACACCACCTCGTCAATCGAGCTCGGCTGCCGAGCGCGCGGGCTGCGCTTCATATCCTGGCTCGATGTTTTCAATCGCGAGCGTTGTCCGCAATCGACACGCGACGCTGATAATCCGATCGCCATCCCCTATGAGGCCAACGGCGAGAAGCGCCTTCTCATCATGGACGAATTTTGCGGCGTTGCGCACCAGGATCACGGCGCC
>Ga0206940_1031_pt2 | contig 21369 bp, 9 predicted proteins | sample Alteio_BWOrgHeat_8_FD_152963 | JGI IMG/M metagenome (GOLD analysis project Ga0206940, IMG submission 152963) | Enriched cells from forest soil in Barre Woods Harvard Forest LTER site, Petersham, Massachusetts, United States -... | ecosystem: Environmental > Terrestrial > Soil > Temperate forest > O...
CCCATTTGCCAATTTGAACCAGTTAGGAAACTGAATGCGCACGTTCGCAATCGTCCCATCCACGTTTCCCTGGTTACTGACGACAACGTTGTAAGTCCGCCACGGTCCGGCGCGTAGGACGGGATTTCCAAGGACGTTCGTCACGATATTTGGCGCGACGCCCTGCGCGACGGTGAATGCCGCAGAGTAAGTTGCCGTCGATCCGTCGGGATAGGTGACGATCACGTTGCGCGGGCCCGTTGTCGCCCTGTTGAGCGGGAACGTGGCGGTCAAGATGTCCGAGTTCTGAATAGTTAGGTTAGTGCCGATGATGTCGGGCTGTCCCGGCGTCGACAGCTTCACCTGCATTCCCGTCCCGAAGAACTTACCGTTGGTCTGCGTAATCTGGACGGTGGCATTCCCCGTGTTGCCCCCCGAGTTCGGAGTGATCGAGAAGGAGAACGGGTTGAAGGCATACGCAGCCGATCCATCGGACCGGGCATAGGCGATATACTTCGAATCCGGCGAGAATGCGCAGCTGGGCTGCAACGACCAACCGTAGTTGCTTGCCGTGCCGACCTCCTGCGTATAGTCCGCGATCACCGTGCCCGTCGAGACTTGCCACAATGTGAGATGATTTTGGTTCGTGTACCCGGCGACGACTACGGTATCCGGCGAAAATGCCACGGAAAACGGGATGCCGGTAGCGGGCAATACCGAAACGAGCGATCCGTCCGCGACTCGATAGATCTCGACTCCCTTGTCGCTTCCGAACGCAACCAGCTTGCTGTCCGAGCTCACGGCAAGGGGGGACGAACAGGCCGAGCCCGCCATCGTCCAGGAGCGCGCCTGTGTCCAGTCCGAAGTACGTGATACCAGGAGGGACGTTCCTTGCGTTTCAATGACGTCTTGACCGTCTGGAGTGAAGACGATATTATCGTATCCGCTCAATGTGGCGACCACGCTGCCGTCGCTAACCTTATGGATGATGTTGTTCGGATTGCTGGATACCGCGAGGAGCGTTCCGTCCGGCGAAAACGATATGGGAGCGAAACTCCCTCCGTGCTGAGCGCCGTCTTGGATGGTCGTGACTAAGTTTCCGTTGGAGACTCGCCAGATGTACGTGTCGGAACGACCCGAATCGGCCGCAATGAGGGTGCCGTCTTGAGAGAAGGCGAGGCCAAGCACGGTCTGCGGTTCGGAGATGGTTTGCAAAACGGAACCATCGATCGCTCTCCTCAGCAATAATTGGCTGCGGCCGCCGAGGGCTGTCGCCACGGTCGAACCGTCGGGAGAGACGGCGACCAGCGGGTTAATACCGTAACTACTGCCGCCATTGTATACAAACTGGCCGGTCTGTGCGCCATCGGAAAGACGCCAGGTATCCAGCGAATCGCCGCCTGTCACCAGCGTTTGGCTGTCCGGAGAAATGGCAATGCTGTTGCAAATGCCAAGGCCCGTGCCGGTTGAAATGCTGCTCGAAACCCACATGCCGTCCGACATGCGGAGCTGGACTACCGTAGATCCGCACCCGGCCCCACAACCCGAGCCGAGCACTGCCAATTGACTGCCGTCCGGAGCGACAGCTAACTGCTCGGGACTGACGTTGGCGCCGTTGAGGTTGCCTATCCATGCGTTTTGCCCGCTGGAAACACTCCAGGCGGTGACGGCCATGCCATATCCGCCGCCGGTGCCGGCAAAGACAAAGAGTTGGCTGTCACTCGAGAAAGTTATTCGGTAGTTTTTGGGCCGCTTGACCGGGAAACTGGACGGGCCCAAAAGCATCCAAACCGTTCTCAGGGCCGTTGAACGTGCATCGAAGCGAGCCATCGCTCATGTTCCAGATCTTGGCCGTTTGATCCACGCTACAAGCGGAACCGATCGTTTGTCCGTCCGGCGAGACGGCGACCGACTCGACTGGACCGGCATGCGCGGGTATCGAGCGAGAAGCGGCGATTCCATTGAGGTCGCGAATTTGCAACGTTCCATCCGACGAGCCGACGACGATCGTATGGCCGTCAGGCGCCAGCGTAGCGGATTGAATCGAGCCGGAAAAGCCGCCCAGGCTTGCGACGAGCGATGCCCCGGCGATCTTCCACTCGTTCACGGCGCCCGATGTATCGGCTGCGATGACCTTGCTGTTATCCGCGCTGAAGGCCACGAGAACTGGCGTGCCAGTCACGCCGAACGCGTCCAGCAGCATGTGGTCGCTGGTGCGCCAGACCTTGACCGAATGATCGCCCACCGCGCTAAAATCACGCCCGGTTGCGATCAGGGCGCCATTGGGAGAATAGGCAACTTGCTGAATTGCGCCGGCCTCTTCCCCCTGGTCCCACAGGAGCTTAGGGATACTTTGTGCGGCGCACGGCTGTTGCTGTATCTGGCTACAAAAAGCTGCCATCATCAAGGCGGCGACGAAAGCTAAACGGAAGTGGAAGTGCGCACATGTTCGGTTCATCATTTGAATGTTCTTTCATTCGAAGGTTAACGAATAAGTGTTGATCACGCTTTAACCACCAAAATGGACAGCAGAAACCGAGCCATATTGCGTGGCGAATTGAATCTTTGTTAAGAGCTACACGTTCAGCGGATGCCACGACGGTGCGGATCGAGTTGGATGGGCGGCGATATTCAAGACTGCCCGGTAAAGTATACTGATTCCATCACCCGGAGTCAATATCGTTTTTCGATACATTTCCTGTGGAAATCTGTCGCTCAGGCATTTCAGCAAAAAGGCGGGAGGCATCGCCTCCCGCCCGAATCGCTTGTTTGCGTCACAAATGAAACAGCGAGGCTATACGTGTTCCGCCTCACGGCGACGTCACGAAACGCCTCGCTGTCTCTGCTTCTGTGGGCGGTGGACGATGGTCATCCAATCATGACCCGCAGGTGAAGAGTCACCCGTAGGTAAGCCGACCCATGAAGGTTAAAATGGCCTAACCTTCGCCACCGCCCTGTAAACTATCTATCAATATTCTGTTACCTCCTTGGCTCATTAGGGATACCTCCATTATTCCACGCTCGACCGGCGATGTCAATAGCCGGTGCAATAACATTGGACCTAATGTTCTAGGAAGTACCGGACGCTGGTGAGGACAACGTCGCGCCGGGTGGCAAGCATGAAGCGGAGGAGCGGGCCCGCCTGGTTGTGAAGGATCCTGTGCCACCATTTCCGGGTGACGAGCTCCGGCAAAACCACCGTAACGACATCGTCCTGGCGCTCCCGCTGGACAGCGTCGATGTAGCTCAGCAGGGGACCGACGAGCGATCGAAAGGGCGAATGGAGGATGACGAGCGGTATGTCGCCGGCCCAATTCTCCCATTGGGCCTTGAGCCGCGGCGTGGTGGCGGGATTGATCTCCATGTAGACCGCCCGGGTGTCATCGCTAATCAGGCGGGCGTAGTTGAGGGCGTCGACAATTCCGCGATGCAATCGCGGGACGAGGACCAGCACGACGTTCTTGGTAGGTACAAACGGCGTAAATCGGTCCAGGGAGAGCTCTTGGGACAACTCGGCGTAGTGACGGTTGACTTTATAGAACAACGAGACCATGATCGGAACCAGCACGATAACCAACCACGCGCCATAGTGCGGATGGTAGAGATGCCCGACGACTGGAATATAGAAGTGCGGGCTGATAATCTCGCCGTCGGCAAATTTGGATACGCCAATGATCAGCGTCACGACGCCCGTGGCGAGCGCGCCGACGGCATTAAAGAAGAGACTCATTTGCCAGCCGGGGAGTCGCTCGCGCAGCCAGTGGCGCACCATGCCGATTTGGGCCAGGGTGAAGCTGGTAAAGACGCCGATGGCATAAAGAGAGAGCAGCGAATCGACGATTCCATGGAAGATCCACACGAGGTAAGCCGCTCCCAGTGCGAGCAGGATAATGCCGTTGGCGAATGAAAGGCGGTCGCCTACGTTCGCGAGCTGTCTGGGCATGAAGTTATCGCGTGCGAGCATGGAAGCGAGTTGCGGGAAGCCGGCGAAAGCGGCGTTGGCCGCGATAATCAAGATGATTGCAGTAAAAAACTGAACGATAAAGAACATCCAGTGCAGGCTGTGCGGCCAGGCGATGTTGGCGACCTGGCCAATTACTGTCTTGTAGCCCGTGGCTGTGGGGTCCATTGCCTGCACGCCAAACTGGTTCGTGAGGTATGTTAATCCCATGAACATCGATACCGCCAGTACACCCATCCACACCGTCGTCGATGCTGCGTTCCTGTCGCGCGGTTCTTTGAACAGAGGAACCGTGTTGGAGATCGCCTCGACGCCGGTCAAGGCGGCGCAGCCCATGGAAAACGCGCGCAGGATGAGGTACCACCCGATTGCGTTCACAGTCGTGTGTGCCGAGTGAAGCGCGTGCCCCGACTGGACCGCTGTTGCGACGTAGGGGGCGTGAACTGCGATGCCGATTAAGCCGACGACCACCGTGATAAGTACCGACACGATAAACGTATAGGCCGGGCCCGCGAACCACCATCCGGCTTCGCGCACGCCTCGGAGATTGGCCACCGTGACCAGCCCGATACTGAAGAAGCAAAGCGGCACCAGGTAGGACTGTAGGTGTGGATAGACCGTAATGATAGCCGCCACGCCTGCCGCGACGGAGGTCGCGACGGTGAGCACGTAATCCACGAGAAGCGACGCCGCCGCAACGAGCGACGCCAGCGTCCCCAGGTTGTCCCGTGATACGGGGTAGGCGCCACCGCCGTCGGGGTAGGCGAATATAATCTGTCGATAGGAGAGCACGACGATCATGAGAAGGATGCTGATGCCGATCGCGATAGGCACAGCGAGATTCTGCGCAGCCAGAATGCCGGTGCCCGCCAGCACGCTCAGGATAGCTTCCGTCGCGTATGCGTTGGACGAGAGCGCGTCGGATGAAAATATCGGGAGGGCGAGGAACTTGGGCAGCCGTTCGTGCGACAGCCGCGACGTCTCCAGCGGTCGGCCAAACAGTAGCTTTCGGACGAGCCCAACCGCGCTGGAATACTTGGGCGGCGGCAGAAGCTCATCCGGACCGTTCGGCGGCTGTGAACTTGATGGGGGAGGCAGAGGCGTTGCCATGTGTAATAAATTGTCCGCGAATGTCTGCGCAATCGGCGCGCTGAGCTTTATATAAAAATAACGACCTTGGTATTCTACCCAGGCAGGCTCAACAAGTCAATCGCATTTACTCCCCCATTATTGGGGGCCGGCGGGACACGGCCCCTTGCGATCATGCTATAATTCATGTCAACTATGCCACTGTACGAATACACTTGCAACCAGTGCCGTCGGAGATTCAGCGTGCTGGTGGGGATGACGGCGCAGGCGGATTCGAACGTCTGCCCGCATTGTGGGAGTGATCAGTCGACCAAGCGAGTCACCCGTTTCACGGCGTTGCGCGGCGAGGAAGGTCTGCTCGACGATTTGCCCGACCGTTCTAAATTGGGTGACATGGATGACCCGCAAGCGATGCGTCGCTGGGCTCGTGAGGTCGGCAAGGAAATGGGAGAGGACCTCGGCGGCGAATTCGAGGAATATCTTGACGCCGCCGAGGGCGAATCGATAGCTGACGAATAGCCCTCTTACTCCCTCTCCTTTCCAAGGAGAGGGCAAGCGAAACCTCACCCTAACCCTCTCCTTGGAAAGGAGAGGGAGCAGACGTTTATGCGTAGCCGCGGGCTTTCATGTTCTCGAAGGAAATCCGAACGGAATCGAGCGGTGGACGCTGGCACGTGTCCTGCTCGACGATCAGCCACGTGGCGCCGACCGACGGGGCGGCTTCGACGATGGCGTCGAGCGGAAGATTGCCCGTGCCGACCTCGGCAAAGGTACCCGTTTCGGGATCCCGATCCTTGATGTGCAACAGCGTGACGCGTCCCGAGTACTTCTTGATGTACTCAACCGGGTCCTGACCGCCGACGAGCACCCAGTAGGTGTCTATTTCAGCCTTCACGAATGCGGGATCGGTGTTCTGCAACAGGATATCCAGACCAATCTCGTCGTTTTCGAGCGGCTCGAATTCAAAGGCGTGGTTGTGATAGGCCAGGGTTAAACCGTGCGCCAGCAGGGCTTCACCGATTTCGTTAAGTACCGCGGCGGTACGTCGATAGCCGTCCGCGCCCTCGCGCCGCTCATTGCTGAGGTACGGAACGACGACCGTTCTATTGCCGAGCGAGAGATTCTCATCGATCACGCGTCCAATTTCGCGCTCCAGCACGTCGATACCGACGTGGCTTCCCGCGATCCTCAAGCCGGTGTCGTCCAGCAGCGACTTTAACGCTTGCACGCCCAAGCCGCCATGTCCCGCAAGTTCGACTCCGCTATAGCCGATCTCCGCGACCTTCTTAATAGTTCCGGCGTAATCCTTTGCGGCGTCATCACGTACCGTGTAGAGCTGCAATGCGATGGGTAACTTTGCCATTTACGCTTCAATAAGTCCTTTCACAAACGCTTGTGGTTCGGTCGATGGAGCGCTCTACCGCGCTGCCACGATTTCCGAGTGCAGGCGCGATTTTACCAGACATCGAAGACCAAACGCAACAACTAGACAATCTGTTACGGCGCCAGGATGTTCCATCCCGATGGAAGGTTCAGCGAAAGCGGTCCGCTATTGGCAACCACGTTGTTGTTCATGTTCCAAATCAGTATTTGAGACATGCCGGTCTGTTGGAAAATAAGACTCGGGCTGACGACCGCGTTTGTGAGATTCGCCACGGCCGCAACGTACGAGTTTGGTAACGCCGTGGACGTGGCATAAGCTGCTCCGACCATGGTCGTGCCGTTCATGTACCAGATTGCGATCTTCCCGTTTGACATATTCTCCAGCACGATGTCGGAATAGCCGTCGCCGTTGTAATCGCCGACACCGACGGCCTTCCAGCCTGCGGGAACGACGGACATGGAGTAGGTGCTGCTGAGGATCTGCAAGCCGTTCATGTACCAGACTGCGAGTTGTCCGGTGGACGGATTCTCCAAGAGCACATCGGATTTGCCGTCGGCGTTGAAGTCCCCGACACCAACCACGCGCCAACTGGGCCCCGGTGAGACTGCAAGCGCTGCCGTTCCGATTACCGTATTCCCATTCAGATACCAGATGAGTAGGCTGCCGGTAGACGTGTACTGGAAAAGGAGATCCTGCTTGCCGTCGCCGTTGAAATCGCCCATGCCGGTGACCTTGATATTGGATGGCGGCGTTTGGGATAGGGAAACACCGCCCGTCACGGTGTAGTTGGTGACCGACCACAGCGCGACCTGGTTGGCGGCATTTTGTAGGGCCAGGAGATGGTAACCTCCGCCCGTGGTAATCGCGGCCACGGCGGACGCCTCTGTTGACCGCGGGCTTTGACCGACGGCGCTCACTGCGATCAACTGATAGTAGTATCGGCTGCCGATGGTCAATCCGACGTTCGTGTAGGACGTTCCCGTAACTCCGGTGAGATAGAGTGTTTCGCCGCCGCTACCCGTTCCGCGATAAATGTTGTACGACGTGACACCAGATGCCCCGCTCCACGTCAACAGAATACTTCCGTTGCTGCGTGTCGTGGCCACGACATTGGGAGCAGCAGGCGGTGGGGCGGGTGTAGCGGCGGCCTGAGCCCCCTGCGGCGAGGTGCCTCCCGCATTAAACGCCCCAATCCGGTAGTAGTAAGTGACGCCATTGGTTAGCCCCGTGTTCACGTAGGTTGTCGAGACAATGCCCGTGGCAATGGGAGTGGCCGATTGACCATAGGAAGTTGTTCCACGATAGACGCTATAGGACGTTGCGCCCGCGCCTGCCGTCCAGTTCAAAGTCACGATCGCGTTGCCCGGCGTGGCAGTCAGGCCGGTGGGCGGTGCGATGGGAGTGGCATATACCTGGGCACTCTCGGGTGAGTTGCCGCTTCCATTGAACGCGGCGATGCGGTAGTAGTAGGTTACACCGTCCGTCAAATATGTGTCGGCAAAGGCAACTCCCGTGACCCCGACAGCGATGGGCGTCGCCGACTCGCCGTAAGACGTCGTGCCGCGATAGACGTTGTACGAGGTCGCTCCGGCGCTGGCCGTCCACTGGAGTGCGACCCACGTATTGCCGGATACGGCTGTCAGGCCGGTCGGAACGCTTGGAGGCGAAACCGGCGTGGCGCTCGCTTCATTGGACACTGCGGACGTGAAGACCGAGTTAACGGCTGCCACCTTGTAATAGTAGGCCACGCCGTTGGTGACCGCGCTATCTGTGTAACTCGCGGTACCCAGGCCCATGGCGATTGGCGTCGCGCTCTCGCCGCCGGACGCGGTTCCACGATAGACGTTGTACGACGTTGCGCCGACGGAAGAGTTCCAAACAAGCGTGACCTTGGCGTTGCCGGGCGTCGCGACAAGGCCCGAGGGAGCTCCCATGGGGGTCGCGGCCGCTTCGTTGGACGCCGCCGAAATGCCGACCGGATTCACCGACGTTACTTCGTAGAAGTACTGAACCCCGTTCGTGACGCCGGTGTCGTTAAACGTTGTGCCGCCGACGCCGTTGGCAATCGACGTTTCCGCGCCGCTCGACGTGCCGCGATAGATGTTGTATCCCGTCGCTCCTGTTCCCGCTGTCCATTGCAGGGTCACCTGGGCGTCGCCGGGCTGCGTGGTGAGATTGGTGGGTGCGCTGGGAGGCGGAATGGGAGTCGTGCTCGCTTCATTGGAGAGGCCGGAAATGAAAACCGGATTGACGGCGGCCATTTTGTAATAGTAGGTTATGCCGTTTGTCACGGCGTTGTCTGTGTAGCCAGTCCCAGTCAGGCCGGTCGCGAGCGGCGTCGGGCTTTCGCCACCGGCAGTCACCCCGCGATAGACATTGTAGGAGGCAGCGCCGTTACTGCTCGACCAGGACAACATCACTTGCGAATTGCCGGGTTGCGCAACCACATTCGTCGGGACGGCCGGCGGGGCAAGCGGCGTGGCGCCGGCTTCATTGGAGTTGCCGGACAAAGAGTACTTGCTAACGGCCGCCACCGTGTAGTAGTACGTTGTGCCATTGACTGCTGTATTGTCGGTGTAGGCGGCACTCGTCGGATTCGCCAATGGCGACGCGCCCTCGCTGCCGGAGGCAGTTCCGCGGTACACGTTGTAGGAGGTCGCGCCGGCGTCGGCGTTCCAGGACAATGTGACTTTCGCATTGCTGGGCGTCGCCACCAAGTTCGACGGCGGCGCGAACGGCACCGCGCCGGCCTCGTTCGACTGGCCAGACAGGGCCGCGGAGTTTGCAGCGACGGCTGTGTAATAGTACGTGGTCCCGTTGGTTACGGCGTTATCAGTGTATGTCAGCGCCGTCACACCCGTGGCAATCGGCGTCGCCGATTCGCCGCCGGGCGCCATTCCGCGGTAAACGTTATACGACACAGCTCCGGTGCTGGCGGTCCAGGACAATGTGACCGAGCCGTTGCCGGAGACTGCCGTGAAATTTCCAGGAGCCGGAAGTGGCGAGATGGTAAAGGTCGCGGATGACGACGTGCCGCCCTGCGGAGCTGGATTAGTGACCGTCACCTGTGCTGAGCCGGCCACTGTGAGGTCTCCTGACGGCACGGTCGCGGTCAGCGACGTGCCCGATTGATACGTCGTGGCGATCCCGGTGCCGTTCCATTTGACAACACTCACGGGCAGGAAGTTCGTTCCGGTGAGCGTTATGCCGGTATTGGGCGATCCTACAATCGTCTGGTTCGGGCTAACGGACGTGAGCGTGGGAACAGGGTTGTTGATTGCGACCGTCAATGGGGCGGTTGTTCCGCCCGCCGGAGACGGGTTGTAGACTGTGAGCAAGCCGCTGCCGGAACTCGCTATGTCGGGAGCCGGCAAGACAGCCGTAATGGACGTGGCATTCACGTATGTCGTCGCAATGGAAGCGCCGTTCCACATCGCCAGACTGTTAGCGATAAAGTTCGTACCGGTGAGTGTTACTGTTGTATCCGGCGAACCTGTTGCGAGCGATGTCGGGCTTGACGACGACAGCGTTGGGACGGGCGCGTTGACCGTGAACGTGAGCGCGTTGCTGGTCGGTCCATAGACGGCAACGTTTGTAACCGTAATGCTGGCCGTACCCGAGGCCGCCAGATCCGCGGCGGGAATCGTGGCAGTGAGACTGGTCGAGCTCGTGTATCCTGTGGTCAAGGCCGTCCCGTTCCATTGCGCGACGCTTGCCGGCACGAATCCCGTGCCCGTCAGCGTGATCACCGATGACGGAACGCCTGCCGCCGCCGACACCTGACTCAGCGACGAAAGCGTCGGATGCGGGGCTGTACTGCTGGCTGTGTTGGATGGTGGGCCTTCGCCATAGATGCTTACGCCTGTCACTTGATAGTAATTTGATCCCGCCAATGGGTTGGTGTCGGTAAATGAAGTTGTGGAGCTTATGCCAATAGAAACGAATCCACTTGTAGCAGCGCTGGAGCGGTAGACGTTGTATGATCCAGCCGTGTTGGCGGCCGACCATGTGAGCGCGACTTGACCGGCGCTCGCCGTGGCCGCCAAATTGGCGGGCGCGGGCGGTAGGCTTGGCATTGTCGCCGAGGCCTCATTAGATGCAACTGTCACACCTTCATTAAAGAACACGATTATGAAATAATACGTCCTGCCGTTCGCTAAACCAGTTACGGTATCCGGACCGGTCAGGCCTACATTGCCGATAGGCGGTGAGTTGAGTTCATTGCCGGGATAAGTGCTGTCATAAAGAGTAGCGGTATCCCATCCGCCGTTATAATCATCCCAGTTTAACGTGACATAACCGTTCCCTGGAGTGGCCGTGAGTGGTGCTTGTGCCCACGACGGCTTCGACGCCACGACGCTCATAGCAAGCACGATGATTGTAACGACCAGGAATGAGCGAACCGATTTCCACGATAGTCTGAAACACGGCATAGTGATGTCCTCCCGACGATCGTCGCGTCGAAGCTTGAACGGCTGAATAAGTATTCCGAAGTCTATTATACGCTTTCCCCAAGCAGTTCTGACAAAATATAAACGATGACATAGGTATTGCGTAGGGGCGTGCTTGAAGGTTCGTTCAATGTCCCGAATTGCGGGCAATGCAAACCTTCGAACCTGATTGCGCGCCCGATCTTCCGACTTCGACAATGTTGTGCCGAATCGGAAGCATGCACGACCGGTCAAGGAATGCCCGACTTAGGCGACAGGCGCGCAATCGGCGTGTGACCGATCGATTAAGGCGTTGCGACGGCCTGGTTGCCCTCGGCGGAGTTTCCACCGGCGTTGAATGCGGCGACGCGGTAGTAGTAGGTTGTGCCGCTTGTCACGCTGGTGTCGGAGTAAGTCGTTGCGACGTTTCCCGACGCGATGGGTGTTGCGGATTCGCCATAGGAGGTCGTGCCGCGGTAGACGCTGTAAGAGGTTGCGCCGGCGCTTGCGGTCCAGGACAGATTGACGTGTCCGTTGACTACCGTCGCGGAGAGGCCGGTAGGAGCGGGTGGGGGAACGACGGGCGTCGCGACGGCCTGGTTGCCTTCGGGCGAATTGCCGGCGGCGTTAAACGCGGCGACACGGTAGTAGTAGGTCACGCCGTTCGTCAATCCTGTGTTGGCGTAGGTTGTGCCGTGGATAGCCACGGCTACGGGCGTCGCCGACTGCCCGTACGACGTAGTACCGCGATAGACGTTGTACGAAGTCGCGCCCGCGGCTGCCGTCCAAGACAGTGTTACTGTCGCATTCGCAGGCGTTGCGGTGAGGGCGGTCGGAGTGGCGGGCGGGGCTGTGGGAGTCGCGGCGGCTTGATTGGATTCAGCCGAATTGCCGCCCGCGTTAAACGCGGCGACGCGGTAATAATAGGTCGTGCCGTTGGCCAGTCCCGTGTTGGCGTATGTTGTGGCGGCAATCCCCGACGCAATCGGTGTCGCCGATTGACCGTAGGACGTCGTGCCGCGATAGACGCTGTACGACGTCGCCGTTGCGGTCGCGGTCCAAGAGAGCGCCACTTTGCCGTTACCGGGCAGGGCCGACAGGGTGGGGACGGCGGGTGCGAGCGGGTACAACTGCGTTGACGGCACGACCTGGGTAGACTGGCATTCGCCCGACCACGAGAGCACGGCGGTGGCGCCGCCTCCATTTTGGTAGTATTCCACGGTGACGGGATACTTCTTGCCACCCACTAGGGAGATGGTCCCAGTGTCGGTGGTGGGAGCATGGTCGGTCCAGTTGTTGATGATCTCTTGACCGTTGACCCAGACGCGAATGCCGTCGTCGGAAAGCGTGCTTATCGAGTACGTGTCGGTGAATTCCGGCTGGATCTTCCCCTGCCAGCGGGCGCTCCAATTGTTAGGCCCGATCGTTGGGTCCGGCTGATTGTTGGGCCACCCGAAATTGATGGTCGGATCTTCCCGCACAACTTCGTTGCCCGTGAGGTCCTGATGACTAAAGTACGTGGCCGTTAAGCCGGTTCCTGTTCCGGCGGTTCCCTGCATTCCAAAGAACGCCGACGTAACCTGGCTATCCAGCGCCCCGACCTTGAAAGCCTTGGCCGTGACGGTGGCGCAATTAGCCAGCGTGAACGGGATCGTGTAGAGAGTGGAGTTCCGTGTCGGTGTAGAGCCATCAGTGGTGTAACGGATTGACGATCCCGATGTGCTGTCATTGATTGAGATCGGCTGGCCGACCAGCCCGCCGCTCGGCGTGATGACGGGAGTCGCGACAAGCTGCGACGGCCCCAGGCCATACACGCTCACCTGGTATTGGGCTGGGACATACACCTTGCTGTTAACCACCGTCGGCACGGCAAACTTGACCGCCAGTCCCGGATCGTCACGCGGTCCGGCCTGCGTCGTGTTATAGAGTTCGTTTGCGACATTCGTGGCGTCATATGCGCGAAGGATAGTGGAATTAGTCGGCTGATTCTGGCCGTCGCACTCCAGCGCCCAAACGATGCCGTTCTGCGTCCCATTCGCGGAGATGCTCGGGGTTGCGCCCGGATCGGGGAACTGCAAGGAGCTTTGCCCGATCAGCGTGAGTTGCCCGCTTGCGAGGGAAAAATCCTTGAGCACGTCTCCATGGGTCAGATAGTAGATGTTACCATTCCAATAGGCAGGCGAACTCATGGCTTCGCCCAATGCTGCAAAATACTTGCTGACCACGGTATCGGACGCGGCGTTGAAACCACCCATATTGTCGCGGTCGAGCACGTAGATCGTACCCTCCTTACCGGCTGTGACCAGGAGGTGCGTGGGACCTGTGGACTGATCGGGAATTAGGGTCAACCCGCCCGATCCAAAGTCCTCGTCGCCTTGGGCAAGGCGAAGCTGATCCGACGGAGTGAAATATGTCGGCGGCAAGGTTGTGAGCAACTTAGGCAGCCCGAGCACCGAGTCGCCATAGTCCCCGTCTCCGCCGAGGGTCGCGTCGGCGTCAAAGCTTCCGTTCCCAATCGACAGCCAGACTCCTCCCGCAGGGTCCGCGGCAGGTCCGTTCCCCGTCATCCAGATGCCGCATTCGTTGCCGTTTGGAGATACGTTGAGCATGCCCACTTGTTCAAGGGTGGTGGCATCGTAGGCAAATATCCATCCGTGGTACGGGTCGCTATCCCCGTGCGACGCAAATGCGATGTAGACGTTGCCTTGGCTGAGGAGCAGCGCGGACCGTTGCAACGCCTGCATGGTGTTAAAGGTGACCACGCCGTTAACCGCGTCGTATCCGTTACCGGAGACGCTGCCGATGATCTCGGTCGGCGTGTGGACGTCAGCTCCCGTCGTGGCGTCAAGAGCGTGTAGCGTGTGATGGTAGGGTCCACCGACGGCGTCCTCAGTAAAGGCCACCACGTAGATGGTCATCGTCGCGGGATCGATTACGGGCGTTCCGGTAATGCCGAGTTCCGGGTAGATATTGGCGTACGGACCGTATCTGTTGCCGAAATAGAGATTGGGAACGGCGACCGATTCACCCAGATTGATATGCCACAGGGGATTGGCATTTGCTCCCAGATTGTTATCGGCGTCGAATGCGTAGACGCTGTTGTGTTCGGTGGTGACATAAAGTACGTTGTGCATGCCTTTGCCGGGAATGACAACATTCGGCAGATAGAGAGGCTGAGAGTAGACAACACCATCCACTGACTGAGAAAAGAGCCGTCCGAATTGGGTCGAATTGACATTGGCCGTCGTCAACGCCGTTTCGCTCAGGTTTTGGCCCGTACGGGCGTTGTCGTTGTGGTACGTTGTGACGCTCACCTGGGCCCGCGCCCCGACCGCAATCATCAACCAGGCCAGCAATAATGCAGCCTTGGTCGCGTCTTTGCGACTAATATTGTTGACACTCATGATCGGGTGTCCTTTCACCGCACATCTTGACGAATTCATCCACTCATGTGGATGGCAACTGGCCCGGACCGATCGCATTACATCGTCGGATGCCCCTCTCTCGTAAGTTGGGAGAGAGGGGTAGAGGTGACGGTTACGGTCCCGACGGTCCGTTGATCAACAGTGTCCCCTGGTGGTTGGCGAAGACCCAATATCCCCCATAAGGAGCCAACGCTCCCGATGCGCCTATGGCTACGTAGGCATTCGCGGCGGGATCGTAGCTGTACATCGGGAGAGTGATGAACCCGGAAATCGATCCCGGGTTATTCGCGCTGCCCGACCGCATAGCCGCGATGTTGACGGGTACCGTGAACGGGTCTCCCACCATATTCCAACCGGGGAACAGGAACACCGAGAACGACTTGGTAGCGTCGACCATCGTCGCGAGGCCTCCCAGTTGCAGGGGAGCCGTGGCCCGTACCCAATAGCCCTGGCCGGGTCGGAGCCGGTCTGCCGGGGCGCTCGGCGAGAGGTGGTACTGGGAGCCGACGGGGTCCCACACCGCCAGCGGGCTGGTCCCGAGACCTGCGAGCGCGCTGCTGAGTGTTTGGCTGCTGTAGTCGTTCGGCGCGGAGAAGAGCTGCAGTCCGGCAGCGTAGGTGTGTATTGGATTGAGGGCGACATCCTGCCGGACGACACCGGTGCTCGGCACTACCAGGGTTGCAGGCAGAGGCGGTGTGGGCAATGCATAACCGGGAGCCGTTACCGCAAGTGCGTATGTGCCGGGGGCCAGTACAGCGAACGAGTAGTTGACGCTATTGCCGTCGCTGCCGACGGAATCGGCGGCCGTGGTTGCGGTGAAGACATGCTGCGTCTGGTCGGTGAGAGTCACCGTTACGCCGACGACGGGCGCCATATCGTATGCTCGGAAGACCTCACCCTCGACGGACGATTGCAGCTTGAACGCGGCGCTGACAACACTGCTTGCCGCGATTCCCGTAGCCACGGCCATTGCCTTCACGGTGGCGCTCGCGTTGAGCGTGAACGGCTTCGCATAGAGCTGCGTGGTTCCGAGGCCGGGGCTCGGCGTGGTTCCGTCCGTAGTGAAGTATATAGAAGCCTTCGCGTTCGAATCACTCAGCGTCACTTGCGTCGGCTTGGTGAACGTCCCGCCATTGGGCGAGATCGTCGGCGTGGGCGTTCCGTTAGTAAAGGTAGCGCTGGTCACGGCGCTGACGGAGGCGCCGGGCGCTAGGGCCACCGCCTTGACGGTGGCGCTGGATGTGAGCGTGAATGGGGCAGTATAAGCTTGTGTGGTCCCGGCACCGGGAACCGGCACGCTCCCGTCGATCGTGTAGAACAACTGCGCCGTCACATTGACATCACTGATGGAAACCTGCTGAGAACCGGTGAACGCTCCGCCGTTCGGAATGATGACCGGCGTTTGCGTCACGATCGTGAACGTGGCGCTGACGACAGCGCTGGGAGCGTTGCCCTGTTCGACTGCGATTGCCTTAACGGTCGAGTTCGCGGCAAGAGTGAAAGGCGCCGAGTAGGTGAGCGTGGTGACGCCTCCCGCGATCGGCGTGGAGCCGTCGGTTGTGTAGAAGATTGTCGCTCCCGTTACGGCATCGCTGAGAGTGACTTGTTGTGAGCCAATCGCGGTTGTGCCGTTGGGAGAGATGGACGGCGCACCTGACGTATGAGAGAAGCTGACCGTCACGTTGTCGAACAGACCATTACTAAGTGTGCCGTTATTATGGGCCGTTACCGCCATGCCAATATTGGCAAGCGCGGGCAGGGTCACTGCAGCGGTTGAGATTGTCTGCCAGCTCAGCCCGTCCGCCGACGAGCTTCCGGTAATCGTATTGCCCGATCGGGCAATACGCACCCAGTAAGGAGCGGACGAGAATGGACCAGGGACGCCATAGCTGATCCCGCCGCCGGCCGGCCGGTCTTGGAACTCAATGCCGTTGCCGGAGCTTACTAGCGAATAGGCGTTGACGTCGCCTGCGCCGAGCGCCGTTCGAATCATCACGCCGGCCTTCGCCCACGGGTCGGTCGGGTCGATGCCGGTCACTCGCGCCGTGATTTGCCCGTCGCCATTGAGCGGTTGGTAGATATAATGGAAGGCGTCGGCCATGTTCCAAATATCATCGCCGGAACCGGTGTCCACAAAGTTCCCCTGCGCATATCCGGCGCTTCCCGCTGCAGCGACGGACCCGACATCCGAGTCTTTCCATGGGAACGGGATGGTTCGTCCATAGATGGCCGTGGCCACGCTGCTCGCGGGGTATCCCGCTGCTGTGGCGATGGCCTTGACGACCGTCCCCGGGTGCACCGTAAAGACGGCGGAATAGACCGTTGATCCTTGCGTCGGGACGCTGCCGTCGATCGTATAATTGATGACGGCTCCCGTTATCGCGCTGGAAATCGTCACCGGGATGTCGACCGTGTACTTCCCTGTCCCCGGACTGATCACCGGCGCCGGAGTTGCCGGATAGAGCTGAGTCTGTGGAACGATCTCAGGCGTGGTGCATCCGCTTGACCACCACAGCTGGGCCGTTGCTCCGCCGCCGGCCTGATAATATTCAATGGTGACGTCATATTTCTGTCCGGCGACCATTGGGACCGAGGCGAAGTCGTAGGTGGGTCCGTGGTTGGTCCAGTCATTGATCACTTCTTGACCATTCACCCACATGCGGATACCGTCATCCGAGAGAGTAAAGAGCGTGTACGTGTCCGTAAACTGCGCTTGAATTGAGCCCGACCAGCGGGCGCTCCAGTTATTCGGCCCTATCCCCGTAGCCGGCGAGTTGTTCGGCCATCCAAAATTGATCGTCGGATCGACCCGGACCACAGTGTTGCCGGTCAAGTCCGGATTACTGAAATAGTCTGCGAGAAGGCCCGTTCCGGAGCCGGTTGGCCCCTGCTGTCCGAAGAAGGCGGACGCCTGCAAGCTGTCGAGCATGCCGGGCTTAACCGCGACTGCAATGACAGTACTGCATTGCTGCAATGTAAACGGAACCGTATAAACGGTGGATGACCTTGTTGGCGTGGAGCCGTCCGTGGTGTAGTATATCGTCGTGCCGGCTACCGAATCGGTGATGGTAATTGGATTACTAATGAATCCGCCGTTGGGTGTGATCACCGGCGTCGGGACGAGTGACGACGGTCCCAGCCCGTAGGCGCTGATCTCGTATTGGGCGGGAACGTAGACCTTGCCGTTTGCAATGGTAGGTACGGCGAACTTGACGGCCAGTCCGGGATCGTCGCGTGGTCCGGCTTGGGTTGTGTTGTAAAGCTCATTCGTCACATTGCCGGCATCGTACGCGTGCAGAACAGTGGAATTCGTCGGTTGATTCTGCCCGTCGCTTTCCAGCGCCCAAACGATGCCGTTTTGTGTTCCACTGGCGGAGATGCTTGGTGTCGCCCCCGGATCGGGGAACTGCAAGGCGCTTTTCCCGATCAGGGTGAGTTGTCCACCAGATAAACTGTAGTCCATTAGCACGTTGTTCGATGCCAGGTAATAGAGATTTCCATTCCAATAGGCGGGTGAGCTCATTGTGCCTGGTATTGCCTGGGGATACTCGCTTACGACACTATCAATGGTGGCGTGAAATCCGCCCATGTGGTCGCGGTCGAGCACGTAGATGGTGCCCTCTTTACCGGTAGTCACAAGCAGATGGGTGGGGCCTACGGATTGATCCGGGATGAGCGTCAATCCGCCTGATCCCAGGTCCTCGTCATTCTGCGCGAGCGTGAACTGATCGGACGGCGTGAAATACAGAGGTGGCAGTGTCGTGAGCAGCTTCGGAAGACCCAACACGGAGTCGCCATAATCCCCGTTGCCTCCCAAAGTTACGTCCGCGTCAAAGGTTCCGTTCCCGATCGAGGTCCAGACATTCCCGCCGGCATCCGCCGCCGGTCCGTTTCCGGTCATCCAGATTCCCCCCTCCTGACCGTTGGGGGTTACATTGAGCATGGCCACCTGCTGCATCGTAACGGCGTCATAGCCGAAAATCCATCCATGATAGGGGTCGGTATCACTGTGGGACGCGAACGAGACGTAGACCACGCCGTTGTTCAGGAGCAGCGCGGAACGCTGCAGCGCCTGCATTGGGTTGAAAGTGACAGTGCCGTTCAGCGCGTCGTATCCGTGGCCGGGCACGCTTCCGACGATCTCGACGGGGGTATGTACATCGGCCCCGGTGGTGCAGTCCAGTGCGTGCAGCATCTGGTGGTAAGGCCCGCCTGGGGCGTCCTCGGTAAAGGCTACCACGTATATCGTATTTGTCGCCGGATTGATGACCGGCGTCCCGGTAATGCCGATTTCCGGGTAGATATTCGAGCCCGGACCGTACCGGTGGCCGAAATATGGGTTTGGTTCAGCGGCCGATTCGCCCAGGTTGACCTGCCAAAGGGGATTGGCATTTGTTCCAAGGTTATTGTCGGCATCGAACGCGTAGACGCTGTTGTGCTCCGTGGTGACGTAAAGAACGTTATGCGTTCCCTTGCCGGGTATTACCACATTCGGCAAATAGAGGGGCTGGGAGTAAACATCACTGTCGACCGGTTGGGAGAAGAGCCGTCCGAACTGCTGCGAGTTGACATTGGTCGGCGTCAACTTTGTCTCGTTTGTATTCTGGCCGGTGCGCGCGTTATCGTTATGATAGGTCGTTACGCTGACCTGACCCCACGCAGTGGGCGCAGCGGTCAGGATCGTCAGCAGCAGCGCCACGATATATAACGGATTATGACTCAGGGTTCTCATTCTCAAGATGCAATGTCCTTTCACCGCAAATACTACTCAACAATGTAACACAGGCGTCCGTGCCGAAGGGCAGAAAACCGATGGGAAGCACCGCTGCGTGCTCGGACAGCGTTGGCAGATTCGCGGTGTTGTGCTTAGCGCTAACGACGCGGAGTTTAACTTGTCTCGAAGCGGTTTGTCGTCACTCTATCTTACAACATTCGCTTGTCAGTATCCTTTTAGCGATCGGTTTTTTTGAAAATATTTTTCTTATCGGAAGATGAATGACGCGGCCTAGGGTGATGTTGTCTATGACTGCCTCAAAGTTGTGTACAATAGGTTTCGGAGGACAATGATTTGACAACGCGACCCCTTATGCCCTTCGCGGCGATTATCCTGCTCTTTGTTTCCAGCGGTTGCGTGCTCGGTATTCCGCATAACCCCATACCGGATCTCGGCATGGACGCGGATATGAATGGGAAGCTGGTCTTTCCTGCCGATAACCCTTGGAACAAGCCCGTAGACAAGCTGCCGGTCGATCCGCAGTCCGACGCGATCATTGCGAAGATCGGTCTGGATAAGCCCCTGCATCCCGATTTTGGAGGCATCCATCATGCGGGCGCCGGCATGCCGTATGTAGTGGTTCGCGGCGGGAGGGTCGGTATACCGGACGTGTTTGAAGACGCCGACCATAGCGATCCCGGACCGTATCCGGTTCCGCTCGATTGTCCGATCGAGGGTGGTCAGGACGGTAAGGGAAGCCGTCATATCATCGTCGTGGACCGCGACGATTGGAAGCTCTATGAAATGTCCGCGGCATACCGTGAAAGCGACGGCTGGGCGGCGCACGCCGGAGCGATCTTCGACCTGACCTCGAATGAGATGCGTCCGGAGGGGTGGCCGTCCGCGGATGCCGCCGGGCTGCCCATCTTCCCCGGTCTGGTCCGGTACGACGAGGTGTTTCAGCACGGGCACATTAACCACGCCCTTCGGTTTACCGTCCGTCACACCCGCCACGCGTGCATTCCACCGGCCCGCCACTACACGTCGCATAAGAACGATAAAAACCTGCCGCCGATGGGCATGCGTGTTCGTCTGAAGGCCGATTTCGACATCTCGCATTTTCCGGCGCAAGCGCGAGTCATTTTGACCGCTCTCAAGAAATACGGCATGATCGTCGCCGACGAAGGGTCCGATTGGTATCTGAGCGGTACCGCCGATCCCCGCTGGGACGATGCCGCGCTCGATACGCTGGAACACGTCAAAGGCAGTGACTTCGAAGTCGTGCAAATGGACGGCATCATCACCGACGTCGAGAAAGACAAGTAGAAATGACGCCGGAAGAAAACTTGCGCGAGTGCGAACAGCGGTATAACGATATGATCGACAGCGTCATCCTGGGCGGTCGGCCCGTGGGTTTCGACGTACGATACCTCATGGACGAGGTTCACCGAAGGCTGAAAGTTGTCGACGAATACCGTAAGGCGATGTTGGCCTACGCGGCGGTCTGCGCGAGTTGGGAAGTCGCCGAGGACTATCGCAAAAAGGCGTCGGAGATTGCAGGCCATTTTGCATTCTTTTATGAGACGCTGTCCGGGCATTGGCAGCGTCAGCACGGCGACTCGGACCGAGTCGTTATGCCGACCGAGCCGGTTCTAGACCTCGAATCGGTGGCGTCTCGGGCAGCTGCGCTCGGCCTACAATTTATCGATCTAGATCGCACGGATATTGATCCCGATGCAGCCCACCGGATTCCGGCAGAACTTGCCCGACGCGGTAATCTGATCCCTGTGAAATGCGATACCTCGACGACACCGAATAAGCTGCTTGTGGCTGTCGGAGACATTCAATCGTCAATGGCTGGGCTCGATGAAGTCCGGTTGGTCTCCCGTTGCCACATTACGCCGGTTCTTGCCGACCCGGCAGCGATCCGCGCGGCGATCGAGCGCGTCTACGGCGGCCAGTGACAACCATGAAGACTATAAAGGAAAAAAGTGAGGATAACGAGACAGCCAGGATAGAAGCGTTCAGCGATGGGGTCTATGCGATCGCGATCACCTTGCTCATCTTGGATGTCCGTGTACCCGAGCCGGCAGACCTGTCTCATGAAGGTGGCTTGGCGAGCGCGCTCTGGCGCCAGTGGCCGTCATACCTGGCTTATGTGATTAGCTTTTTAACCATTCTGATCATGTGGATCAACCACCACCGGTTATTCCAATTCGTTCACAAGCGCGACCATAACCTGCTAATTCTGAATGGGCTCGTCCTTATGGGCGTGACCCTCGTTCCATTCCCCACGGCGCTTCTGGCAAAGTATATCCTCACACCCAACGCGCACGTGGCCGCACCAGTCTTCTCGGGCTGTTACGTGTTGATCGCCATTTGCTACA
>Ga0206940_1012_pt1 | contig 20834 bp, 17 predicted proteins | sample Alteio_BWOrgHeat_8_FD_152963 | JGI IMG/M metagenome (GOLD analysis project Ga0206940, IMG submission 152963) | Enriched cells from forest soil in Barre Woods Harvard Forest LTER site, Petersham, Massachusetts, United States -... | ecosystem: Environmental > Terrestrial > Soil > Temperate forest > O...
AAAACGCTTTGCCCCAGCTGCTCGGTGAAGTTTCTGTGCACGTTACATCTGTGTGCCAGGGAATTGTTGCTGGTGAGAACTGAAATGTGCCAAAACCCAGTATCGAAATTTCAGCACGAGCAGCTTTGTCAGCTTCAAGAAAAATTGAGTCTGCTACTTTAATTTCTTTAATAAAATCTTGCCAGATAGCGCTTGATTGTTCACATGTTGGTGTTGTGTGAAATGTAAAGCCGTTGGCCCATTGTGTTCTCCAGTGATACGCAAACCACTTTTTTTTAAAACGATGGTGTACAAGCTCTAGGGCCATGGTTGGGCCCATTTCATGCACGCGAGAAATGCCACGCGTTATTTTTTGTGCTATCATTAAAAAACCTTTCAGGCTTTCAAACTTTATTGGAAAGAATACTCTATGTCAGCACAAAAAAAAACCATTTTAACGGGTGATCGTCCAACAGGTCCTTTGCATCTTGGGCACTACATTGGTTCATTAAAAAATCGCGTTGCCTTACAACACACGCATAATCAATTTATTTTAATTGCTGATCTGCAAGCGCTTGCATCAAAGGCCGGTGAAATTGAGGCCGTGCGCGAAAATGTAACGCAGGTGGTGCTCGATTATCTAGCTGTTGGTATCGACCCAAATGTTTCAACAATTTATGTTCAGTCAATGATTCCTGAGACAGCTGAATTGACGGTTATGTACCTTAATTTAGTTACCGTTGCGCGTTTGCAACGTAACCCTACCGTAAAAGAAGAGCTTGAACAGAAATCGTTTAAAGAGCATGTGACCGCTGGTTTTTTAATGCACCCGGTGCATCAAGCAGCAGACATTACGCTGTTCAAAGCAAATTTAGTTCCCGTTGGTGAAGACCAATTGCCGTTGATTGAACAGTGTCGAGAGCTTGTGCGTTCTTTTAATAATATTTATGGCTCTGTGCTTGTTGAACCTGAAGCGCTTGTGCCAGAGCAAGGCGCACGCCTTGTGGGTGTTGATGGTAAAGCAAAAATGAGTAAATCATTGGGTAACGCAATTTTCTTGGGTGACTCTGCTGACGATATTCGTAAAAAAGTTATGAGTATGTACACCGACCCAAATCATCTTAAGGTTGCTGATCCTGGTAATGTCGAAGGTAATGCTGTGTTTGCGTACCTCGATATTTTTGATCCAAACAAAGCTGAAGTTGCAGAGCTTAAGGCGCATTATCAACGTGGTGGCCTTGGAGACGTTGTGCTTAAAAAACGCCTTGAGGCTATCTTACAAGATTTGATTGCGCCTATTCGTGAGCGCCGTGCGCAGTTTGCTCAAGATCCTGCACAGATTATGGAGATTATTAAAAAGGGAACTGAGAAGGCCCGTGCGGTTGCGCATGCGACTATGCAAGAGGTTAAGCAAGCGATGAAGATTGATTATTGGTAAGCTTTATTCTTGTGCGTCTGCAATATCTTCTTGAGTCGCTGCTGCAAGAGCTTCAATTCTTTTAAGAGTGGCGGCTAAATCTTCGCCTCGTTTTCTACAAGCATCAATGTGTTCGTTGCACTTATCGATAATCTTTTTGCGTTCTTCGCGTTCAGCGATTTCTTGTGCGCGTTTAGGTTTCATTGCAAACATGTGATGTGAGAATAACATGCTCAGGAAAATTAGAGTGGCGATACGTAATGTTTTGTAAAATGTCATTTTAGCCATTTGGTGGTTTTGGCGTGAAAACGATAGAAAAAAAAGCCCCGGATGGGGCTTTAAACTTATTCGTCTTATTTTCTTTTGAACCGTGCAAAAATACTGCAAGGCATATTGTAAGCTTGTTTATGATGCTTAATTTGAAGTTCGCCAAACTCAATATCTTCGTTTGGAAAAAACTCTTTGAGCAAGTTATACACAACCGTTGCTGAGTGTCCCATTGAGTAGCCGTTAAAAATAACGAACTGAGGATTTTCAACAAGCACTTCTTTGCAGAGCGCCAAGAGCTCTTGAACTTTCTTTTCAAATTCAAACACTTTGCCCTTACGATCGCGACCAAATGCTGGTGGATCCATGATTAACGCATCATACTTAACACCACGTTTAATTTCGCGTGCTACAAACGTTGCGCAGTCATCAGAAATCCAGCGCACAGGTGCTTCATTGAGATGGCTTAATTCTTGGTTGTATCGCGCCCAGGTGATAGCAGGTTTTGATGCGTCAACGTGGCAAACTTCGGCTCCAGCAGCAACAGCTGCAAGGGTAGCTGCTCCGGTGTAGCCAAACAGGTTGAGCACGTTAGGCTTAGTGGTGCTGTTTTTAATAGCGTCGACCATCCATGCCCAGTTAGCTTCTTGCTCTGGGAAAAGCCCAATGTTTTTGCTCGTTGGAGAAAAACGTAGGGAAAGGGTAATTTTATTGACGCCGATTGGACTGTCGCCGTGGATTGGATAGGTTATGGTCCAGGGCTCTTTAAAGCTTTTTTTTGTTTCCCAACCCTTGGTGCCGTAGCAGGCGTCAGCCTTGTTCCATTCGTTTACAGGAAGCTTTGGTGCCCAAAGGCAGTTGCTGTCGGGGCGAATGATGCGGTTTTGGCCAAATTGTTCAAGTTTAAGGCCGTTACCAGAATCAAGAAGTTGGTAAGAAATAGAGTAGTCGGGGATGAGAAGTTTCATTTTTTGTCCGTCAGTACAAGGTGGTTCATATTATTTAAGGGATGTTTGTTATCGCACATCTGCGCCAGCTGCGTGTTTGAAACATGGGTGTAAATTTCAGTTGACGCAATGGTCTTGTGTCCTAAAAGCTCTTGAATCATGCGCAAATCAACTCCCTGGTGCAAAAGATGCGTAGCAAATGAGTGACGAATTTTATGGGGGGTCAATTTGCGATCAATGCGTAAAAAGCGCCTGAACATCTCAAAAATACGTTGTACTGACCGTGTTGTCAATTGTCCCCCGGCAAAATTCAAAAAAAGATACATTTGGGTATCATCTTTGAGCATTGCAGGACGTTCTTGGGTTATGTACTTTTCGATCATGGCCTTAGCTTTATTGCCAAAGAGGACTATGCGCTCTTTTTTGCCTTTCCCCATGATTCTAATGCATTTTTCGTCCATAGAGATGTCGGTAAGTTTGATACCCACCAGTTCTGCACAACGTACCCCCGTAGCGTAAATAAGTTCAAAAATTGTTTTATCACGATAAGGGAAGCGGGTTGGAAGCTGAGAAGGTTCAAGTGTATCGAGTAGATAGAAAATTTCATCTACAGAGAGCGTATTAGGAAGTTTGCGATCAAGCCTGGGCGATTTGAATGAAATATTGACCGGAACGCCGACGCCAATAAGAAATTGATGAAACGATCGTAGGCACGAAAGCTTGCGTGATAACGAGGTCTTGCTTATTTTTTTGTAAAAAAGTGCAACAATAAAACGACGAATGACCGTATCAAATGAGCTTGTAATGCTTGTATCGTTCTTGGCAATATCGGTCCAGAACTTCATGAGTTGTTGTAGATCACTACGGTATGCGCGTAGCGTATGAGTTGAGGCGTTTTTTTCTACCTCAAGGAAAGCGATAAAATCTTTAATGCGAAGCTCTACTGTTTGTTTATTCACTTTTTTTGTCATCCTGGGACCCGGCGCAGCCCTGCGAAGCCTTGGCGAAGCATGGGGATCCATGCCTAGCTTTCTTATTTTTATGATAGAGCATAGTTTTACAGGAACTTTACAATGATGACAATAGATTCATACTGCTTAGTAAATTATTAGCCTAAAGGAGCATTATGTCGATTGATGCGATAGTTAAAATTTTGCAAAAAAGTGTCAAGCCGTTTACCCCTCCTCTCATCGATACGGTGTCGCACGAATTTGGCCATGATCCGTTTTTAATTTTGATAGCTTGTTTATTAAGTCTTCGGGCTAAAGATATTACGACGGTGCATGTGTGCCGCGATCTTTTTAAGCGTGTGCGAACGCCAAAGGCGTTGCTGGCTATACCGTTGAGTGAGTTAGAAAAGATAGTATTTAGAACAGGTTTTTATAAAACTAAAGCACGCGTGTTGCACGAAGTTTCGCAGGAGCTTATTGATCGTTTTAAGGGTAAAGTTCCAGATACGTCCGAAGCGTTACTGAGTATCAAGGGAGTTGGTCTTAAGACAGCCAATCTTGTGCTTGGGTGCGCGTTTGGCAAGCCTGCAATTTGCGTTGATACGCATGTGCATCGTATTTCTAATCGTTTAGGGTTGATTAAAACAAAAACGCCTGAACAAACAGAACAGGCGTTGCAAAAAGTGTTACCTAAAAAATATTGGACGGTGTGGAATAATGTGTTGGTTGTGTGGGGGCAGAATGTTTGTGTGCCCATCTCGCCAAAATGCAGTACATGTGCTATTCGTGCGCAGTGCAAGCGGGTAGGGGTTGGAAAGAGTCGTTAGGCAACGACGTCTTCGGTGATATCTGTATCTTTTTTGCATCCACCAAGCATCGCTCTGATAAAACTTTTAATCCATGAATTGTCTGCAGAGCGAGATACATCGATGGTCAAAAGAGCGAGAATAGCAACAGTGCTGATGGTTGTTGCGTGATATGTTTGTCCATCCCAATTCCAATAATCGCATGCTTTGCCAGCGGTCCAGCCAGCGCCAGTAACGACGCCGTTTTTTACTGGGATTACTGTATGATCTTTGACCCAGGTGCCGGCATTTCCAACTGCTTCAAGAGCACTGTCGGTAGCAGACCATTTTTTGCCAAAGAAGTAATCGTACAGTACTAATCCACTACCTGTAGCAACGACTGCTGAAACTGTGCCAACCAAAATTTTGTGTTCTTTAATCCACGCAAGCATACCTTTTTCTTCGTATTCAGGAAGATCGAGACATTTGATGCGTTCTTCTAAGGTCATTGAAGATTTGTTGGTTGCTGGGGTTACAGTGGTAATGTTTGCAACAGTTAAAAAGAGTGATAAAGCTAATACTAATTTTTTCATTGTGAATACTCGCAATTATGAGATTATGTATTTTATAATTTGAAGGTGAGCTTCAAGCCTATCATGGTCGGTTTAGAAGTCAAATTCGTACGTTGTATAGCTTGAATTAATGCACATAGCAATAATTTTATAGTTTTAGGATGGGTGAAAATATCATGGTGTATCAAACGCTTATCGATCTTTTGAATCAAAGTACCTTACAATTTTCTAGTCAGCCTGCCTTAACAATGCGTATGGGGTATCGAACCGTTACGCTTACGTATAACGATGTTGAGCGGATAGCAAAGCAGGTTGCAGTGTTTCTTGCGCAACAGGGCGTTCAAAAGGGAGACCGTGTTGCAATCTGCGCTCCAAACTCTCCCTATTGGGTCTGCATCTTTTGGGGTTGTTTGTTACGTGGAGCAGTGTTTATTCCTTTGGCGCCACAGTACACACCGCAAACGCTGGAGAATATTTTAGCTTCTGCACAACCAAAGATTTTTTTTACATCAATGACAGGACGCTATCAGGGAGCTATACCAACGTACGTTGTTGAGTACTTGCCTGACTGGGTGAGAGACTGTTTAGCAAGTGATTTTGTTGTTCAGGGTCATAAGCCCGATGACCTGGTAGAAATCATGTACACCTCTGGTACTACTGGTGATCCAAAAGGCGTTATGCTGACGCATGGCAACATTATGGCCAATGTGCATGCGTTAAAAGATGCTGACTGCATGCCTAGTCCAGGTGAGAGAATGCTTTCTATTTTGCCGCTTAGCCACATGCTTGAGCAGTCTGCTGGATTTATATTGCCCTATGCTTCTGGAGCACACATTGTGTATGCGCATTCACATGCAGCAATGAGAGGTCTTTTGCAGAGCTATAAAGTAACAAAAATTGTTGCGGTGCCTGAATTTCTTAAACTTATGCTAACCCGTCTTGAAGGGGGTATGCGTGAGCATAAGCTTATGTGGCTTTTTAATGTTTTAATAACGATAGCACATTATCTGTATTTTAGACCTTTAAAGCGTTTTGTGACATGGCCAATTCGTAGAGCTATGGCCTCTTCGTTGGGCATGATAGCTTGCGGGGGATCTAGTTTAGATCCTGAGCTAGAATCTGTTTTTAATGATTTAGGAATAGCTGTTTTACAGGGGTATGGGTTAACTGAAACGTCTCCTACTATTTCGATTAATACCATTGCCAATCACAAGCAAGGATCATTGGGACAGTGCATAAGCAACGTGCAGTTACGCCTGACTGAGAACGGTGAGTGCGAAGTTAAGGGCCCATCAATTTTTTCTGGATATTACAATAATCCTGAAAAGACCAAAGAGAGCTTTACTGACGACGGTTGGTTCAAAACTGGTGACATGTTGCTGCTTGATGCTGATGGATTTTTATCGTTTAAGGGCCGCAAAAAGTACATGATCAAGGGGCCAGGGGCGCAAAATATTTTTCCTGAAGATATTGAGACGGTTCTTAATCATCAGCCTGGTGTGCAAGACAGCTGTGTTATTGGGGTAACCACAAAAACAGGTATGATGGAAATCCATGCGGTCCTTTTGCTTGCCGATCCTGCGCTTGATCTTGAAGCGTGCATTGATACTGCTAATGAGCATCTTGCATCGTATCAGCACGTTACAGGTTGGTCTGTGTGGCCAGACGCTGATTTCCCTCGTTCTGTTACGCGTAAAGTTAAACGAGAACTTGTTGTTGAGTGGGTTAAAAATCAGGACAGTAAGTCGGTTGCGCATCAAATAACACCGACATCAAAATTAAAAAATTTGCTTGCTCAGGTGACCGGGGTTCCTGCTGCGACACTGCATGAATCGACAAAATTAGTTGCAGATCTTAAGTTTGATTCGTTGATGCGTATTGAACTGGTTGCGCGTGTTGATGAGACGTTTAACGTTATGCTTGATGAGCGTTTGATTACATCAAAAACGACAATCAGTGACCTTGAACAACTTATTCTGCATGCTGTACCGGTTAAAAAAATGCCGCATGTTCAAAACTGGCCAAATTACTGGTGGGCACGCGCGATACGCTGCGGTTGGTGGAAGCTTGCATTTGTGATAAGTCGTCTATGGATTAAGCTAGAAGTTAAAGGGCTTGAACATCTTGAAGGCATTACAACTCCGGTTATTTTTATGCCTAATCACGTTTCTTTGATTGACGGAGTAATCATAGCGCTTGCATTGCCAGGTAATATGCGCAAAAGAATTTCATTTGCTGCGGCATACGATGTTTTGTATGGAGAGTATTGGGCGGTTCGTTGGTTGATTCAGTTAGTGACGTATGCGTTTCCGTTTCCACGTCGTGAGCATGAGCATATTGCCACAGGGCTTTTAAATTTGGGAGCTATGCTTGATAAAGGATATAACGTTGCTGTTTTCCCTGAGGGAATGGTGAGCAAAGATGGCAAATTTCAACCTCTTAAGCGTGGAGCTGGTTTGATAGCAATTGAGATGGGCGTGCCAGTGATTCCCGTGAAAATTGTTGGTTTAGAGAAGCTTGTGCCTTATGATTACTTGATCCCAAGGGCGAGAGGGGTTGTGACGGTTAAGATCGGGAAACCTATGATATTTAAGCACGACACAACGTATGATCAAGCTGTTGTGCAGATAGAAGGGGCTTTGCGTGATCTTTGATTGTGAGCTATAATACGTGTATATCGTGTTCTTCGCGTTGTTATATTAAATACAGATAGCAACATTGCAAATGGGGGCATTATGAAAAAGCAATTTATTTGCCTGTTATTCTCACTTTTTAGTGTTATTGGGCTTTGTGCAAATTCCCATGCAATCAAGCATATCAGTAGTGTTCATGGTCTTTGTGATGTAACCAAAGCGTTCTTGAGCCTTCCTGAATGTAAGCATGATTTTCGTCTTAAAAAAGCCCATTCACGTTCTGTCATGCCATCACCAACGTATAAAGGTGTTGAAAAAGATGTTCTTGAAGAAGTGACTGCAGAGCATTTAAAGATGTTCAAGGGGCCAAAAAACGCAGGCTTTCGTAGTCAAAATCAGTGGTTGGGAACACCATTAGATATCAATAAGCACACAAAAAAACCAAGTCATGATACCGAACGGTATGTTCAAAAAATTAAAATCCCAGCGGGCTCCACGGTTTGTTTTCTAGGCGATATTCACGGTAGCATTCATTCACTCATTCGTACGCTATGGCGTTTAGTAGTTCTCGGCCATCTTAATGAAGATTTAACGATTAAAAATAAAAATTTTTATATTGTTTTCTTGGGCGACTATGTTGATCGTGGCCGTTGGGGTGCTGAAGTGGTGACAACATTGATGCTGTTAAAACAGAAGAATTGGAATAACGTATTTCCCGTTGCCGGTAATCATGAGACCGGATTTATAGCTACTCGGTATGGATTCTTTGAAGAGTTGCAAAAGAAGTTTGATAGCGCAGCAGATCAACTGTATAACGATGTAAATAATAAATTTTTTAAATTACTTCCGGTTGCACTTTTTATTGAGTGTGAGGGTAATGTTGTACAATGTTGCCATGGTGGTATTGAGCCCAATTATAATCCAATAGATTTTTTAGACTGTTCACGGGCTCTTTTCCAAAGTGTTGGTTCAGAGCAAGCGTGTGCTGGGCTTTTTTGGAATGACTTCTGTCAAACCGGTGAAGATGCAAAAAGTCACCGTGGTGGTTCGTGCATTGTTGCCGGTAGAAATCATACGCTTGAGTATCTTAATCACAACAACATTAAACATATCATGCGTGCGCATCAAGATCAGGAGTACGGGTTTAAACTCTTTTTTGCTGATGCTGTTGATTTACAAGGGTGTTCAGCTCGTTATCAGAATGGGCCATACTACTGGATTCCTGTGTTTAACAGCTTAGGTCTTGGTCATATATTTCCATTAGCGGCGTTTGCTCATCATCCTGTATTTACATTAAGTACAGCTGCAGAAGGACAGGCGTTACCGTACGACTGCTTTGGATTGATGCAAACAGGTTTAATGTGGAATGATTGGATGATGGAAATGTATGAACTGTTTCTGGGGCGTGGTGGTAATGAAACTGATCGTGAAGGTAAATTTGTCTGTCTGTGCAAGCATAACAATGCTGAAGTGCAAACTGAACGCGTAGTGCCTTCAGGTCTTCAAGAAGAAGACCTGATCAGTGTTTCATGGCACGCACAATTTAATGAAAATAGACTTGATGAGGGATTAATGGACATATGTGCCCATTAATCAAAACTCTGCGTGCTTTGGGTAGCGTGGAAATGGTATTACATCCCTAATGTTTTCCATGCCTGTTGCAAAGAGCACTAAGCGCTCAAGTCCAAGACCAAACCCAGCATGTGGAACGGTACCAAATTTTCTGAGTTCCAAATACCACCAATAATCTTCTTGTTTCAAACCAAGCTCTGCCATGCGCTTTTCAAGCAGATCCAAGCGCTCTTCACGTTGTGCACCACCAATCAGTTCACCAACTGATGGAACAAGTACGTCCATGGCCGCAACGGTTTTGCCATCATCATTTTGGCGCATGTAAAAAGATTTAATCTCTTTGGGATAGTTGATGAGAATCACCGGTTTCTTAAAATACTCTTCAGCTAAATAGCGTTCATGTTCAGATTGTAAGTCTATTCCCCATTTCACGGGGAACTCAAACTTCTTAGGCGCTTTTTGTAAAATGTCGATTGCATCAGTGTATGTAAGCTGTTGAAAGGGTGTGTTGATCACGTGTTCAAGTTTTGCTATCACACCTTTGCTAATGAATTGGTCAAAGAATTTCATGTCTTGAGCGCAGGTGTCTAGAAGATACTTGAGGCTGTATTTTAAATAGTTTTCAGCACATGCCATGTTATCAGTAAGATCTGCAAACGCCATTTCTGGTTCAATCATCCAGAACTCAGCTAAGTGGCGCGAGGTGTTTGAATTTTCTGCACGAAACGTGGGACCAAATGTGTAAATATCAGAAAGTGCGCATGCGTATGTTTCACCTTCTAGTTGTCCTGAAACGGTCAAGAACGATTGATTGCTAAAAAAGTCTTGTGCAAAATCAACGTCACCTTTTGGTGTGCGCGGTGGCTTGTTTGCATCAAGCGTTGTGACGCGAAACATTTGCCCAGCGCCTTCGCAATCTGATCCGGTGATGATGGGAGTGTGAAGGTAGATGAACCCTTGTTCTTGAAAGAATTTGTGAGTTGCGTATGACAGAGCATTGCGTACACGCATAACGGCACCCATTGTGTTGGTGCGTGGGCGTAAATGGGCAATGGTACGTAAGAATTCAAACGTGTGTTGTTTTTTTTGTAGTGGATACGTTTCGCCATCGCATTCACCAAGAACGGTGACATTGGTTGCCTTAAGTTCAAACGCTTGTTCTTTGCCGGGGCTTTGAACGATAGTTCCGGTGACAGCAACAGAGGTTCCCGTGGTAAGTTTTGTGATTGTTTCAGCGTATCCTGGAACAGATTCATCATAAACGACTTGGAGTCCCGCAAGCGTTGAACCGTCATTGACGGCCAGAAAAGAAAATGTTTTTGAGTTGCGAACTGAGCGAATCCAGCCCTTGATGGTAACTGATTTGTTCAGATCAGCGGTTGAAAGCAGTTTTATTTTTGTACGCATGCTTACGCTCCAAAAGTATGGTCATTCAAGTAATCATTTGCGTCTAGCATAACGGTCTTGTGTGATGGGTCAAGACTGTTTTGTTTAAATGCAGGTTAATTTGCTGGGTAAGTTAACTTGCCCCAGCAAATAAGATCATTGATAGTCTTCGCCTTTTTCAAAAACCTTTTTTTCTTCAAGTTCTTTATTGCACGTTGGGCAAACGTTTTTTTGTGAAATTGCATCTTTACATTCTTTGCAGAACACATGCTTACAAGTTAGGCCTACAACAATTTTTTTCGTTGAAAGTCCTTCAAGGCATATAGTGCACTTGCTCTCCATAATGAATCCGTTTTCATCTAGAACTTCTTGTATTGATGGAAGGGATGGTTTATTTTCAGTAGAAACGGTCGAAGTGATTGCTGGTTTTGAGGTTGGAGTAGTATCTTTTTTGAGCTTTCGTCTATTTAGTAGGGCCTCTCGGGCTTCTTTCATAGCTGAGTCTTGGCTTATCATGCCTGTTGGTTTGTGCTCACCACATATTTGGCAGGAGGTGTATAATGCAAGGTAATTCAGTTTTTCTGGGATATCGCGTATTTCTCGTCCTTGTTTTATGCATTTTTGACACCGCCAAATTCCAGACTTTCTAAAGCAGTTTAGACGTTCTAAATAGATATCTTCTGGTGCTGCTTTATGACACTTTTTGCATACAGTATTTGTAAGAATATCATTAATGTCCCATCCACAACGACAGGTCCAGCTCATCAAGGCTGTGTTCAGCGCATTAGCTTCTTGATCGTTTGGTGCAGCTTCCATCCCCAGAGCAATTTCGGTGCTTAAGCAACACGCAAAAATTCCAATAAGGATTGTTTGTCGTAGTTTTATCATTTTTAACATCGTAAAAATTCTTCCAGTTGGGGTTTTTACAATAAATATCGTATGTGTATTTTAACCGAAAGATGTTAAATATTAAAACAATTTGGTTTTATAGGGGTTTTTATAAAAATTTATGATTTCTTCGCATCACTAACCAGTTGCCAGAGCAGATCAAAAGCTTGCTTTGGGGTAACTGTGTCGCAATCGATAGCTTTGAGCTGGTTGATAAGTGGGGTGTAATCGTTGGTTATTTGGGGTTGCTGAATGATTGGTACATGTTGTGCAACGGGCTTGTGTTCATGCAAACCTTGTAAGACCGTTTCAGCACGCTTAACAATCGATAGGGGTACATGTGCAAGTTTTGCAACATCAAGACCAAAGCTGCCGTGTGCAATGCCCGGTATAATTTTGTGTTGAAAAATAATAGTCTCACCACGCTTCTGGCATGCCATGTGATAATTAACGATCCCCGCTACGTCATCAGCTAGAGACGTTAATTCGTGATAGTGTGTTGCAAACAGGCAGTGTGCTTGTATATTCGTGTGTATGTGTTCAAGGATCGCTTGTGCAAGGGCTATGCCATCGTAGGTGCTTGTGCCACGACCAACTTCATCAAGAATTACTAAACTGTTTTTGGTTGCCTGTGTACAGATGACAGCTGTCTCTTCCATTTCAACAAGAAACGTACTTTTGCCCTCTGCAACGTTATCGCCTGATCCTATGCGTGTAAAAATACGATCGATGATGGGCAGTTGTGCGCTGTCAGCAGGAATCATGCTGCCGCATTGTGCCATGATGCTGATGAGTGCAACTTGGCGTAGATACGTAGATTTACCACCCATGTTGGGTCCTGTGATCAGCCACGTTGCTTGTTCTTGTGTGAGCGTTGTGTTGTTAGGAACAAAGGCGCTTGTGCTTGTTTGTTCAACAACAGGATGTCTTCCTGCGTTGATAATAATATCATGACTGTCTGTTAACGTTGGTACACAGTAGTTGTTTTGATATGCTGTCTTGGCAAAACCAAAAAGTGCATCGATGTAGCCAAGGCTTTGCGCTATCAAACGTAGCTGTGACAAGTGACTTTCGATCTCTTGTTTAATGCGTTCAAACACCTCTGTTTCAACAGTTTCAAGTTCGTTATGTGCTTTATTTAAATCGTGTTCGAGCTGCTTAAGTTCGTCGGTAACAAAGCGCTTTTTATTAGCCATCGTTTGCTGATGGCGATAATGTTCAGGCACTTTTTCTAGGTTTGGATTGGTAACCTCAATCGCGTAACCAGAAATTTGATTGTACGTAACTTTTAAACTGGTAATCCCAGTACGATTAACTTCTTGTTGTTCAAAAGCAAGAATTAATTGCTGCCCGTTAGTAAGTAAATCACGCAGTCTATCAAGATTGTGATCAAACCCTTTTTTCACTAAAGCTGTGCTTGAAGAGTCATCATTAATGCTGCAGTCCATAAACTGTGTGAGTGCACTGACGTCAGCCATGCGTTCTGCCAGCATGGGCGCAAGTGATGTGTTGAGTGAATCAGCCAAGACTGTTTTTATTTCTGGGACTACTTTTAAGCTGCTGCTCAGTGCGCGATAATCATGCATGGTGGCGCGTCGCAATGCTATGCGTCCAACAATGCGCTCGATATCAGCAAGCGAAGCAAGCAGGCTTTCAAGGTTCTTGAGCACTGTTACGTTTGCACTGATTGATTGTACGGTTTCAAGCCTTTGTTGGATTGCGCTTTTTTGCATAAGTGGTCGGTGCAACCATTTTTTTATGGTGCGTGAACCCATGGCAGTTTGCGCGCCATCCAGGATAGAAAAAAGGGTGTTTTTAGTTGAACCGTCATTTGAATTATGTAACAGTTCAAGATTTTTTTGCGTTGCACTATCAAGTACTAAATAATCATCGGGCTTATAAAATTGAATGCTTTTAAACTGTGAAAGAGCAGACTCTTGGTTCTTTTTTAAGTAGCCGTACAGTGTTGTTAAACTGCTGTGAACATTCAAGTGTGTTTTAATAAACGGAAGGGTGCGTGCATCAAATTGACTGTTGATCCACTGTGTTGACGCTTCGCTGACTGGTACATCGAGAGTGCTGGTGCAAAATCCAAGACGTTTGAGATGCGTGTTTAGAGCCTGTGTTTGTTGAGTGACCGGTAAAATAATTTCATCGGGGCTAAAGCGTGCAAGTTCAGTATCAAGGCCACGTGTTTCGTTGACAGAAAGTGTGGTGGCAAATAATTGAGCTGTTAATAATTCTCCAAAAACTAATCCCCATCCATTGTTTCCTGGATAGAGAGACAGTAAATACGATGCAGACTTTGCATCGAGCATAGTCGTTTCGATGAGCGTTGCCGGAGTAAACACACGCGTCACGCCTCGTTGTACGACTGTGCCAGGAATAGGTTTAGTGAGCTGTTCGCAGAGTGCAACGCGATAACCACCTTTAATTAATTTTGTTAAATAATGACTGAGTGCGTGTACGGGTATGCCACACAGAGGAATGTCTTCGCCCTTATTCTTCCCCCGTTTAGTTAAAGCGATGGCAAGAAACGCTGAAGCTGTTTTTGCGTCGTCAAAGAACAGCTCATAAAAGTCGCCTACCTGAAAAAATAGGAGAGACTCTGGGTGATCGTCTTTGATGGCAAAGTATTGCTGCATTAATGGTGTATTTTTTTCTGCTTGTGTTTCCATGGTGCATACTATAGCTTATTTTCAGAAAATTATGAAGAGCGCCCCACGGCCTTTGCCGTGATGCGCGCGAAATTCTTCGAAGCCTGCCCTACTTCGCCAAGGCTTCATAGGGTTTTCTAGCGTAGTAGAATAAAACAGAAGGAGTTCGTGTGATTATTACCATCGACGGTCCCGTAGCAAGTGGCAAAAGTACGGTAGCAAAGGCGCTTGCAAAAGAGCTTGGGTTTTACTATCTCAATACTGGTCTTTTGTATCGGGCTACAGCGTACGTTTTGATGCAAAAATTTGACGTAGCTGAATTGACAGACAAGCTTATGGAAGGTTTAGCAGAGCATGATCTTGCCTGTTTGTATGATCTTTCTTTTAAAAATATTCATGATGCACTGCATGTTTTTGTGCATGATAAAGATTTGACCGAAGAACTTGCACAGCGTGTGTACGAAAAACCGGCATCTATTATTTCATCGCATCCACTCGTGCGTGAAAGACTGCTTAATGTGCAGCGTGATGTTGCCAAGCGTTATAGCATTATCGCCGATGGTCGTGACTGTGGCTCAGTTGTTTTTCCTGATGCTGACGTAAAGTTTTTTCTTACTGCATCTCCAGATGTACGTGCGTTACGTCTTTTTAATGATCCGAAGCGCAAAACAGCGGGAGCGACTGTTGAAGAAGTTAAGGCTTCAATTATGCAACGTGATGAGCGTGACAGGAGTCGTAGCATTGCGCCTCTTCGGGTTCCTGAAGATGCTCTTATGATTGATAACTCTGAGTGGTCTTTTGAAACTACCGTAGCAACAATGCTTGCAGATATTCGCAAGAAAATTCCTAAATAATTGCTTCTTCATTTATCTTTTCCCTACTATTCCTCAGTCAGTTTAATTAATTTTTTTGAGGAGATAGTATGACGAATAGTACATCAAGAGCCGCGCGTAGACGTTTACGTTATGCGTCATTGTTGTTTGTGACAATGGGGCTTAATATTGCAACAACCCCACTTCTAGCAAGGGTTTTGCGAGATGCGCCGGTCGAGTTGGTCGCGTTTGAGGTTCACGTCGAAGAAGAAGCAGATTCCTTAACAGATGATGTGTTAGCAGCTTTAGGAGCTCTTGTAAATTATCTAGATTCGACGATTACGACCCATTTTCCAGCTCTTGCACAACTGTTGCATGGTGCAGCATATCAACAAAAATCGTTGTCAGAAGATGTTGTGTATCAAGGTCTTGTTGATGCACTTGCATTCATTGCAAAGAACGGTTCAAAGATTAAAGAGCCCATGCGCAGCATGATGACTGAAGTTTTTACGGTACGTTTGCATGCTATTGTGCAAAAACGTACTGCAAGTCGCACTGAAATTTTTCGTCCTACAGCTCCTAAGGCTGTCGTTCCCGCTCCAAGTTTTGCAAGGACAAGCGCAAATACTTCTGTTGGATCAGGGGCTCTTGTTGCTTTAAAAACGGCAAGTACTCCAGGAAGTGCCAACAGTGCATTTGGTATGAATGCGCTCAAATTAGTTACCACAGGCAACAATAACCTTGCGCTGGGTAACAATGCTGGTGCTTCTCTATCGTCTGGAAATAATAATATTTATCTTGGCAACACAGGTGTTGCAAGTGAAACGGGTGTTGTGCGCATTGGTACAGCCGGAACGCATGCAAGCAATATGATGGTAGGAACGCTTGATCTGAAAGGTTCTGCAACATTTGGTCAAAATGTGTATTTACCATCAACCACGGTATCAGGATCAAAAGGCGTGCTGTATGTTGGTGGAACACGTCTGTTTGCTCCACCTGCCTTTGGGAATTTATTTTTGGGTGCTAACACAGGAAATTTTAACGTGACCGGTGAGTGTAATATTGGTATTGGACAGGGTGCATTGGGGTCACTCACAAAAGGTGCATGGAATCATGCCATGGGATATTTGGCACTCGCTAAAAACACAACCGGTGAGTACAATGTCGCCATTGGAGGTCAAGCGCTTTATAACAACAAAACGGGTGGTGCAAACACTGCAATTGGTATGAATGCGCTTCTTTCAAATGTGACTGGTAGCGTCAACCAAGCGTTTGGTGATTATGCCCTTCTTTCTAATAGAACGGGAAGCAGCAACTGTGCCATTGGTGATGAAACATTAAATAGTAATAGAACAGGATCATACAATGTCGCCGTTGGTCAATACGCTTTGAGTCGAACAAATGGTGATAATAATATTGGTATTGGTGTTGGCGATTACGGCGGATCTTTGCTTTTGACGGGAAGTAATAATATTTGTATTGGTAATAAGGGCAACTCAAGTGATGCTGGCATCATGCGCTTTGGAACAAATCTGACACATTCCAGCTGTTTTATCGCTGGTATCAGAGATGTTACAACAAATGTAAGCGATGCGATTGCAGTGATGATTGATAGCAGCGGACAGCTTGGTACGGTGTCATCGTCAGGTAAAGGCAAAAAAGATATTGCTTCGATTGGTGACAAAGCACAATGTCTGAATGCACTTAATCCCGTTTCATTTAGCTACAAGAGTGATGGATCAGGTAAGACTCACTTTGGTCTTGTAGCTGAAGAGGTTGCAACGGTTTGTCCAGAATTGGTGATTTACAATAAATCTGGCGACCCTGAAACGGTTGCGTATCACGAGCTCCCATCATTGTTGCTTGCTGGATATCAGCAGCATGAGAAGGCGATAGAAGAGCAAAAGAAGAGTGTGACAAAAACCATGCAAGAAATTCTTGATCGTCTTGCAGAAATTGAAAAAGGGCTGAAGAAGAAATAGATCTAGATTTTTAAAGGGGCTCAGAAAGAGCCCCTTTTTTTATAGTACCTCAGCAGCAAGTTTAGCAAGTTCGCTTCGTTCACTCATTTCTAAAAAGACGTTCCCAAAAAGTGGTTGGTCTTTAAATTTCTCAGCAGTTACGGTTAAACCATTACTACTAAAATCAAGATATGGCGAATCGATTTGAAATGGATCGCCTGCCAGAATAACCTTGGTGCCTTCACCGGCGCGACTCACAATCGTTTTAACTTCATGTGGTGTTAAGTTCTGCACTTCGTCAATAAACATGAACTGAAACGGAATCGATCGTCCACGCATGTAGGTGATTGCTTCTAAGCTGATAATGCCCTGACGTTGTAGTTTTTCAACTAAGCCCGTTTCTGAGTGGTGTGGATTATGCTCTTCATGTTGTCGAGGACGTTGTTGGTGTTTTTTACTATCTTTTTTCTTTCCTCCAAAATCAAACTGCTCTTCAGAACCCCGCAACATTTGGCTTGCGATGAACTCAAGATTGTCATGGAACGGCTGCATCCAGTAGTGCAGTTTTTCTTGAATATCACCGGGCAAGTATCCAATGTCAGCACCGAGTGCTACCACAGGACGCGTGATAAATAGTTTTCTGTATCTACGCTGGAATGAAACTTTAAAAAGACCGGCCAGAAGCGCAAGGAACGTTTTGCCTGTTCCAGCAGGGCCCAGAAGGGTGAGTAGTTGAATGTTGTCATCCATCAAAAGTTCAAGAGCCATGAGCTGCTGCACGTTTTTTGCACCAAAGTTGTGCATGACGGTGATAGGTTCAACTTCTTTAAACTGCTCACCGCCCATGTGACGGTAAAGACGATAGTTGTTAGGATTGTTTTCACTTTCTAAGATAATAAATTGGTTTGGCCATAACGCAGTATCTGGCGGAAGGAAGCGCCCAACTTGCTTGGGGGTCATGTTTCTTAAATCGCCAGCAGGTGCCGGAACACGTATCCACCCTTTGTAGAAGTGGTCGTAGGAAACAGTTCCTTTAAGATAATCTTCAGTGTCGATGCCGAGCGCATCAGCTTTAAGACGTACGTTAATGTCTTTGGTTACCAAGGTGACGACATTGCCTTCTTTCATTAAGTTGGCAGCGGTTTGCAAAATAACGTTATCTTTGGCGTAGTGAATATCCTTACTCAACATCGAAAAGTCGATTTGAACGGGATTCTGGAAAATTTTTAAAATGGCGCCGTCGGTGTCATGATCAATAGGTACACCATCGCGCAAATGTCCTTTTTTACGTAATTCATCAAGACGACGAATGGCTTCACGGACGTTGTGTCCGCGCTCTCCACCTTCGCGTTTAAGTGAATCCAGCTCTTCAAGCACGATAAAAGGGATGCCGACTACTACTCCCTTGAACGTGAAAATACAGTTAACGTCGTGGATTAAAACGTTAGTATCTAAGACGAAGATACGATTAAGACGTACAGCTCCCTGGCTAAATGGTTTTTGTGATGTGCCGTTGACAACAACTGGGTTGTTCATTAAAACTCCCTCACGTTTAACATGTTCTTACGATCCGAGCGTATCATTTTCTTTTTTAAAGAAACAAGGTACTGAGATAATTTTTTCGTTCTTGCGATTGTTTGATATACTTGCAGGGGTCCATGTTAAATTTTACATTTCTGCAAAGGAATAGATCATGAATAAACAAGATGCATTGCATAATCTGCGTCACTCTGCCGCACACGTTTTAGCTCAAGCTGTTTTGGAACTTTTTCCAGGTACAAAGCTGACTATCGGGCCGGTAACAGAGACCGGATTCTTTTATGATTTTTTACCTACGCAGAATTTTAAAGAAGATGATTTACCTCGTATCGAAGCAAAAATGCACGAAGTTGCTGCTAAAGCGTATCCTATTATTGGCGGACAGGTTCCTAAAGATGAAGCGCGTAAGCTGTTTAAAGACAATCGTTTTAAGATAGAACTGATCGATGGTATCGAAGGCGAAACTGTTGGAATTTATCATCAGGGCGATTGGTTTGATCTTTGTCGTGGTGGCCACACCCCAACAACAGCTGATGTAAAATATTTTAAATTGATGACTATTTCTGGATCATATTGGCGCGCTGATAGAAGTGGTCAAGCGTTACAACGTATTTCTGGTATCTGTTTTGCTACACAAGCTGAGCTAGATGCATATTTAAAGCACCTTGAAGATGTACAAATGTATGACCATCGTCGTTTGGGCAAGCAGCTTGATCTGTTTACCTTTCATGATATTGCGCCTGGTATGCCATTTTATCATGCTAAGGGCTTAGCAGTACGTAACAAATTAATTAGTTACATGCGCTATCTGCGTGGAGCCAAATTTCAAGAAATTCGTACACCACAAATTATGTCAGAATCTTTGTGGAGAACCTCAGGGCACTACGACAACTATAAAGAAAATATGTACTTTACGTCTGTCGAAGACGCTTCATTTTGTGTTAAACCAATGAATTGCCCAGGTTCGATTTTGATGTATAAAGAGCGTCCACGTTCATATCGCGAACTTCCTTTGCGGTTGGCAGAGTTTGGTGATGTGCATCGTTTTGAACTATCTGGCGCTATGCATGGTATGTTTAGAGTGCGTGCGTTTACCCAAGATGATTGCCATATTTATTGTACGCTTGATCAGATGGCCAGTGAAATTGAAATGCTTATTAATCATTTTGCTCAAGTGTATGAAAAGTTTAATTTCTCTAACGTTAAAATGGTTCTTGCGACTCGACCAGAAAAATTTATTGGCACGCCCGAGGTATGGGAGACTGCGATAGCAGCGTTACGTCATGGTCTTGAGGCACGTGGTGCAACGTTTGAAATAGCAGAAGGTGATGGAGCGTTTTATGGGCCTAAAATTGATTTTCGTATATTAGATGCCATGGGGCGTGAGTGGCAGTGTGGCACGATTCAGGCAGACTTTGTTCAGCCTATGAATTTTGATCTTGAGTATATTGATGCTGATCAGTCGCGTAAACGTCCTGTTATGTTGCATTTTGTGGCGTATGGTTCAATTGAACGTTTCTTTGGTATTTTGCTTGAACATTACAAAGGCCATTTGCCGTTCTGGCTTGCACCGGTGCAAGCGCGTGTGCTTAAGATTACTGATGAGCAAAAAGAGTATGCACAAAAAGTATGTGACGCGTTACGTGCACAGGGCATTAACGCTGAGTGTGATGATTCAGGTGATCAACTTAATGCACAAATTCGTCGTGCTCAGGTTGAAAAGATTCCTTGGATGCTCGTTATTGGTAAAAAAGAGGTTGAGCAAAACACGGTTACGTTGCGTAATAATGACGGCAAGCAAGAGTTTGGACTGTCGATTGAGACGTTGATTGCGCGGGCGAAGGAACTGAACGCGTTTTGATGATCTAAAAATTTAAATCCCGGTAGGGATTAGTTACATGAACCCCGGCATAGATCCCGAGTTTAATCGAGGGACCCTGGTCCGGGGTCTTTTTTGTGCAAAAGCCCCATTTTATGCCATTTGTCAATATGTTTGTTTTGGGGTAACCTTAATCTATTACCTATTTCGAAACGTATTAATTAATTGTGAGGGGATATCGTGATTAATTTTGGTAAAAAAATTGTTATTGTAGCTATGAGCCTGTTGATTGCGGGGACTTTGAGTGCGCAGATCGCGCGTGGTGTGCGGGTGCCGCGGGCATTGCTGTCTAGATTGCCGGTTTCGCCTCATACTCCTTTTCTATCTCATAGTGATGCCATTGTGATGCAAGGGATGAGCCCGGTATTTGGTGGTAGACAAATAGCTGAGCAATTTCCTCAGGCTGCTCAGCGCCGGCATGATCTTGCGACAGAGTTTGTATATAGACAAACAGCTGCGCAATTTTCTCAGACTGTTCAGCGCCGGTATGGCCCCATGACAGAGCTTCATAAAGCTGTCATGAGAGGTGATCAAGATGGCGATCAAAAAAATGTTAAAGAATTAATTGAAAGTGGGTCCGATATTAATGC
>Ga0206940_1035_pt1 | contig 20533 bp, 21 predicted proteins | sample Alteio_BWOrgHeat_8_FD_152963 | JGI IMG/M metagenome (GOLD analysis project Ga0206940, IMG submission 152963) | Enriched cells from forest soil in Barre Woods Harvard Forest LTER site, Petersham, Massachusetts, United States -... | ecosystem: Environmental > Terrestrial > Soil > Temperate forest > O...
CATGCGCGCTTCGAAGAGGATTTCGTCCGAGTAGGCATTGCCGATGCCGCTGAACAGTCGGGGGTCGGTGAGGGCGCGCTTGAGGGTGTGATTCGCCGACGTCAACGCGGCCGAAAACTGTTCGAGACTGGAACCGAGCACTTGCAAGCCGCCGGGGTCCAAGTCCGCAAGTCCAGCTTCGCCGGCGACCACATGCAGCGACGCGCGCCGTTTTGACCCCGCTTCAGTCAACGAGAGAGTTCCATTTGGAAAGTCGAACGCCGCCAACGCTACCTTTCCGCTCAGCTTCGCGCCCGCCTCGCGCCAGTGCAGACGTCCCGCGATCATCAGATGCAGCACAAGCCAAAGGTCGCCGTCCAGACCGAACGCGATTCTTTTGCCTACTCGGCGCAATTCGCGCACGGTCTTGCCTTCGGCGCTGCTCAGTGGCGGGTCGGCAGTGCGAAGTAGGAACGGAGTAGCCAGCCGCACGCGCTCCAGCGTCTGTCCAAGAATCCGCTTCTCAAGCGCCTCAATATAGACCATGATGTCGGGAAGTTCGGGCATTGACGCTATGGTACCACACGCAACGGCCGGCGACGGTCTCGTATCTCGTACAGTGAGGGCAGACCAGGCTAACGGCCATAATTCACCTAATCATGCGTGAACCGTCAAGAACTGAGCCGTCAAAACCGCCAAGGTCCGTCATGCGCGCCGGGCTCCTCGTGGGCTGTCTGGTGACTCTTGCCTTTCTCGTTGCAAGGCCCTTTGGCTTTGTTCCAACCGCGTTGGCGCAGCCGCCAACGGAAAAGATCCTCTTCATCGGCAACAGTTTCACGTTCGTCGGCTATCGCGGAACCGACGGCCTTTCCGGCGCTCCCGCGATTTTCCTGGTTCTGGCGCACGCTCGCGGTCACAATCCGGCCGTCGCGATGGCCACGGCCGGAGCGGCGACGTTAAGGACGCATTGTACAAATGGATCGAATGCCATGACCGCGCTCGGATCGCAACGTTGGGACGATGTCGTTTTGCAGGGACAGAGCCAGGAGGCAACGGATGGCGCGAGCTCGGAGGGTTTTTTGTACTATGGGGATCGGCTTAGCAGGGCGATTCGGAATAGAAACCCGTCGGCGCGGGTGATGGCTTACGAGACTTGGGCGTTTGCACCGGGCGACACCGTCTATCCCGCCGGATACCGAAATCCCGACGCCATGCTCATCCAAATCCGGTCGCATTACGAGGCGCTCTGCCGGTTGGACCACGCGACCATAGTTCGCGTCGGGGAGGCATTTCGAACGTCCGAGTTGGGCTTTGGAGACATCCCGCTGATCGGCTCCGACTTCCGCCATCCCACGACGGCCGGCGCCTACCTTGCCGCCCTCATGTTTTACCGCACCATCTACCACGAAGACCCGCGCGGCCTTCCTACCGTCGAAGGCGTCTCGCCCGCCGACGCCACCGCCCTCCAAGCCGTCGCGGCAAGCGTCGCACGCTGAGGATGGGCGACGTTTATTGCTTATGCAGCCTTCAAACCCTCCCGTGGTTCAATCTGAGAATATACGTCGCCCTTAGCGCGTCGTGCTTCGCGTAAGTCGTATTCTGATTGCAGACCAAGCCAGAACTCAGGCGAACAGCCGAGAAACCGACTCAAGCGCAACGCTGTGTCGGCTGTAATCGACCGATGGCCGCCGAGTATGTCGAGTATGCGCGTCGGGTCTACGCCGATACTCTTGGCAAGACGGTACGGCGTCATGCCCAATGGTACGAGAAAGTCCTCACGGATCGTGTCGCCGGGATGCGGGTTTCTTGGTAGTTCGTAGCTCATAGTGTGCCTCTAGTGATAATCAACAACTCCTACAGCGCTCGTGTCTGGGGTCGACCATGTAAAGCAGACGCGCCATTGATCATTGATGCGGATGCTATACTGTCCTTCACGATCGCCGCGTAACTTCTCTAAACGATTACCTGGTACGTCTGCCAAATCCTTTATGTTTGTCGCTCGATTGAGATGAGCCAACTTGCGCAGTACGACGGACAAGATATCTGATGGGATACGTCGCTGAGGTTCGTCGTTGTAGACGGCTTCAGTATCCTTGTCGGCGAACGAAATAATCACGTATATACTATATACCCGATGCGCTTATATGTCAAGTAGGCATATGCCTGTAGCCAATAGAGCACTGGCTGTTCGGCGGGTATCATGTCACGGAATTCCAAGCTATTGGTACTGGGAGGGTTGACCATGACGACTGATGTCCGATTGGACGGGAAGACGGCAGTTGTGACCGGAGCGGGACGAGGCATCGGTCGGGCAATCGCCATCGGCTTGGCGCTGGCAGGTGCCTACATCTGTTGCGCGGCGCGTACGATATCTGAGATCGACGACACGGTAACGCAGATTGAGGTTGCCGGCGGTCGGGGCTTTGCGGTTCGGGCGGATGTCACAGATCCTGTTTCAGTCGCCGCACTTTTCGATCAGGCGGCGGATGCAACGGGTGGCATCGATATCGTGTTTCTCAATGCGGGAGGAACGATCGACGGTGGCGATACCGCCGATAGCGACATGGACGCCTGGCGGTCGACCATCGAGCTCAATCTGATGGGCACGTACTACTGCGCTCGCGCGGTCATACCGTACCTTAAGGAGCGCGGAGGTGGAAAGATCATTACCATTGGCTCCGGCCTCGGGCATCGCGGCCGGGCCGGCGACTCCTCGTACTCGTGCGCCAAGGCGGGAGTATGGATGCTGACGCGCGTTCTGGCTCAGGAGTTGTGGCGCGACAATATCAGCGTCAACGAGTTGATCCCCGGCCCCGTGCATAGCGGCTCCGGACCACTCCCGACGGGGCCGTCGCCACTCGCCGAAAGCGAGTGGCTGAAGACGCCGGAAGATGTCGTGCCTCTCGCCCTCTTTCTCGCGTCGCAACCCCTCACCGGTCCCACGGCCCAAAGCTTCAGCCTGATGCGTCGTGACGGATTTTAGTCGTCTCGTTACACGAAACCAAGTTCGGTGAGCTTCGCGCCGAGGACATCGAGCGACGCGGCGAGGCACTGCTCACCGTATTCCGGAGTGGCGTCGCGGGGGTCTTTGCCGGACACGCCCACCGGCCAAATCGATCGGTCCGGCGAGAGGCGGGACAGGTCCACGAGCTCCGGATGGAAGACCATCATGTTGGACGTTTCATTGAGCGCGGCGTGGTCGCCGCCGCAGCGCCAGCCTTCCGTGATATCGCGCGAGACGCAGATGATCTTAATGCCGAACTGCTGCTCCCATCCGTTCGCGGCATCACCGAACGCCTCCCGTGACGGCCCATGTCCATCGGCGACGATCACCTTGAAACCGGCTCGCTTTGCCTGTTCCAAGATGGCCTCGCAGATCGTGAGAAATAGCCCCGCGCCAATCCGGTAGCAATTGCCGTCCAGTTGTCTTGGCGGATCGGTTTCCTTTGCATAGTCCATTCCTTGCAGAAACGAGCCGTCGGGCTCCAAACGGATGCGGTCGGGACCCAGGAAGAGCGGCGGAAATACGATTCCCCCAAACCGACGCGCCGCACGTTCGAAGATGCCGGCTGTCCCAAGTGAGTCGGTTCCGTACGGATTGTGCTCGCCGTGCCACTCGATTGTGCCCAGCGCCAGGTAACCCACCGGTTGCTTCGCCATCCGCTCGCGAAACTCATGTGGCCGTAGCTCGTAGTAGTTGACCTTTTCAAGTTGACTGTCCGGCATCGATCTACGCCTCCCGATTGATCTGCTCCTTGTGCATTGTGGCTACCGCTAAATCGTTCTCAAGCTCCGTGCGTCCGGCGGCGATCATTCGGCTCAGAGTATCGCTCGACTCAGTTAAGGCTGCGATGGCTTCGTTCTTGCGATTCATGTTCTTGAACATGAGCCCCTTGTTCATCACCGTGATCGCCAATTCATTCTCAATCTCGGTTTGGCCCTCCGAGACGAGTCGACGTCGCGTTGTGATCGATTCATCAAACAAGGCGCCAGCTTCGTCGAATCGACGCATATGATTGAGGAGATTTCCTTTTTTCATCAAGGAACGTGCCAGAGCGTTTTCAAGCCAAACTCTCCCGTTCGAGATTAGCCGACGCTGAATGTCGATCGCCTCATCGAACGCCGACAAAGCTTCGTCATATCGATTGAGACTGTCGAGAACTATGCCGCGATTCATGAGCGCTGTCGGCAAGACATAGTCGAAATCGGTTAGGCCGTCGGCGAGGTCACCACGGAAGATGCGGATCGATTCGTCGAAGGCAGCCAAGGCTTCGTCAAAACGCTCGAGATCGATGAGAACTATGCCCTTCTCCATAACGGTATTCGCCAGCGAGCCATCGATCCAAACGTCTCCATTGGACGTCGATCGGCGGCGAATAGAGATGGCTTCGTCGAACTCAGCAAGCGCCTCGTGAACGCGGTGCAGTGCTTGGAGAGTAATTCCTTTGTTGTGGAGCACATTGGACAATTCCCGAGCGAGGTCAGCTCCATCGGCGAACAGCTTACGGCGTATTTCAAGCGCCTCATCGTACGCGGTCAGGGCCTCGGAAAATCGCGCCTGCCGTGACAGCGCGATTCCCATATTCATTACCGTAGTCGCCAGGCTGTTCATCTTCTCGCTACTGGTGTCCGAACTCAATCGACGCCGAATAGCAACTGCCTCTTCAAAGTTGGCAACAGCTTCTGAATAGCGGTTCAGCTTTCGGAGCGTATTGCCTTTGTTCATCAGCACGATGGCAAGTGCGGACTCGTGTTCTGTATCGCCGTGGGAAATGAGCCGCCGTCGAATTCCGATTGCCTCATCGTAGGCCACGATTGCATCAGGCAGACGCCCCAGCTTGTCCAGCGCAACCCCCATGTTCGAAATCGTGGCCGCCATGGGAACTTCAAGTTCGGGCTTGCCGTCGCTCATCAAGCGGCGCATGAGCCGCACTGCTTCTTCGTAGGCCGCGAGGGCGTCGGCATTTCGACGCAGCTTTCGTAGGGCGCTGCCCTTGCCAGTGAGTGCATTCAACAAGCTGTCCAACTGGTTTGCCGGACCGTCGGAAATAATTGGGCTGCGCATCGCGATCACTTCATCGTACACAGCGACGGCATCGACGAAGCACTTCTGCTTTAACAGGGCCGCACCCTTGCTCACCAACGCGCACGACAAGAGGTACGCTCGCTGGGATCCGGCACTCATCCGTCGTTGAATCGAACTAGCGCTCGCTGCGATGAATATCATGCGCGTAACGCTCACCAGTTTCGCCGGCAGGCTCCGCCGGCTTGCCCATACGTCGGTGAGTTCACGCGACAACTCACCCCATCCGCCGGAAAGCTGACGCCAAAGGTCGATCGCCTCATCATAATCCGTCGTCGCCTCGGCAAAGCGCCCGAGTTCCATGAGTGCATCCGCTCGATCCTTTAATGTGGCGGCCATATGGACGGGGAGATCGTCGTAGCGCGGGCGAGTCAATATCCCGATTGCCTCGGAATAAACCGCGACGGCGTCTTCAAAGCGACCTTTGTTGCGTAGCCGGTCGCCACGATCCGTCAACATATCTACCAGTTTGACAATCAGGGACGAGCGCAATTCCGCTATCAATCGTCTCATGATCCGGGCGGCCTCGCCGAACGTCGCATCGGCTTCGGCGGGGCGATCCATGTCGTCCAGTAAAATCGACCGCGTCACCAAGGTTGCAACGAGATTCCTGATGTGTTCGTCGTCTTCGTCGGGAGGTAGGGCCCGAAGTCTGGCGACCTCCCGATCTAAAGCGAGAAGGCTGGTGCTGCGTGAATCGGTGGGAGCCTCGGGCGTTTTCGATTCGTTCACAAATGTTGATCTCCTTTAGTCCCATACAACATCCGGCGAGTGCGAAATCTCGTTACGAGCGAGCGAGTTACGTGTTTGACTACTGTCAGAATTGACACAACTGCGTCAGGTTAGTTGCACTTGAACGACGACGCCGTTGTGCCGAGGCGTACTGGTCTGAGGGTCGGCACAATTAGGATTGACCAAAAACGAACCCGCAACCATTGGTAAGCGGCTGCGGGTTCGCACATGCGATCCTCCAAGGGCGTTTGTCGCCTGTTATTTCTGTGACACGACCGCGGACTGGGGCGTCGGTATTAGCGGGTGAAGCACGCTGGACGAGAATCCCGCGTCTCGGAACATGGCGTCGAGTGCGCTGAACGGGTAGGCGTCGCCTTCGGGAGTGCTCCCGAGCATGGTCATCGCAAAGCCCGCCGCCGACGGCGGCGAGACTCGGTCTTCATTGGGGACAAACTCGAGAGTAATAACCCGCCCGCCTTCGTTCAAAGCCGCGCGAACCTTGACGAGAAGCTCCACATTCTTCTCGTGCGAAAAATGGTGCAAGAAGTTCGTCAACAAGATGACATCGTAAGTGCCGCCATAGTCGACATCGAAGGCGCTCCCCGGTCGAAGCGTGTAGCGGCTCTCGACGCCGGCGCCGACGGCATTCTCGTAAGCGACTGCCAGAACGTTTGTCCAATCCAACGCCGTGACATGGGCGTTCGGGAACTTGTTGGCAATCGCGATGCCAAAGATCCCGTGACCGGCGGCAATGTCCAGCACTTTCAGCGGACGATTGACGTCGCCGCCGATGATCTCCGGCATCATTTCGGACTGCATATGCATCATCGGGACCATCGTGCGAGCGAACTCGACCCACACCTGGTTGTCGTCGGTGACGGTTCCGGCGTCCGGAAGCGTGGTCCCGCCCTTGCGAACGACTGCCGCTAGATCGCGGAAGGGTGTTGTGAGAGTATCGTCCAGAATAAACTTGGAGATGCCTCCCATATAGGCCGGCGAGTGCTGGTTCAAGAAGATTGAGGAATCCATCGACAACGCATAGGACGAACCGGTCTTGACCAGGAAGCCCATGATGGTGAGGAAATCGCAGAGCACACGAGTTCCCTTAGGTGACGCCGAAACGGCTGCGCCGATGCTCTCGGCTGTTGTGGCTCCGTCGGCAATGGCCGTGAAGACGCCAAGGTCGATCGCGGCCTTCAGCGCTGCCGTTTGGTGATAAGCCTGCAGCGTCTGAAAGATCAAAGCCGGTGACGGCTGGGGAGTGCCTGATGACGAATTGTCCATATTTATAACCTCGGTTATGTGTACTCGCGATAATGCAATGCTACCGTACATTATCCACATTTATCGTGGCGGGTCCACGTTCAAGTCCTCATAGATTCGGTGAGAAATCGCGTATTGACAGTATTGTCCTGGTGTGATATTATAGGCAGTCAATGGTCAATAAGGTGTAAGTGGTATTTATGGTTAAGAAGCATCCGTTCGCTTCCCAGTGAAAGCTTGTTGTGTTTAATTGACATAATCGCAATTCAGATAATTGCTCCACCAGACAGGTGGTCTCTGTGCGCAGGAGGTTGCTCATGCATTCGTCAAATCGTTACGTCGCGTTATTTGGGATCTTGATTCTCACTTTGATCCTATCTGCTTCAAAGCCTGCGACGGCCGCAAGCCCCGTCGGCGACGTCGTTGGGAAGATCACCGTCGGGTATCAGGGCTGGTTCGCCGTCCCCGGCGACGGCACCCCGATCAACATTTGGTGGCATTGGTCGCCCAACGGGCAGCAGCCAAACAATAGCAATAACAGCATTCACGCCTGGCCCGACATGCGCGAGTTCGTCAATCAGTACCAGACGGGATACGCGAATCTGGGCAACGGTCAGCCGGCGAAGTTGTTCTCCTCCGACGATCAACAGGTGGTGGACACCCAGTTCCTCTGGATGCAGCAGAACGGCATCGACACGGCAGCGCTTCAACGCTTCAACCCGACCGGCGGCGAAGGACCCGAGCGTAATCAGGTGACGCAGAAGGTGATCTCGGCGGCGCAGTCGCACAACGTCAAGTTCTACATCATGTACGACGTTAGCGGGTGGACGAGTTTTGAAACGCAGATGGAGAACGATTGGTCCACGGTGATCAACAACAACACCAGCATTAATGTGACCGCCTCGCCGATGTACGCCAAACAGAACGGCAAGCCGGTCGTCTGCATTTGGGGCTTCGGCTTCAACGACGGAAACCACCCCACCGATTCGGCGGCCTGCCTGCGCGTGATCAACTGGTTCAAGAGCCAGGGCTGCTATGTGATCGGTGGCGTTCCGTCCCACTGGCGGACGGGCGACAGCGACTCGGTCGCAAACTTCCTCAGCGTCTACCATGCCTTCAACATGATCTCCCCCTGGATGGTGGGGCGAATCGGGACCGCGGCCGACTCGGACAACTTCCGCACGAATGTCAACAACCCGGACATCGCCGATTGCGTCGCAAATGGCGTCGACTATCAGCCGTGCGTGCTTCCCGGCGATACGGGCCAGCGCGCGCACGGCGACTTTATGTGGCATCAATTCGGTAACATGATCCAGGCCGGCAGCCAGGGCATCTACATCTCCATGTTCGACGAGTTTAACGAAGGTAACCAGATCGCGAAGACGGCGGAAGATTCGTCGATGAGCCCCGTGGGCGGTCCGTTCTTCACCCTCGATCAGGACGGCGTCCATTGCTCGTCGGACTACTACTTGAGGCTGACCAACGACGGCGGCAAGATGCTGAAAGGACAGATACCCTTTACCTGGACGCGGCCGACGCAGCCGGTACTGACCAACACACCTCCTCCCACGCCGACCGGGCTCACGGCCGCGGCCGGCAACACGCAAATCACGCTAACATGGTCGCAAAGCTCGGGAGCCGCAAGCTACAACGTCTACCGAAGCACGTCGGCCGGCGGCGAAGGCACAACCGCGCTCGTCACCGGCATATCAGGAGCCACCTACACAAACACCGGCCTGACGAACGGCACTACGTACTTCTACAAAGTCGCGGCCGTCAACAGCTTCGGCACGAGCGCGCAGTCGTCCGAGGCAAGCGCGACGCCGACTAACGGCGTGGCCGGGATCGACTTGATCGTCACCAGTGTCTCGTTAAACCCCGCGTCGCCTAGCAACGGCAATCATGTTGTGTTCTCGGCCGTTGTTAAGAACCAGGGAAGTGTGGCGACGCCGTCCGGGACGATCATCGGCTGCCAGTTCGCCGTCGACGGCGTTACGACCCCGATCAACTGGAGCGACACCGATACGACTTCGCTTGCCGCCGGAGCGTCGGTAACGTTGACCGCAAATAACGGCACAAGCGGGGTCAACTACTGGACCGCCACGACGGGGTCGCATACGGTCCAGGCGTGGGTCGACGACGTCAACCGCATTGCAGAAAGCAACGAGAATAATAACAAGCTCGTCGCTTCGTTCACGGTGGCCAGTGGCGTCATAATCCCGCCGGTCCCGACCGGCCTCACCGCGACCGCCGGCAACACCCAAGTCAGCCTCTCTTGGGGAGCAAGTTCAGGCGCGACTAGTTACAACGTCTATCGCGGGACGACTTCCGGCGGCGAAGGCACAACCGCTATCGCGACCGCGACCACCACGAGCTTCACGAATACCGGCCTGACCAATGGCACGACCTATTTCTACAAGGTTGCCGCCGTCAATAGCGCCGGAACAAGCGCTCAATCCGGGGAGGCGTCGGCGACTCCCGTCGCCGGTCTGACGCCGGTTGTCCAGATCGACGCCGGAAGCACGTCGGGTGTCAGCCCGTTCGTCGCCGACGTCGATTTCAACAGCGGCAACATGTTCAGCAGCACCGCGACGGTCAACACTTCGGGCGCGTCGAACCCGGCTCCGGCGGCCGTCTACCAGACGGTTCGCTGGAACTCGTCGTTCACCTACACGATCCCGAATCTCACGGCAAACGCCGGTTACACTGTCCGGCTGCACTTCGCCGAGCTGACCTGGACGGCGGCCGGGCAGCGCAAGTTCAACGTCGCCATCAATGGGACGTCGGTGCTCAGCGCCTTCGACATCTTTGCGACGGCCGGCGGCCAAAACCGCGCGACCACCAAGCAGTTCACCACGACCGCAAACGCCTCGGGCCAGATCGTCATCGCCTTCACGCAGGGTGGGGCGGACAACCCGGAGGTCGCAGGCATCGAGATCCTGCACTAACGAGGTCCTAGCGAACCTTACGCCTACTTTCTGGCGGAGTTGTGGGCTTGAGTCTATTCGGTGGATCGCAATTATTGGACACCCCTCTCCCAGCGAGGAACGAGCGAATCGGGAGAGGGGCCGGGGGTGAGGGGCGAGTCGGCCAATGGTGTAAAGAAACGCGGCTCGTCGGTAGTGAACGCACCGCGGCGTCACGGATCAAACGTCACGTTTGCCGCGGCGTCACGGATCAAACGTCACGTTTGCTGTCAGTTTTAGGTCGGGTAAAATGGGGAATGGTGCAGCATGGACGATGAAACTCTGAGACGCGATCTACTGACCGGCTTCGAATACTCGTATCTTCACGACGATTGGGTCAACCCGCTCGCCGACGCGCTTGACGGCGTGACCGTGCGGGAAGCGCTGTGGAAACCGGCTCCGAGCAGCAAATGCATCTGGGAGATCGTGTTGCACATGGCCGTGTGGACGGAGAACATCATCGAGCGCATGCGCGGCCCGCGCACAGCGCGTCCGGCGGAAGGCCCCTGGCCGCCGCTTGCGGCCGTCGTCGACGAAACCGCCTGGGCCGACGCCCAAGCCCGTCTTTGGCGCGCACTCGATGCGCTCAAGGCGGAGATAAAGTCGGTACCGTTTGCAGTGCTTCTCGAGGAGCCATGGGAAGACGGCAGCGTCCTCGCCGACCTCCTCTGCCGCTTCACCCACAACGCCTACCACATCGGCCAGATCACCAAAATCCGCGAATGCATGCCGGTCGAGTAATTCGATGCCGTATATCCGGTGCTTATGCTATAATTGATTTACACCACGCTACTACATCGATGTAGTAGCCGCACGGCGATGGGGGTGACCGGTCCTAAAGTGTATCACGGTTCGCGTCATGACGCAGAATGACGTCAAAGCATTTCGAAATACCGGGAGAATCAAATGAAGACGATCGCACTTGCCTGCGGCCCAGGCATCATGGTCATGGCAATCGCTCTTATGCTCGCGTTCGGCTCGCTTCCCGTTCACGGTGCCGTCACGGCAAGCTCCAACAGAATTGTCGTATGGGACGGAACCGGAGCCGGATGGACAAACCCGTCTACTTCGGCCATTCAGGCAGAGTCGACGGATGTTCACAACAGCACGAGCGCCCTCGAGTTCAAGTATAACGACGACGGGGGGCGCTGGCTTGGCGCGGGTTGGAACTGGCTGGGCTTCAAGAAAGGCGCTTACGGCGTCGATATCTCACAGTCCACCTTCCTCACGTTCTGGGTGAAATCGACAGGAACGGCGACCGATTTGCAGATCAACCTGCTGTGCAACGGCACAGTGGCCGATACCCCTGAACACCATACGGACAAGGTTCACCTCTCCGCTTATTGCCCGAAACTCTCTGACGGAACGTGGCATTTGGTAAGAATTCCGCTGACAGCCTTCGCTCAGCCACAGGGATTCGATGCGAAGCATGTCTGTGAGATCCAGTTAGGATTAATGGCGGACCACATGGTCGCCGGCAGTTACGTCTTCGACGATATCGCCTTCGAGCGATAACGCTGGTCCGTCATCGGCTGTATCGGAAACAAACATCGGCCAGATCGTCAAAATCCGCGAATGCATGTCGGTCGAGTAGGCACTTAACCCTCATCAATGTCTGGTTATAGGTGGTAAAATCATGTTAGGAGCCTCGATCATGACCATAATCCTAGATTTATCTGCCGAAGAGGAAACTCGATTGGAAGAAAAAGCCCGGCGGGCAGGGCTTGCGCCGGCCGACTACCTGCGGCAATTTATCGCCGGTCAGGAGATTGAGTTTAATCCGGCTCTCGATCCCGCCTATAACTCCGAGTGGACGGATGAAGACCTTCGCGATGCAAGCTTAGCTTCCATGCGTAAGTTACCGGAAGAAGGTAACGATGCCTAGTCCGGGGGATGTTATCGTTGCCGACATTCCCGGCGCAATGGGGATAAAGCGTCGGCCTGCCTTGGTCATATCAAACGCCAGTTACCACTCCCATCGCCCAGATCTAATTGCAGGCGTTATTACATCGAACATTACCGCTGCGGTAAGCCAGCTGAAACGCGTTGAAAATAAAACCACAGGTTACTAATTCTGACAGACGTACAATAGAGTTCTCTCCAACCAGTGCAGATGCTATGCTAGACGATTTTGATATTCAGGCTAATACGTACAAGTAAGCTTAAATACCGTACCATAACCTGTACCGTTGCCCCCTCCCGGCCCACCGAGTGTGCTACTCTTACGTTCGTACGTGCCATACAAATCAGGATAGCCGTCCGTCCCCCCGTTGTACGACACTCCGTATAAATTGCCGTCACTACTTCCGGTCAGCTCGGCAATTCCCGTGCCGTCCTTACCTGAGAATAGATGCAACGTAGTAACCCTACCTGCCGATGTGATTCTGAACAAGGTGCCGTGGCCGTTCCCCCCATAATTTGTACACCCATAGAAATTGCCGCCAGCGCCCTCAACTAGATTCCGCGGCTGCTTTCCATCATCACCTTGAAACATATGCAATGTCGTCATTGTCCCGTTGGACGTTATCCTAAATATTGTGCCACAATCAAAGGTGCCGCCGTATGCAGTGCTCCCGTAAAGACTGCCATCGCTGCCCTGCACCAGTTTACCTGGTTCGCTTCCGTCAAAATGCCGGAATACATGCAAATTGGTAAGAACGCCCGCTTGATTGAACTTGAATATCGTTCCTTTTGTTTCATCGTAATCGTTCGCGGCTGTGCTTCCGTAGAGGTTGCCATCGCTTCCTTGGACCAAACTCACAAACAGGTCGCCCGCGCCGAACTGATGTATGGTGGTGAATTTCCCCGACGTTGTTGCTCTGAAAACGATCGGAGATGGTCCGAATGTCGTACCGTAGAAGTTACCGTCGTTTCCCCAGATCAGTTCACTTGGACCATTGGCACCATCAGTTTCTCGACCTGTGAAAGCATATAAAGTGGTCAAATCACCGGATGGAGTGATCACAAAGATGGTACCAAATCCGTGTAACCCGCCAGCAGAGGTACTTCCGTAGAAGTTGCCATTATCACCCTCTAGGAGGTTGTTCGGGTAACCACCATCGTCGCCGTTGAACGAATGCAGAAGAGCCATTTCGCCCACCGAACTGATCCTAAATATGGTACCGTCACCATCTTGGCCACCGTAAGTGGTTGTCCCGTAGTAGTATCCATCATTGCCCTCGGTCAGTGGAAATCTGGGTGCCGGACCGTCCACTAAGTTGAACGAATATAGGTTCGAAAATCTATAAACGGTTGGGCCGCTTCGCGTTCCAACTCGTTGTATTCGTTTCGCAATGGCCCTTGGGGCGGAGTATTTGCGCGGTAGATTGCAGATCATTGCAACGACGCATACGACTGCTGCTAGCGCTATGATTACACGTCGTACGTACCACCTTGAATTCGTTCGCGTGGAAGGTTGAGTATCCTGTTGTCTGCCTCGACTCTTATTGATTCCAAAATACACTGTAAATACTACTACTCCGGTTATGAAGAAAGTAATCAACAATTCCATATTTCAATCTCAGTGTTCGTGCCCCGCCGATGTAATGCCTAGCTACCATATCCGCGTGACGCCGTACTCGTCCAGTTTGCCGTCGATGGAGACGATCGACATTCCTTCGTATAAACATTGGGCTACGAGCATCCTGTCGAACGGATCATTGTGATGGCGCGGTAGTGTTTCGACGATGATCGTATGTTCGTTGCGGACATGCAAAGGAATTAGTGACCACTCTTTCATTGCGTCGACCAGGAATACGGCGAGTCCGCCAGGCACGGTTAGCTTGCCGATGCCGATTTTGATCGCCATCTCCCAAGCACTGGCCGCACTGACGTATATCTCGTTGTTCGGGTCGCGAATCGCTGCGGAGGCTGCGGGACCGACGCGCTCGGGGACAATGGACGCCCACATCAGGGTGTGGGTGTCGAGCAAGACGCGCATTTACATGTAGTCCTTGAAGTCTTCGAGCGGCTCATCGAAATCGTCAGAGATCCACAAACCGCGACCGGCGGCCCAACCGAGCTTGCGCGGTTCAGTGCGAGGAGTTGGCACGCCCGCGGTACTAGCGAATAGCAGTTTACCAAGAGCATATGCTTCCAGCGTCTGTCCAGCCAGGCTCGCTTCAAGTTCGAGTTGCTTCCGCGTATCGTCATCCAGATCTATAGTGAGCGTCATGCTGACCACCTCGCGAGTTATGGTAGTCTGACTTTCTCGAAAACAAAAACCCGTAGCCGATCGAAATCGGCTACGGGTTCAGACCTTCTGGTGCCCCCACAGGGACTCGAACCCCGGACACCCTGATTAAGAGTCAGGTGCTCTAACCAGCTGAGCTATGGAGGCGTGGGTCAGAACGCGTTTATTATACCTGAAGGTGAAATCGAGATCAAGATGCCGTGAGGAAAAAAATGAGAATACCGAAAATGAGTGATAATAACCCTGGGACGTTGACCGGTAATATGGAATAATTCAGGGATCAGTCTATCCTCACGAGCAATACCCGCGCGCGGTCTTCAAAACATTATGAAGCAGGGCAACGACGCTCACCCGGCCGAGGCCGGAAGCCAGACCAATGGAAAGTTGAAGCCGTCGGAAACCGATTTCGATGCCGGCGCGATCACACGTCTGAGCAACGCGCTCAAAGTCAGTGAGGCTCAGTTCCGAGCCGTGGGCGATATTGCGCCGCTCGGCGTCTACATCATCAATCCCGACGGCTCCTGCCCCTATATCAATACTATGGCGTTGGAAATGCTGGGACTCGACAGGGAGGAGGCCCGCGATCGATGGCCGGACGTCCTCCATCCGGACGATAAAGAGCGCGTTTGGCGAGAATGGAGCGCATGCCGCGAGCAAGGAACTCTTTATAAGAGTAGGCAACGATTTGTACGGCCGGTGGGCGACACCGTGTGGGTGAATGTTGTCGCAACACCGGTCAAGGACGGTGATACGCTCCTCTGCTTTGTCGGGACGATTGAAGATATCACCGAGCTCATGCAAACCGACGTCGCGCTGCGGCAGTCCGAAGAGCAGTACCGTCAGATAATCGACACGGCCCAGGAGGGAGTGTGGCTGATCAATAAGGAAGCGCGGACCGCCTTCGTCAACCAGCGCATGGCCGACATGCTTGGATACACGATATCCGAGATGATGGATGCCTCTATCGATCAGTTCATGGACAACGAGGCCCGTGGGGTGTTTGAACGTCAGTTCGAGCAACGCAAGCAGGGACTCAGCGCGCAGTACGATTTCCGCTTTCGCCACAAGAACGGCGCCGACATCTGGACCATCATCTCGGCGAGTCCCATGTATGATAGTCAAGGCGTTTTCGTCGGCGCGTTGCGCATGGTCACCGACATCACCTCGCGCAAGCAGAACGAGGAGATGGTCTGGTGGCAGGCGTACCACGACACGCTCACTGGCCTCCCGAATCGCGCGCTTCTCGAAGACCGCCTCGGGCAGATTCTGGTCATGTCGCATCGCCAGAAAGCCCATATCGGCGTGATGTTTATCGACCTCGACCGCTTTAAGCAGGTGAACGACTCCCTTGGGCACGGTCTCGGCGACCGTCTGTTGAAGATCGTTGCCGAACGCCTCGTACAATGCCTGCGCGCCGAGGACACGATTGCCCGGATGGGTGGCGACGAGTTCGCCGTGCTTCTCCCCGGAATCGAACAGCCCGAAGCCGCGGTAAAAGTGGCGCAAAAGCTGCTCGATAGCCTAGCACAGCCGGTGGAGATCGACGGTCAGGAGCTGTTTGCCACCGGCAGCATCGGCATCAGTCTGTATCCCATCGACGGAGAAGACACACAGGCCCTCCTCAAGCACGCGGATATCGCCATGTACCGCGCCAAAGAGCAGGGGGGCAACGGGTATTACCTGTTCACCCAAGCCATGAACACGAGCGCGCTTGAGCACCTGATCATGGAGAACAGCCTGCGCAAGGCCCTCGTCCGCAACGAGTTCCATCTGGTATACCAGCCGCAAGTCGACCTGGATACCGGGGAGATCATTGCCGTGGAAGCGCTCTGCCGATGGAGACATCCCGACCTCGGCGTAGTCCAGCCCGCGCAGTTTATTCCCCTGGCGGAAGAAACCGGGATCATCATGCAGCTTGGCGAGTGGGTTCTCCGCGAGTCGTGCCGGCAGGCCGCCCAGTGGTGCTTTGACGGTCACCCGCTCCGCGTTTCGGTCAACATCTCCGCGCGCCAATTCACGCAGCCGGGACTGGCGGACCTTGTGGCCCACGCCCTGGCCGAATCCAATCTCGATCCAACGTGGCTCGACCTCGAGCTCACCGAGAGCGCCATCATGAAAAACGCGGAGGCGGCAGTGGACATCCTGCGCAGCCTTCGCAATCTCGGCGTGCGTCTCTCACTCGACGACTTTGGGACCGGTTACTCATCGCTCTCGTATCTGCGCCAGTTCCCGTTCGACGTCCTCAAAATCGACCGCACCTTCGTCGCAAATGTGGTCGCCGACACCGTCGACCAAGCCGTCGTGCGCGCCATCATCGAGCTTGCCCGCGGCCTCAACCTGATGATCGTCTCCGAGGGCGTCGAAGGCGACGACCAGTGTCGCACACTTCAGGATCTTGGCTGCAACATCATGCAAGGCTATCTCTTCAGCCCCCCCGTCATGCCCGAACGCATCTCCGCCCTCCGCCCCCTCCTGCGCGTCGCAAACAAGGCCGCGTAAGACATCGTTTCGATATGCTCGGCCGTGTCGAATTAATGACGGCGACGGTATAATAGGATTAGGAGACCACGCTAATGAAGGGCACAATCTCGGATACGGCGGCACGAATTTTGCGAGACCCCACGGCACGGGAGCAACTTAACAAGGTGGTAAACAGTAGGACCGACGGAACTGTCACCGTAGGTGGCAAAACGTATTCTGTACGGCGTCCATACGCTACCGGGTCCTTTTCCGTAACCACGAACGGCAAGCACAAGAGCACATCTCGGGCCTAATAGATGAGTATTGCCTTTCCTGCATTCCTCATCTTTCTCATCGTACTCCCTGGCATTATTCTCCGTTACGCTTATCTTCGCGGACGCTCCATCAGTAATCCCTTCGTAATTTCGTCGTTCACCGACGAGATTGCCTACGGTGTCTTCGGAGCCGCAATTCTGCATACCATCTGGTGCGCGTCATTTTGGCATCTCGGACATCCCGTCGATTACAAATCCGTATTGGTACTTTTGATAGGCTCGTACGGGGAACATCAAGAGTACTTGAAGACAGCGATGTCTTCGATGGTGAGCCAAGTCGGCTGGATTGCCGCGTACTTTCTCTCTTTGTACGTGGCATCAGGGGCAATCGGATTGTTGGCGCACGAACTGGTACGTCACTTCAAGCTCGATCACCGGTTTCAGTTGCTGCGTTTTCGAAACGAATGGTATTATCTTCTGAGCGGAGAATACGCCGAGCTGCCTGAACAAGGATCGACGGCCGCGCAACCGGATCTCGTCTATTTGTCCACCGTCGTCGCTCAAGGAAGCCAGACCTACCTGTATCGAGGATACATTGCGGACTACTATTTTGACCGATCCGGGAATCTTGACCGCGTGGTATTGCGCGACGCCATGAGACGACTGTTAACTGAAGACCGGCCGTCCGGCACGGAACACGCGATTGACGGAGACGAGCGCTTTTACTCGATCGTCGGGGATCGATTTGTTCTAAAATACTCCGAGATGCAAACTATCAACATCCAAGGCATCTCATTTTCTGAGGAATAGAGAAGACGTACTGCGAGATAGGTATTTAATGCCAACGGTTGGATGCCAATGAAGTTGGCGTCCTCTTTCCGCCCACCCTAGTGCATCCGAAGCGAGCCCGCGCCTGCGATTTCCGCGATCGCGGCGTCTCCAGGGGTCGCTCTGTGGCGCTCAGTTGCGCAACCGACATTCGGTAGTCGAGGCGCTGCTCGGCAGCGGCTTCAATCTGTCAGATTGCGGCTAGGCCGACTAACAGATCTGGGTTGCATTCTCCCGCAACGCGTAAGTACCGCATGACATCGAGTGCTAACTTGGTGCTGTATTGATCTGGAGTCGAACCGAGAACGCGCGGAAAATCCTCTACCGAACCCGCAATTCTGGCAATTTGCATGGCCTGGAGATATCGCGGGACGTGCCGGCTTGCTCCTGCACGCGACATAAGCCGATCTGTGAGATCAAGAAGCTCAGCAAAATAAGGAACCGTGAGGCTCATAGGCTCTCGGTCGGCGGAACCTGAGTCAACATCGGTCGTGCCATTAATGGCGCTCATTTTGTGCATGATTGAGCGTAACAGTCCAACCCGTTTGTCACCGCCAAGGACGTAGCGATAGGTTGCGTCAGGCAAGTCACTCGGACGCGTGTAAAGAAGATACGACGCCATTCTTACCAGCGCAATAGACAACAAGATGGCTAGTTCAAAGAAGCAAAACAAGTGCTCCGGACGTTCCGGCCTCAATCGAACTTCCCATCTGCGAACTTGCGCGGCTAGCGAAACTGGTAATCGGTCCCAATCACGCACCCAGTTGTCGCGCAAAATGAAAGAGGCGAAGGGGCTCTGTTGCGAATTCAGCCATGCCAGCCAGGAGGAGTTTTCAAAGTAGTACTGTGATAAGTCGGTTGGCTGGGTACGATTTAAGAGTTCAATTTGTAGCGCCTGAAATTCGTCTTTCGAGATTAACGTAACACTCAATTTCTCCGATGCAACCCTATGTTCGTATTCCGTATTATGCCCAATCACGCAAATCCCGTGGCTCAGACCAACAGCTTCCATTAGACCGCGCATCCAAAACACCCGTTCCATGGCTGCGCGCTTCTTTCCAGATCCACAATCAACGGCAATTCGATCCATTCTAAGAAGAGGCCCGAATTGGTATCCGATGACGTCGATGTCCGTGAGGTCCATGTACTTTGCGTTATGCGCGACAGTTCGCTGCCTGGGCTCGCTTAGCATTACTTCCGGTCGCACGACATAGCCCAGGCTCCACAGAAGTGACATTGCGGACGCTTTAATGGCGGCATCTTTAGTTGATTCGTTCATATTAGTATTCACAATAGGAACATCTCTATAAGTTCCTTGTTCAAGGTGTTTTTCGTTTCTGCGGATGGCGTGTATGCTCGTTTAGCTCTAGCCGTAACAGGTTCAGTGAAGTCTGAGTAGAGCGCGTATCCGGCAATCTCAGGTTGAATAGTCGTTGCCGAATACGGTGCCCCATCCTCTAAGATTTCGATAGCACTATCGAGAGCAAGCTTGTTTTCGTCAGTATCCGTAAAGTGCAAAAAGTACATCGTCGAATTCACAGTGCTGCGAGACAGTCGGCAAACGCCTTGCTCAAGGAGCAGCTTGTATTGTTCCGGAATATCACTATGGGGGCCTATCTTCCCGCGGAGTCTTAACGCTGACAAAAGTGCGATTGGAGACACTATCTTCGACGCGGAACCGTAACCTTCGCCATATCGAACACATGCAAGTATGGCTCTAGCCTTGGCGATTATCTTCGTGCCAACCGGCCCGGCCTGAATTGGATTGCGGACTGGCGTGAAGGCGAACGCGACTTCGCCCTTTAGCCCGTGAACGATTGGCGACGGAAGAACACCACTATTAGCCAAGAACAGCATTACTTGGTCTTCATTCGTTCCACTTTGGCGTATAGCATACCCCTGCTTAGACGCAACTTTACGAATAGCATCCCTAACTACGTCGTCCCCCAATCGTTCCACGGCGTCAATGTACTTGTCATACCGCTCATCCCAGAACTGCGGTGTATAGAAAACCACCTCGCCAGTTGTCGGTCTCTGAACTGTTCGAATTAGTGACGCTGCGTCAGCCACGTCCAATAACGGGCTCTTGTACTTGCTACTTAGGCCATTTACCGGCAGCGATTCCGGGTCGATGACAGGCCCTTCGACCAGTTTGCCGTAAGAATCAATTAGAGCGTCCTCTACCTCGGTGGTGTCCATACCGGCAAATACATCCCCGACCTTCGAGTACAGATCTCCGTATTTAGGAACATTCTCGCGGACGACTGAAAGCCGTCCGCCTGTCCCGAGACGGACATCTACGACCTCAGCAGTTTGCAGAACTTTGAGGACGTCCTTGAGTGTCGACGTGTTAGGTATTCCCAACGATTTCGCAACATGGAGCAGACGCTGAATATCGTCTTCCGCAAATACCTCCTCCTCGGATGTGTGTAGCGAGCCGGCCCGCCATGCCGATCAGGGCCGTGGTCTCGATTTCGGCATCAACTATTACGGGTGTCTCACTGAGACCTTGCAACCCGCTTTGAATGTCCTGGGCCCTAAGCGCTTTATCACGATTGTCCATACTGCCTCCGTCCACATGGGCTAACATGAGGTCGGTTCATAGTTACTTAAGCCAGGTCACTATTCCTCCAAATCATCTTGCCTCTTACACTTTCACTTGTGATAACATAACGCAGTAACTCGCACAGTAATGGTGATACTCTTGGGCCTCCGTGAATTGGCAATGCAGACGTTTCAGATGTTGAGTCGAACG